>ERZ772986.840-NODE-840-length-18574-cov-3.393056_pt1 | contig 18574 bp, 19 predicted proteins | sample MGYA00511898_ERZ772986 | MGnify/ENA primary metagenome ERZ772986 (study PRJEB29015, sample SAMEA2737934) | human oral metagenome | biome: human oral; feature: human-associated habitat; material: dental | place: China | collected 2148 ... | reverse complement strand
GCCGTGCCGTGCCGGGGCGGTGCGGCGGTGCGGCGGTGCGGGGCGGCGCGGCGCCACCGAGGCGGCGACGCGGGCGGGTAGCTCGCGGCCGTACGGGCTGAGTTGAGGTGGCCACCGAGGCGGCGGTGCCCAGCTCGGTCAGGTGGCGGCGGCTCGCGGCCGTACGTGTGGCTCGGTGCCCGCGGCTGGTCGAGCCCGCGGCAGCGGTCTCGCGGCCGTACGGGTGTTGATACTGGCGACACTGGGCATGCGCAGCCCGGAGTGACTCGCGGCCGTACGGACGGCTCGCCCGGGTTGTGCGCCACGGTGGCCCGTCCGGCCCCCGACCGTACGTGTTCAGGTTCTCACCGAGGTCGCGTAGGAGGCGTTTGACCACCCCTGCGGGCTCCCCGTACTGTAGTGAGGACGTTCGCGCGGAGTCACGCCCCACACCACGGGGCAGCCGCGGGAGCGACCGTGCCGCGAAGCCTCGTGCCGCACGGCTGCCGATCTTCCGACCAGGAGTACACCCGTGACCAAGCGGACATACCAGCCCAACAACCGCCACCGCGCCAAGGTGCACGGTTTCCGCAAGCGCATGAGCACCCGCGCCGGCCGCGCCATCCTGGCCGCGCGCCGTCGCAAGGGCCGCGCGCGCCTCGCTGCCTGAGGTGCTTGACGCGGCGCACCGGATGCTGCGCAGCGATGACTTTGCTGTCGCAGTCAGGTCCGGCGTGCGCAGCGGCAACCGTAGGATCGTGGTCCACTACCGCGCCGGCGAGACCGGGGACACCTCCCCGGCGCTCGTCGGCGTCGTCGTTCCCAAGAAGCAGGTGGCCCGGGCCACGCACCGCAACCGCATTAAGCGCCGGCTGCGTGCTCTCATGCGCGCGCGCGTGGACACCCTGGCCCCGGGCAGCCGACTCGTCGTGCGGGGCCTGGCGGGTGCGGACGGCGCCTCCAGCCGGCAGCTGGGGGCCGACGTCGACCACCTCCTGGCGCGCTGCCGGGACCTGAGCGCCCAGGGACGGCGGCGGTGAGCCTGCCCGGGGGAGGCGTCCCGGCGCGCCTCCTGGTGTCCGCCGTGCGCTGGTACCAGCGCACCATCTCCCCGGCATTCCCCCCGCGGTGCCGCTACTACCCCTCCTGCTCGGCCTACGCCGTCGAGGCCCTCGCGGTGCACGGGGCCTTCAAGGGCACCCTGCTGGCCCTCTGGCGCCTGGCTCGCTGCAACCCCCTCACCCCCGGGGGTGTCGACCACGTCCCGGACCCGGGACGGTGGCGCTACCACTATCCCCACGACGTTCCCCGCTTCGCGCTCACCGCGCATGAGGACCATGTGCTCAGCGAGCGGGACCAGCACACCAAGGAGTGTTGATGGACAATATGCTGTGGCCGCTCAAGGTCGCCGTCGCCTGGGTCATGGTGCGTATCCATGACTTCCTCGTGCTTATCGGGTTCCCCGAGGGCGCCGGCGTGGCGTGGGTGCTCTCCATCGTCGGCCTGACCATCTTTATGCGCATTCTCATTATGCCGCTGTTCGTGCGCCAGATCCGCGCCTCTAGGGGTATGCAGCTCATGCAGCCCGAGCTCCAGGCGCTCCAGGCCAAGTACAAGGGAAAGAAGGACCCGGCCTCCCGGCAGCGCCAGCAGGAGGAGATGATGGCGCTCTACCGTAAGCACGGGGCCAACCCGCTGTCCTCCTGCTGGCCGATCCTGCTGCAGATGCCGGTGTTCTTCGCGCTCTTCAGGGTGCTGGCCTCCCTCCAGGCGGTCGCCAGCCACACCTACGCTGGTCACGACTCCATCGGCCCCCTCACCGCGGAGCTGGCCGAGCAGGTCCAGAACTCCAAGGTCTTCGGCGCCAGCCTGTCGTCCTCCTTCATGAACTCCTCGCAGACGAGCGTCAAGATCGTGACCGTGGTGCTCATTGTCATCATGTCCATCACCCAGTGGTACACCATGGCGCAGCTGAGCACCAAGAACATGCCCGAGTCGGCGAAGGGCAAGGACAACCCCATGATGCGTTCCCAGCGCATTATGATGACGGTCATGCCGATCTTCTTCGCCTTTACCGGCATTAACTTCCAGATCGGCGTCCTGGTTTACTGGGTGACCACCAACGTGTGGACCATGGGCCAGCAGTTCTTCACCATCCGCAAGATGCCCGCCCCCGGGTCCGCCGCGGAGAAGGCCTGGAGGGAGCGCGAGAACGCCAAGCGCGCCCGCAAGGGCCGTCCCTCCCTGGAGGAGGAAGAGGCGGCCCAGGCCCTGGCCGACGGCATTGAGCTGGGTGGCCAGCGGGTCCAGCCGGTGCGAAAGGACCGCCAGAAGAAGAGCCGCCCCCTGCCCGTGACGTCGGAGGCGCAGACTGAGGACGCCGGGTCCAAGGATCCGGCGTCGGAGAGCACCAACGCCTTCGGGCTCACCAGCGAGGAGATCGCCCGACGCCGGTACGAGAGGCGTGCCCGGCAGCGTCAGCAGCGCAAGAACAAGAACAAGAAGAAGCGCTGAGTTCCAACCCCGTCATCCTGAGAAGAAATGGACTGCCCATGACTGAGAACACCACCGGCTCCGCCACCATGAAGCGTCTGGAGGAGGAGGGCGAGGTCGGTGCCGACTACCTCGAGGAGCTCCTCGATATCGCTGACCTCGGCGGTGACATTGACATTGACGTCGATCACGGCCGCGCCTCCGTCGCCATTGTCGCCTCTGAGGAGGGGGACGAGCGCGACCTCGCCGATCTCGTCGGCCGCGACGGCGAGGTCCTCGAGGCCGTCCAGGAGCTCACCCGCCTGGCCGTCCAGGCACGCACGGGTAACCGCTCCCGCCTCATGCTGGACATTAACGGCTACCGTGCCAGGCGTCGGGTGGAGCTGACCGGTATCGCCCAGGCCGCCGTGGAGAAGGTCCTGGCTACCGGCCAGGCTGTGTCCCTGGAGCCCATGAACCCCTTTGAGCGCAAGGTCTGTCACGACGTCGTCGCTGCTGCGGGCCTGGTCTCGGAGTCCGAGGGCGCCGAGCCTCACCGTCACGTCGTGGTCCAGCCCGTCGAGGACGAGGAGGATACGGCCGACGACATCAATGGTGATGACGTGGAAGACGAGACTATTGAGGACGGTAGGTCGTGAGCGAGCAGAAGGTAAATATCTCTGAGGCGAATGTTCCAGGGGCGAATGTCCCGGAAGTGAATGTCTCAGAGGCGGCTAAGCGCTCGGGGCTGGAGTCCGGCGTGCACCGATTCGGTGCCGGTCGGCCTGACGCCGGTCACTCTGACCGGGCTGAGGCTAGTGGCGTGGGCCAGTCCGAGGCCGGTGGCGTGGACCGGCCTGGGGCCGGCCGGCCTGCAGGGCTGAGCTCGGACCAGTCCGGCACTGTTGACCAGATCGGTCAACCTGGCGTGGACCGGTCCGACGCTGGCCGGCCTGACCAGCCTGACGCCGCCCGGCCTGCGGGGCATGCCACGGCGTCGCACCGGCACCATCATGTCCAGGGCTCCCACTGCTCCCTGCCTGACTGCGCCCGGCGTGAGGCCGAGGAGGCCAGGGAGGCTGCGGCCGCTGGCGCAGGGGCGGCCGGTACGGCTAACGCGCAGGCACCCGACGGGACCGGTGCGCAGGTCACGGCCGTGCGAGGCGCCGACGACACGGGTGCGACCGGGGGCGTGGACGCCACCGGGGCCGACCTGGAGCAGCCCTCCCAGGAGGTGCGTGACCTCTTCGGCCTGGCCTTTGCGGGGGCGGAGCACTTTGCGCAGATGCTGGCCGAGGAGGGGCAGCTACGCGGGCTGGTCGGACCGCGCGAGCTCCCACGCCTGTGGAGCCGTCATATTGTCAACTCCGCGGCGGTCGTCCCCTTCCTGCCCCCGCGGGGGACGGTGGTGGACGTCGGCTCCGGGGCCGGCTTCCCGGGCGTGGTGGTCGCCCTGCTGCGTCCCGACCTGGAGGTGACGCTCATGGAGGCCATGGAGCGCCGCGTGGAGTGGCTCGACGTCGTCGTCGAGGAGCTCGGGCTGGATAACGTCACCGTCCGACGGGCCCGGGCGGAGGAGGTCGGAGAGAAGTACGACGTCGTGACGGCACGTGCGCTGGCCAACCTGTCCAAGCTGGTCCGGCTGACCGCGAGGCTGGTGCGTCCCGGTGGGGCGATCCTCGCGCTCAAGGGTTCCAGGGCGGAGGCCGAGGTCGAGGAGGCCAGGTACGTTATTAAGAAGGCGCGGTTCAGGCCCGCGGTGGTGCACGACGTGGTGGCGCCAGGGGAGGAGCTGACCAAGGTGGTGGAACTGAGGCGAATCCACTGAATATATGTGATAATAATCACATATTATGCCATGGGAAGACACGGTTCTCCGCGGGAAGGGCGTCCGGCGGAGGAAGCGAGGCCGCTCTGCCGTAGACTGAGGTTGCCAGCCGCATCGGCTCGGAACGTCGTCCCAGGAGAGCCACGTGTCGTCTATCTTTGACCAGCTTCAGGCCGATCATAAGATCCTGTCTGAGGTGGCGGAGGGTGACTTCCCGCGCCCCACGCAGACCCGGGTCATTGCTGTCGCAAACCAGAAGGGCGGTGTCGGGAAGACCACAACCGCCGTCAACGTGGCCGCGGTACTGGCGCAGGGCGGACTTGAGGTCCTGGTGATCGACGCCGACTCCCAGGGCAATGCCTCGACGGCACTGGGCGTGGGGCACCGTGACGGGACGATCTCCATCTACGACGTCCTGGTGGAGGGCACGCCTATTAGGGACGTGGCCGTCCAGACGCGGTTCACGCCGAACCTGTGGTGCGTACCCGCCACCATTGACGTGGCCGCCGTCGAGATTGAGCTGATCGACGCCGAGCGGCGTGAGTCCAGGATGCGCATGGCGCTGCGTGAATACCTGCTGGGACGACGGGAGCAGGGACTGCCCCGGCTGGACTACGTGCTTATCGACTGTCCGCCGAGCCTGGGCATTATGACGATTAACGCCTTTGTCGCCGCTGGCGAGGTCCTTATCCCCATGCAGGCCGAGTACTACGCCCTGGAGGGCCTGGCCCTGCTCACCCGTTCCATTAACAGGATCGCCGAGATACACAACCCGGTGCTCGGGGTCTCCATGATCGCCCTGACCATGTTCGACAAGCGCACCATGCTGTCGCGGGACGTGGAGGCAGAGGTCCGCAACTACTTCCCGGAGGCCACTATGGAGACCCGGATACCGCGGTCGGTGAGAGTGGCGGAGGCGCCCTCCTACGGGTCGCCGGTGGTCTTCTGGGATCCCCGTTCAACTGGTTCCGTGGCTTATGCGAAGCTAGCTCAAGAAATCGCAATGCGCGGCGTTGCTCACACGATGACTGAGGGAGAGACCTGATGGCACAGAAACGACGCGGTCTGGGGCGCGGACTCCAGGCACTCATTCCAGATACGCAGCTGGAGAGCCCGAACCAGAGGCCCTCGGACGTCTTCTTCCCGGCTGGGCACCGACCTCCCCGGTCTCACTTTGGGGACGGCACCCTGACGGCGGAACCCGTCAGGACTGCCCCTGACCGCACCTCGGTACTGGGGGATCGTCAGGTGACAGAGGTGACGGCAGCGTTGCTTGCCCCCAAGCCCCGACGACGCAGCGGGGGAGGGCGTAAGGCTGCTGCCACAGGTACGACGACCGATGTTTCACGTGAAACATCGGTGGACTCACAGGATCCGAAGGGCGCTGCGGGTTCGGACGGAGCTGTCCAGGAGCCCCAGGGCCGGTCTGAGGCAAGGCCAACAGGGCCTCGCGTGGAGGGGCCTGTGACGACGAACTCGACAAAGTCCTCGACCTCCTCCAGTGCCGAGACGTCATCGGCTACGGGGGAGGGGGCTGTGCCTGACGCGGCGTCCGCTCTGGGTGACAGGGCACCCGGCAAGGACGGTGGAGAGGCCAGCAGTGCTACGACCTCTGTTCCTGAGGTCAAGGCCGCAGTCGACAAGGCGTCAGATGCTGGTGCAGATAGCTCCGGTGGTGGGGCAGATGCTCCGGACGGGGCAGACGCCTTGGTAGCGAAGACAGGTTCCGCAGGGAATGAGGCGGGCACCTCGGTTGGCGAGGCGCCCGCTGTCGTTAGTAAGGCATCTTCCTCGACGGCGCAGTCTGCGAGCAGCAAGTCCGGGGCGGCAGGTAGCACGAAGCGTGTTTCACGTGAAACGTCGCGTCCCGACGGGGAGGTCGATCCTGACGGCCTGGTCCCGGTTCCGGGGGCCACCTACGCGGATCTGCCGCTGGATGCTATTGTCCCGAACCGGCGTCAGCCGCGTCAGGTCTTTGACGAGGACGAGATCGCCGAGCTGGTGGCGTCGATGAAGGAAGTCGGCCTGCTCCAGCCCATTGTGGTGCGACGTATTGACGAAGGCTCGGATGAGGGCGATGCCCGCTACGAGCTCATTATGGGCGAGCGGCGTCTGAGGGCGGCCAAGGCAGCTGGTTTCAAGAAGATTCCGGCGATTGTCCGCTACATTGAGGACGAGGATCTCCTGCGGGACGCCCTGCTTGAGAACCTGAACCCCCTGGAGGAGGCGGCAGCCTACCAGCAGCTGCTCGACGACTTCTCGTGCACGCATGAGGAGCTGTCACGACGGATCGCACGTTCGCGGTCCCAGATCTCCAATACGCTCCGTCTAATGAAGCTGCCGCCGCTGGTTCAGCGTCGGGTGGCTGCGGGAGTCCTGTCAGCCGGTCACGCCAGGGCACTTCTTGGCCTGCCTGACGCAGCTGCAATGGAGCGCCTTGCTCAGCGTATTGTGGCTGAGGGGCTCTCGGTGCGCGCGACGGAGGAGGCGGTGGCTCTTCATGACGAGCCAGCTAAGAAGAGGAAGTCCTCCCGGGCTCGTGCGGTGGCAATGACGGCTCTGGCCACACGTCTCTCTGACACCTTCGACACCCGGGTCAAGGTGGTCCAGGGAGCAAAGAAGGGCCGGATCACCATTGAGTTTGCCGGTAAGGACGACCTGGCTCGCATTATTGAGGCCCTGGCTCCAGGGACGTCGCTTCAGGAGTGAGGGTACAGGCACGCATTGCTAGGCGCTCTTCCTAGTAGGAGGCGCGTGGCAGGAGCAGGGCACGTCTTCCTGTACCAAAGGGGATGCCCGGGTATGGTCGGGTTACCGTATGGCCGGAGCTGCCGGACGGAGCTGCCGGTGATGGCCGTCTCTGTCTTGGGGTTAGCTCCGGGGCTGGCTACCGCGCGCCAGCGGGGACATGGCCCGGCCGGTGAGCCCGGCCTGCGGGCGGTCGGTGGGCCTCGCACGCCAGTGGGGACGCGCGTGTCGAACGCGCAATAAAGCGAGGCGAAGAGCGTGGCCCCACACGCCAGCGAAGATGCGGCTGGTTGCTGTGCGCTAGGGCTGGCTGTGCGCTAGGGCTGAAGAGATCCTTGCCCTTCTCAGATATCTGACCGCTGCTGCCTCTAGGGGAGAGGGGCGTTCAGTTGTCTCCACCTTGCCACTGAACCGACGTTGGGGCAGTTCTTGTCTGCTCTGCCAAGGGACTGTCCTGGGAACGGGGCCCGCCGAGGAGATTGGCGTGGCGTCTTCCCCTACGCTCAGGGGCTGCCAGCGGTTCAGGACACCGTGTGAACCGTACCAGTACTTCCTACAAGGCTATCGTCGGTGCATTCGATGGTGTCATCGGTCAGGGTTCCGGTCTCCTCACTACATAGGGGCTGTCCTCGTGGCCGAAGACAGAGTCGGTGCGGGATGGCCGGTCTCCTCCTACATAAGGGGCTGGCTGTCCTTCACCCGCGGTCACTTGTGTAATGCTGTGGACGACGTCCCCCTACCTCAAGGGCTTCCGGCGGTTCAGGACGTCACCGGCCTGGTCTCCCTTTATATAAGGACGTCCTTCATCCGCAGCCATCTGTATGACGCCGCCGTGGACGATATCTCTCTGCGTCAGGAGGCTGCCACCGGTCCAGAACGCCGTGTGAACCGTGCTCGGTCTCCTCCTACATAAAGGGCTGGCTGTTTTTCACCCGCGGTCACTTGTGTGATGTCATGGGCGACGTCCCCCTGCGTCAAGGGACTGTCCTCCCGATTGCCTTGTAGCTCGGCGGAGGAACGGGGTGACAGTTCTATTGGCGAGGGCATTGAGGGGCGATGCCGTCAGATGTTTCACGTGAAACACCTGACGGCAGGAAGGCATCGGGAGCTAACGAAGGGTGCGATGAGTCGCTCCATGTAGAGGCTGTAGACGTCGTTGTTTCACGTGAAACATCCGGATACCACCAAGGCACCAGTCCCGGACCCCGCTTCCCGCATGAGCAGCAGGTGTCCGGCCCCCTACCACCGGAGCCACCGGACGTCTTCACCAGGAACGCCCAGGCCGCCGGGTATGGCTCCCATACCACCGGGGAGGCGCCCGCACATTCCATGCAGTACCAGATGGACTCAGCGTCTGGCTCCCATAGCACCAGGCGCCTCATCCCCTGCTTCTCCATGACCAAGGTGCCCCGAGCTTCACAGTCAGGTTCTGCTCCGCTCGCGCTATAGATGGAGTGCTTTGTAGCTCAGAGGTCCCTGCTCACAGGAGTAGTCCCCACGACCCGTCGCACTCAGGCATCGCCTGGACCAGAGCTCCCTGCTCACAGGAGTAGTCCACGACCGGACTTATTGGTGAGGGTGAGGGCAGACAAAGCTCCCTGCTCACAGCGCTCCGGCGCCGTTCCTCACCGAAGGAGTTGGAGCCAGAGGCCTCTGATCTCACAGGTGCTGAGACTCCAATAGTCCGCTTGTCTCCTACCTGTGCAGGCACTGTCTCTCGGTGACTTCTGAGCGGCTCTCCTTATGGGGCCGTGGCAGCAGGTCTCTTTGAGCGGCCTTTCGTGCGCTGGGATTGGTGCAGATTCGCCTTGAGCTCGGACATCACCACTCCAGCGGCCTCTCATGACTGGGACTAGTGACGTTCACCCTCTCGGTGGTCGTGCTGTTCTCCTGGGATCCAGGAGACGATGGCGCCTCAGGGGTGTCGTCGCGCATCTTCAGGAGACTGACCTCTTGGAATCCAGGAGCTAGCCGCCCCCCAGTAGGCCTACGACCTCCTGGACTGTTCTCCTGGATCCAGGAGATGGCACTTGTCTGGGGACAGGAAGATGGCTGGTCTCTGAGCGGGAGTGTTGTTCTGACTCCGTACCCGTTAGTCCTGTTCTAAGAGGTCACAATGGGGTTCTGTGGCATGACCCAGCTTCCTCGGCTAGAGGGTGAGCCGCAGCGGGGAGGGGCGGTACCGGGAGCCCGGGGTCTAGCTCCCTGGACTAGAGGGTGATCCGTACGGGAACCTGCCACATGAACTCACCCTTGTCCTGGTACGTCAAAGAACAGTGCAGGGCGGCTCGGAGCTCTTGTCTGATCGTCAGCTCTCTGTGAGTTAATGAAGATAGGATACCGCTAGAGCAGGCCGCCTCTGCCTGTCCCTTAAGGTCGAGGGCCACTAGGGCTTTTACAAGGGAACTGCTTGAGATCGCCAGGAACGTTTAGCGAAGCATGTTTCACGTGAAACACATGGAGATGGAGGGCGGAGGAGGTCACAGCGAAGAAGGTGGATCGCAGGTGTGCGCCCCGCTGTTTCACGTGAAACATGAAGTTGATAGCGGCAGCAGGGCGGGCCCTGTCTCGTCGACGTCGGCAACAGGAAGGAACGGTCCTGCGTCGGCACGGTATTTGGCGGCAGCAGAGGGGTGAGCCCGCAAGGACGGATCACTCCTCCACTCTCATGGACACCTCGCCCGGCTGCAGGTGAGCGCAGTAAGGGTAGGTAGGTCCTGTGACTTGCAACCAGGTCAGCCTCGTCATAGTCGAGCCTGCGAAGGGCGGGTTTGGTCGACGCGTTCGTACATATGCTGCGAACACGTTGAGTCCGCGAGGATGGGTAGTAGGTCGACGTGATGCCAACACAGCTCTGATCCTACGTAGGCGGCAATTCGTCCTTGAGGGTCAGAAGTGCCCACCATGCGCGACTCGATCCGTCCAGGCAGGTTTACGAGGTTCTCTTCCTGGGTGATCTCGCCAAAGGGGTCAGAGGGGGTCGAGAGGATCAAGGTGTGTGCCGTGTACTCATGAATCGAGGAGGTGAGACCGCGGTCAGGGGCGAGGACTTGTCCGGCCTCGGAGAGATTGAGTGCGGTGCGAACCTGGTAGGCGCCCACCGTGACGGCCTCTCTCTGTCGGGGTGCTCCTGGTGGTCAACTGTCACAGCCTCGGCCGGCGGTCCGTTGAGCCTAGGAATTGTCAGAGCTCAATCAAGCTCGACCAAACTCGTCTTGAGTGGGAGTTCAGGAGGTGAACACTCCCATGTTTCACGTGAAACATGGGAGTGGCCTGCCGTGGAAGCGGTCCTGCGACCGGTGTACTGCACGCGGTGTGCTGTGCACGGTGTACACCGCGGTAGCGTAGGTCTCCTGAAGTTGGTTGTGCTGCGGTTCGTAAAAGTTGGTCCTGCCGCTGGTGCAGCCAGCAGCCCCGTCCTGGAGGGTGGTCTCACAGCCGTTTGCGTGAGGTACTGCTGAGGAGTCCCGTCCCAGACAGGTGACTGCCGTGCCTCTTGGCACGGCAGTCTGTCCTCTTGCTCTGCGGTGTCTGTGTTAGGGCAGTCTTGTACCCAAGAGCACGGTCTGCGTAATCCCGGTTAAGACTGTCACCTCAGGCGCGCTCCTGTGTCTGCTGAGCGGTCAGTGCCGTTCTGTCAAGGTGTACCGAGGAGAAGAATATGGACTGGCTTGCCTTAGGCCAGCGGAAGAGGTTGCTCAGCTAAGCGGAGCGTGGGCCAGGGAGTTGTAGACGCCTGGCAGGTCGCCGTCGGCCTTAACAGCGAGGGGGAACAACGAGGTCTCGGTCATTCCCGGAACGACATTGACGTCAATGAACCAGGGAGTGCCTTCCTGGTCCACAATGAGGTCTGTCCGAGAGACGTGTCCGAGGCCAAGGGTCCGGTGGACGGTCAGGGCGGTCTCCTTGACCCGTGTTAGGACTTCTGAGCTCAGACGTGCGGGGACAAAGTACTCTGAACGACCAGGATTGTAGCGGGCGTCAAAGTCGTAACGTCCCTGGAAGGAGATCTCGACAGGCGGCAGTGCGCGAGCACCGTCCCCTGTGTCTATTACGGACACCGCCACTTCCGTGCCAGGGACGTAGCGCTCAATGAGGGCCCGCTCGTCATAGGCGAAGCAGGCGACCATGGCGCTACGCAGCTCATCGGCATCCGCGGCTAGCGAAACACCCAGGCCGGATCCTCCCTGGTTGGGCTTGACCACCACGGGCAGGCCGAGGTGGCTGGCGACGACGCTAAGCACCTCCTGGGCGCCAAGCTGACTGAAGTAGGCCTTGGGAAGAGTCACCGAGTCGGGGGTGAGGACCCCGCCGCGGCGGACTGTGGCCTTGGCGGTCGGCTTGAATGAGGCGCGCTGGCAACCATCAGAATGGGTTCCCACGTACGGCAGATCCAAGGCGATAAGAATATTCTGAAGACCCCCGTCCTCGCCGGGACCACCGTGGACGAGCGGCCAGACAACATCGGGAGAGAACGCGCGCAGGGAGGAGATCATGCGGGCGTCGACGTCGAGAATGAGGACGGTATGGCCGAGGTGACGTAGGACCTGGGCCACGCGGTGACCAGAGCGCAGGGAGATATCGCGCTCATGAGACAGTCCGCCAGCGATAACGGCAATACGTAGGGGGTCAGACATGGTGGTGTACTTCCTCAGATCTGGTCGGGGGCGGGGCCGACGACGGCGTCGGCGTCGCCATTGCGGGAAGAGGTAGGGCCAAAGATGCGGACGAGTTCCAGATCCCTGGTAATGACCTCGGAGAGACGCTGGACACCCAGGCGGATATCTGCGGGCTCGGGGTAGCAGAAGGACAGGCGCATATGGTCACGACCAGCCTGTCCGCCTGCATAGAAGGCCGTGCCGGAGACGTAGGCGACGAGGTTGGTGACGGCGCGAGGCAGCATTTTCTTGGCGTCCAGGCCCTCGGGCAGCCGTACCCACGTGTAGAAGCCACCTTCCGGTACATTCCAGGAGCACATGGGAAGGAACTCGTGGAGGGCAGCGATCATGGCGTCGCGGCGCTCACAGTACATATTACGGAACTCCGCAATCTGCCGCTTCCAGTCAAAGTTCTCCAGGTACATGGCCACCGAGTACTGGCCCATGGAGGAGGGGCAGAGGATAGCGGCCTCTGAGGCGAGCTTCATCTTCTCACGGACGGCAGGAGGTGCCACCGCCCAGCCGACTCGGTAGCCGGGGGCGAAGATCTTGGAGAAGGAGCCGAGGTAGACGACGTCGTCGGGAGCGAGTGTCTTGAGGGCGGTGGATGTCTGCCCCTTAAAACCAAGCAGACCGTAAGGGTTGTCCTCAACAATGAGGACGTGGTGGCGTCGGCAGATCTCAATGACCTGAGGGCGGCGCTCCTCGGAAAGAGTGACTCCAGCAGGATTGTGGAAGTTGGGGAGGCAGTAGAAGAACTTGACGCGGCGCCCCTCGCGCTCCAGGCGGAGCATGGTCTCCTCCAGGGCCTCCGGGATGACGCCGTCAGCATCCAACGGCACCTGCTGGACGTCGGCCTGATAGGTGGCGAAGATGGAGAGTGACCCGACGTAGGTGGGCGCCTCGGCGAGAATGACGTCACCGGGGTCAATGAACAGCTCGGTAATAATATCGACGGCCTGTTGGGAGCCTGTGGTAATAATAATGTCCTCAGGGTCGGCGTCAATACCCTCCAGTGCCATGACCTCAGGGATCTTCTCGCGAAGGGAGGGCAGGCCTTGGCCGTTACCGTACTGGAGGGCCTTACCTCCGTCCTTGCGGATCATGTCGTAGGTAGCCTGGGCCAGCTCGTCAAGAGGAAGATCCTTGAGATTGGGCATGCCGCCAGCCAGGGAGACCACCTCAGGACGGGATGCGACGGCGAAAAGAGACCTGGTCTCTGACGCGCGCAGGCCGTGGGCTCGTGCTGCGTAGTTATCCAACCAGGGGTCGAGACGGTTTCCCTTGACGTCGTTGCTCACGTCTGATCCTTTCCGGTCGGGGGACCACCCCCCATGGGCCCCAGTCTGCCACTTGGCGCCAGGGAGCGGGGAGGAACGGTGCTGGTGACGGTGGCGACTTGGGAAGTGGTCGCGGCGTTATAGGGGCCGGGAGCCGTGTGCTGGTCCTGGGGTCGTTGTTTCACGTGAAACAACGACCCCAGGACCATTCGCTGAGGAGTCGTCTCCCTGTTCCTGTCGGTCGGAAGGATACGTCTCAGCAGAGTCCGGCTTCTCCTTGCCCGCAGGCCATTGCTCCTGTCGGGCGGGGATGCGCCCCAGGTCCTGGACTACGTCACCCGCTACGCCCTCACCGCTCCTGTCGGTCGGGGATGTGCCAGCGGAGGCCGGGGTACTAGACCAGGGGCGGGAGTCCTCACTCCTGTCGGTCGGGGACGCAAGACGGAGGCGCACAAGGATGCCGCGTCGCCAGCGCCTTGTCCCTGCTCCTGTCAGGCCAGAGAGACGCCCCAGGTCGGCACACCGATCGGCACACCGAACCGTCGCGTCCCCTTGTTTCTGTTGTCAGGCGATGGTGACGACGAGCTTGCCTCGGACGTGGCCCTCACGCAGGGTGGTGTACGCACTACGCACTGACTCGACGTCGAACGGGTAGACGTGGGCCACCTGGATCTTCAGGACACCGCCAGCTACCAGGTCAGCTACCTCCTTGAGGTCGGCAGGGCCAGCGTGTCGCATACCGGTCACGTGGACGCCCTTGGTGATAGCCTCCGGTGAGGGGACCAGGGTGCCAATGGCCTCGGGTGCCAGGCCCAGCGACAGGGCTAGGTCGACGTACTCCGGACCGTGGCAGTCCAGCAGCTTGGTGACCGGGCGTGACGCCACCGAGCGGATCCGGGAGGCCAGACCCGCGCCGTAGGCCACGGGGACCGCCCCCAGGGAACGCAGGTAGTCGGCGTTGCGCTCACTGGCAATACCGATGACCGGTACGCCTCGGTGGGTGGCGAGCTGCACGGCCAGGGAGCCTACGCCGCCGGACGTCGCGCTGACCACGAGGACGTCGTCGCTGGTCAGCGCCAGCGTACGCAGTGCGCCGCTGGCGGTCAGGGCGACAATGCCTAGGACGGCGGCCTCGGTGAACCCGAGGGCCTCCGGCTTGCGCAGGACCTCGTCCGCACTGACCACGACCTGCTCAGACAGGGCCCCGACGACCTGACTCTGACCAGGGGCCGCCCAGAGGGTCCCCGAAGACGGCGTCGCCGACGGCGAGGTTGCTGACCTCGCTGCCGATTACGCTCACGACGCCCGAGAAGTCGTGCCCCACGCCTTGTGGCAGGTGCGAGGCGTCCTTGCCGATCATCCCGCTGAATACCTTCCAGTCCACCGGGTTGAGTCCTGCGGCCCTGGTGCTCACACGGACCTGGTGGGGTCCGGGGGCGGTGTCAATGACGTCGGCCATCTCCAGGACCTCCGGGCCGCCGAAGTGCTGGTACTGGATCGCTCGGGTCATAGTGTGTCCTCCTGGCTCTGGTCCCGTATGTGGTTGCGCTGGTTTGTGTCTGGACACGCCCGGGGAGTGCAGGCGCCTCGTGCTGAGGGGCGTGAGCAGTACCTGGGGGCGTGGTGGTGAGCATGGTCAGAGACGTTATTTACAAAGGATATAGAATCATCTGCCGATATGCTGGGATATAGCGCATACGTGCAGCTCAGAGGCGAGTCTGAAAGTATGCTGTGAAATAGGGTGCATTCTGTCCTCGGCAGCGAGGACAGCGGTATGCGGGGCATGGCGGGTGCGCGCATGGTTCGCCCTTAGCGGGGGCATCAGACGGTCTCGACCACGTTGGATAACTGAGACGATGTGCGGTTCGTCCTCGGCAGGGAGGGATGGGTTCGTCCTGCTCTTGTCGGTTCGTCCCGGGCCTGTCCTACGGTCTGCCACGGCTGTCGATCACGGCTCGTCCTACTCGCGCACTAGCAACAACACGGTCTCCGGTATGTCTCCGTGGGTGAGGAAGTGCCTGAACGCCTTGATCGCCAGCTCGCGAGGCACCTCCACGCTTCCGAGGATCTCTGACCAGCTGCCGTGGTAGTCGTACTCGGGGAACTCCTGGCCGTCATCGACCACCGTAGCCGGCCAGAACATCTCCGTGTCGTTGCCAAAAGGAACTGTGCACCCATCCCCTTCGAAATGTATGAGCACGCAGCTAATGCCCCCCAGGAGGAGCTTGATAACGGGGACGCCTCGTGGGTGAGGGGAACGTTGAACGGTCTCTATCGAGTTCTCTACGTCTCCCCACGTCGATACCTCTGCCTCAATAAACCGGTCGGCGGAGGTGTCCCAGTAGAGTTTATGACCATATTGCCGTTTTGTGATTGCCGATTGCAAAAAATGTGCAACCCCTCTAACCGAGCCGGTTGACGGCCTGATAGGCCAGCCCGGCTGAGGCCGCTACCCTAGCACACGGCACGACTAGAACAACAGATACCGCCCTGTTCGCGCTACAGCCCTGAGACCTGTCAGTGCTGGGCGTAACTGGCGACCAGGGGTCGGAGCTCCTCCTGGGTAGCCGGGATCTCCACGACGTGCTGCGGCCTGGCCAGCAGCTCCCTGACCACCTCGGCCACCGGCACCTCCTCACCCAGGGCCTCAGTGACCGTGTGCCCGAACTTGGCGGCCTTGGCGGTCTCCATGACCACCATGGGCACGCGCCGCCCCTGGTCGGGGCCGCCCTGGTCGGGACCGTCGCCCCCAGGTGCGTTGTCCGCGCCAGGTGCTGTGGCGTCGGCCTTAAGGACGCGCAGCGCCACGGTGACGCCGTCAGCAGTGTGCGGGTCAATGAGCTCACCTGTGGCCGCGTGGACCTGGCGGATCGCCTCAAGCCGGTCGGCGTGGGTGGAGGTCCCCGAGATAAACCCGTGCTCCTGACGCAGGGAGACAATTCTGTCACACAGGTCCAGAACGCCGTCGGACTCCAGGCGAGTCCAGTACCGCATAAACTCCTCCCCGAGGACCTGGGCCACGAAACGTTCCAGGTTGGACGCCTTGGAAATGTCCATGGAGGGGCTGGAGGTGGCCAGGGTCTCGGAACCGCCGCGTGGGCGGTAAACGCCTGTGGAAAAGAACTCGTCGAGGACGTTGTTCTCATTGGTGGCCAGTACCAGGCGGCGCAGCGGGACACCCATGGAACGGGCCAGGAAGGCAGCGTAGATATTACCGAAGTTTCCACTGGGGACGGCGACGTCGACCTGGAGGCCCGTGCGGACGTCCTCGGGTGCGGCGTCGGTGACCCTCAGCCATGTCCACACGTAGTAGACGGCCTGGGCGGCAATACGACCGATATTAATGGAGTTGACCGCGCCGAGGTGGTGGGCGGTCTTGAAGTCGGCGTCGCCCATGAGGGTCTTGACGAGGTTCTGGCAGTCATCGAAGACGCCGCGCACGGCCACGTTATGGATATTGTCGTCCGTAATGGAGTACATCTGGGCGCGCTGGACCTCGCTCATGCGCCCGGCGGGGGAGAGCATGACGACGCTGACCCCCTGCTGGCTACGGAAGGCCTCCTCGGCGGCCGAGCCCGTGTCACCGCTGGTGGCCCCCAGGATCGTGAGGACCTGACCGCGGCGGGCCAGGACGTAGGGGACGGCCTGGCCGAGGAACTGCATGGCCAGATCCTTGAAGGCCATGGTCGGGCCCTCGGACAGGCCTGCCACGAGCAGGCCCGGGTGCAGCGCCTCCAAGGAGCGCAGGGGGACCACCGGGGAGGGGAAGCGCTCGGGGCCGTAGGCGGCGGCGGTCAGGGCGGCCAGGTCCTCGCCGGGGACGTCCGTGGCGAACAGGCCGATGACCTGTGCGGCCAGCTCAGGGTAGGTCAGGGGACGCCAGGCCTCCAGCTGCGCGGCGTCAATCCGGGGCAGGGCCTCGGGGACGGTGAGGCCGCCGTCAGGGGCCAGCCCCATGAGGAGGGCATCGCAGAAGCTGACAGGGTCCATGCCCCCGCGGGTGGAGACGAACTGCATGCCGGGCCTTCCTGGAAGGTGTGCAAGGATCGGCGCCCGCGGTGACGTCCTCGGGCGCCGCCCGGGCATGCTGCGTCGCAGACCGGCCGAAGGCCGTGGCGGACACCGCCCCGGGGTGCGAGCCCGCTCATCCTAAGGGGCCGGTGCATTGGGCCGCAACCGGCGCGCGCCTGGTGGGGCGGGCTGGTTGCGGCGCGCCTGCCGCGGTGGGACGGCTATGGGGTGTGCCTGGTGGGGCGGGCCTGCCGCTGTGGGTCGGTTGTGGTGCGCCTGGTGGGACGGGCTGGCTGTGGGGCGTGGTCACCACCCCTCCCCGGCCTCACCGAGCATGAGCGGGACCAGTACGGCTACCAGGTCCCTGAACCGGGGCCGCGTGGCCCGTGGTCTGGCGTCGAGGTCCCCCTGCTCCAGGGTCTGCCAGTTCCGGGCGTCAAGGTCGTAGACGTACAGCGGACCGTCCTCGTAGTCGCCCACCATGAGGTAGCGCGGGTAGTCCGCCACGTACAGCCCGGTGGTCTCCAGCATCTCGGCCGGCCCGTACAGGTTCGCGCCGTTCATGCCGCAGCCGTCCGTCAGCTGCCAGAACCCCAGCAGTGCCGTCGGTACCTCGGCACCCAGGTCCTCCCTGACCCAGGTGACCGCCGTCTCCACCTCGCCGGTGGACGCGGGCACCAGCTCCTGACCCCAGTAGGTGCGGTACCGCTCACCTACCTGCGCGATTAGATCGACCACCAGCTCGTCATTAGCCCGGTCACGTGTCTGCTGCACGGTACACCTCCAGGACGGGGACGGTTCCGCGTGTCAGCCTAGACGTCCCGGACACCGGCAGCGGGGACGTGCCCTGCCACCGAGGCGGGGGCGGTGCTCACCGCCGTCGCCGCCGTCCTTGACGACCCGCCCCGCCACCGAGACGAGGTGGTGTGGTGCTCCTAGGAGTCTTGGCCCAGGGCCCGTTCGACCTTCTTCCTGAAGCTGGCCCGGGGGTAGCTGCCCTGGAACTGCGTGACCACCTCACCGTCGCGTACGACGGCGAAGGTCGGCAGGGAGCGGATACCGAACAGACGGGTCGTGACCGGGTTCTCGTTCACATTGACCGTGACGAGTTTCACCCGGCCGGCGAGCTCGCCTACCACCGGGGACATCTGGCGGCAGGGACCGCACCACTGGGCCCAGAAGTCTATGACGACCAGTAGGTCGCACCGGGTGACCTCGGCGTCGTAGGAGGAGTCGGTGACGGCAAGGGCGGAGGACATAAGTATTCCTTTCGAGCCTGTTATGACGGCACCTGTTCTCGCGAGCGGTAGTAACCGGAGGCTGCTCGCGGGACCGTGTGCTACGTGTCCTGCAGCCTGCACGGGTTCCTGCAGCTTGCACAGGTTCCTGTCATGTCCCACAGGTTCCTGTGCCAGCCCTCTACCGGCCGGACCGGATCCCGTGGGGTCAGCTGGTGTCTCCTACGGGAGGCCATGGCCTAGCGGGAACCAGCGTGGACCACGGGCGTACCACAGACCATACCTGTGAGTGCCCTGTGAATCTCCCCGTTCTCGCGAGCAATAAGTACCGTTCTCGCGACGAACAAGTACCGTTCTCGC
>ERZ772986.828-NODE-828-length-18708-cov-4.366911_pt1 | contig 18708 bp, 18 predicted proteins | sample MGYA00511898_ERZ772986 | MGnify/ENA primary metagenome ERZ772986 (study PRJEB29015, sample SAMEA2737934) | human oral metagenome | biome: human oral; feature: human-associated habitat; material: dental | place: China | collected 2148 ... | reverse complement strand
GAGGTACCGCGTATCACACCATTATGCCCTATCTATCAGGTGAAATGCGTTTCATTCGGCGAGTTGTGTGAGCCGTCTAATGAAATATGTGGTGTCGAACCTATGCGCCGATGTGCCTTGCGAGGGCCTCGGCGACGTCTTTCGGCGCCTCCTCGGGGAGGAAATGCCCGGCCTCGCGAATGACAATCTGTGTCAGTGGAGCGTCGACAAACTGCGCGTCGGCGGCATGATCGAGCGAGGACCAGGCGCCGTCATCGTGGCCGACAAGCGAGAGGACGGGAACCCGCAGCGGCTCCGACAAGGTGCGTTTGACCGATCGGGAGAGGCGGCGAGCGGAAGTGAAGCCGCGCAACGCCGTGTGAGCGGCGAAGGGACGGCGCAGGGCGGCGCGGTAGGGGCCCGACTGGGACACCAGCGCCTCAACGCTCGCGGGCGAGGCCCACGCGCGGTACATCGTGGTCACGAGCGAGCCCTTGTGGAGCGATCGCTCCCTGCCGGTTGGGAGCGCGAGCCTCCCCCGCAGGACGCGGCCCCCCGCCCAGGGCGCACGGCCGACAATGGGCTGGATCCCGAGGGGGTGCGGGGCGGACAGGACGGCGACCGACCGCAGCTCCAGCGGGCTGAGCGCCCCGATCATCCACGCGACGGTGCCGCCGATGCCCATGCCGGCGACGGAAAAAGAGGAGACGCCCAGGGCGCGGACAACTCCGATGACGTCGCTCGCCATCTGCCTCAGGTCGCACTCCCCGCGTGTCAGATCGGAGGTGCCGAAGCCGCGCAGATCCAGGGCAAAGACTCGGGGCGTGCGCCCGGCCAAAACCGGAAGGACATCGCGCCACGCCCACCAGTGCTCGGGGAACCCGTGGAGCAGGACGAGCGCATGGTCCATGTCCTCGCCCATGTCCGCGACGTGGAAGGTGGCGCCGCCGGCGCTCACGTGGCGGTGAGTCCAGGGGCCCTCAAGCTCGATCGCGCTGGCGGGGATCAGCGTCGTCACTTGCGGCCGGTGTCTTTCGCAGCGCGCTTGCGGGCGCGCTTGGAGTAGAAGGCCTCCGCGGGGTTGGTGGTCTCCAGCGAGGTGCGCAGTGCCTCCTCGGCGCGACCGGTGCGGCGCGCCGAGTGAGAGACATAGGCGACGCCCATGAGGAGCGCGCCCAGCACGACGAAGCGGCCCGAGTACCCCGAGGCCTGCAGGTGGTGCATCAGGTTGGCGCCCACCGGACCGGTCTGGCTCAGTGAGGTCAGTGCGGACAGCAGCGACGAGGCCGTGACGCCGGGCGCGAGAACCCACGGCAGCCCGGCAGCGAGCGTGAGGACCCCCATGATCCAGGCGCCCAAGGACGAACGGCGCGCCAGGGCGAAGAGGATGACGCAGACGAGCACGGCGCCCGCCAGCTCGCCGAGCGCCTGGAACGAGGCGATGCCCGTGTACATGGGGGCGGAATCGGCCAGCGTCATGCGCGCTCCGGCGTCGGCGGCCAGGAACCAAGCGACGGGCGTCAGGAGCAGGAAGCCCAGGAAGGAAATCCAGAGGGCGCCCGTCCGCGAGGGCATCTCCGTGACCTGCGGGGCAGCCGAAAAGAGCTCGTCGTCGAGGCGCGCCTCGCCGCCCGCGTTCGTCCCGCCGCGCCCCGCCGACGCGATGGCGGCCAGCGTCGCGGCCTCACGGTCGCCGTCGGCAAGCACCGAGCGGCGGCGCGGGCGGGCAGCCTCGGCGGCGTCCTGATCCTCGAAGGAGTACGAGGTGGGGGCTGGGTGGGTGGGCAGCTGAGTCGTCTCGTCTGCGCCGACCGTATCAGGCGAACCCGCGGCGTCCTGCGCGGACAGCGGACCGGCGTCGTGTGCCACGGAGGCCGGTGCGTCGCCCGCCGTGGATTCCTCCAACGTGGCGGCGGTGTCGGCCGCGGGGTATGGGCGCAGGGCGGCGTTCTCGCGCACGGCGGTCGTCTCGGTCGGCGACGAGGCCAGCGGCGGGATCGAGGCCGCGGGGGCCTCGTCACCAAAGATAATCGTGCGGCGTGAGGGCAGCGAGTGGGTGGCGGCCGCGCCACCGATCTCGCCCGAGGCGTCTTGTGTCGGCGCCTCCGCGTCGGGGGAAGTTGCCTCGGCCCGCGCCGAGGGAGCTTCCTTCGTGGCCTTGGGGGCCTGACGGTCCTGGGCGGCATCCAGATTCAACCCCAGCATGGCGGCGGCCTGCGCGGGGGTCATCACGGGCGAATGCGTCGGTGCCGCATCGCCGGGTTCCTCCGTCGCGGCTCCTTGTGCATGGCCCGCGTCTTCGGCGGCCTCATCGGTCGACGCATCATCCTCGCGTGTCGAGGTGTCCAGCGATGAGAAGGGAACGTCCGCGGGGGAGGCATCCGTCGTCGCGTCCTCGGCCTGATCCGCGGGCCCAGCGGCCTGCTCCGTGGACCCACCAGCCTGTTCTGCGGACTCACCGGCCTGTTCTGTGGACTCGCCGGCCTTCTCTGCGGGCTCAGGGGCCTTCTCTGGGTGCTCAGGGGCCTCGCGGCGCGAAGCCGGTGAGGAAGCGTCGGAGGGGGTGCTCTGCGTCTCGATGGGTGATGCCGGTGTTTCCCGCGCGCCGCTCGCCGGAGCCGAAGGCTCCTGGGGCGGCAGGGGCGCGGCCTCGTCGACGGGGGCCTGCTCGGCGGGGAGCTCCTCAATTGCTGTGGGTTCCTCAACGGCGGCGGCCTCCTCGTTGGCCGCGGCGGCCCCCTGCGTCACGGTCGATCCCGCGGAGGACACCGGTTCACCCGGAGTCGCCTCGGTCTCAGCGTCCTCGGCCGGGGCAGTGTCTGCGGGTTCCGGCTCTGGGCTCTCATCGGAGGCATCGGCCTCGACCTGACCGGAAGCGTCGGCCTCGGCATGGCCGGAAGCGTCGGCGGAGGCCTCGACGCTTAGGGTGGACTCCTCCGAGGGCTCCGATTCGGCGGACGGCGTGGGAGCGGGAGAGTCCGGCTCGTCCGCGGGCGAGTCTGGGGCGGGCGCATCTGCCTGCTTTCGCGCGGGCTCGGCCGCCGTCTCCGTGTCGTCGGAGGAAGCGTCGGTGGTGCCGGTGACGGGCGGGACGACAGGAAGTTCGCCCGTCGAAATACGATCCTCGATCGCGGGCTTGAGCGGAGCGGCTGCCGGAACCCGTCCGGTCAGGCCGCCGATCGCGACTGACTCGATCTCGCCCGTGTGAATGGGCGCGCTGGACTCGCCGATGATCGCCGAGGCGTCGGAGTCCTCACCCGGCAGCTCGATCTCCTCGCCGGTGAGCACCAGGTCGTCGCGCCCGTCCTGGGCGCGCTGATGCTGGACATCAAAGTCGTTCTCGGACATGCTTCCTCCTTGTTTCTGCCCACATATTACGAGCCTAGCGGACGCTCGCGCGCATTAGTTCCCGGCAGGCCCCTCATTCGCCGTCGATTCCGCCGTGGAATCCCGACTCTTTGCGGCACGTAGGCGAGCCCAGAAGACCCCCAGGGAGGCGCAGCCCGTCGCCATTCCGAGCGCCGCCAGCGGCGGAGACGCCAGGGCTATCCTGGTGATGATCGAGGTACCCGGAACGATCACGTTTCCCGTGAGGGACGCCCACACCGGAAGCACCACGTAGGCGGGAAGGACGAGAACGATCCACGCCGCCACCTGAGCGCCCGTAATCGACCAGCGTGCGCTCACCGCGACGAGGGCGAGGGCGAGGGCGGCGGCCAGGGCAAACCACGGGGGCGTCGTGTAGGTGGCGAGCACCCCCTCCAGGCCCATGGCCGCCACGTTCGTCGAATCGGAGGGGGCGGCGACGATCATCAAGAATCCCGCCGCGACGGCCGCGGGGATGGCAATCGTCGTCCCAAAGGCGTGGCGGTGCACGCGCGCCAGGGGCATGCGCGTCTCCTTCCCCGCCCGTACGCGCACCGACTTAATCGTCAGCGCGCACGCCCCGAGCATCAGCGACAGACACGCCGGATACAGGCACCAAGCGACCCCGGCGGCCATGTCACTGGATCCCACGGATGACCTCATCAGCAGCGGGATGCGGGCGACCCCCGCAAGCTGGGCGACCCCCACCGCGATCGACCATGCGAACGTGACCACCATGCCCGCGCTGGACTCCTCACAGTTGAGTGCGATGAGCGCCAGCAGCAGTGACGCCAGCGCCATGCCGATCAGGCCTTCCACGGACGCCAGCGGTTGGCCGACGGCGGCGAGGGCCTGCACGTCGACCATCGACGACCCCAGGAACACGAGGGACATCGGTGCGAAAAAGAACGCGAACAGACCCGAGCGCAGGCGCGCGGAGAAGTTTCGATGCTGCAGAAGCGTCATGCCCCTAGTGTAGAGGGGTGAGTATCGAAGCCCTCGTCGATCCGGCGCCCGGCACCCTGCGCGCCGCGGCCGCGCGCGCCGACGTCGCCTCCGCGATGGAGGAGGCTCACGCCTCCCTCGCCGACCTGCGTTTCTCCGAGGGTCTGCGTCGCGGCTGGCAGGAAGCACGCGCCGAGGCATCCATCCGCGAGGCGGCCGCCCTGGCGATCATCGAAGGAGCGCGCACGAGCGTCGACGACGTGCGAGCCGCGTCCATGAGTGATCGAGGCGGCCCCTCCTCGGACCCGGCGTCCGCCCTCGCGTGCGGCATCTGGCGCTCCCAGTGGAGCCTCGCGTCGCGCTTCCCCCCGCTCAACACCCGATCTGCCGCCCGCCCGCGCACCCCCTCTGTGCCCCTCCCGTCTCTCATCGCCGGACTGCACCGAGACGCGTGCTCGGCCTTGGTCGCGGTCGGCCTCGTGCCCACATCCTCCGTCGCCGTCCCAACGGATCCCTCCCTCCTGGCCCCCGCCCTCGCCTACGCGCGCTGCGATGCGCCCGCGCTCGCGGTCGCGGCTGCCCTGAGCGCACACTTCCGGTTCCGGCGCGTCTTCGAGCCGGCCTCGTGCGCGGTGGGCGCGGGCGTGGCACGGTGGATCCTCGTCACGAGGGGCGTCGACCCCACCGGCGTGTGCGTGCCGGGAGCGTACGACGCGGTGGACCCAGCCCGAGCGGGACGGGCCCTAGCGGGGTGGGTCAGCGCGGATGAGGCAGGCCTGGCCAGGTGGATCACCCACTACTGTGCGGGCGTCGTCTACGGCGCACGGGTGGGGCGCGACGTCGCCCGGCACGTCCAGGCGGGAAGGCTCGCCTAGCGGCCCAAGCGGCGACGCGCGAGCGCGCAGGCGGCCACGCCCGTGGCGACGCCCACAGCGAAGGGAAGCGCGATCTTCGCAGCCGTGGGAACACGCCGGGGTAGCACCCGGACCGTGGACATGAAGGTCAGGATCGGCCAGCCCTCGTTCTCGGCCATCTCCCGCAGGGCACGGTCCGGATTGACGGCGAAGGGGTGCCCGACCAGGCGTAGAAGGGGCGCGTCCGACACGGAATCCGAATAGGCGTAGCACTGGGTGAGATCCCATCCGCGCGCTGCGGCCAGTGCCTCGCAGGCGTCCGCCTTGCCCTGCGCCTGGTTGAAGTGGGTGACCTCGCCCGTGAAGCACCCGTCCTCGTCGACGGCCGCGCACGAGGCCAGAACCTCGTCCGCTCCGAGCATCTTGGCGATGGGGCGAACCACCTGCTCGACCGACGCCGACGCGATGACGATGACGTCGCCGGCGCGCTTGTGCTGCTCGATGCGCTGCAGCGCCTGGGCGTAGCAGACGGGCGCGATCGTTTTCTCGAGGGCGTCTTCGACGGTGGCCTCCAGGAAGGCCGCGTCCCATCCGCGCGCCATGCGTCCCATCGCATCGGCCATCTGCTGCATGCGCGACTCGTCGGCGCCCGAGAGTAGGTAGGGAAGGTGAACCAGCGCGGAGGCGACGGCGGTGCGTCGGCTCATCAGGCCGGCCTCAATGAACGGCCCGGAGAGCGCCACGTTCGATGACGTATCGAGGATCGTCTTATCCAGGTCGAAAAATGCCGCGCATGCCATCGCAATCACTCCAGCGTCGGTAGGTGTGGGCGGGTCCCCCGTCGGACCTCTTCGTTCACAGCGTGACACCTTGTGTCGGCGTTGTCCACAGGGGAGGGTGCCTCGCCTGGACGAGCACGGGCGAGGGGGCGCACCGTGGACCCATGAACGCCGACCCCATGCCGATCCGAGGCCCGGTCGCCCTCGTCGGTCTCGCCCCACCCGACCTCGAACACGCTCACGACGCGGCCGTCCTCGCGGGGGTGACGACGTGCGAGGACCCCACCGGTGCGGTGCTCACGCTGGCCGCTCCCGGTACCCCGGTGCCAGCGGGTGTGCCCTGCGTCCGAGTCGGGGACGCGGGGCAGGTGAGCCTCCCGCGGGACACCGCCCTCGTCGTGTCCCTCATCGCCGAGGCGTCCCGGCTCGCACGCCGGTCGGGTCCGACGTGGGTGGTGGCCGGGATCGCCGGGGGAGTGGGGGTCACCAGCGTCGTGCGCCTGCTCGCTCGCCGGCCATCGTGGCCCAGGCGCGCTAGGACATCGCTCTTTCGCCGCGCCGCGCCGACGAGTCCGGCCGACGCGGAGCCCGTCCTCGTCGACGCATCGGGGTCGGTGCCCGGCCTTGCCCACGCCCGCGACCACTGCGTCCCGGGGGTGCGCTGGGCCGACCTCGACGCCTCCGAGGACTCCTACCTGCCCTCCCTGCGCTGCCAGCTTCCCGTGCTCAACGGAGTTGCTTGCCTCGTGGGAGATGGGCGCGGTGGCGCCCAGGCCGACGACCCCAGGGTGGAGGCGGCGTGCCGATCAATCGACGGCCCCCTCATCGTGGACGCCGGACGGTGGAATGGCGCAGCGGCGCGCTGCGTTCGGGCCATCGGAGCTCACGCCCTCGTGCTCGTCACCAGGGGCGACCTGGAGGGCGCCGCCGCTATGGCCGCCGCCCTCTCGGTCGCGCCTGCGCCCTGCCCGGCCATCACCCTCGTGGCCGCAGGACGCGGGCGCAGCCGGGGACTCGCCCAGTGCGCCCCCGCACCGATCCTGCGCGCGCCGAGGCGCCCGGGGAAGGACCTGCGAGCGCTGCGCCAAGCCCTCTCGGACGCTTCCGGTACCCGAGATCGGGCCGAGCGCTCCGTGCCCGGCCTCGACCGGGGGGAGCTCACTCATGCGTAACGCGCTGCGACTCCTCGCCCGGGGCACCACCCCTGCCCTCGCCGCCGCAACCGCCTCCCGCCCCGGGTGCGGCGCGAGCGAGGCGGCCCGCGCCCTCGACACCCTGCGAGCGCGGCAGCGCGGAATGACCCTCGCCCTGGCCTCGATACTGGATGACCCCTCGGTCACCGACGTGCTCATCAACGGCACGCAGGCGTGGGTGGACAGGGGAGGCGGCCTCGTACGCACCGACGCGGGGATCGCCGAGCCTTCCGAGGCAACGCGGCTGGCGATCCGCATGGCGTCCGCGTGCGGGGTGCGCCTGGACGACGCCAGCCCGATCGCCGACGGGACCCTCCCGGGCGGAGTGCGCATGCACGCGGTGCTGGCACCCGTCTCGGGCTCTGGAACCCTCGTCTCGCTGCGGATACTCGGCACGTCCCGCCTGCGGATCGGCGACCTCGAGGGTCGGGGTAGCCTCCCGGGACCCGTCGGTCCGCTCGTGCGTGCCCTGGTCGCCTCCCGTTCCAACGTTCTCGTCTCCGGCGCCACCGGCAGCGGAAAGACGACGCTCCTGGGCGCGGCCCTCGCGCTGGTTCCCGCGCGCGAGAGGATCGTGTGCATCGAAGAGGTACCCGAGATCGCGCCCGCGCACCCGCACTGCGTCCACCTCATCGAACGCAAGCCAAACGTCGAGGGGCGAGGGAGCGTCACCCTCGCCGACCTGGTGCGTGCCGCGATGCGCATGCGCCCCGACCGCCTCGTCCTGGGGGAATGCCGAGGCCCGGAGGTTCGAGACGTGCTCACCGCCCTCAACACGGGCCACGACGGGGGGGTGGGCAACCCTGCACGCCAACGGCGTGCGCGAGGTGCCCGCTCGGCTCGCAGCCCTCGGCGCGCTCGCGGGCATGAGCGAGTCGGCGGTTGCCGCCCAGGCCGCCAGTGCCCTCGACGCGGTCCTGCACATGAAGCGTGACCAGCGGGGGCATCGGCGGGTGGCCGAGGTGGGGGTCCTCACGAAGGCGGGCGATCTCCTCGAGTGCGTTCCCGCGCTCACCTCCAGCGACGACGGCACTGTCCACGAGCACGAGGCATGGACATCCCTGGCGGGGCGTGTGGGGCTATGAGCTGGTGGGTAGTGACGTTGCCCGCGTTGGCGGGTGCGCAGGCGGTTCACCGCATCGAATCGGCCGGGTGGATCGCCGTGGCCATCTCCCTCGGGGCGTGTGTCCTGGGGTCCCTGTCCCGGGCCGCGGCGAGCGCCGTGCGGGGAGCGCGCGAGCGACGCATCGTGCGCGCGTGGGCGCGCCCCGCTGCGGCAGGCGCGCAACGAGAGGCCGACGCTCAGGCGGGGGGCGCAGCGAGTGGGCACCTGATCGGCGTCGGATCCGGGCGGCACAGGGGGCGGGCGCAGGAGCCTCCGTCGCCCCGGGAGCTGTCGCTCCTGGTTACGGAAGTCTCCACCAGGCTCCGTTCGGGATCCCCCGTGGCCGAGGCCTGGAGGCTCGCGTTGGGCAGGATCGGTGCGGGCGGCGCCGAAGAGCAGGGCCACGACTCCTGTCCCCGCATCGTCGCACAGTGGGCGAGAAGCGAGGGCGGCTGGAGCCTTCCCCCTGCGCGCTCGCGCTCCCCCGACGCCGCTCGTTCCAGCGCCGTCTCCATCGTCGTGGCCTGCCGATACAGTCACCGGCTCGGCGCGCCCCTGGCCGATGTCCTCGATGCCATCGGGGGAGCGATCGACGATGCTCAAGCGGTCGCCGAGGCGCGGCGAGTGGCCTCCGCGGGCCCCCTCATGTCCGCCCGCGTCCTGAGCGCTCTTCCCCTCGTCGGCATCGTCGCGGCATACGCGCTGGGAGCCTCCCCGTGGGCCTTCTACACGGGAGGAGGGGCCGGAAGCCTGTGCGCCGCCGTCGGGGTGGTGGCGTGGGGCGCGGGAATCGCCTCGTGTCGCAGGATCCTCTCGGCGTGCGCGCGAGTTCGCCAGGAGATGGACTCCGCCCTCGCGTGCGACCTGGCCGCCTCGGGACTGGCCAGCGGGGCGGCCATTCCCCGGGTGCTTGACTCCCTCGCATCGGCCTGCGAGACGGAAACCCTGGCCTGGACGGCCGCCTCCCTGCGGCTCGGGGTTTCCTGGGCCGAGGCCTGGGAGGAGGCGCCCGGATGGGCTCATCCGCTGCGCGACGCCCTCGAGGCCGCGTGGACCTGCGGCGCCGCCCCCGAGTTGATGTTGGCTCGCTGTGCCGCATGGGAGCGCCGGATGCGCCTCGCCGACGCGAAGACCAAAGCCGAGGAGCTCGGCGTCCGCCTGGTCGCTCCCCTGGGGTTGTTTTTCCTGCCCGCATTCCTCGCGCTGGGCATCGGCCCCCTCCTGGCCTACCTGATGGCCGGAATCGACATGTAGACGGGCACATCCACAGGGAGGAAGCACTCCCACCGGCTATCCACAGATCCTCCTGGCCCCGTGGTGGGCAGGTGGTGGAGGGACTCACACTGGGCGTGCACGCTGAGGGGCGGGCACGAGGAAAGGACAGACCAATGACGATCATCGATCGAATCAACCGGGCGGCGCTGGGCGCCCAGCTCGCCGCGCGCGGACGTTTCGTGGCGGCGGTGCGCCGACTGGGGGATGCCGACACCGACGAGGCCCGCTCAGGGCGGCATGATCCGGAGGAGGGTGCGACCACGGTTGAGTATGCGATCGGCACCATTGCGGCCGCTGGGTTCGCGGGACTACTCATCGTGATCCTCAAATCGGACGCGGTGCGTTCGGCCCTCGAATCTGTCATTCAGGAGGCGCTGAGGACCCGATGAGACGCGACGAGTCTGGCTATGTCACCGTTGAGCACGCCGTCGGATTTGTTGCCGTCACTCTGATGATTGGCGTCATCGTAGCGGTTGCTCAGGCGGGAATCACGGGATCGTCCCTGTGTCAGGCGGTTCGTGAAGGAGCCAGGGCGGCATCTATTGGTGCGCAGGATCCGCAGGCGGCAGCGCGGGCGGCGTACGCGCCGGGAACCTACGCTGTGACGCGCTCGGGTGGATGGGTGAGTGTCGCCGGAAGTGCCCCCTACCGCGGCGTGTTGGGCTGGTCGGGGGGCGTGGCCCGCTGCACGGTCACCACGCTCGACGAGGGGAACCTGCCGTGAGAACCGCGGCGGCGCGCCTGCGCGCGGGCGAGGAGGGATCGGGAACCGTCAACTGCCTGGCCATGATCGTCCTGTGCATACTCCTGGCGGTGACCCTCGGTGGCGTCGGCGCGGCGCGCAGCGCCTCCGTGCGACTGCAGGCCGTCGCCGACGTGGCGTCCCTGGCGGGGGCGGAGCAGGCGGCCACCGCAGCCTGGGAAGACGTGGGGGAGCGGCCGTGCGCGTCCGCCTCCTCCGTGGCCCGGGCCAACGGGGCGGTTGTACAGTCCTGCGAGGTGAGGGGAAGCGACTGCCTGGTGGAGGTCTCCTCCAGCATCCGAATCGTTGGAGTACCGGCGATCCTGCGCGCCAGGGCGCGGGCCGGGACCGGTGGGTGAGAAATTCACAGGGAATTGCCAGCTTCGTTCAATGCTTCCCACAGGTGGGGCCCCTACATTAGGAGTCATCAAGCCAAGGGCAACACCCACAAAGGGTGGCCAAGAAAGGGAGCGCATCGGAAGACTTGCACTGTGTTGATGGGATACTCGAAGGGGTCGGCCTCAGGGTCGGCCCCTTCGAGTCTGTGCGGCGCGCCTACCGGGGGGTGGCCGCGCGGGCCGGTTATGCGATGGCCGACCACATGCACACCTCCCTGGTGTGCCAGGCCATTGACATGGCGGTCAGGAGATGCCCGGTCGAGGAGTGTGTGACGATCTTTCACTCCGACACGGGGAAGCAGTACACGTCCCAGAGGTTCCTGGATCGCCTCAAGTCCTATGGTATTCGCCCGTCAGTGGGGCGTACGGGGGTGTGCTGGGACAACGCTTGGGCTTCAGTCATTCAACGCTACGCGCAAGAACGAGAGGGCTCACCGAATGGTCTATCCCACGAAGGACAGGGCGATCAAGGATATTGCCTCGTGGATCGAACTGAGATACAGTCGTACTCGTCTCCACCCGACTCTAGGGTGTCGCATTCCCGACGGGGTCGAAAGCGATTTCCTGGACTTAACGAATGCAGCCTGAAACACAAACAAGCACTGTCTAAAAAACACCCAGCAGTCCAGTGTGGGCAGAACTCACGTGAAGAAAAATGGAGAGAAAATGACTCAGGCAGATGTTCTGGTGGTAGGCGGCGTGGGAGTCGATCACATCGTCCGAGTGAAATCCTTGCCCCTCCCTGTTGTGGATTCCATGATGGTTCCGCCCATCGTGACCGTCGTGGGTCACACGGGTAACGGCGTGGCCTTCGGTGTCCACACGCTTGGCCGCGCCTCCGCTATGGCGGACGTGATCGGAGATGACGCTGAAGGTCGGCTCATCCAGGACGCTTACTCAGCCGCTGGGATCCCGATAACATTCGTCACGCACATCAGCGGCACGCGACGCTCGGTGAATTTGGTGACCGAGGAAGGACAGCGCATGTCCCTGTACGATCCACGACATCCGTTCGAGTTTATTCCCGATTCGTCGCTGTGGCGCGAGGGCATCGAGAGGTCCCGTCACGTGCACGTCTCAATCATGAACTGGGCGAGGTACGCCTTGCGGGACGCTGTTGCCGCAGGTCGGTCGACGTCGACCGACCTACATGACTGGGATGGTGTTGCCGACTATCATAAAGATTTTGCCTATGGTGCCGACTACGTCTTTGTGTCAGCCGCGGCGCTAAGGGACGAGTCCGGCGTGGTCGCAGACGTTTTCGCCCGAGGGCGCGCCCAGTTCGTGGTGGTGATGGCCGGGAGTGAGGGCGCCCGTGTGTGGCAACGGTCGGACGAGTTGCCACTGCGGATCAGCCCGATCTCTATTCCCGGTCGTCCGGTCGTGGATAGCAACGGGGCTGGCGACAGTTTTGTGGCGGCTTTTCTGTGCCACTACTTGGACCACGGCGATATCTTCGGGGCCGCCCGCGCGGGCGCGGTGGGTGGCGCCTGGGCGTGTGGGACCCTCGGGACACACACGAGTTTTGTCGACGCTGAGACGCTAGAGCGGCTTCTGGCTCGGTGACGGTGTGGTCCAGATGTCCCAGGATGACGCCGGATACTGGACCGCCAAGCTTTCTCAAATCGGACGCGGTGCGCTCGGCCCTCGAATCTGTCATCCAGGAGGCGCTGAGGACCCGATGAGACGCGACGAGTCTGGCTATGTCTTGGAATACCGGCGATCCTGTGCGCCAGGGTGCGGGCCGGCGCGGGCCGGCGCCAACCGGCGCGAGGGCGACGAACCCGCCTAGGCTCCCGGCGCCCGATCACGCAGGTAGGCGAGCAGGCGCAGGGCACCCGCCTTCGACAGGGGTTCGTTGCCGTTGCCACACTTGGGGGACTGGACGCAGCGCGGGCAACCCGCCTCGCAGTCGCAGCACGAGACGGCCTCCAGGGTGGCGTTCACCCACCCGCGCGCGCTGCGGTACCCCGCGAGCGCGTGCCCCGCCCCGCCTCGGAACGCGTCGTGAACAAAAACCGTGGGCAAACCCGTGTCGTCGTGTTGCTCGATCGATAGTCCACCCAGGTCCCACCGATCGCACGTCGTCACCACCGGCAGCATCCCGATCATCGCGTGCTCGGTCGCGTGCAGCGTTCCCGCAAGGTCGCATGCCTCAATCCCCGCCGCTTTCAGCGCGACCGGGGCGAGCGTGAACCACGTTGACTTCGTGGCAAGCGTGTGGGTGGGGAGGAATAGCTCCACGTTGCGAATGAACTCGAGTCCGGGCAATCGCAGCAGGTCATAGTCGGTCACCCGCGTCGACACGTTCGTCGGGCCGTGATGCCAGGTGACGGCCCCATCCCCGCTCGCGTAGGACTCCTCAACGCCGCACACCTCGACGCTCGTGTGCGTGGAGGCTCGGGTGCGCAAGGGGGTACGCACCTCCTCGACGAGGGCGACCCGGGCGTCGCGGCCGCGTGGGGGTGCCACGATGAGGGGCGTAGTCCCTTCGGACACCGCCTCCGCCCGCTCGGCCCCGCGTGCCCGCTCGGCGACGCCGCGCCCGCTCGGGTCGAGGCTCGCCCCGAGCGGAAGACGCGGCCATCCCCGCGCGGCGGGAGCGCAGGGCTCGGTGAGGGAGGACAAGCTGAGGACGTGAAAGGTGCGTCCCTGGTGGATGTAGATCGCCCCGGGGAACACGTGGGCATCGGCCGATGCCTCGTCGATGGTGCCGACGACCGCTCCGTCGCGCGCCTCAACGATCTGAACGTCCCCGGAGGAGCCGCGCAGGTCCGTCAAGTCGGTGGGGCGCTCGGGACGGGTGGCATCCCAGAAGTAGCCGGTCGGCCTGCGCCTGAGGTATCCGTCGGCCCTCAGACGTTCGGCGATAGCCTCCAAATGCTCACCAAAGTAGGCGTTGTCGGACGCCGTGATCGGTAACTCCGCCGCCGCTGCCGCCACGTGCGGGGCCAACACCCACGGATTCGCGGGGTCAATGACGCAGGCTTCGACCTGTCCGAGGATCTCCTCCGGGTGGCGCACGAGATAGGCGTCCAGGGGATTGTCTGACGCGATGAGAACCGACGTTCCCGAGGCGCCGGCGCGCCCCGCGCGACCGATCTGCTGACGCAGGGATGCCCTCGTCCCCGGCCACCCCACCGTCAGGGTGGCATCCAGTCCGGAGATGTCCAACCCCATCTCCAGGGCCGAGGTGGTCGCCAGCGCCCGCACAGCCCCCGTCCGGATCGCGTCTTCGAGGGCGCGCCGCTCCTCGGGCAGGTATCCGCCCCGGTAGGCGCCCACCCTGCCCGCCAGGGGCGAGGCATGTGAGGACAGGCGGTCGCGGATCTGTGCGGCCACGGCCTCAGCCCCGGCTCGCGAGCGGACGAAGGCCAACAGGCGCGCCCCCTCCTCGACGAACGCGCAGCCGAGAGCGGCGGCCTCCGCGCCGGCGCTGCGCCGCACGACGGGAACGCTCAGCGTCGCGGTGCCGGGCGGGGCGTCGATGGCATCCAGGAACGAGGAGATATCCACCTCGGATGCGTCGGCGACTACTCCCCCCTGCCACAGGACCAGCTCGTGCTCGCCGGCGGGAGAACCGTCCCGGGTGACCGCGGTCGCGTCGCGCCCCGTGAGCGCCCGTCCCACCGCACGCGCGTCGCGCACGGTCGCGCTGAGCATGAGGATCCTCGGATCCGCGCCCAGGTGGTGTGCGACGCGCAGCAGCCTGCGCACGAGGAGGGCGACGTGCGAGCCGGTCACGCCTCGCCAATGGTGCGCCTCGTCGATGACGATGAGGCGCAGCGATGCGAGGAAGCGTGACCAACGCTGGTGGGCGGGCAGCATGACGTGGTGCAAGAAATCGGGGTTCGACAGGACGAGGTCCGCGCACGAGCGCGCCCACTCCTTGGCCTCGCGCGGCGTGTCGCCGTCCACGCTCTGGGCGCGTACGCGCCTCAGGCGCTCATCAACGCCGCCGGGTTCCGGCGCGCCACGCTCGGTGGCGTGCGCCGCGTCCTGGCCGAGCAGCGCCGTCAGCGACGCCAGCTGGTCAGCGGCGAGGGCCTTGGTCGGGGCCAGGTACAGGGCGGTGGGGCGACGGTGGATCGCCGAAATGCGGGAGGAATCCTCGGCCTCGACGAGGTCGGAGAGGATTGGGGTCCACGCGGTCAGCGACTTGCCGGAACCGGTGCCCGTCGCCAGCACCACGTCGGAGCCGCCGCGCAGTGCGTCGAGGGCGCGACGCTGGTGAGTCCAGGGCCTGGCGACCCCCCGCCGACGCCACGCCTCCACGACTGCGGGGCAGACCCACGACGGCCACGAGGCGAACTGGGCGCAGCGGCCCGGGAGGGTCACGCTGCCCAGGAGGCGATCGTCGTTGGCGCTCAAGCGCCCCAAGACGCCCAGCAGGTCTGACGGGGAGGGGCCCGAAGGGCCGTGATCAGTGCTCATCCGAGCCGGTGACCGCCCACCCCAGCGTCTCGGAGGCGGATTCCTTCACATACCGGATGGCGGCGATCCCCGTCGAAATACCCGACGAAATCGCGTCGCGCAGCTGCACGTCGGACAGGCCGGCTTCCGTGTCCACGACGAAGTCCGCGTAGACGCCCAGCTTGCCCTCGGGAGACACCGCGGTGTACACGGTCGGGAAGTACTTCTCACGGTTCCAGTTGTCCGCCGTCGCAAACAGCGCCGACTCGGCGCTCGCGGGTTCCATGCCCGTGTCCCACACCGCCCGAATCGACAGGAAACGCCCGGCCGCGTCAAAGGAGACGAGGAACGGGATGTCATCGAAGATCGCGCCCGCGGCGCGACCGGACTCGATCACGTCCAGCGCGTAACCCATCGAGCGCACGGCCGATACGACCCGCTCGAAGTCGGCGGGATAGGGAGTCTCCTCGTCCTTTGGAACGAGGTAGGGAACGTTCATCGCAGGGGCCTCCGATCCTGGCTGTCCCAATCCACGAAATCGGGCAATGCCACCTCAAGGTCCGCAAAGAACCCCATGATCATCGACATTGATGTCTCGAAGAAGTTGTCCAACTGCGCCTGGGTGAGGCCCGACAGTACGACGATGTTGCACTCGGCGATCAAGCCGTACTGCGTGCCGTCCTCGAGCGGAGCCACGTACGCCTTCGGACCCGTGCGCGTCGAATTGCAGGTCGCGACCTCGCGAGCGAGCTCGCCGAACTGCTCGGGCGTGCGGGCAATGCCCCGCCACTGTGCGCGCAGCTGAAGGATCTGAGGATTCGTTGCATTCCAAAAGAACGCCGCGTTCGGCATCAGATACGCCAGCTCGCCCTCGTTGTAGTCGCCAAAACGCACGTCCCGAGACCTGAGCAAGTCTCGGATGCGATCGGTGCTGACAGGTGAAGAAGAAGCCACTGACAACTCCCGCGTTGAACGTACAGATCTGGACACCCCCACTCTAACCGAGCCCCACGCACGGCGCGCGCCCACCTCGGTCGCCCCGCCATTGCTGCCCTGGCGGGCGTGGGCCGCGGGCTGCTTCGACGACGAACCGGGTCGCGCCGGGTGGGGCGCGATGCGTGCGGTGCGGTCCGTGACAAGCGGAAGACCTCGCAGAAATCACCCGCTCATCCCGGTTAAATCCGCGAACACCTCTCCCGCTCCACTACAGTGGGTGAAAGACACCCATCGACGCGAACGGAGGACACCGTGGACGACCCGAATCTCGCCCTGCCCTCCGACCCCTCCGTCGACGAGTCCTACACGAAGAGTTCTCGGCCCGCGCGCCCCCGCTCCTCGTCGAGCGGCGGCGCCAACGCCCGCGGGCGCGGCGGGGCCGAGGCGGGAGAGGGGAGGGCCGGCGCCGCTCAGCCCGAGCCGTCCCGAGGCGCGCCGGGTGCACCCGCTTCTCCTTCCCTGACCTCCGATGCGTGGTATCGTCGCCAGCTCGCCCGGCGCCTCGGAGGCGTCGTGACCTGCCTGGTTCTGACGGCGCTCATCGCGCACCTCGCCCTGGCGACCGCGCCCGGGCAGGTCGTCGACACGATCCTCATGGAGGGCACGATGCGTTCGGCCCGCCACTACGAGGGCTTCTCCATGCTCATCACCGGGCTGGTGTCCGTGCCCGTCATGGTGATCGCGGGCGCCGCGGTTGCCCTGGTCGCCGCGGCTCGTCGGCGTCCCACGCTCGCGGGGCGCGCCCTCGGCGCCGTCGTCGGCGCGAACATAACGACGCAGATCCTCAAGGACTACATCCTGACCCGCCCGAACCTGGGTGTCACAACCGGCGCCGGGAACTCGCTCCCGTCGGGACACACCACGGTTGCTGTCACGATCTCCCTGGCTCTCGTGGTCGTTGCGCCCAAGCTCTCGCGCAGCCCGTCCGCCTGGCTCGGGTGGGCGTGGACCGCGCTCATGGGCGTGTCCGTCATGATGGAGGGGTGGCACAGGCCCGCCGACGTCATCACGGCCGTCCTCATCGCGGGTGCGTGGGCCCTCGCCCTGTCTCCCATCGAGCGCCGCCCGCGGCACGGGGCACACGTGCAGAGAATCATGGTGTGGATCAGCCTGGGGCTTCTCGCCCTTGCCCTTGTCGCGACCGTGGCCGGCCTGTGGGGTTTCAGCATGTCTGCGGCCTCGCCCGGGTCGGGCTACGGATTCGAGGATTTCCTGCAGATTCGACCGTGGCGGTCGCTGGTCCTGGGGGTCGCCGCCGTCGCGTGGGTGAGCGCCGTGTGCGGGCTCGTCATGCACGAGGTCGACCGCCTGGCGGGCCAGTAGGTCGCGTTCCCGTTGCCCGGCCCGCGGCAATTGACGCCGGTGGGATCGTTTTGCGGACCGCAGACGGTGGATAATGGGTCGTGGCGACCGACCTACGTGGCTCTATCGGACGGGGCCGCGGCCGGCCTCGCCGACGACCGACGCCGCCACGAGACGAAGGAATCGACATGCCTCGCCCATCTTCCGCCGTTGTGACCTCCGCTCCCGCCCGCATCCTCCTGGGCCTGATGCGCATCGCCATTGGCTTCGTCTTCCTGTGGGGTTTCCTGGACAAGACCTTCGGCCTCCACTTTCCGACCGGCCCGTCGCGCGCCTGGATCAACGGGGGCACGCCGGCCCAGAGCTTCCTGACGGGCGCGACGGGGGGTAAGCCGCTTGCCTCTTTCTTCCAGGCCCTTGCCATTCCGGCGGTTGACTGGGTGTTCATGCTAAGCCTGCTGGGAATCGGGGTGGCCCTCATCCTGGGGATCGGCACGCGCCTGGCGGCAGTCGGTGGGGTCATCATGATGGGCTTCATGTACGCGGCGACCGCGCCCTGGGTGTGGGGTTCGCTCAATCCCGTGGTCAGTCAGCACCTTGTCTATGCGATGGTCCTGGCGCTCATTCCCCTCACGAGCGCCGGGGACACGCTGGGACTCGGGGCGCGCTGGAAGAAACTCTCCGCGGTGAAGAAGCTACCCTTCCTCGTCTGACTCTCTTGTCTGACTCTTCGCCGGTGGCACGGCCATTGCGCTCACGCGTGCGTTGCGGCGTGCCCGATGCCGGTCGCCTCTCGCGCGAGGCGTCTGCGCTCGCCCGCCGCCCTTACGGGGCGATGCCGCCCATCGACGACGACAGGACGTTGGTCCTAGGAAAGCGCGGAGAAGGCGTCAACGTGGCGAAGGGAACCCGCGACGCGCGGGTCGCCTATGTACGACCGGGCTGATACTAGATACAGTGGTTTATGTTCGACCCAAGCACTACATCTAGTGTTCGTGCGGGCGCCTTTCCTCCATCGAGAGGCGTCGACCCGATGGGGCGGTAGCACTGCCACCGCCCACGATGCCACGAATGCCGCGCGACGAGAAGCAACGCCGCCACGTGTCGACGCGCCGAACAAGCCGCAGCGCAACCCCAGCTCCCGGTGCCGCGCCCGCGCAAGCGAGCGCGGAACACCTCGCGCCGGGGTATGCATCAGTCACAGAAGAAGCCAGACAGGAGAGGGGCCATGACCAGCGCACCCCGTTATGACGTCGATGCCATCGCAACCGTGGAGGAGTACCTCGACCGCTCCGATTGGCGTGTCAACGCCAACGCAAACCAGGGGTATTCGCTGGGCGGCCTGATCCTGAACTCGGCGG
>ERZ772986.821-NODE-821-length-18788-cov-4.110874_pt1 | contig 18788 bp, 10 predicted proteins | sample MGYA00511898_ERZ772986 | MGnify/ENA primary metagenome ERZ772986 (study PRJEB29015, sample SAMEA2737934) | human oral metagenome | biome: human oral; feature: human-associated habitat; material: dental | place: China | collected 2148 ... | reverse complement strand
GGCATCGTCGAGCGTCACCACTGCCGTGCCGGCCGAGCCGTTGAACCCCGAAATCCATTCGCGACCTTTCCAATGTTCGGGTACATATTCGCCCGAATGCGGGTCGGTACTGGGAAAGATAAAGGCCGCCAAATGTTCTCTGCGCATCAGTTGGCGCAAGGCGTCAAGTCGTTGTTCGATTGTTTTCATATCTAGTGCTTTTGGTTTTTGTCATGTTATACGAGTTGTATTTCGCCCCCGTTTACATGTCGTGTTCCGTCGAGGGGCATGTCGCGGGGAGTGTGCCCGTATGTTGTTGGCTCGGTGCTAAGTTATGAAATAAAAATGAAAAACATGGCCTTCGCCACCACTTTTGTCAGCCATAAGTAACAAAAAGCACGTACGTTTTAAAATTATAACAAATTAAAGGCCGTGTAAGATGCCTGCCTTACCATTTTTTTTGCTACCTTTGCCCTAACAATGCAACGAAGTTACTTTAATCAAAAATCAAATATAATTATGGAATTTCTAACAGATGAGAAACTAGTTATTGTCGGTGCAGCCGGCATGATTGGTTCCAACATGGCCCAAACAGCCGCCATGCTTGGCCTAACCCCCAACATTTGCCTGTACGATGTGTACGAACCAGGATTGGCTGGTGTTACCGAAGAAATGCGCCACTGCGGTTTCGAGGATGTGAACTTCACCTACACCACCGATGTTAAGGAGGCTTTAAAAGATGCCAAGTACATCATTTCGTCGGGTGGAGCTCCTCGTAAAGAGGGCATGACCCGCGAAGACCTGCTCAAAGGCAATGCCACCGTGGCCGAACAGCTGGGTAAAGACATCAAGGCTTACTGCCCCGACGTAAAGCATGTGGTTATTATCTTCAACCCCGCAGACATCACGGGCTTGGTAACGCTCATCTGGTCGGGCCTCAAACCCTCACAAGTATCAACGCTTGCAGCCCTCGACTCCATCCGTTTGCAAAGCGAATTGGCTAAGCACTTCGGTGTTCCACAGAGCGAAGTTACGGGTTGCCGCACCTACGGAGGCCACGGCGAGGCGATGGCCGTGTTTGCATCTACGGCCAAAGTGCAAGGCACGCCGCTGCTCGACCTTATCGGTACGCCGAAACTGAGTGCCGAAAAATGGGCCGAAATCAAGCAGAAGACGGTTCAAGGTGGTTCGAACATCATCAAACTTCGTGGCCGCAGCTCGTTCCAAAGCCCCGCTTACGTATCGGTTAAGATGATTGAGGCCGCCATGGGTGGCGAAGAATTTGCATGGCCCGCAGGTCGTTACGTGTCGTTCGCCGGCATCGACCACATCATGATGGCTATGGAAGTGAGCATCACCGAGAAGGGTTCTGCCTACGAAGAGGTTGTTGGCACGCCCGAGGAAATGGCCGAATTGAAGAAGAGCTACGACCACTTGGTGAAGATGCGCGAAGAGGTTATCGCCCTTGGCGTACTTCCTCCCGTAGAGAAGTGGGGCGAAATCAACCCCAACTTGAAGTAAGTTAGGGCTGAAAAGCTAAAAACACGCATCCCCCAACGCACCGCAAGTGCGCTTGGGGGATGTTTTTTGTTTGGGCACATCCTAAAAGGTGAAAGGGTGAAAAGGTGAAAGGGTGAAAAGGTGAAAGGGTGAAAAAATGGCTGCGCCCACCACTCTTGTTAACTTGTCCGACCAGTCCGACCAGTCTGACCAGTCTGACCAGTCTGACCAGTCCGACCAGTCTGACTAGAAGAACTAAATAAACTAGCCCCGCTAACTTAATTAACCCAATGCCTGAAACTCATTAACCCGCCTGCTACCATCTTGTTTTTGTCTGCTTTTCCGCATATATTTTAACACTATGGCTGCCCTTTTTATCCACCACTTCACCCGCTTGGCCCAAAAAATCGATTCTCGCGAAGGTTTGTTTTGATGCAAAAAGGGGGTAGCTTGTGAATACGATGAAATGAATTTTTATTTAAAAAGACCGCTGTTTGCACCCCGTTTCGGGCGTTTTGGTGCTAAATACACTGCGTTTTGGTGCAAAATGCACTGCGTTTTGGTGCAAAACACAAGGCAAAATGGTGCTAAACGCAAGGTGAGAAGCATGATTATCCACAGCAATGGTATAAATATAACCTTTTAGAATCATTAAAAACATGGCCGAAAAGGGCAAAATAGTGGTTAAAAAGTGGGATTTTAGGGGTTAAAAGCGTGTAATTGGGCTTGAAAAATTACGCGCCGTTAAGCAAAATAGAAAGGCTAAAAGGTGCAAAATGCAGGTCTTTTTCTTAAAATTGAACATGCCGGGAGGAGCGAAAGGCTAAAAATTGGGGCGATTTGCCTACTTTTGGGCCTATATTCTCGCTAGAACGGCTCGAAAATTAGAGCGGTATTGTAAAATAAAAGATAACAATTTATAGTCAAACAAAATTGAATTTAGAATGCCACAAATGCAGCGTAGGCAAACGATACACCTACTTTTAATCTGCGTAAAGCCTTGTTAATGCCATGCTGTACACGCGTTGCACTCTTCTATCAGCTATTTCCCAAATGCAATTCTGTTTGACTATATGTTTTTAAGTTGGTGAGGTGGAAAGCTGGTGAGTTGGAGGTGTTTTGAGTTTTTGAGTTGATGAGCTGGTGGCTTTTTGAGTTGATGAGTTGGTGAGTTGATGAGTTGGTGGGTTGATTTTCCCTGTACTTCGTGTGTAAGAAGGGTGTTTATCTTGTGTTGGCATAACAGAGATAACAAACACCTCTTAAATGATAGAAACATAAAAAGTCAAGACGACTTCAGTGCCTATATTGGAAAGGTGGAGGGGGAAAAAGGTCGGGATGCACCGTAACATTACCCAAATTGTTAAAAAGAAAATGTGATAATGCAAGAAAGTATTAGATATTGATAATATAGTGCACAATGATTTACTATATTATTCTTAACTTTGTGCACATGATAATCCACCAATTATTGCCAAATTATGACAAAATGTATGCTGTTGCAACCATTTTATTCCTTGTGGAGCTAAATCAATAGCAAATTGAATGGTTGCCCATAAAACAGCCCTGCTTTGCCTAATCCTTGCAATGGGTGTAAAGACGTATTAACAGTAACAATATATTTACCTATATAGACAAATGAGAAAACATACATTATTACCGGCTCTGTTGTTTGTAGCCGTAGCCTTGCACGCTGTGGTGCGGACAAATTTCCCTACGGACAACACGCACGCGAAACGTAGAAAGGTGACCGTAACAAAGCAGGCACAAACCGCAAACGCAGATACCGTTATGCGCAATATCGCCCTGTCGAAAGACATTGATGTGAGTGCGTCGGCATTCGTCAACCAGAATGAGACGCCCGAGAAAGCTTGCGATGGGGACGTGCGAACCAAATGGTGCGACAACAGTTCGCCAAACAAGTGGTTGCTTTACGACCTTCAGAAAGATTACAACGTGCGTAAGGTTTGCCTGATATGGGAAAATTGGGACCCCAACAACATATATAAGGTGCAAACAAGTGTCGACGGACAACACTGGACCGACCGAATAACGGAGACAACAAATACACAAAACCAACGTGTTTACGATGTGGATTGGAAAGGTGTGCGCTTAGTTCGTTTCCTTGTGCCCGAAGGGGCCAAAGACGACGCTGTGCGCTTGATGGAATTCCAGGTGTGGACTAGGGGCGCAGGGCAGCCCTCGCGCATTGAGCCGATAGGCAAATGGGGTGCTATGGTTAAGCCACGCTATCTGCATACGGAGGGTAAGAAAAAGATATATGCACTGATGTCGTTTGTAGACAATAGGGTGGGCGTTATCGATGCCAACGGAAGCAACTGCGTTATTGGTCCGCAAATGCCGTTCGGCTCCATCAATCCGTCGCCCCAAACACCCGAAGGCGAACACGACGGCTATGCACCTAATCAGCCAATACGCGGTTTTGGACAGCTGCACGTTAGTGGAACGGGATGGGGAAAGTATGGCCATTTCTTGCTTTCGCCACAAGTGGGGCTCAGCGTTGGCGAAACCGAACACGACTCGCCGGCAAGCGACGAAGTGGCCAAGCCCAACTATTATAGGGCAAGGTTAGACAGGTATGGCATCGTTACCGAACTTACGCCAACCGAACATGCCGCCATTTACCGTTTCACTTTCCCGCAAACGCCCGAGGCGAACATCGCCATGGACGTAACCCACAGTCTTACTCGCGACATTGCCAAATATATCGGCGGAACAGTAAAGGCAAACAGCGTGAGCATAGACAGTGACGAAGGCGACAGATTTTCGGGTATGATTGAATACGAAGGTGGTTTCAGCGGTGGTTTTTACAAGTTGTATTTCACCGCGCAGCTAGACAAAAAGCCCCGAACGTTCGGCGTTTGGAAAAACGGGACACTGCAACAAGGTGCCAAGAAGGCCCAACTAACCCAAGGAGAAGACCGCATAGGCAGCTACTTTACATACTACACAAACAACGGCGAGGCGGTTAAACTCAAGATAGCCATATCGTTTAACAGTGTTGAGCAGGCCAAGAAGTATCTTGCCGCCGAAATTCCGGGATGGGATTTCGAGGCAACGAAGAAACGCGGCGAGGACAAGTGGAACCGCATATTGAGCGACATCGTTGTAGACGAAGCCCCAGCCGTGAGGATGAAACAATTTTATTCGGCCTTGTATCACTGCTTGCTGATGCCCCGAAACCGCACCAACGAGTTCCCCGCATTCGGCAACAAGGAACTGTGGGACGACCATTTCGCCGTGTGGGATACGTGGCGTACGCTCTTCCCGCTGCTCACCATCATCGAGCCCGACGTGGTTGGACGTAACGTTCAGGCCTTCGTTAATCGCTGGAAGGTGAACGGAAAGGTGAAAGACGCCTATATCGCAGGTAACGATATGGCCGAAGAACAAGGTGGAAACGATGTAGACAACATCGTGGCCGACGCTATTATTAAAGACATTAAGGGCTTTGACAAGGCTGAGGCTTACAAGTACTTGAAGTTCAGTGCCGACCACGAGCGCCGTGCAGCGCCGTTAATGGTGGGCGAAAAGGGGTTGGGCCAAAACGATACGCTGTTCTATCGGCAGAACGGATGGCTCCCCGGTGGCGTGATGGCCCAATCAACAGCCTTGGAATACTCCTATAACGACTACTGTGTGGCATTGGCAGCCAAGAAATTGGGTCACGAATGCGACTACAAGAAATATCTGGAACGCTCGAAACGCTGGGTGAACATGTGGAACGCCGACTTGGAAAGCAAGGGCTTTAAGGGCTTTATTTGCCCCAGAGACAAAGACGGAAAGTGGATAGACATAGATGCCACCTACTTTTGGGGCTCGTGGAAACGCTATTTTTATGAAGCCAACGCTTGGACTTATTCTTTCTTCGTGCCCCACGATATAGACAAACTCATCGAATTGAATGGTGGCAAAGAGCAGTTTGCCAAGAAACTGGACTACGGTTTCAGAAACAGCCTGTTGGAGTTGGCCAATGAGCCATCGTTCCTTACGGCGCGCCTCTTCAATCATGCCGGGCGGATGGACCTCACTTGCTATTGGGTGAACCACGTGTTGGAAAACCTTTTCGGCGAATATTCCATGCCCGGCAACGACGATAGCGGTGCCATGTCTTCGTGGTGGCTTTTCTCGGCTATGGGTTTCTTCCCCAACGCAGGGCAAAACATCTACTATCTCAATTCGCCCTTGTTTAAACGGGTTACCATACAACGGCCAAACGGCAACATCGAGATAAGCGCGCCCAACCGCACCGACAAGAACATCTATATAAAAGAGGTGAAGGTGAACGGCAAAACCAGCACCGACGGCATCATTACTTATGACGACCTGAAGAACGGGGCAACCATAAGGTACGAACTAACGAAGTGAACATCGAATAACAATTAATATTTAAACAACATGAAACATTTCCTTTTGACGTTGGGCTTTATGCTCACGCTCGGTGTGCTTTCGGCATTCGGGCAACAAACGGGTAACAAGCTTTGCCTTAAAGCCTCGAAAGTGCTGCTTCCCACTGGCGGCAAAGTGTCGTTTGAGGTAGAAGGCACCAATCCGTCTGCCACCTACAAGTACAAGTGGGCTTTACCCAAACAGTTTAAGAAATTGTCTGAAAGGGGCAATAAAGTGGTGGTGAAAATCCCCGATGAAGGTAATTACGAGGTGAAGGTGTTTGTGGAAAGCAACGATGAGAGCGACGACGTAGAACTGAAAACCAACGTAGAAGTATCGAACAGCAAAAAGATAGAACTGCTGAGTGTTGGCAAGAAGGTTGTGTCGTGTAGCGGCAACGTGGGCGACGAAAGGCCTGATTGGCTCTTTGATGGTACCGCCGACCCCGACAATTACAGCAAGAAATGGTGTGCCGAGGGAAAGAAAGAACACGAAGTGGTGGTAGACTTAGGGCAAACATGCCAAATCTATCGCTTGAAATTCTACGACTGCCGTACCAAAGAGACCGATTACGACAACATCCAAAACTTTAAACTCTTTGTGAGCGACAACCAAACCGACTGGACTTTGGCCCTAAGCGAGACGGGGAACAACGATAACGTGAAAGACATTACCTTTGCTCCCGTAAAGGGAAGATACGTGAAATTCGTAGCTTACGACCCAAATAAAGACTTCACCATCCGCGTTTGGGAACTGGAACTGTATGGCGTAAAATAGTAAATGGCGCGGTAAGGGGGCGCCTTATGGTGCTGCATGGTTCTCTTCTTGTTCCTCCCCAAAGAACGTTTAGCCTTTCCACTTTGCCAAAAGAGCCGTGCCGGCGATTTTCAATACTCGCCAAGGCAACGTTCGAACAAGTTTGGCATTGTCTCCTTTGGCTTAACGAAAACGTCGAACTATTGCGGTGTCCGGCGCACCTTTACCCCCTCCCTTACAAACAGGTGGCTTATGCTTAAACCAGTAAGATTTTGGGTATGCCTGGTTCTTATCTTGGGCATGCCAAGGGTGTTTTTTGCCCAAGACAAGACACCCTATCGGCTTGTAAACCCCTTTATAGGCACGGGCAACGAGGGCAACTGCTTCCCTGGTGCCCAGGCTCCGTTCGGCATGCTGTCGTTAAGTCCTAACAACACGTTCGACAATTACGAAGATGCCGCATCGCGTCCGGGTTACAAATATTTCCGGAACGAGATAAACGGCTTTGGGCTGACACATTATAGCGGTGTGGGTTGCCATGCCATGCAAGACTTGCAGTTTATGCCCGTAGCGGGAACGCTCGACAAATCGCCCGTGAACGACAAGCATGCATACGTGTCGCGTTTCTCGCACGAACGCGAAAAGGCAATGCCTGGCTATTATTCCGTTACGCTCGACGATTACCATGTGGATGCGAAGTTCGCTGCTACGGTACACGCTGCCATCGGCGAAATTACCTATCGCGGCGACCAAGAGGCGCATTTGGTGTTTGCTCCAACAAACTGTGCCAACGGCATCGGCGATGGAGAACTGCACATCGAGTCGACAGCCATGACCGTAACGGGGTGGGTTTCGACGGGCGGATTTTGTTGGCGCGACCCCAAAGACCGCCCATACCGTGTGTTTTTTGTGGCTAAGTTCAACACCAAGTTCAGCAGCTACGGCGTGTGGAAAGGCAAAGCCAAGGCCGAAGGGGCCTCTAACGTGGCAGGAGACGACGTGGGCGCATACGTGTCGTTTGGAAAGTTGAATGGAAAGGCTGTGAAAATGAAGGTGGCCATCTCGTATGTGAGTATCGATAACGCCCGCAAAAACCTGCAAGAAGAGATAAGCTGTTGGGAGTTTGAGGACGTTTGCCGCGCAACGAAATCGCAATGGGAGCGCATGTTGTCGCGCCTGACCGTAGAAGGAGGCAGCGAAAGTCAACGGCAGGCATTTTACACCGCCGTTTACCACAACCTTTTGCACCCCAACGTGTACAGTGACGTGAACGGCGACTACATGGGATTTGACGATAAAGTGCATCGTGTGGCCAATGGAAGGAAACAATATGCCAACTTCTCGCTGTGGGACACCTATCGCACAACCGCCACATTGCAGGCCCTAATCGCACCCGATGAGGCTTCGGACATGGCCCAATCGCTGTTACTTGATGCCGAGCAAGGAGGGGCTTATCCCAATTGGAGCATGAACAACGTTGAATATGGGGTGATGAATGGCTACTCAACGTTCCCCTTCATTGCCAATCTCTATGCCTTTGGGGCACGGAACTTCGACCTGCAAGCAACCAAAGAGATGATGAAACGCGTGTCGGTGAAACACATTAAGTGTAAAGGTTTCCACGGTTGGGAGCACGTTGAAGACTACATGGCGTATGGATACGTGCCCGTAGATAGGCATGGGCATGGTGCCTCGATGACCCTTGAATATGCCATCGACGACTTTTCTATTGCCCAAATATGCAAGGCCGCCGGCGACGAGGCAGCATACAACTATTATATGAATCGTTCGCAAAGTTTCGAAAAACTATTTGATGAAGAAACGCGGCTGATAAGGCCGAGAAACGCCGACGGCAGTTTCCTAACGCCTTTCGCACCCAACATGGAGAAAGGCTTTAACGAAGGTAATGCCATGCAGTATTTCTGGAGCGTTCCGCATAACGTAGATGCCTTGACAGACTTTTGTGGAGGTAAGGGCGCTATGGAGAAACGGCTCGACACGTTTACGTCGCAAGTGAAGTGCGGTTGGGCACCCGATGTTCCATATTATTGGCTGGGCAACGAACCTTGCTTTGGGAGTGTCTACGTGTACAACTTCTTAGGCAAGGCATGGAAAAGTCAACGGATGGTGCGAAACGTCCTCAATCGGTTCGACGATACGCCTAACGGGCTCCCCGGCGATGACGATGCCGGTGCAATGTCGGCCTTATACGTATTCTCGGCTATGGGATTGTATCCCTACATCCCGGGCATTGGAGGCTTTGTGGTAACGGGTCCGCTGTTCACTAAGGTTCAGTTGCAGCTCAAGGGGGGTAAAACGCTCATTCTTATTGGTGAAAACGCAGGCAATGATGCCCCTTACATACAGCGTTTGCAAGTAGACGGGCGCGAAACAACATCCACGTGGTTAGACTGGAACAAACTGAAACATGGCGCAAGGCTGAACTTCGTGATGGGTAAAGGGCCCAACAAACAATGGGGAGCGACAGAGAAAGACGTTCCGCCGTCTTATTATTAAGGTGGGATGGGCAAGCAAACGCTTTGCTGCCTGCCAACAATCTAAGTACAAACAATAAAATCAGATGAGAATGAATAAATACGCATTGTTGCTGTTCTCGCTTTGTTCGGTGCCCTTGTCGGCATTAGCTCAGGGCAAACACATAACGGGTAGGGTGTCTGACACGAAAGCCGAACCCATCGTGGGAGCAGTAATCAAAATTCAAAACAAGGCTGCTGTGGTTACGGATGCCGAGGGTAGGTATGCCATTGATGCAGAGCCTGGCGACGTGTTAGACATCACTTGTATCGGCATGCAGAGCCAAAGGTTGAAGGTTGGCAACCAGTCTACCCTCAATGTGGTGCTGCAAGACGATGCCGTGAAACTCGACGACATCGTCGTTGTGGGTTATGGCACGATGAAGAAACGTGACCTCTCGGGAGCCGTTTCCAAGATAAGCGGCGACGACCTTTTGGGGACGGGCGCTTCCAGCTTTAACCAAGCCCTGCAAGGAAAGGTGTCGGGCGTGGTGGTTAACAAAACCGACGGGGCACCGGGCGGCGCTATCAGCATCAATGTGCGTGGCGCAAACTCGTTCACCACAAGCACCGAGCCGCTTTACATTGTAGATGGTGTTCCCTTTGAAACGGCTGGCACGCCATCGAGTAAGGCCACCGACGGCAGTCAGATGCGCATGAACGCCCTCGCCTCGATTAACCCGCACGACATCGAGTCGCTCGAAATACTTAAAGATGCCTCTGCAACGGCCATCTATGGGTCGCGTGGAGCCAACGGCGTGGTGCTCATTACCACGAAGAAAGGTAAGGCCGGGCGTGGAAAGATTGAGTTCACGTCGAACCTGAGCATGTCGAACGTGCTGAAAAAGATAGATGTGCTCGACCCCGTTACCTACGCGCGTTACATTAATGAGCAAACGGCCAACAGGGCAATATATAACGGAGAAACCGTGAACGGGCTGCCTTACGAGGGAAAATGGAAGTATCGGGAACTCAACGGAAAGATTGTTGAGAACTCGGGTGTATATAATCCCTCGCCTGAAGACTTCCTTAATCCCGGCCTGCGAACGGACCAATATGGGAACAAAACGATGGTGCGAGGCACCAATTGGCAAGACGAAATCTACCATACGGGCTTCTCTCAAGAGTACAACCTTAACGTGTCGGGTAGCGACAACAATGGTTGGTGGTCGTTTTCGGGTAACTATCTCAACCAAACGGGCGTTATCAGGCGTTCGGGATTTGAGCGTTACATCCTTCACATGAACATCGGACGTAGGGTGAAAGACTGGTTGGAGATTGGCATGAACATGAATTACACCAACTCGACGACCGACTTCGCCAAGTCGAGCAATGAAGTTGGTGTGGTAAGGTCGGCCTTGGTGTTCCCTGCCACTTATGCCCCCGATGTCAGCGTGTATGAGTCGGACAAGCTAAACTGGCTTGCATCGAACCCTGTGGTTTATCTTAACAACTCGAAAGACCAGCAGCGGATGAGCAACTTCTTCTCCTCGTCTTACTTGGAGGCTAAGATCAGGCCTTATTTAAAGTTCCGACAGAACCTCGGATTGGGTTATTCGGAAAACAGTCGCGGGTCGTATTACGACAGGCATACCTCCGAAGGCAAGTATCCCGACAATGGGAAAGGAGGGCAAAGCGATAGCTGGTGGAAGAGTCTGACGGCCGAATCGCTGCTTACTTTCGATAAGAGTTTCGGCGGAAAGCATTCTGTAAACGCCTTGTTAGGCTTTACCTACGAGATAGCCAATTTCGGTTCGAAGGGCATGTCTGCAAAAAACTTCCCCTCGGACGTAACCCAAGAGTACAATATGGGATTGGGATTAAGCTATAATGCGCCAGAGAGCGAGCGCGGACAGCAAAAGCTGATGTCGCTATTGGCACGCGTCAACTATTCGTATGCGGGCGGAAAATACGTCGCTACAGCATCTTTGCGCCGCGATGGGTCGAGCAAATTCTCTCAGGCAAACAACAAAATAGGACACTTCGCATCTGGTGCGGTGGCCTGGCGACTGTCAGAAGAACGCTTCGTTAAGGATTTAGACATCTTCGATAACCTTAAACTGCGATTCAGCTACGGACAAACGGGCAACCAAGGCATTGGCGCTTATCAGGCACAATTATATATGATAGCATCCAACTATCCTTACAATGGCAGCATGGCAAGCGGTTTCTCCGAGGTGTTGTGGCGTGGTGCGCTGAACAAAAACCTGAAATGGGAAACCACCGACCAATTTAACCTTGGCCTCGACATGGCCTTTTGGAGAGGAAGGGTTAACCTTACGGCCGACTTGTATTGGAAAAAAACACGCGACTTGCTGCAAAGCACCGCCATCCCTTCCAGCAACGGTTTCGTCAACATGTGGTCTAACGAAGGCCATGTGGTGAACAAGGGAATTGAAGTGGCAGCGAAGTTCAATGCCATTAACCACAAAGGGTTCAATTGGAACATCGAAGCGAACATCGCCTTTAACAAGAATGAGATAGGCGGACTCTCCTCTGACCGCTTTGCCGAACGCGTATCTGCCGGTATGGAGAAGGTGTTCATCCAGCGCAACGGACTGCCTATCGGCACCATTTACGGTTTCCTTGAAGATGGATTTTATGATAACGAGGCCGAAGCCCGCATGAACAAGAGCTACGCGGGGATGTCGTCTGACGAGATTAAACGTTTCGTTATCGGTGAGGTTAAGTACAAAGACATCAACGGAGATGGGGTGATTACCGATGCCGACAAAACCGTAATAGGGAAGACTTTGCCCGACTATACCTTCGGAATAACCAACACGTTCAGTTGGAAAGGGTTTAACCTGAGTTTCTTCTTCCAAGGTTCGGTGGGCAACAGTCTCTTCAACGCCAACATGCGCGACGTTCGACTCGACGACATTGGCAACATCCCCCGCAGTGCGTACGAGGCCAGGTGGACACCCGAAACGGCTGCAACAGCCCGCTATCCCAAAAACGTAGCCACGCGAAACCGCGACATGAAAGTGTCGGACAGGTACGTGGAGGATGCCTCTTACCTGCGGTTGAAAAGCCTAAATTTGGGTTACAACATCAAGCCACATTGGCAAGGCATCTCTAACATATATGTATATGCCAGTGCCACAAACCTGTTTACCATTACCAAATATAGCGGAGCCGACCCCGATGTGAATGCTTTCGGTTGGGACGCATCGCGACGTGGCGTGGATTATTACTGTTATCCGGGCAGCCGAACCTTTGCCCTCGGATTTAAGTTGGATTACTAAAAACGAAGTTTCATTATGAAAAAGATAGGTGTTAAATATATTGCCGCTTGCTTGTGGGGCGCGCTTGTTGCCGCATCCTGCATCTCGTGCGCAGACCTGTTGGACGAGAAGGGTTTCTCGTTCGTCAACGACAAGAACATAGAAAACAACGACGAAGGCGCACAACAATGGGCCACGGGCGCCTTTAGCGCGCTTACTTACGAGGTGTTTCGTTGGGATGCCTTTCCCCATGTGCTCGATTTCGACTGCGATTACATGACAGGTCCCGACTGGGCCTTTGGCAAATTCGGGTCGGGGAACTTCCAAGACGACGACCACGCACAGCAGATGTGGGAGAAGATGTACAACATCATACACCGCTGCAACCTGGGAATCGAGAACGTTGAGGCCATGACGGGCACCACGCCACGAGGCAAAGACAATGCCATTGGCGAAATGCAGGTGCTCAAGGCATACGCCTATTTCCTCCTGGTAAGGGCGTTTGGCCCCATCCCCGTTCGTGATCACACCATCAATTCGGGACTTTCCGACATTCATCAGCCACGCCAACCCATCGATTCGGTTTACCATTACATCATCGCCAACTTGCAACAGGCCGAACAACGGCTCTATAAGAACACGGATAGGGAATTTTCCTTGGGGCATGTTTCGGCAGGAACAGCTGCGTCGCTCTTGGCAAAGGTCTACCTAACCATGGCCTCGGGCGCCGTTCCCACTGGCGAAAAGGTTATCGTAAGGGGCGGAAAGGCGTTCGAGAAAGTGGCTGGCGAGAAGGTTTACACCAATCCTGTGGCCATCGAACACAAAAAAATGCAGCTCGCGGGATATGATAAGATAGACTACATGAAGTGTTTCACCCTAGCGCGCGACAAAGCCAAGGAGGTGATGGACGGCAAGTACGGCTCGTACGACTTACTGCCTTACGATGCACTTTGGGCAATAGGCAACCGCAACAAGGTGGAACACATCTGGAGTTTACAAACCGTTTCCAACGACGATGTTTATGGCGTGTCTTTCGGCGAGGGCTATACGGGCGTGTTGGGTACGGCCGGCGAGACCTACGGCTTGCATCATGGCATGCGCAATCATTGGTATAAGCTGTTCGAACCGCAAGACTATCGCATAACCAAAGGCGTGATGCACCGCTGGCAACGTTATCATGCCGTAGACTATCATGGCGGTTCTTATTATCCCAACACCGACGAATGGAAGAAAAAAGCCCAAGGTTATACCAATGACGAAGGGAAGTGGGTGGCTCCCGTAGCACCCTTCAACGATGGACTTTCTTACGAAAGCAAGAACGATAACAATTACTTGGCCTACCTCACCAAGTACACCTATGTAAGCGACAGAACGAAAAAGCGGGCCGACATATATTTCCCCTTCCTGCGTTTTGCCGATGTACTGCTGATATATGCAGAGGCGGCCAACGAGGCCAACAATGGTCCTACCGCCGAAGCACTTAATGCACTTAACCGCGTAAGGGTGCGCAGCAATGCCACGCCCAAATCGCTTACGGGTGTAGGCAACATCAACGATAAGGTGCTTTTCCGCTCGGCGGTGTTGGAAGAGCGGGCAATGGAGTTTGCCGAAGAGGGCGATCGCCGGTGGGACTTGATTAGGTGGGGCATCTATCTGCCTGTGATGAACGCCATTGGCGGAACAGACGAGGTGGACATTGTGAAGACAAGGATGGAAAAACACTTGCTCTTCCCCATTCCTGGTTCGGAAGTGGGTGTTAATAAGTTCATAACTAAAAACAATCCGGGGTGGTAACGGCTTTGCCCAAAGACACATATCCCCTTTAATTGCACGATAATGAAAGCAAAGATAAGAAAACATTTAAACCTTGGCTTGCTTGCCATTGCCACGGCGATGATGGCTTGCCAAAACATTGTAGACAATCCCGACGTGGAAGATTTCTCTGCCGCTGGCGCACCTACAATAACGAAGATTACCACGGTTACCGATTTAAACCAAGCGGTTACCCAAAGTGGCATGGGCCAATGGCTTGCCATTCACGGCGACAACTTGGCACACCCCACGGCCATTCTCTTTAATGATGTGGAGGTAAACCTCAAAGACGTTTATGCTGTCCGCACGCGGATAAACGTGGCCATACCTGCCGAAGCTCCCAATAAGCTCACGAACACCCTTACCGTACGCACCGCTTTGGGCGAAACCACCACGAATTTCACCGTCGATTTCCCAAAACTAAAGGTTGTGGGGCTGGACAACGAATTTGCCAAACCGGGTAGTAATGTCACCGTTATGGGAGAATTTTTCAACCTATATGGGCTTACTTCAAACCAGGCCACATTCACATTAGGGGGCAAACAGCTAACGGTTGTTGAGAAAAACGACAAGAAAATTGTGCTCACCATACCCGAAGATGCTGCCGATGGCACAGAAATAGTAATGTCGAGCCCAAAGTTAGAGCAACCTATACGCCTGCCTTATCGCGACAAAGGCGTGCAACTCTTTGCCAGTTACGATAAGGATTACCTTTTCGGTAAGGGTTACCTATGGACCTCGCAAGACTATTTCACCGACGGAACGAACGAGGGCGACCCCGTTCCGCCTGTTGGCAAATGTTTCTTTAGGCGAAAGAACCTCTACTCGGCATGGAATTGGGATACGCTCATCGCCGGGCATTTCGACCTCGACGATGCTGATGTGGTGAACCATTTGGAAAACTATTGCATCAAGTTCGAGGTTTGGACCGCCAAGGATAAGCCCATACCCACAGGCGATTTCATATTCTGGAGCCAGCAAAGTGCCGACAACATGAAGCTACGTTGGAACCCGGCAGACCAAGGCGTATCGTTAAATACCAACGGCGAGTGGCGCACCATAACCCTAGATGCCGCCACATGGTTTAGAGACAACGATGCTCAACCCACATTGAAGAAAGGCAGCAACGACCTCACCATCGTTTACCAACCTCACGATGGGTTTGATGCCGACTTTGCATTGGCCAACCTGAGGTTTGCTAAGAAACGATAATACCATATATAATAAGGAATGCACAAAACCGAGGCAGGCTCTGAACCGTTAACGATGTTCAGAGCCTGCCTTATTTGGTGGCGTGCATGTTGCTATGCCCTAGCAGCCGTGTTACCTTCCAAACACTTTCTGTGCGCTACCGTTTTTCTTTTCGATGTGCAACCCCTTGGTGGGCTGTTTCAGTTCTCTGCCGTCCAAGCTGTAATAACGTGTCGGCGCGTTGGCCGATGTCTTTTCCTTGTCGATGCGTTTAATGGCCGTCACCTCGCCATTGGTTGCAAAGCGTGCGCCTTTAAGCACAAACGTGGCACCCGACGGGCCTTTTACATAAACCTGCCTCAGCTTGTTCTTGTCCTTAGATAAGGGCACGTTAACCTGTGAAGCACCTGCCTCAAACCTGCTTGTGGTTGTTTGGGCGCCTTCACCATCGTATTCGATGCCTATTTCACCGTCGGTTGCCGTTGGTTGGGCAAACTGAATGACGAACAGGTTGAAGAGGCTGAAATCCCTAAATTGGTCGTTGAAGTACCATCCCTTATGCGCCCAGTCGTCTTTAATGCTGATGGTTTTTGTTGCAGGGTCGTAATCTGCCCCGCCACCTTCGTTCACTTTTTTCAGAGTCAGTTCGAATCGCTTAGCCTTTTCCTCCTTCAACATTTGCTCGTATTCGGCCTTTGTGCAAGCAATAACTTTGTCTACGGTAATCGTTCCAGGATAGTCGGCACTTTGCAAAACAAAGTCTTTCACGTTCTTCTTATGCTCGTGGTTCAGGGCTATGCTGGCAACGAGAAGTCCTGGCGTTATGGCTTGCTCCGCGCCCCAGCTGTCTTGTTGTGTCGTTCCGTCCGTGTATTCGGTCTTAATCTTAAACATGCACGAGGCGTCTTTGAGTTTTAGCACCAGCATGTCGTATTCCGAGAAGTCTGTTCCCCCTTCAAACACGCATCCGTCTTTGTCGAAGAACTTGAAGGTTACACCGTTCCACTCGGTCATAAATGCAACATTGTTTCCCAATATCTGGCAATTGGCGTCCCAAGGTTGAAACTCGCCGGCAATCTCTTTCATCGGGAAGGCGCTCAATGTGGTGAAGAGCGCAAAGGAAGCTAGTAAAATTGGCTTTCTCATAATTGTTTCTTGTTTATGTTAGATGTTACAAATTTAGGCATTTTCTTCTGTTCTCGTTGATACAATTTTGCCGTAATCCAGTACAATCTTATCGATATGTTAGCGTTTATGGGCATGCTGCGGCATTGGCAAGGCCGTCAACCGCACGCTTTGGCGTTGCAAGTGGCATAAGCCTTGGTTGCTGCATGACACATTTTTTCAGCCGCTTACGTTCCCCTTTTATGTAAAAGAGTTTGCTAGTTAAGCATAAAAATGGTAATTTTGCACAAATTAGCGGCCATACATACCATGCGTGTAAAAACGCGGGGCGTATGCCGAGACGAAAACAGCAGCATGAAATAATTGCCATCCCTTGGGCGAGAGGCGTTGCACCAACAAGCGAAACGCCCACGCAGGGGGAACATACCTATTATATATAATATGTCTGAAAGAAAAGTGAGGGTGCGTTTCGCGCCCAGTCCCACGGGGGCATTGCACATCGGCGGAGTGCGTACGGCACTCTACAACTACCTGTTTGCCAAACAACAAGGTGGCGATTTGGTGTTCCGCATTGAGGATACCGACTCGCAACGCTTTGTGCCAGGAGCCGAAGAATACATCATCGAGTCGTTCCGCTGGTTGGGAATAAAGTTCGACGAGGGCGTTTCCTTCGGCGGAAAGTATGGACCTTACCGACAAAGCGAGCGCAAGGAAATTTACAAACAGTATGTAGACCAGTTGCTAAACGAAGGCAAGGCCTACATCGCCTTCGACACACCGCAAGAGCTTGAAGCCAAAAGGGCAGAGATAGAAAACTTTCAATACGATGCCCAAACCCGTAACGGCATGCGCAATTCGCTGACGATGAGTGCCGAAGAGGTGGATGCGCTGATTGGAGATGGCACGCAATACGTGGTGCGTTTTAAGGTGATGCCTGGCGAAGAGGTGCATGTTAACGACATGATTCGGGGCGATGTGGTGATTAAAAGCGACATCTTAGACGACAAGGTGCTGTATAAAAGCGCCGACGGGCTGCCCACCTACCACTTGGCCAACATCGTAGACGACCATCTAATGGAAATAACCCACGTTATCCGTGGCGAGGAATGGCTGCCTAGCGCGCCGCTCCATGTGTTGCTATACAAAGCCTTTGGCTGGGCCGACACCATGCCGCGCTTTGCCCACCTGCCCCTGTTGCTTAAACCCGAGGGCAAAGGAAAGCTGTCGAAACGCGATGGCGACAGACTGGGTTTCCCCGTTTTCCCACTGGAATGGCACGACCCCAAGACGGGCGAAGTGTCGTCGGGCTACCGCGAAAGCGGCTATTTCCCCGAGGCGGTGATAAACTTCTTAGCCTTGTTGGGCTGGAACCCAGGCACCGAACAGGAGTTGTTCACCCTGCCGCAGCTCGTTGAGGCCTTCGACATCAGCCGCTGTTCTAAGGCCGGCGCCAAGTTCGATTATCAGAAAGGCATTTGGTTTAACCACGAGTATATCTTGCAGAAGAGCAACGAAGAGATTGCAAGTCTTTTCGCGCCGATGGTGGCCAACAACGGCATAGACGAACCTATGGAACGTATTGTGCAGGTGGTTGCCATGATGAAAGACCGCGTGAACTTTGTGAAAGAGCTGTGGCCGCTGTGCTCGTTTTTCTTCATCGCGCCGGTTCAATACGACGAGAAGACGGTGAAGAAACGCTGGAAAGAGAACTCGGCCGAGGTGATGACCCAACTAAGCGACGTGCTAGAAGGCCTGAACGACTTCTCCATCGAGAACCAAGAGCGCGAAGTGTTTGCCTGGGTAGAAAGCATGGGCTATAAGTTGGGCGACGTGATGAACGCCTTCCGCCTGGCACTTGTGGGCGAAGGCAAGGGTCCTGGCATGTTCGACATCAGCGCTTTCCTTGGAAAAGAAGAAACCTTGGCGCGACTTCGTAGGGCTATTGAGGTGTTGAAATAGGGTAAGTGCGGCATTGCGCCGCTTGCCCTTTGTTTAAAGTAAACTGCTGAACAGGCTGTAGAACAGACGTTGACAGAACGACAATTGCCTTGCGCAAAAGGTGCTGCGGGCCATGCAGTTACGCCAAACGTCATCCATCAAAAACCTTACACTCGTGTATAACATCATCATTTACATCTATCTTTTGGGCGTTGCCGTTGCCAGTTTTTTCAGCACCAAGGTGCGGAAGATGTGGCGAGGCGAACGCGATGCTTTCGACGTATTGCGCAACAATGTTGAAGAAGGTGCGCAA
>ERZ772986.806-NODE-806-length-19006-cov-15.925334_pt1 | contig 19006 bp, 23 predicted proteins | sample MGYA00511898_ERZ772986 | MGnify/ENA primary metagenome ERZ772986 (study PRJEB29015, sample SAMEA2737934) | human oral metagenome | biome: human oral; feature: human-associated habitat; material: dental | place: China | collected 2148 ... | reverse complement strand
ATACCACACTATCAATGAGTCGACTGCCAGTGTTCGAGGACACCGCCTGGAATTACACTCGTCATCGGGGCAACCTGCAGTACTTCACCACCCTCACTTGGGCTGGTCGTGATTACCGCATTGTTTTGACGTTGGGTGTTAAGCGGTTCCATGTCGATTTGTACTCGGGCACTGTGCGTCATATGACGGCGACTTACATGTTCGATATTCGCGTCGCCGACCTCCAGCGCTTCGCGTTTGATAGTGTGGTATACTATCTTTCGCAAGCAACGTCCCTTGTGGACGCCATCCAGGATCCGCTGCCTTATTGGCAGCACTGAATAGAAAGGCTACTCTAATGAGTGCTGAGATGACTGTTACCGGCAACCTGACCCGTGACCCTGAGACGTCTAAGACTAAGTCTGGCGAATTGATTGTTCGCCTTGGTATTGCCGCTACCCGCCGCCAGTTCGATAAGAAGACTGAGGAATGGGTTGACGATGGTGAGCCCCTTTACTTGAATGCTTCTTTTTTCGGTGATTCTTATGATTACATTAGGGGCCTTGTTTGTAAGGGGGATCAGGTGACACTTTCCGGGACGCTTGTTCTTCGTGAGTGGAAGTCGAAGAATGGGTCGGGAAGGTCTCTTGAGATTCGTTTCCCGAAGTTCCTTGGCTACATGGTGAAGGGGGATCGTTCGGCTTTGCCTGGGCGTCGTTCTACGCACCGCCGTTGATTTTGTCCGTATGGAGGGCGTCGCACTTTCACTGTGTGGCGCCCTCCCTGTTGTTTTGTGTTATACTATTAGCGTGATTAGAAAGGAGCACGCCAATGGCTAGGCTTGAGAAGCCGTCCGATCTTGAGGGGTGGCGGGATTATGCTCGTCGTCTTGAGGCTCGAGCCTCGAGGAAGATCAGTAAGATTCGGCAGGGGGCGTACGCCCCGTCTGTCCTCCGCCCTCTGAAGGAGGTTACGCATGGCGCAGGAGGCGTTGACATCGCTCGTACGGCCCTAGATCCTCGTAAGGGTACCTCCCTAGTGGGACGCATGACTAAGGCGCAGGTAGAGGCTCATGCGCATCGTCTGGAGGAGTTCATGGCTCCTAACGTCTCCTACTACCCTTCCCGGTCGGGGGAGCCTATTTCTGCTAAGAGCATGCTTCGTTACGTGTACGCTCAGAAGCGGAGTAATGAACATGCTAGGGAGTTCTATCAGCGTGTCGGGGGCACCGAGATTCCTTGGCGCGGTTCGAAGCCTTTCTCTGAGGTTTTCAATATCAGGCAGCCTTACGCTCACAAGGGGGATGACGCTCGCATGTACACCGAGCGCGAGCCGTATAAGGTGCACACTTTTACGAATGAGCGGGCTGTTAAGATTCTCACCGATAGGGAGCGGGAGGTTTCCACTACGAGAGCCGATAAGAAGATGGTGGAGGGTATACGGACTAATATTCGTAAGCTTACAGAGGGTTTAGGAAACCCGTCGTTGAAAGCTTTGGCGGACCTCCCCGATGATTTGCTTCGTGTTCTGTGGACTGTTGATGATGAGTTCATCGCGGGTTTGACATTCCGTTATGAGGGGAATAAGGAGTTCGATTCTGATCGCAACTCTCCTGACGATGTTTTTACGGCCCAGAGTGACGAACCGTTCAATGGAAAGGATGCTGTCGGTTATGCCAAGACGATGCAAGTCCGCCCTATCCGATGAGAGGCAGATTCTCTGTGCGGATTTCGAGACTACGGCCGATATTCCTGATGACGGGTCGCTTCCCGAATCTACCCGGGTGTGGCTCTGGTCTGTGAGAAATGTTGATGACTGGAACGTCAACGTGATTGGTTACACGATCGACGAGTTCATGAGCTCCATTCTTGTGGGTGAGAGGACGGTATTCTTCCATAATCTGAAGTTCGATGGTGGGTACATTATTGATTGGCTTCTTCACAGGGGTTTCCGTTGCAATGACCCGAATGTCGTGAAGGGTGCCCCTCCCCCACTGTCGTTCACCCCCATCATTTCCTCTGAGAGTCAGTTCTACAGGATTTGGGTCACGACGGAGGAGTCCGATGTTATTTTCATGGATTCGTTGAAGAAGATTCCTCTTTCCGTTCAGAGCATGGCGGGTGCTTATGGTCTTGAGATGAGCAAGGGTGTGATCGATTACGTAACTTATCGTGAACCGGGCTACCGCCCGTCGTTCGAGGAGCGTCAGTATGTGCGTAATGATACGGGGATCGTTGCCGAGGCGCTTCGTCAGCAGCTCGCTGAGGGGCTTGATAGTATGACGGCTTCCTCGGATGCTTTGAAGGGGTTTAAGGAAGTTGTGGGGAGTAAGGCTTTCAAGAAATGGTTTCCCACTCTTTCTTTGGAGGATGACATGAAGGTGCGGGCTGCTTATCGTGGCGGGTTCACTTATGCTGATACTCGCACTGCTGGCGTTGTGCAGGGTGAGGGTATGGTGCTCGATGTTAATTCCCTGTACCCCTATATCATGTATTCTAGGCCACTCCCCTTCGGGAAGCCTATTTCGATTGATATTCCGCCCGAGGAGGTTTCTGACGATTATCTTTGGGTTGCCACTTTTCGTTTTACTGCGAAGCTCAAGGAGCGGGGTATTCCGTGCATTCAATTGCGGGGTTCGCACAGGGCTAGTCCCACGGAGTATCAGCGGACGGTGGATGAGCCGACTGAGATGCGTATGACGAACGTTGATTGGAGACTTATCAATGACATGTACGATGTGGACTTGTACAGCTATAGTGATGTCACTATTTTCCATTGCCGGATAGGAACCTTCAAGGATTACATCGACAAGTGGATGTCTATTAAGGAGTCGTGCACGGGAGGGAAGCGGCAGATCGCCAAGTTGATGCTTAATTCTTTGTACGGAAAGTTCGCGGCTCGGATTGAGAGGCGTAATAAGCTGCCCGTACTCCACAATGGTGTTGTTAAGTATGTTGCATCCGAGAACGAGGAAGTTGTGAAGCCTGTGTACACGCCCGTTGGGGTTTTCGTGACCGCCTGGGCTCGGGATTATACGATTCGTTCTGCTGCGGCTAATTTCGATCGTTTCCTCTACGCGGATACGGATTCGCTTCATTTGAAGGGGACGAAACCTCCGGAGGGTTTGACTATTCATCCTACTCATTTGGGTGCTTGGAAGATCGAGAGCACTTTCGATAGGGCTATTTTCGTGAGGGCGAAGCAGTACTGTGAGGTGAGTGGCGGCAAGCCCGACACGCATATCGCGGGTCTGCCGAGGAAGAACCCTCATACGGGTAAGCCTTACGAGATCTGGCCTGAGGATTTGTTGAAGTGCCAGACGTATGGTGGTAAACTTGTGCCCAAGATGATCCCCGGGGGAACATTTCTCACGGAGACTCATTTCACGTTCACACCAGTAAAGGAGTCATGATGCGCAAGTCCAAGACGGTCTCCCTCACCCTTCCTATCTGGGTGGTCGAGTTCTTCGATAACTACCAGTGGGAAGTCCATGTCCCCAAGCCGGAGCTCATGAGGAGGGTTGTCACAGAGTTCGTGAAGATGAAGATCGCGGAGTCGGAGGAGGTGTCTCACCCCTCCCCTGGCCCTTTTGAAGGCTCAGACACCGAGGAGAGCTGATCGGTGATGTTGTGGGCGTTTACCGCCGGATGAGACCGGGCCCGCGACGTTGAGTTGGTTGCTCCGCCGAGGTTTCTCGGCAGTCTGTGATAGTATGGGCTATGAGTGGAACTACCACTCATAGCCCATACGTTTGCATGGAGGTATCATGGACTTTGAAGGTCTCCTTCAGTCTCTGATCAATCCTGGCGAGGAGGGGCCGTCGGAGACGATCTATGATGATCTCCGTGCTGCCTACAATACTGTCAAGGACAAGGCTGACAGTGCTGGCGCCAAGATTTCGGAGCTGACTGACTCCAACTCTGCTCTGTCTAAGACCGTCGACGGTCTGAAGAGCAAGAACTACGACTTGCTCGAGGCCATCGGCGCGGGCGGGGACAACGCCGGCGACGCTGAGTCGCACGGTGACGACACGAGCGATGCTGACGACGGGGACGACGGCAGCATCGCCTCCTTCTTCTCCAAGCCTAAGGAGGGCTGACCATGACGCTCCCCAGCGGTCGTATTCGCGACTTTGATAACATTGAGATTCTGAATAGGATCCGTAACGACGCCACCTCCGACTATCAGCGCCGCATCCCGGCTGCCACTAAGGGTAGTGTTGCCGATGTTGTTCAGCAGCTGACGTCGTACACGCCTCATTTCAACGAGTTCACTGATGCGCTGATCAACCGTGTCGGCACGTATATCACTCGTGACATCACGTGGAACAACCCTCTGCGCGAGTTCAAGCGGGGCATGCTGAATTTCGGTGACACGATCGAGGAGGTGCAGACGGGTTTGGTCTCCTCCTACACCTACAACTCCGAGCGCGACTACATGGAGAAGGATATCTTCGGCGCTCACAAGCCGAATGTGGCTTCTCAGTTCCACACTGTGAACCGTCAGGAGTATTACAAGATCACGGTGAACCGGGATCAGTTGCGCCGTGCGTTCCTGGACGAGTCGGGTCTGCAGAACTACCTGTCCCAGATTCTGGCGTCTCCGACGACTTCCGACCAGTGGGACGAGTTCCTTCTGACGTGCTCGCTGTTCGCCGAGTACGAGAAGAACGGTGGTTTCTACCACGTCAAGGTACCCGACCTTCGGAGCCTGACTGCCACCGAGTCGGATGCGAAGCAGCTTATCAAGCGGGTTCGTGCGATGACGGATAACCTGACGTTCTTGTCTCGCCAGTACAATGCTGCGCGAATGGAGACGTTCGCCAAGCGTGAGGATCTGATCCTGATCGTCACCCCTGAGGTGAAGGCGAACATCGATGTTGAGGCTCTGGCGGCGGCGTTCAACCTGTCCCCCGTCGACATGTACGCCCGGGTTATCCCGGTTCCCGCTGAGCAGATGGGGATCGATAAGGCTCAGGCGATTCTGACGACGAAGGATTTCTTCGTCATCGCGGACAATCTTCTTGAGAACACCAGCCAGCCGAACCCGGTCAGTCTGGGTACGAACTACTTCTTGCACCACTGGGAGGTTATCAGCACGTCACTGTTCGTCCCGGCTGTCATGTTCTGGACGGGTGACGACGATCAGAACATTCGTGTCCGGCCTGGTGCCAACCTGGCCCTGGGTGGTTACACCGCTACTCAGGGAGGTAAGCCTGTGGGTGCTGCTAACAAGGCGATTCCGGGCGGCAATGTTGAGGTGTCGTTTGCCGTGACTGGTGACAACACCGATGGTCTGGAGCTCGGTATCGATTACGCCGTGTCGGGTGCGAACTCTCAGCGGACGAAGATCGATAACGAGGGCATCCTTCACCTTGGTCAGGATGAGGATGCTGACGCGGTCACTGTCACCGCCACGCTGGTCTACCGCGACTCGGCCGACGTGAAGAAGACGATCGCTTCGAAGACGGCGTCGATCGCTGTCGACAAGGGGAAGGCTGTGAAGGTCTGGCCGAAGAAGTGACACCGCTTCCCTCCTGTGGTACACTAGTGCCGTGGGCAGGGTAGCCCGTCGGCGAGGTCCTTCCTCCTTTCTGCCTCACCGGCGATGGGCCGGTCCGGGTTGAGTTTGAGCTCCCCGGGCCGGCCCTTTAACCTATGTGCTATACTTTATATATGCCTACAGCTTATGACCCGCCGGAGGATATCGGCTCGTTCGGGATGGGCTTCGACTACTCCGTCTGGTCCCCCAATACTGAGGTGTACCTGACGAACGTCGTGTGGGATCAGGAGTACCGCGACGTCGTATGGTACGACAACTATGATGAGGCGTTCAACGCGATCGTTAACGAGTACTCGTCGCGCATTGAGGTGAAGTCCCTGACCTACTGCGCTCAGGGCGCCCCGATCCGGATTCCGATCCCGTTTTCCAAGGCGAACCAGTACAACTACTTGGTGGCCCGTAACAACCGTGACGCTTATAATTCGCGGAATACGTTCTTCTACTTCATCACGTCCGTCGACTACATCGCCCCGGCCACCACTCAGATCACCGTCCAGTTGGACGTCTGGCAGACGTACATGCACCAGTTCAACGTCCGTCGCTCCTATTGCGAACGGTCTCACATGGCGATTGCCGCCGAGAACGGTTGGGACTACTACGGGCAGAAGTACATGACGGTGCCCGAGGGTTTGGATCTGGGTTCGGAGTATCAGATCGTCGATGTGAACAGGAAGGTCATCGCCTCCACTCCCAGCGCCGGCAAGATCGACACCGCTAATTTCGACATCATCATTGCCTCCACGGTGGACCTCACTCAGCCCTACGGGGATGAGAAGAACCCGACGTTCACCGCCTCCAAGGGCAGCTTCGCCGAGGGCGTTCCGAATGGGACGTCCATCTATGCGATGAAGGCGGATTGGTTCCGCGTGTTCACGAATGCCATGTCTCTGGTGCCGTGGGTGTCCCAGGGCATCGTGTCGATCACGGCGATCCCCAAGGGTGTCATCAACTTCGATAAGATCAACGACCTGAAGGTCAAGTTGCCGGGAACGTCGGGTGTGGACCCGAAGGGTGGCGACACGCGCATTTCCCGTCAGGGCGCCGAGGTGTACGACCTTGAGAAGGGGATCGGTGAGGATGGTCTCGTCAACAATAAGTCTATCACGCTCACTGACAAGCTGCGCAAGGACGACATTCTTCCCGCCCGTTACCGGCATCTGTGGAAGTTCTGGACGAGCCCGTATCTCCTGGTGGAGGTGACCACGTTCTCCGGAACGCCACTCCTGCTCAAGCCGGAGATGATCCAGTCGGCCGGTCTGGCCGTCACCCAGTGGTCCCACGTGGTGCCTCCGAACCCGCGCATCATGTTCACGGTGAATTCTCTCGGTCAGCGGACTCGCGGACACATGGATCAGTACGATGGTTGGTCGGAGCATTTCGACGTGATGACCGGGTTCACGAACCTGCCGACGTTCAGCCTGACGAACAACAGCTATCTCATGTTTCAGGCACAGAACGCGCACTCGATTGCCTACCAGCATCAGAGCGCCGAGTGGTCGCAGCAGCGGGCTCTCCATGGCGCCCAGACTCAGTTCAACCAGGCTAACGCGGCTATCGCCCAGGCGGGGCAGCAGACGGCCCTGAACAATTCCTGGAACCAGGACATCGCCGGTTACAATGCCCGCATGGGCTTGCAGAAGACGGGTATCGGTGTCGGGGGTCAGGTGATCGGTTCGACCCTCATGGGGCTGGCTAACGGGGGCCCCTTGGGCGCCCTGGCTGGTCTGGGTGGTTCTGCCCTGTCGGGGGCGTCCACGATGGCTCAGGCGGGTATGACGTACTCCCAGCAGGTGAACACGGCGCGCATGTCCGCCGAGCAGGCGTCCGCGCTGACGAACCTGAACCAGGGGTACATGCGCTACAACGCGGACACGAACCTGGCCTACGCCAAGTACGCGGCGAACGGCGACTACGCGAACGCCATCGCCGGCATCAACGCCCGAGTCCAGGACGCTCAGACGATCGCTCCGACGACGTCGGGCCAGGTTGGTGGTGATGCTTTCATGCTGGCCGCCGAGTCGTGGAGCATCGTCGAGCGCCTCAAGTTCATCCCTGAGGACGCTGTACGGCGCATCGGGGAGTTCTGGCTCCGGTACGGGTACGCGATGAATTCGCCTGTGGTGCCTCCTGGCGACTTCAGGTGCATGGAGCATTTCACGTACTGGAAGATGGCGGAGATGAACATCTCCCGTTCCACGATGCCTGAGACGTTCCGTCAGACGATCAGGGGTATTTTCGAGAAGGGTGTCACCGTGTGGCACAAGGACCAGACGATGATCGGTCGCATCGACTGGGCCAACAACAAACCGCTTAAGGGGATCATATGGTGAAGCGAAACGGTGAGAAGGACTGGGTTCGGAAGGAGATCTACGAGCCGTTCGTAAACGGAGGGCATTTCAAGAACAATCCGTCGATCAACCGTGAGGCTCTGCTGGTCCGCATGTACAAGCGGATCATGTCGGAGATGTGCGTGAACCGGTTCTCCTGGTCGGGTCTGCCGGAGACAGTGGATCGCCGCTACTTGGAAGCCACTCTCATGTACGACGGGCTGGCTGTGTTCTACTTCGATGAGGAGTTCGACAGGTTCATGGCGCTTCGGGCTACGGGGCTCGGTCAGGTGAACATGTACGATAACCCGACGAATTTCACGGTGTACGGGAACCAGGTGTTCTCCAAGACTCTGGACGCCAGGCACTGTGTGCCGATCTGGTCCAACTATCTGAGGGAGCCGGATTGGGACATCATTGACATCTACTCTCAGAGGCTGGCGGCGTTCGATCGGACGCTCGAGGTGAACATGCTGAGCGCCCGTCACCCGTTCGTGTTCTCGGTGGATAACAACGAGTACCAGTCGTTCGTGAACGCGTTCCGTAAGGTGGCCGAGGGTCAACCGGTCATCTTCGGCACTGAGGCGCTCTCCCCTGCCGCTCTGGCCGAGAAGGTGACCATGTTCGACGTCGGTTTCAAGCCGCACCAGATTCAGGATGTGATGGAGGCTAAGGTCAAGACCTGGAATGAGGCTCTCACGCTTCTGGGCATTATGAACGTGAACTCGGAGAAGCGGGAGCGGATGGTCGCCGAGGAGGCTAGTGGCTCCTCCGGTCAGGTTCTGGCGATGCGCGCCGTCGCCATGAACGCTCGCAAGTACGCGTGCGAGCATATTAACCGGATGTACGGTCTGCAGGTGGATGTGAGGTGGAACCTTGACGAATCTCAGCCCGCGGATGCTCAGAACGCTATGCTTGCCGCGGCCGCTCTCGGGGGTATTGGAGATGCTCTCGATAAGGGCAACCCCGACTTGGGGACGACCGACCAGCAGGAGTTGAACCCGAACAATGGCTGATTACACGCTTGAGCTGCGCAAGGTGGTGGAGATCGTCGGCCCGCTCAACGTGGGGCTGAACGAGTACCCGATCTTCGACGAGTCCTACAGGGACTCTTTGAACCAGAAGATCCTGGACCACTACTGGTACAACGAGATCGCGCACGAGTCGATCGACATGTTCATCCACCAGCTGAAGGTGAAGATGAACGAGATCATGCCGTTCTACAACCAGCTGTACGAGTCGGAGCTGGTCGATTTCGACCCGATGGTGACGCACGACGTACATTCGACGGGGGATTCCACGCAGGACACGACTCAGGACACGCACACGAAGCAGAATGCGGAGCAGACGCTCTCCAGTGATTCGCGTGTGTCCTCCTCGGAGGAGTCCAAGGCTCGCACCGTGCAGTCCCAGATGCCGCAGACGCGTCTGTCCGGCCATGACGATTATGCGACGGCTGCCAACGACACGTCGTCGAAGGGTTCGGGTCAGAACCATTCCAATTCGGCTACCCAGGATCAGCAGAAGCGGTCCTCCGACACCGCGACGACGATGGGGAGTAAGGCTGGGAATGTCACACGGTCGTGGGGGTATAATACTCCTAAGGCCGACCTCCTCCAGAAATGGCGTGAAACCTTCCTCAACATTGACATGTCCGTTATCTCAGAGTTGGGAGGTCTATTCATGCAAATCCGATCTTCAGGAGACGAGTACGTGAACGGATGGGGCTATGGACTATATTGATAACAAGTACCAACTGACCCCTGGAGACTACAGGGTCACGAACGTCACGCCGTTCACCTATCGTGACGGGTACACCTACCTTCAGCTCATGGAGGAGATGCGCTCGTGGGTGAGCGAAGGTCTGGTCAACCAGTTTTCGGCGAAGATGGAGGGGCTGGCCTCCGACTACAACCAGGCCGTCTCCCGGCTACTGGTGGACGTGCGCAAGGAGATGGAGGGCTACCACGCCCTCCCCTCCCAGGTTCGCGAGATGCTGTCGGCCGCCATCGCCAAGTACGATGACGAGTTCAACACGTTCGAGAATGACCTGAGGGCTCTCGTCAAGAAGCACTTCGAGTCCGACGTTGTGAACGTATTCAACTGGCTCGAGGGGGAGAGCTCCACCCTCCAGGAGCTCATCAACGACATCCACAACCGGTACACGGTCGGCGGGCTCCTCGCCGAGGACTTCAGCCAGATGGGTCTCACGGCCCAGGAGCTCGAAGACATGCCCCTGACCATCTCCGAACTGGAGACGATCGGCAAGTTCGTCCTCCCACACCTCTCCCCTCACTACGGGTTCTCCCCCGTGACGGGGCAGTACAAGCGCGTCATCGACATTGTCTACGACGTCTACGAGGCTCAGTTCAAGGGCGGTGACCAAATCACCTCCAAGGATCTGAACTACATCGATAACCTGAACATTCCAGACCTCCAGCGCATGGTGGTCTCCTGACAGAGAGGCAGGCTCAAAATGCCCGCAACCAACAAGACAGAGAACTTCAACCTGCCGCTCTACGTGGCATCTGATCACTTCAGCGTGCTGGGTGACTTCAACTCCGCCATGAAGGAGATCGACAAGGGTCTGGGCGGCGCGACCGTCACAGCCAAGGCGGCGTCCCGTGACGCGACCAGCGCTCTGACGACGGCGAACGCTGCCTCCGATGACGCTCACAGCGCCCGTGAGGCGGCCCAGTCGACCCTGTCGGTGTCGTCCCAGGCCAAGGCGGATGCGACCCGAGCGTTCGACATGGCGACAAAGGCGACCACCGCGTCCGAGACGGCGAACACGTCGGCCATCGAGGCGAACAAGGTTGCCTCTTCGGCGGCCGCCAGGGCCAAGGAGGCGCGCGACCGGGCCGACTCCGCACTGGACACCGCCAACGCCGCCAACACAGCCTCCATCGACGCCAAGACCACCGCTAACGCGATCTCCGGTCAGGCGGTTCAGGCGACCCAGGCTGCCAACAGGGTCGGCGCCCTGCACAAGCGGTTCAAGGAGGTCACCGCCGGGTCCGGCGACCGTACACTGTCGACTCCTGAGGAGCGCCCGGTCACGGTCATGGAGTTCGACCTCGATTTCGACGCCGACGATGTGTGGATCATCGTGGCGATCATGCGCCACACGGTCCACAACGTTCAGGACACCCACTTCGACATTCGTGTCACCGGTCCCAAGGGGCAGCGTCGTTGGAGCTCCTTCGTCGCCGGCTACGGCCCCTGGCCCGAGGCGATGGTCTACTCGCAGGGCACCGGTATTTTCGAGTCTTTCGAGGGTCCCGGCCGGTATCACATCGAGACCGTGTTCCTGACCGACAAGAATCACTCGACGCGGTTCGACCTGTCCAATTGCCTGATGCGAGCCCACTGATCCAAGTCGCATCGACCGCGGGGCGTCGAGTGATCCTCGGCGCCCCGCATCATATAGGAGGAACTTATGGCATGGGATGACAAGCATAAGGCGTGCATCATCGCAACCCTGGCAACCGTCGAGGCAGGGTTCAACTACGGCATCATCACCGCACCCGACACACTGTCGCTCGGTATCGGGCAGTGGACCCAGGGGCGCGCCTACGACCTGCTGCAGCAGTTCCCCGACAAGAACGTGTTCGGCCCCACGATCCGGTCGTGGTTGGCCGCGGGCAAGGGCACATGGACGATGGCCCGCAAGTACCAGTCCCTCGGGGGTACTGATAGGCAGAAGCTATCAGCGGCGCTGGCATCTGAAGAAGGAAAGAAGATACAGAACAACCAGATGCGCAAAGACCTGGAGGGCGAGTACATCCCCAGGCTCAAAGCCATCGGGCTGGACTCGGAAAAGTACACCGAGGCCGGCATGCTCCTCATCGTCGTCATGCACCGATGGGGCAACTACGCGCGCATCCTCAACAGGCTCGTAGCCAGCGCCGGCCCGGCCCCAACCCTGGACTCCATGGCCAACGCCATCAAAGCCTCCGGGGAGTGGTACGCCGTCGGGCAGAGGTATGTCATCGCCTACCGGATGATCAAGAACCTCGACACGAAGGGCATCACCCTCGCCCCCGGAGACTCCGGAGGTGACAACTCCAAGGACGGCGAGGACAAGGCCAAGGAGGAGAAGAAGATCAAACACGCCAGGACGGACGGCTCCGGCGTTCTGCGCATCTACATGTCAGACGGGTCCAACGCCGCCGCCTACCCCACCGTGGGAGGCTTCTGGAAGGCCAACGGTTCCGACCAGAAATCCGACGACGGCGACGACAAGAAGGGCAGCGACGGCGGCGGAGGCGGAGGTGACTCCGGCAAGATCGGCGAGATGACCAAGCTAGCCAAAGCCTCCATCGGCAAGTACGTCTACCACCAGTGGTACGAGCCGCGACTGCACCCGGACAAGTCCGGAGTCACCGACTGTTCAGGATTCGTATGGTGGCTGTACAATAAAGTCATGGGCATGGACATCGGCAAGGGCGGCACCACCGTGCTCATGTCCGAGGGCGGAAAAGTCATCGCCGAAGGAGGCGGCCGCTTCAACGCCACCAGTCAGATCAAGGAAGGCGACCTCATCGTCTGCCGCTGGTACTCGGGCGGCGGACACGTCGAATACTGCTGCGAGACGGGCAAGGACACCATCATCGGACAGCGGGGCCCCGACGGTGTGCGCGGGCCCGCCTACGGGCACGCCACGTCCCTGTTCGGCGGTTGCAGATGGAAGCTGAAGCGCTATGTCTAAGAAGTTCGACTACTACTCGTTCGACAAGATCCTCTCCCGCAACGCGGTGTTCAACATGGTCATGGGCGCCCGAGGCGTCGGCAAGTCCTACGGGGCCAAGAAATACGTGCTCAAGCGGGCCATCGAACGCGGGGAGGAGTTCATCTACCTGAGGCGGTACAAGACCGAGCTGAAAACCAGAGGGAGCTTCGCAGCTGACGTAGCCCGCGAATTCCCCGAGCAGGAGTTCGAAGTTCGCGGCGGGGTTCTCTGCTGGCGCAACAAGGGGGAGGATAAGGATGCCTGGAGGAAAGCCGGCTACTTCCTAGCCCTGTCCACGTCGGCGCAGCACAAGAGCACCCCCTACCCGAAGGTGACGACGATCATCTTCGACGAGTTCATCATCGAGACCGGCGCCATCCACTACCTGAAGGATGAGGTCAAGGCGCTCCTCGATTTCTACTCCACGGTGGACCGCTATCAGGACCGGACACGGGTTCTCATGCTGTCCAACGCCATCTCCATCATGAACCCGTACTTCATCAAATGGCACATCACCCCGACGCCCGGTAGGGAATTCATCACCTACGGGGACGGGTTCGTGGCGGCTCAGTTCGTGGACTCGCACCGGTTCGCCTCACAGGTGGCGACCACGCGCTTCGGCAAGTTCGTGACGGATTTCGATGAGGAGTACGCCGACTACTCGATCGATAACACGTTCGCGGACAACACGAACCAGTTCGTGCAGCGCAAAACAGGGACCGCCGAGTACATGTTCACCGTCAAGACGGATCTGGGCGTCTTCTCCCTGTGGATGGACTGCGGGACACTGTTCTGTCAGCAGAAACGGCCCCGGGTCGAGAAGGTGTATAATACCAATAAGATGGCTCTCCGGGAGGGTGAGGTGCTTATGAGTTACAGTGACAAGATCGCCGAGATGCTCCGAGGTTCCTACCGGAAGGGAAGAGTCTTCTTCGACTCCCCACAGTCGCGCAATAGTTTCGCCGAGATCTTCGTGAGGTGATCAATGGGACAGGGGCCAGGATTCTTCATTGACTTACAAGCCCTCATCACAGCTACTACATCATTCGTCACAATCGGCGGATTCGCTGCATGGGTCAACAGCAGAATGAAAAGACTCAACAATCTTCTTGACGACTGGAACGGGGTGCCCGCCAGACCGGGGGTGCCCAGAAGACCGGGAGTCATGGAGCGACTCGAAAAAATCGAGTCGAAGATCGACAAACAACGTGAGGAGAATTGGTATGACCGCTCTCAAAGGATTGGTTGACCCCAAGGTTCGCCAGTACCTGTACCGGGTCGCTATCGCCGGCTGCGGCGTTCTCGCCGTCAAGGGCGTCCTGACCAAGGACGTCATCGACGTTATCACCCCGTTCCTGGCCGCCCTGTTCGCCGTCGCGGACGCCAACGTGGAGCCCGCCCAGGAGGGCTGAGATGAGCCTTCAGTCGGACGCCTCTCAGATCGCATGGGACATCACTCAGAACCCGTGCGTGGGCTACTCGCAGCCCGAGCGCCTGACGATCTGGAACCTCCCCTCCCCCACCTCTCAGGCGGTCAACGTCAACGTCGACTGCAGCGAGCTGGTGGTGTACTGCTTCAACAATGCTGGCCTGCCGGACCCGTTGCCCAAGTCCATGTGGACGGGCAACGAGGTTGCGTGCATGACCGAGCGCGGCTTCACCGCCGAGGAGTGGTATCCGGGCATGCCCGTCGAAGACGGGGACGTTCTGCGATCCGACGGGCACACCGCCATCGTGTGCAACGGATGGATCTGCGAGGCATGGATCAGTGAATTCGGCGACATCGACGGATACGCCGGAGACCAGACGGGCGGAGAGGTCAGGTGCGCATGCTCCTACCTCAACCATCCGCTCACAATCGGTGCGCAGTGGACGCACAGGATCAGATACGACGGTTCCTACTACGCAGAGGATGATCTCGATATGTCGGAGAACACCGATCTCCTGAGGGAGATCCGCGACAGGCTCGTTGAGGTCTCGGACCAGACGGGCGCCGGTATCGCCGGCCGCCGCTGGGACGGCCCCATCGTCAGTCAGCTCAAGGACGCCAACAGCACCCTGAGCAGCCTCGTTGACACGTTCAGCCCCGGTAAGGAGGGCGTCCGGAACCCCGGCTCCGCCTTCTACCTGCTGTACCAGATCAGCGACGGTATTCAGAAGGTTGCTAAGAAGCTCGCCGGAGGTGAAGGCTAACCATGAGTGCGATCCTGACCGGCCGCCTCACAGACGCGGCCGGTCGGGACGCCGCCGGCACTCTGACGGTGGCGCCCGACCCACGAGTGGTGACGACCGCGGCCGGCGTCATCGTCAAACCCTTCACGGTGGACGTGGAGGGGCAGTTCAGCGTCCCCGTCGAGATCGCGGGCCCATACACGAACCCGCCGGAACCGTGGACGCATCACATTCTTCTCAAGCGGGGAAGGGTGAAGGTTCTCGACCTTCACGCCCCGTTGCACGACGGCACCAACCTGCTGTCCCAGCTCGTCGCCCACGAACCCGTCTCCCCACTGCACACCACCCAGATCGAGATCGACGTCGCCAAGGCGCGCGACCAAATGATGAAAATCAGGGACGACATCGCCAAGGGCATGATCCGCGGGCCCGTCGGCCCGCAGGGACCCAAAGGTCCCGTCGGCGACCCCGGCCCTGAAGGGCCCAAGGGTGAACGCGGCAACCGCGGACCCTCAGGGCCCCGCGGCGACGTCGGACTCCGTGGACCCGAGGGCAATCCGGGACCCCCCGGTAAAGATGGGCAGCGGGGCCTGCCCGGCCCCAAGGGCGAACCCGGCCCCATCGGACCCAAGGGGGACAAAGGTGAACGGGGAGTATCGGGAGACGCTGGGCCTGCAGGACCCATGGGCCCGCAAGGGCCGACCGGGGCTAAAGGAGAGCGCGGTGAGAAAGGTTCCCAAGGCCCCATCGGCCCGACTGGTCCCGCAGGACCGGCCGGTCCCAAGGGCGATCCTGGCCCTGCCGGCCCCGCCGGGAGCGGAGTCGACCCCCTGGACGACTACTGGAAAATGGGTGCGAACTGGTGGACCGGGTCGGCTCTGAAAGTCGTCGGGTCCTCTCTCGTGGCGTCCAAGTCGGAGGACAGGAACTACGACGTCAATATGGCCAAGGGGCCGCGGTTCACAGGGCCCCAGGGCTGCTCGTACAGGATCAGCGGGCTCGCCGTGGCTCAAGGCGACAGCCGCGTCCGGTTCTGCGTGTCCTACTACACGATCGCCGACAATAAGTGGAAGGAGAACGTGTACGCGGACACGATCGAGATTCCTGGTAATTCGCAGCCATATCCGATCGACGTCCGCGTGGCGGTGCCGTACAAGCCTGGCACTAACCTGCAGTTCATTGTTAATATTCGTACTGTGGAGGGGTGCACGCTCTCCAACTGCGTGGCCTACGCGGACACGCAGTTCGACGCTGTTGCAGCCAACATGAAACAGGCCGCCGACGCCGTAACCAACCTCACCGGGCGCATGACCAACATCGAAGGTTCAGTGCGCACCAACACCAAAGCCGTCTCCGATGCGAAAGCTGCCGCCGAGGCGGTGCAGTCCATCGCACAAGCGGCCCAACGAGACGCCGCAGCCCTCCGCCCCAAGATCACCGCCCTCGAAGAAGCCGACCGGCAGATTCAGGGAATGATCCAACGCGACCGGGAAGCGCTCGCCGAAGTACGAGTCATCGGCACCAACGCCCGAAGCGCCGCCGACCAGGCAGCGACCAAAGCCGCCGACGCGGCGAACAACCTCCTCGCACTGCAGAACCAGATCAATAACGTCAAGAAAGACCAGGCTGCAATCCAAACCAAAGCAGACCTCGCCGTATCCACGGTCAAGAAGATCGAGGGCATCAAAGCCTACTCCGAGGTCAACATCTGGTCGCCCGCGAGCATCTTCCTCGACCCCGACAGTAATATGAGGGGGTACGAGGAATACGGGTCGAAAAACCTCGACCACTCAACCGACCAAACCTACACACAGATCATCGACACCCGCGAAGGCGCCGAATGGTGGTGGACATGGAATGTCTGCGGCAAAACAGACCTCTGGCAATTCTCGTGGATGGTGTGGCCCGGCGCCGACACATGGATCCAGCCCTACTTCCAGCTGCACGACTCCGCAAACATGGTATGGGGCGACAAGATCTGGTTCCCTCGTCAGGAAATCCCCAAAGGCTCCTACAAATTCGCCCTGTGGACTAAGGACGTCCCCAACTACGACGACTCCAAATGGGACGGCGTCTGCGTCGGAGCCCAGATGAAGGGCGGCATCCGCCACTGGACCCGATTCCCCAAGGCCCGCTTCTTCATGTCATACGAAGCGATCCGCAACGGCATATGAAGCCGTAGGAGGCCCGTAGACGGCACAGAAAACCTCCCCTGGTACATCGTACCGGGGGAGGTCTTCTAGGCTCTCAGGATGGCTTACACGAGGCTGTAGGAGTAGACGGAAGCCAAGGTGTCCAGCGCCTCGTCCGTCCGACAAAACGTGTGATACCCGCCAGGAGTATCCACAACCCACAGACAACCAGCCTGCCGCTTAGCATTCACCTGCAGCGACACAACACTGTCCCGGAACACAACCGCACCATTCACAACATCGATCACCGGTGCGCCGCCAAAACGCTCCCGAATAGCCTCGGCCATTTCCTTCAAATGCATGAACTTAGTCATCGTAATCTCCTTCATATGGGTGCATGTACTGCGGAACCGTATTCGGGAGCATACCGTACTCGTGCTCAACCCAACGGTACGCCCCATCCTGGGTCGTCGTCTTATCCCCGTTGTGCGATTGGATATCCCAATCCTCAGGACCATTCACTCGAACCCTATTCCCGTCGAAAAAGACGGCACAACTATCGAAATCAACCTGGAACCCATCCAACTCCTTCAACGGCTGAAACGACTCGATGAAAATATTCAACTCCTCCCACGGATCGTAATCCATCAGGAACGCGCCTCCCAATCAAACAAGCTCTGGAAATAAGAATCCAAGTCGTCCTCAATATGAGAGAACCCGTCAGGATCAATCACAAGATACCCCACGAGCCTCCCATCCCTCCTCACGAGACTGATCTCACGAGCGCCGACGAAGACAACACAATTCTCCAAATCAACCCCGAAACCCTCACACGGATCGGCGTAGAACTCACAAATCTTAACAGTATCCTCGAAATCCGACTCGACACTCATAATCAATGATCACCACCAGGGGCAGCCTTGTTAATGAAATCAACGAAACTCTGATCATACTGGACGCCGGTCTGCTTCTGCACATTCTCCAGCTGAGACACCATGTGATTGTAACGCTCCACCTCCATACGGTTCTCATAACGCATACCACACCAGAAACAAGCCAGCATGCAAAGAATAACAAGCAGAACCTCGATAAACTTATCCATGATCAGAACACCTTTCACACTAATACGACCAATCAACCCTGAGGATGAATAGCATCCTCATACGGAGTAATATCCCCCATCTTCAAGTAAACAAACACCGGCTGAACCTCATCATTAGCATCAACCCACAGATAATCCTTCACCAATTGGATGCACTCATGAAGATCGCAATTCAGCTGACCCTTGTTCAAAGGCAACGTCGAAGCGGCCGAGATGTTCGCAGTGATCTCATGGAACTGAATCAACGTCTCACGATTCTGCACAACCGTCTCAGCCAAAAGCACACGATGAGCAGCATAATCGGGCAACTCCTCAGTAAAAATGAAAACAACGCCCTGAGTAACTTTCGAACCAGCCATGATCAATGCCTTTCAGTAGTGTCAATCCAAACAGTAACCGGAAACGCCTCACGAGGGGACACCTTGCAAGGCCTGTCTTCATTAAGACTCAGCACACCCCTATTCGACTCAATATTGAGATGCCTATCGTGAACAGCCCAATTCTCAAACCATTGGCCGCAATGCTCGCACCTGATCAGAGCCTTATTCATCCTGAACCGCTCCGAATGCAGTGACTTGGTCATGACATTCTCCTTTCGATAAAAGCCGCAAATCCCCCAGCCCACATACCGAAACTAAACGGAACGGAAACAATCTGCCCCCGCTCATCGGTGATGACGGCACGATCGCGATACACGGAAACATTATGAGTTCTAGTAGCCATCGAAACACAGGCCGAATCAGGAGACGAAATCTGATGCCCTCCCATCGAATTACAAAGGCGCCTAACAATAGCGCGCTGCTCATCCCGCCTCAAGCCGAATGCCGTAGCAGGTTTCATATTAAGTAGCTCCTTCCTCGTTGACTTGTGACCCCATCATAGCACACAACCCCCCACGCACAACACACAGAGTGCTGTGACTCGCGGCACAAACCAGCAGAGCACAGGATCCGCTTGGGGAAAGTGAAAGTGACTGTCAGTTCTCTAATAACACTCCCCA
>ERZ772986.803-NODE-803-length-19049-cov-3.142782_pt1 | contig 19049 bp, 18 predicted proteins | sample MGYA00511898_ERZ772986 | MGnify/ENA primary metagenome ERZ772986 (study PRJEB29015, sample SAMEA2737934) | human oral metagenome | biome: human oral; feature: human-associated habitat; material: dental | place: China | collected 2148 ... | reverse complement strand
TTTCCCAGTTGTGGTGAGAAAGACCTTCGATTTTACCTTTCTTCACGTTTTGGATGTAATCCATCATCATGTTTTGAATGGTACCTTTTTCACGTCCCATTGCTACTTTTGACTCCCACACAACAGGAATTTCCTGTCCTTCAAGAATGCCACCTTTACCGTGCAGTTGGTTGAAACGATAAGAGTTCATCCCTACTTTCACTTTCATCTCGTCGGTGATCGGTTTGCCATTCGCAAGCGTTAAATCGACAATTTTTTGTCCGCTTGGTTTGCGTAAATCAATTTTATATTTCACGCCGCCAAAAAGATCGTAAGTGATGTATTTGGATTTCTTGCGTTCTGCGTTGTAGCGATAGTCAACATCACCAGCTTGAACGGTGTCGAAATAATCCGCCGACCATTCCATATATTGTTTCAGTTGTTTACCTGTCATTTCATAAACAGTCACATCACCGCCGGCGTAACGATAGTTGAAGATAATGTCTTTTTTCTTGATATCGCCTTTATCCATACGGGCATTTTGGTGGTCGAAGGAGAAGGATACAACATCTGCATTGCTGTAATGGCGTTCAACATCGTGGATGAAAGAAGAAAGACCGGTGTCTTGAGCAAAAGCAATCGCCACACCGTGTTTTTTGCCTTGCGGTACCATTTCATTTTCCGCTTGACCGATTACTACGTTATTCAATTCACGTAATTTCTCGTGATAGGGCTTGTAGATTTCCACAATTTTTTCATCGGAAGCCAGATCTTTAACCGATACGGTTTTGGCTTCTTTTTTAAGTAATTTCACTTCTTTTTTATCGTTGATATCAAACGTTAAATCTACCTCGGAAACCACAGTACCGTAGCGGTGCGGTTCGGTGATCAAGGTGTCTTTGATGGTTTCGCTTGGTACATTTTTGTGCATATGACCTGCGATCACTACATCGATACCATCCACTGCGTTAATCACATCACGCATGCCGGTATCCGGAATGTTGTTTTCATTGTCGATACCCATGTGGCTTACGGCAATGATGACATCCACACCTTTCGCTTTTAATGCGGCGACTTGTGCTTTAGCTTCTTCGGTTGGTGAGGTGAATTTCATGTCTTTTAAGTTACCGGTGTCTTCCTCAAATTTGGCAGACATTGGTGTCGTGAGACCGATAATGCCAAGTTTTACACCGTCTTTTTCAATGATGGTAGTCGGTTCGATGTAGCGCTTACCATCTTTGGCATAGTAGAAATTTGCAGTTAATTTTTGCGCTTGGATGTCTTTTAAGATTTCATCTAACGCCTTCATACCGAAGTTAAATTCGTGATTACCTAAAACGAAAATATCGTAGTTCATGGCATTTAAGACTTTCGCTACCGGATGATCTTTGTAATATTTTTCTTCTTTAGCGAAGACATCCACTTGGTTGTCTTGAATGGCGTCGCCCACATCAACTAATACGACATTTTTATTATTTTTGCGTACTTCATTAACATAAGTCGCAATTTGAGCGTAAGAACCGGAACGATCTTCCACGTCTGCACCATAGCTCCACGGTACAATACGACCGTGTACATCGGAGGTACCTAAAATTTTGATATTCACTTCTTGCGCCACAGCAGTGCTAAGGGCAGAAAGTGCGAATAGGGAACAGATAAGTTTTTTCATGTGATTTCCTTGTAAATGATAAATCTGCGACGAATTATAACGGTTTAAATACCGCAAGCAATATGGCTTCAGCAGGATGCTGGCAGAAAATGAAAAAACGCACTTAACAAGAAATTAAGTGCGTTTTTTGATTTCGTTTATTTTGATTAGAGCAACAGAGCGGAGCCCCATTTGATGATATCGAAGAAGAATTTATTTTGGTTAGTCGCCACGCCGTCAGCTGATTTTGTAGTGCCATCAGGATTTTTCTGAACTTCGATCATGCCATTTTTATATTGGCCTTTTACCACTTCTAAATCATCGGCGGCATTTTTTCTTAATATCTCACATTGTGCTTTATCCATCTCTTCCACTTTATCCTGTCTAAATTTCTTATATTGATAAGTGGCGTAATTCATGGATTTTTCATCGTCTTGAATAATTTTTACATATTTCTCGCCAATGATGCTTTCTAACGGGTAGAAGAAAATATATTGTGAATGAATATAAGCATCTTCTTTTGGAAAGTGCTGTTGCAAAATACGGGTTAAATTTGGATAGATACATTGTTCCGCTTGTTTGCTGGCGAATACCCAACGTTGTGCATTATCATCGGATAACAAATAATCTGCGCCGGCATATTCGCCGGGAATTGGGTCCTGCTCGGTGCCAAATAATGAGCAACCGGTAAGGAATAAAATGACGCCCGAAAAAATAAATTTCTTTAACATGGTTAAACCTTTATAGCTTGATACATTACAAAAAACGTTGGCTATTCTAGCAATAAGCGTGTCATTTAGAAATGATTTGTTTTGTGGAAAGTAAAAAGTGCGGTGGGTTTTCAGCATAAATTATGTTGGAGGCTCCACCACACTTTTATAAGAGGAAAAACTAGCAGCAAATCACCTGTTCAATCATACGACCTTTTTTAGCAGCGTTGGTGTTCGGCTATTTATCGTCACTTCAGTTGATAGAGGAAGGGGATTTTCCACAAAGGTCTTGTTCGTTACTTGCATTTATTGATTTTCTATTATGTAAATACATCACAGGGATCGGCATGTACCCTCTGAATTCTTGTTGATAAATTTCTCCAAGGCTTTTGCTTCCTTGTTGTGCTTTTTCATATTGCTATTTTTCCTGGGTATCGGCATGACCGAAAGCGATTCATGTCATGATTACGCAGGCAAGCGTAGTAAATTTTAAGATTTTTATTTTTCTCCTAAAATTCAACTATTGATAATAAAAAAACCGCACTCTTTTAAAAGTGCGGTCATTTTTACGGGTGTTTTTTTATTCGTTAAACGAATCTTTCAAACGTTCATCAGCGCGACGGGCTTCGCCTTTGTGTTGTAATTTATTAAGCTGTTTCTCGAGTTTCTCTTCAACGTCGTTGATGGCTTTATACATATCTTCCGCCTCAGCGCTGGCAATGAGATTGCCAAACGGAGTGCCGATAGAGGCATCAACGGAAAAGCCTTTAGGCGTTTTGTTTAAAATAAAATGAGGATTGATCAGTTGGGTATGCCATTTATTCAGTTTGACAAGTCGTTCTTCAACATGAGCACGGATTGCAGGGGTGATATCCATTTGTTTACTGGTAATATTTAATGTCATAGCATTTACCTCTTGTGTGAATGGGGTCTGAGACCCGGTTGAAATCCTTAGTTACAACATAGTAACCTTGCCTTTAATTTTCAAGCGCTTTTTAGGTTGTTTAAAAAGAAAAGTTTAAAAATATGATCCAGGTCTGAAAATTGGGAAAAGATGCTTTTTTTTGGGGAGAGAAGTTGCTATGATGCGCAAGTTAAAGAAAGCGGATATTATATTTAATATCCGCTTTCTTTTTTATTATTGGGTCATTTCGTCTTGATCAAACTGATTGGCATTGAGGCGTGAAAAATAGTCTTTCGTTTCTTCAATGACCACTTTGCGCAAGCCGATTAAGGCAATTAAGTTTGGAATCGCCATTAAGCCATTGACGATATCCGCTAAAATCCAAATGAGATTTAAATGAATAAACGCGCCACAGCCGACTAATACGATAAATGCGATACGGTAGAGTTTAATACCTCGGATTCCCACCAAATAAACAAAGCAACGTTCACCGTAATAGCACCAGCCAAGAATGGTCGTAAAGGCGAAAAACAGGAGCCCAATGGTGACAATCGTTGCGCCAATAGAAGAACCTAAACCTTGAGAGAATGCATAGTTGGTCACGACAGCACCTTCCATGCCTGTCGTTTGCCACGCACCGGTTAGGACTAAAACAATACCCGTCATAGTACAGACGATAATCGTATCTAAGAATGTACCGGTCATGGAAATCAGGCCTTGGCGTACCGGCTCTTTGGTTTGTGCGGCAGCCGCAGCAATCGGAGCACTCCCTAAACCGGATTCATTGGAAAAAATCCCGCGAGCTACACCGGATTGGATGGCTTTCATCACGGTAAAACCTAATGCACCACCCAATGCGGCTTCCGGATTGAATGCACTGTGAATGATTAACTGAAGTACGGTTGGAATTTTGTCTAAATTTAACAGAATGATAATGATGGATGTCGCAACATAAAAGACTGCCATAAATGGCACGATGTAGGATGACACCAACGCGATACGTTTTACTCCACCAAGAATAATTAAGCCTACTAACAGGGTGATGATAGCAGCGGTGATACTGACGGGAATGCTAAACGTATCTTGCATCGCATGGGTGATGGCGTTGACTTGCGGGAACGTGCCGATACCAAAGGACGCAACCAGTACCCCAAATAGGGCAAAGAGTTTTGCTAGCCACCCCAAACCAAGACCGCGTTCAATGTAATACATCGGACCGCCAGCCATAAAACCGTTTTTGTCACGTACACGATATTTAATGGCTAACAAACATTCTGCATATTTGGTCGCCATGCCAAGTAATGCAACTAACCACATCCAGAAGATGGCACCGGGACCACCGGCTTGTACTGCGGTTGCAACACCCACGATGTTCCCTGTGCCGATGGTGGCGGCAAGTGCGGTACACAGGGCGGCAAAAGAAGAAACATCCCCTTTTTGTTGTAAGCCGGAATCGCGTTTAAACAAATAGCGTAAGGCACGAGGCAATTGAACGATTTGAATAAAGCCTAAGCGAAGGGTTAAGTATAATCCGGTACCGGATAATAAAATGAGTAGAGGCGGACCCCATATAAAGGAGTCTATTACAGATAAAATATTTTCAAATGTCATTGATGATTCCTCGTAAATAACGTGATTACAAGGAGGCGGAAAGAATTTTACGGATAGATAAAATAGGAAATAACTCAATAAATTGAGTATGTTATATTAACCGAAATCTTCTGCCCCTGTCCTTTTGCCTGAGCGTTTGAAAAGCGGAAAATATTCCGCTTCTTTGCGCCTTCGGCGTCCATGAGTACTTTCAAGTAGAACTTAAAAGTACCTTGGATCTCTCCAAGGGTTCGTCCAGTAACAGTCCCTGCCATCGCGCCTGAAAGATTTTACCTCGTCGGCGTGGGGTCGATTCCCCGCTCTCCAGCTACCTTCGTCCGAACAATTTATGCTTGCACATAAAGTGCGATAAATTCTAGCAATATAATTTTAAGATCTCAATCATGCCGTTGGTTGCGTTGCCATTTTTTTGCAATATAACTGCAGGTAGGCACCAGTTTGAGCTGATTTTCTTGAATAAAGGTGATTAAGGCTTGATATAACTTATCTGCAACGCCTTGCCCACGTAATGTTTCCGACACATAAGTGTGATTGGCGTTGATGGTGTGGTCGTCAATGAAAAAATAAGTGAGTTTGGCAACAAGTTGTTGTTTTTCGTCTAACACAAAAAAGCTACCTTGCTCGGCATTTTGCTCGTGCTGAATTTTCATGAGTGGTTTACCCAGTCATTGTCTTCATTTAATAGGCCGTTAGCCGCAAAATCGGCGGTTTCGCATGGAATCGCCTTTTCTTCTGCCGCCCATTCTCCTAAATCAATAAGCTGGCAGCGCTTGCTACAAAAAGGTCGGTAAGGACTTTGTTCTGCCCAAATGACGGCTTTGTGGCAAATCGGACAAGGGACTGTAAAGATATCATTGCTCATTGAATTTCTCCGCGAGTTGTAAATAAAGGTGGTGCAAGTCTAGCACTTTTTGTTTTAACTGCGGCAGGCTTTCGCTTAAATCCGCATCGTTATTGATGACATCATCGGCGTGTTGTAGGCGCTCCGATCGGCTGACTTGCGATTGCATGATATTTTTGATTAACGCTAATTGATTGTTATCGCGTTTACTTGCCCGCGTCATTTGGGTTTGTTCGCTCACATCCACTACCAATATCCGTTGGCAAAGTGCGGTCAGTTTATTTTCTATTAATAAAGGCACCATAAAAATGCAATAAGGCGCATCTTGTGCTGCCAGTTGTTGCAACATTTCATGCCGAATGGCTGGGTGTAATAACTGATTGAGCCATTGCTTCTCACTTTCATGATTAAACACCTTTTCCCGCAAGGCGGCACGATTGAGCGCGCCGTCTTCAAGTAAAATCTCTGGTCCGAAATGAGTCGCAATTTCTGCCAATAATGGTGAACCTTTTTCTACCACTTGGCGAGCAACGAGATCGGCATCAATGACCGACACTCCAAGTTCAGCGAATAATTCGGCGATGGTGCTTTTGCCGCTACCGATTCCGCCGGTTAGTCCAACCACATATGTCATGTTATGTCCTTTGTATTATCAACAATGGCGCGATCATACGTTCATGTGTTCAATTAAGCAATAAACAGACGAGCCCGGAAAGAGAGAGAAATGGACCGAATGGTACTACGTTGAGTGTACGGTTTCGATATTTGGCGTAGGTGGCGTAGGTTAAGCAGAAGAGGCAGGCGAGGAATAAAAAGACGGGGAGTTGTTGTGCCGGCATAAAAGCCCCTAAACCGAGAGCCAGCCAGTAGTCGCCTCGTCCTAACGCTTCTTGTCGGTAGTACCCTTTGGCAGCATGATAGATAGCATAAAAAACGCCTCCAAAGAGGACCGCACTTTGTAGGCTTTGTTCAAGGGATAATGCTCCGATTTGCCAATATGCCGCTCCTAAGCCGAGGGCAAGTAAGGCTTGGCACAATGTGGGCGAGATCAGGCGATAGTGCCAATCCACCAAAGAAATTGCGTTCAAAATGGTGATATAAAGCGCAAGGCAAAGTCCCTTTGATGGCTCGTCATTGGTGGCATAACAAAGTAAAAATAACAGCGCGAACAGCACGCCGTAAGTCAGTGCGGAAGCTTGTCTTTGGAGTGGCTTGAGAACGGATTTTTCCAGCATAAAGTGCGGTGGATTTTCCGGGTAAATTTCAATGTATGTGCTGTAAACCTCATGGCTTAATTTGTGGGCAAAATGTACCACATAATTGTGTACCAACCCGCCACAGACAAGACCGGCAAGCAGAAAGAATAGCCACATCATTGTACTAGAGAACCCATGTTGAAAATCGGTAGGTACATGCCGAGCATAATTAAACCGATAAGTCCGCCGATAATTACCATTAATAAAGGTTCAAGCATTTGTGACAGGAGATCAATTTGATGATCTAGCTGTTGTTGGTGAGCGTTGGCGATAAATTGCAGCATCTTGGGCAATTGTCCGCTTTGTTCTCCTACTTGTAGCATTTGTTGGGCTGCCGGAGGAAAAATTTGTCCGCTCACGCTGGCGGAAAACGGATAGCCTTGTTGAATCCAATGAAGTACTGATTGCACTTCCGTTATTAATATTAAATCACCTTGTAATTGAGGTTTGGTTTGCCAGCTTTGTTTTTTCGGCAGGAAAGATTGAAGTGCCTGATTTAGTGGAATGCCAGCCTGTAACATCAAAAATAAACTGCGGCTGAAGCTCACCAAACGGGAAAGTCGAACAATATGATTAAGCAGCGGAATATTGTTGAAAAAACGCGTTTTTTGTCGATGAAGCCAGGGCGAATGTTTCAGCTGAAAGCGAATGAGTATGAGGGTGAGTACAACAACGATGAGTAGAGCCAACCAATAATTTTGTAACCCTTGGGAGAGCGTAAGCAGAAGTTGTGTAAAGGTGGGGAGTTGGGCGCTGTTGTTGTCATACATTGCGGCAAACTGTGGCACGATGAATAACAATAAAAGGATGGTCAAGATTAACGAAATACCGAGCACCAATACAGGATAAAGCAGGATTTTTTGTATTTTACGCTGCAACGCCAGTGTTTGTTGTTTATGTTGGGCTATTTCATGACAAACCGCAGCAAGTTTACCGGTCATTTCACCTACTTGAATAAGTTGGCGTTCTTGATAGGTAAGATATAACCCTTGCTGTTCTAAGGCTTGTGAAAAGGCTAACCCCCTTTCAATGTCTCGTAATAAGAGACGAAGCCATTGATTCAGTGCGATATTGGTGCAGTTTTGCAACAGAATTTGCAGACTATGTTTTAAGGGGACCGCGGCTTGTAATAATGTCGCGAGCTGTGAAAGTAAGGCGCAGATCTCGGCATTTTTCGGTTTATTGCTCAGTTGCCAGTTTTGTTGCAATGTAATGCTTTGCAAACCTCGCGCCATTAAGCGCTGCCGTGCCTTTGCATCGCTTTCTGCTACGATGAGTCCCTTTTGTTTTTGTTGTAACCGATTGATGGCTCGCCAGCGAAACAGTTTTAATTTAGTCATGTGTTTGTCCTAATACCCGTTGAATTTCAGCCAGATCAGTTATGCCGTTTTTGATTTTTTCTAAGGCGCTTTGACGTAAATCATCGAAATCCACCGCATAGCCTTGTGGATGATGTGATTGAGGCTGAAGAAATTGATATACCCCGATACGTCCTTTGTAGCCTTGATGACAGTCACAAAAACATGCGGGATTTCCACCGCACTTTGGGCAACATTTACGCACCAATCGTTGCGCAATGACGAGCAGCAAACTGCTGTCGATTTCATGGCGCTGAATACCTAACTGCTGTAAGCGGGAAATGGCAGAAGGGGCATCATTGGTGTGTAAGGTAGAAAGGACTAAGTGCCCCGTTTGTGCAGCACGTAGTGCCATGGCGGCACTTTCTTCATCACGAATTTCACCTAGCATAATGATATCGGGATCTTGGCGTAAGAAGGTGCGAAGGAGACGGCTGAAATCCAGGCCAATAGGATTATTCACTTGAGTTTGAATAATACCTGGCAACTGAATTTCAATGGGATCTTCTGCCGTCATAATGTGCTTTTCCGGTGTATTTAAATACTGTAATGCGGTATACAAAGAAATACTTTTGCCGCTACCGGTCGGGCCGGTTACTAAAATCAACCCTTGGGGTTGGCTTAATGCATGACGGAAAAGTTGTTGCTGCGATTCGGTCATGCCCAATTCACTAAATTCCAACTGAACGGGTCGATTTTGCTGTAAACGCAACACGGCTTTTTCGCCAAATTGGGTCGCAAGGGTCGAGAGACGAAAATCTAAGATATCGGAAAAGGTGGTTTTAAACTGAAAACGGCCGTCTTGCGGTAAACGTGTCTCGCTAATATCCAATTTTGCCAATAATTTCAGACGGGAAATTAAGCGGTTTGCCAAAGAACGCGAGATTTGTTCTTGTACTTGCAATACGCCATCAATACGAAAACGCACTTGTAATCCTTCGGCTTGCGGTTCCAAATGAATATCGGATGCTTTTTTCTGGGTAGCGTTTTCAAAAATCTGATTGAGTTGTTGAATGATCGGCTCATCAATTTGCTGGGTATCAGGCTGTTCTTGTAGTTCAGTTGAATAAAAGAGCGGTTGATTTTCCTCGACTTTTTCAGATTTTGTTAAATCCTGTAGTGCGTTTTTGAGTACATGGCTAGGCAATAACACCGGCTCAATGTGCTTTCCACTGAGAAAGGAAAAGGTTTCACAAGCGGCAAGATTGGTTAACGAATCTAATCCCAGCCACAGCGTTTGGGTATCCTCTTTTAACGGTAACGCCAAATAACGTAAGAGGGCAGTTTGTTGTTGCTGATTTCTAAGCCAAAGCTCTGGCGTAATACAAAATTCTTCACCCTGTTGATTGATGACCGAATAATGCCGTTCCATCGGATGTTGCATCCCATTTACCGCCCTATTAGATTAGCACTTAAGAGCAAAAGCCAGCAGGGAAAATCTCTGCATTATTACCGCAGGAAGCTGTCCAGCTTACCCCCGTGGCAGCGGTGCCGGAGGCGCTGAGGGTGTAGCTAATATTTTCGAGACTGCTTTTCCCGGTTACAGTGATAGCGCCACTTTTTACCTTGGTAGATTTTACATATTTTTGTTTTGTGGCATCGGTAACATCTGCTTGAATACCGTTTTGTCCTCCGCTGCAGTTATCGGTTTTGCCGGTGTTGTAAATACACAGTTCCACTTCGGCGCGAAGCGGAGCAGAAGCCTGTAACAATTCGGAAATAGCCGCTTTTTTGGTGTAATTTTGATAAGATGGCACCGCGACAGTGGCGAGAATCGCGACGATCGCAATCACAATCATTAATTCGATTAACGTAAACCCTTTTTTAATGGATTTCAGTGAGATAAAAACGGATTGAATTTTCATAAAAAATACCTTGTTCAATGAAAAATAATAAGGTTGATTTGAAGCAGAGGTATTTTGGCTTAGTGGAAAAACTACGTGAAATTACACCGCACTTTTCTGGGATCTTGATCGCAAAATAAAAATCTTATGATGGAAAAACAGTTACAAATTAAAGACGGATGGTTAGTCAACGAAAGGAGAGTGTTGTCACCGCATTTTGATCAACGCCCTGAGCCAAAGGAGATTTCCTTGTTGATTATCCATTATATCAGTTTGCCACCGGAGCAATTTGGCGGCGGTTATATTGATGATTTTTTTCAAGGAAAATTAGACCCACAGGCACATCCTTATTTTCAAGAAATCAGTCCGTTACGGGTGTCAGCCCATTGTTTAATTGAGCGTACAGGACGGGTTACTCAATATGTGAATTTTGCTGATCGTGCTTGGCATGCAGGTTTATCTTGTTTTGACGGGCGGGATAAATGCAATGATTTTGCTATTGGCATTGAGTTGGAAGGCAGTAATGAACAGCCGTTTACTGATGCACAATATTTGGTATTACAAGCACTTACGCAGGAAATTATGCGGACATATCCGCATATTACCAAAGAGCGTATTGTGGGTCATTGCGATGTGTCGCCGGGGCGGAAAATTGACCCGGGACAATATTTCGATTGGCAACGGTATTTACAGAATATTTAAATTGAACAATAAATAGACAGCACAAGGCGGCATTTTTCATTAACAGGAAAATGCCGTTTCTTTTTTATTATTGTATTGATAAATAATGAGAAATTTTCTTTTGATTATTTGCTAAATTGAAATTTTTCAGGTTATTTCTAGTTATTCTGTGGTTGAAACACAATTTTATCCACAGAAATACTGAATAACTCACAAGAGGATGAAAAAGTGTAAAACAGAAATTGAAAAACGAAAACGTGCTCATTTGTCCAACATAAATTGTTGAAAAAATCGCAAAAAACGGATGAGATATAAATCAGTGAAAATTTGTGAGAAAAATTTAAACAAGTAAGCGAGAAACAGGGAAAGAATTGGAGGGTAGAAAAAGAAATGACAGATTATTTCCTGTTTTTAGCTCGCTATTCACAGGGTTATCCACATCATCAAAAATTCCGCTCAAGAATAACATAAAAATTCGACGTATTTTGGGACTGCACTTTATAACTTTTTAATCTACGGCATAACCTTTATTTCTTTTTCAATATCCAGAATTCTACGTAATATTGACGACCAATTCATCACCCGTTTTATTTATAGGAGTTTTATATGTCACAATTTCCCATCCATACCATCGAAACTGCACCTGAAGCGGCAAAAGAAGCGTTGAAAGCTGTGCAAAATGCGAATGGATTTATTCCAAATTTAATCGGCGTTCTTGCGAATGCACCGACAGCATTAGAAACCTATCGTACGGTGGGCGGAATTAATGGACGAAACAGTTTAACTGCAGCAGAACGAGAGGTGGTTCAAATTACGGCAGCGGTGGTCAATGGTTGCGGTTTCTGTGTGGCTGGGCATACTAAAATTGCCTTAAAGCTATTGAAACTTGAAGAGGCACTGGTTAACCAAATTCGTTCGACTGCGCGCATTGAACAAGATGCTAAACTGGATGCTCTTGCCCGTTTTACACTGACAGTCATCTTGCAAAAAGCAAAATTGACCCAAGCGCAACAGCAAGCCTTTTATGATGCAGGTTACACAAAGGAGAATGCCCTTGATGTGGTGTTAGGGGTAAGTCTAGCGACGTTATGTAATTATGCAAATAATCTTGCGGATACACCGATTAACCCGGAATTACAGCCTTTTGCTTAATGTTCTTTTTATATGTAAGGCAGTCCTTGTAGACTGCCTTTTTTGTGTCCTTTGTTTTTTATAACTGATGGTTTTGAAATATAGTCACTAATTCTTTTCTTTTTAAAACGTCCTTTGTTAGATTTTAAGTATTGGCAACATATTAATAAACAAGGAGAAAAATATGCAACAACGCGATCTTTATCCCCACGAAATCTTGCAGGATGTCATCGACAAAAGTTATGCAAAATCAATTGGCAGCGTAAAAACCTTGGCTATTCTTAGCTTTCTAGGGGGTGGTTATGTAAGTTTTGGTTATATGGCATATTTAAAAGTCGTCAGTGGCATACCGGCGGAGTGGGCTGGATTGGCAACATTATTGGGGGCAGCGGTCTTTCCTATTTGCTTAATTTGTATTCTTATCGGAGGTGGCGAATTGGCCACGGGGAATATGATGATGATGGCTTTGGGGCGATTAAGCAGACAGGTAAGTTTTCAGAAATTATTACGTAACTGGGTAATTGTGAGCTTAGGCAACCTTGCCGGTGCATTATTTATGGCGTTTTTTCTTGGGCACTATGTGGGGCTGGCTGAAGGCGCAGCAGCAAGTAAAACCATTGCTATTGCAGAAGCGAAAGTAAATATGGATTTCTTGCGAGCCTTTGTTTCAGCGATTGCGTGTAACTGGATGGTGTGTATGGGGATTTGGTTTTATTTTGGTGCAAAGCAAACATCTGGACGTATTCTTGCCATGTGGTTCCCTGTGATGATTTTTGTGTTGATTGGGCTACAGCATTTTGTGGCAAATATGTTTATTATTCCGGCAGGGATTTTTGCTGGAGCAAATGTAACATGGGGCGAATTTTTCTTAAATATGCTTCCCGTCTTCTTGGGGAATGTGACAGGTGGGGCGGCATTTGTCGGGGCCTCTTATCTTTACGCCTATCGTCATTTGCTCAAAGAGGATTATCAAATTTAGCGCATAAAAGTGCGGTGGCGTTTTTCTGCGTTTTGAATGAAAAATAGGGAATCATGTAGATTCCCTATTTGACTCTTGAATGTGATTGAGTGAAATTTATTTAATTAACTCAATCGGCACTTTAACCACCAACTTTTTAATTTTGGCAGATTGTCCGTTCACGTTACAACAAGGTTTATGGGGTTCATAAGGATAGAATACTGCAAACATATTTGGCACTAAAGTAATCGTGCTTTTGTTATCGATATCTTGAGTGAGTTGGTAATCATCATCTTCGTGATAGGCTTCGTATTTATTTAAGTCAGGGTAGGTTGCGCCGACTTCAATATTTTCCAAACCACGAATCAGGACTTGAATATCCAAATAGTTATGGTGCAATTCTGCTTTTTTGCTGGCAGCGTCAGCCAGTTCAGGTTCCATCACGTTCATGTAAATGCGATCGGTGATGTCATGACGGCCAACCTCTAATTTTTCTAAATCCAACCCTTTTAAATACTCACAGGTTTCGGCAATAACTTTTGGTAAGCCGAGTTTAAAATCGGCACGAGTTAAATCTCCAATTAACATGTTTCCTCCTTTTTTATTTTGAAAACTGGAGTGATTTTATCATCAACCTTATTTTTCAGATAGTCATAAATGGGAATTGCGTAAATAAAGTTACCCATCAAGGCAAAAGCTCTGTATAATGCCTGCGTTTTATTTTCTAAATTAGCGTGCGGCTAACAAAAATGATTTTGTGTCGTAGCCGGTAAAAGTGCGGTGGTTTTGAGATTATTTTTGCTAGTCGCAAATTGGAAGATAAAACATTGTGATTACTCATTTAAAAAGGAAAACATTGTGAATCCAATTGTTAAACAATTTAAATACGGTCAACATACCGTCACGTTAGAAACCGGCGCCATTGCTCGCCAAGCCACTGCTGCTGTGATGGCAAGCATGGACGACACCACTGTATTTGTGACTGTGGTGGCCAAAAAAGAGGTGAAAGAAGGTCAAGATTTCTTTCCATTAACCGTTAACTATCAAGAACGTACTTATGCCGCAGGTCGTATTCCGGGCGGTTTCTTCAAACGCGAAGGTCGTCCGTCTGAGGGCGAAACCTTAATTGCCCGTTTAATCGACCGTCCGATTCGTCCGTTATTCCCGGAAGGTTTCTTTAATGAAATCCAAGTAGTTGCGACGGTTGTTTCTGTAAACCCACAAATCAGCCCGGATTTAGTGGCAATGATCGGTGCGTCTGCCGCGTTGTCTTTATCCGGTGTGCCATTTAATGGCCCGATTGGTGCGGCGCGTGTCGGTTTCATCAACGATCAATTCGTGTTAAACCCAACCATCAACGAACAAAAACAAAGCCGTTTGGATTTAGTGGTTGCAGGTACTGATAAAGCCGTATTAATGGTGGAATCTGAAGCGGATATTCTCACGGAAGAACAAATGTTAGCCGCTGTCGTATTCGGTCATCAGCAACAACAAGTGGTGGTGGAAGCCATTAAAGAATTTGCCAAAGAAGCCGGTAAACCACGTTGGGATTGGGTTGCTCCAGAACCAAACACCGATTTAATCAATAAAGTAAAAGCATTAGCTGAAGCACGTTTAGGCGATGCGTATCGTATCACTGAAAAACAAGCGCGTTATGAGCAAATTGATGCGATTAAAGCCGATGTCATCGCCCAAATTACCGCTGAAGATGAGACCATCAGCGAAGGAAAAATTATTGATATTTTCACCGCACTTGAAAGCCAAATCGTGCGTGGACGTATTCTTGCCGGTGAACCGCGTATTGACGGACGTACCGTGGATACCGTGCGTGCATTAGATATTTGCACCGGTGTGTTACCGCGTACTCATGGTTCGGCAATCTTTACCCGTGGTGAAACCCAAGCATTAGCTGTTGCCACTTTAGGGACTGAACGTGATGCGCAAATCATTGATGAATTAACCGGTGAGCGTTCTGATCACTTCTTATTCCACTATAATTTCCCTCCGTATTCCGTCGGGGAAACCGGTATGATTGGTTCACCAAAACGTCGTGAAATCGGTCATGGTCGTTTGGCAAAACGTGGTGTAGCCGCAGTAATGCCAACTTTAGCCGAATTCCCGTATGTGGTACGTGTAGTATCTGAAATTACCGAATCTAACGGTTCTTCTTCCATGGCTTCCGTGTGTGGTGCTTCTCTTGCCTTAATGGATGCCGGTGTGCCGATTAAAGCAGCGGTTGCCGGTATTGCGATGGGCTTGGTGAAAGAAGATGACAAATTTGTCGTGCTTTCTGATATTCTTGGTGATGAAGACCACTTAGGCGATATGGACTTTAAAGTGGCGGGTACACGTGAAGGTGTGACTGCACTTCAAATGGACATCAAAATTGAAGGTATCACTGCTGAAATTATGCAAATTGCATTAAATCAAGCGAAAAGTGCACGTATGCACATTCTTGGTGTGATGGAGCAAGCGATTCCGGCGCCACGCGCGGATATTTCTGATTTTGCACCACGAATCTATACCATGAAAATTGATCCGAAGAAAATCAAAGATGTGATCGGTAAAGGCGGGGCGGTGATTCGTGCATTAACCGAAGAAACCGGTACTTCGATCGATATTGATGATGACGGCACAGTGAAAATCGCTGCAGTGGATAAGAATGCTGTACAAGATGTGATGGCACGTATCGAAGACATCACTGCTGAAGTCGAGGCCGGCGCCATTTACAAAGGTAAAGTGACTCGCTTAGCGGATTTCGGCGCATTCGTTTCTATCGTAGGTAATAAAGAAGGCTTGGTTCACATTTCTCAAATTGCTGAAGAGCGTGTAGAAAAAGTCAGCGACTATCTACAAGTAGGACAAGAAATCATGGTTAAAGTCGTCGAAATCGATCGTCAAGGTCGTATTCGTTTAACCATGAAAGACCTTGCTCCGAAAGCAGAAGCTGCTCAACACGTATCCGATGATATTGTAGAGCAGGCATAATTTAAATTTTTTCAAAATGTTACGGTACATTATGTGCCGTAACATTTGTTTTTCAACAAGCAATACTCTGCTTTAAGGCTTATAAAGAAATGACGCAACGTAATGGGTTGTCTAATTTCGCGATTTTCCTAACCATTTTATTTTCAGTCTTTGTATTATCAGGCTGTGTCGGCTTGAGCAATACCTTTGTGTCTAAAAATAAAGTCGTGTTAGCCGAGCAAAATCCAAGCCAGCATTTTGAACAGGAAGTCATGATTGTTCGGATTAGTCAGGTGTTGCTCGTTGGAAAAATGAGTAATGAAGAACGTGCTTCTCTCCATTTTGAACGGGGCGTGCTGTACGATAGTTTGGGGCTTTGGGCTTTAGCGCGTTATGACTTTACTCAAGCTCTTGCATTGCAACCAAAAATGGCGGCAGTGTATAACTATCTAGGGCTTTATTTATTACTGGATGAAGACTATGACGGCGCATTAGAAGCCTTTAATACAGTTTTCAGCCTCGATCCTGGCTATGAATATACCTTTCTTAATCGAGCATTAGACTTCTATTATGTGGAACGGTATAACCTCGCCGAACAGGATTTCTTGGCATTTTATCAACGTAATAAATCGGATCCTTACCGCGTCTTGTGGCTGTATTTGAATGAATTAAAATTCAAGCCGGCTGAGGCGCAAAAAAATCTGGCTCAACGTGCTGTTGGGCTGTCTCAGGATTATTGGGGTACCTACATTGTCCAGTATTATTTGGGCAAATTGTCAGTTCAGGAACTACAGGCTAAAGCGCAGCAGTTTGCCTCAAAAACAGCGACGCAATACGCAGAGATTCTGACTGAAACCTACTTCTATCTAGCAAAACAAAAACTCAATATGGGACAGGTTGATGAGGCAGAGACCTTATTCAAACTGGCTGTTGCAAATCAGGTGTATAACTTTGTGGAGTATCGTTTTGCGGTGTTTGAGCTATCGAAATTAGGACAACAGGCTCAAGCAGAATAACGGTGAGCATAACTCAACCGGCGGATGCGTTGTAAGGCGCAAAACGACACATGGTAATAACCTGAAAGCTTTCGTTGAGCTTTCCTTTTATACATTCGAGTATTTTTAATGACTGAAACTAAAATGACTTTCAAGGATTTAGGCTTGCCTGAATTCATTCTTAATGCTGTTGCCGATCTTGGCTTTGAAACACCCTCTCCAATTCAACAAATTTGCATACCGCACTTATTAGAAGGCCGTGATGTACTGGGCATGGCGCAAACCGGGAGTGGGAAAACCGCCGCCTTTTCTTTGCCAATTTTGGCGAAAATCGATCCGACAGAAAAACACCCGCAATTATTAGTGATGGCACCGACCCGTGAATTAGCTATTCAAGTTGCTGATGCTTGCGAGCAATTCGTGAAATATGCCAAAGGTATTAACATTGTGACTTTATATGGTGGCCAACGTTATGACATCCAATTACGTGCGTTAAAACAAGGGGCGCAAGTTGTGGTGGGGACACCGGGACGCATTTTGGATCACCTACGTCGTGGCACCTTAAGTCTTGCTGAGCTTAAAGCCATTGTGTTAGACGAAGCGGATGAAATGTTGCGAATGGGCTTTATTGATGATGTGGAAACCGTGATGGCAGAATTACCTGAACATCACCAAACCGCACTTTTCTCCGCCACCATGCCGGAGCCGATTCGTCGAATCACCAAACGCTTTATGAACGATCCACAAGAAGTCAAAATTAAAGCGACCCAACAAAGTGCGCCGGATATTGCGCAAAGCTGCTGGTATGTTCATGGCTTCCGTAAAAATGAGGCTTTATTGCGTTTCTTGGAAGTGGAAGATTTTGATGCGGCGATTATTTTCACCCGCACCAAAAGTGGCACGTTAGACGTGACGGAATTATTAGAAAAACACGGTTTCCGTGCGGCGGCATTGAACGGTGATATGACCCAACAATTACGTGAACAAACCTTAGAACGTTTGCGCAGTGGTAGCTTAGACATCGTTGTGGCGACAGACGTGGCGGCACGTGGTATTGACATTGAACGTATTAGCCTTGTGGTGAACTATGACATTCCACTGGATGCGGAATCTTATGTACACCGTATTGGTCGTACCGGTCGTGCAGGACGTTCCGGTCGTGCGTTATTGTTCGTGGAGCCACGTGAACGTCGTTTGTTGCGCAATGTTGAACACCTTATCAAGAAAAATATTGAAGAGGTCGAATTACCGAATCATGAAGTGTTACAAGCTTGCCGCCGTAAAAAATTCAAAGATAAAATTACTGCTCAGTTGGAGCATCATGATTTAGATCTTTACCGTGAATTGTTGGAAGATATGTTTACTGCCGACCAATCACAAGAAGACATTGCTGCCGCTATGATGATGTTGTTACAAGGCAAACAAAAACTGATTCTTCCACCGGATCCGGTTGTGGACAAAAAAGCCCGTCGTGATCGTAATGAGCGTGGTGACCGTCGTGAGAATCCACGTTCAGCAGAACGTCGTGGTGAACGTAAAGGCTATGGCAATCCACAACCAATGGATTTATATCGTATTGAAGTGGGTCGCGGAGATGGTGTGGAAGTTCGCCATATTGTTGGCGCGATTGCCAATGAAGGCGATATTAATAGTCGCTACATCGGTCACATCAAGCTGTATGATGATTATTCCACCATTGAGTTGCCACAAGGTATGCCGAAAGAATTGTTACAACAATTTGCGAAAACGCGAGTGTTAAATAAGCAAATGCGTATGTCTTTTATCGGCGAAGCCAAAGGCGAGCGTAGCGGTGATAATTTTGGCGGAAAACGCCGTGGCGGTCGTTTTGAAGACAAAGGCTTCAAAGGCGATCGTAAATTTAAAGAAAAATCCCACCGCACTTTTAAAGAGAAACGTGAGTTTAGAAAATAAAAAAGAAGACCGCACCTAAAGTGCGGTCGTTTTTTTAGATAAATTAACAGTCTATGTTAAGAAAGCGCGTTTACTATGGATTACGCTTAAACTTACTAAAATCAGGCGCACGTTTTTCATTAAATGCGTTACGACCTTCTTGTCCTTCTTCCGTCATGTAGAACAACATGGTGGCATTACCGGCAAGTTCTTGAAGACCGGATTGTCCATCACAGTCCGCATTGAGTGCCGCTT
>ERZ772986.802-NODE-802-length-19059-cov-3.114660_pt1 | contig 19059 bp, 22 predicted proteins | sample MGYA00511898_ERZ772986 | MGnify/ENA primary metagenome ERZ772986 (study PRJEB29015, sample SAMEA2737934) | human oral metagenome | biome: human oral; feature: human-associated habitat; material: dental | place: China | collected 2148 ... | reverse complement strand
GGGCAGGATGGGAGCAAACCCTGCGCGCGTGGGCGCTATCATGGCGCATGTGGCTTGCTGGATCCATTGGAAGGAGGTCGCATGCGCATAGCTCTCATAACCGGGGCCTCGAGCGGGCTGGGCCGCGAGTACGCACGCTGGGCGGACGCCCATGGCAGCTTCGACCAGATCTGGGCCATCGCGCGCCGAGAGGAGCGGCTCCACGCGCTTGCCAAGGAGCTCTCGACCCCCGTGCGCGCGCTACCCCTGGACCTCACGGAGGGGTCTGCGGCAACGACGCTCCAGGCGATTCTCGACGAGGAGGCGTGCGACGACCCCTCCCTCGAGGTGGGGCTCCTTGTGAACGCGGCAGGCTTTGGCAAGTTTGGCACGTATGCGGACATGACGCTTGCCGAGGCCAACTCCATGGTCGACCTCAACTGCCGTGCGCTGGTGGACGTGACGCAGGTAGCGCTTGCGCACATGCGAGACGGCGGGCGCATCGTCCAGGTTGCGTCCAGCGCCTCGTTCCAGCCGCTTCCGGGGCTCAACGTGTACGCGGCAAGCAAGGCGTTCGTGAGAAGCTACACGCGAGCGCTCCGCTTTGAGCTGCGGGGGCGGGGCATCCACGTGACCGCCGTGTGCCCGCTTTGGGTGAAGACCGAGTTCATCGACGTCGCGCGCCGGACGGCCAACGGCCAGACCGTGCGCCACCCCTTCCCCATGCTGGGAGCACGTCGTGTGGTGCGCTGGTCGATGCTCGTGAACGCCGCAAACTACCCCGTTGCCACCTGCTGCGTCACCGGCCTTCTCATGCGGATCGCCGGCAAGGTCATTCCCGCTCCGCTCATCATGTGGGTCTGGGAGGGTGTCCGGAGGATTTGAGAGACGGCCCCCTAGGGCGGCGTCAGGCCGAGGGCGTGACCGGGTCTGGCAGCTCGCAGACGTCCTCAAAGTGCGTTATGCCCAAGTACGGTGCAAGGCGAGCGTCTGACATGAGGGCGCGAGCGGCCGCGCTGGCATCCCAGTAGTGCATGGGGAAGAGCGCGCGGGCGCCAACCACGTCCATAAGGGCGGCAATGCCAGCGGCCGGGTCCTCAAGGCGCGGGTCGAGCGGGACAAAGGCAAGGTCAACGGGGCCAGGGACGATGCGCGAGAGCTCCGTGCGGAAGAACTTCTCGGACGCCGCGTTCTGCTCGGCCGGGCGTGCCCACTGCCACGAGTTGAGGTCGCCCGAGAAGAAGGCCGAGGTGCCACAGGCACGGACGAGAAATGCCACGCCCTCGTCGTTGGACTCCAGGGTCTCGACGGAGAGCGGGACGGTAGCGCCGGCAGCGTCGGGCAGGCTGCCCATGCCATCGAGCTGCAGCTCGTAGGACTCGTGCGGCTCGACGGCGGTCACGCGGGCATCGGCCGGGGCGTCTGCCGCAACGTCCTCGTCCAGCACGTAGCGCACGTTGGGGAACTGCTCGCGCAGCGACCAGATGCAGCGTCCGTAGTGGTCGGAGTGCTCGTGCGAGACGAGCGTGACGAGCGGCAGGTCGTAGCGGAGCCTGGGGAGCTCGCCTGTGTACCAGTCGAAGAGCAGTGTGCAGCAGGCGAGCTCGACGGCAAAGCCACTGTGGTAGATATGAGTAATGCGCATGGCGGGTCCTTTCTTGCGGGCGACTTGGCGTCGCGGTGGTGGACGCGGGCGTCACCCCCTACCAGCTGCCGCAGGCGGTGACGCGCCTCGTTGCCACACGCGACCCCCTCATGGTCGATCTTGCCCCATGCCTTCAGGCCCTCGTTACCAAGCGTTTACACAACGAGCCTTGCGGCGAGGGCGGCAGCGGACGTATAGTCCTCCACAACACAAGTGTAGACCGTCACACGACAAATCATTCGAGAGGAGCGCCAGAGATGAACCGCATCGTCACAGCCAACGCAGGCACGTCCATGAACTGGTGGTGGCGCGATTCGCAAGCGGTCGGTCGATCGTGAGTCTCTCGCGCCATATCTTCGCGAGGTAAAGAGGCTCCCGGTTTGGCCGGGAGCCTCTTCTTTGTGCTCGTGCGCCCCATCCCAAGCAGGCAGTGCGCATCCCATCACATACGGCACAGTGAGCCAGACGAAAGGAACCAGACCATGTCCGAGAACACCAGCTCCCAGCAGGCCCGCACCGTCACCTCCCCCGACCGCGGCAAGCTCGACGTCCGCGCCCTCGTCCTCCTCGCCGTCCTCCTCGCGGCCGGGTTCATCCTCAACTTCACGGTAGGCAAGGCCATCTCGAGCATCTCCGGTGGCATGATCAGCCCCGAGTTCATCATCTCGGCCTTCTGCCTCACCATTCTGGTCATCCGTCCCAACGTCACCCAGGCCCTGGTCATTGGCCTCATCTCTGCGGCAGTGATCCAGATCACCACCACATCGCCCTTCGTCGACTTCGCGGCCGAGGGCGCAGCCGCGATGCTCATGGCCCTCATCGTGAGCGCCGGCATGCGCGGCAGCGCCGAGAAGTTCGTCCCCGCGCTTGGAACCCTTGTCACCACGGTGGTCTCCGGCGTCATCTTCATGATCATCAAGATCGCGATGATCGGAGCCGCCCAGGAACTCGCTGCGGCCATGCTCCCTGTGATCCTTGCCACCGGCGTCTTCAATGCCATCCTCGTCCAGGCGCTCTACGCCCCCGTCCGCAAGGCCCTCAAGAGATAGTCCGCCCTCCCCGACCGTCCCGTTCGGCCTGTCCCGTCCGGTCACCGTCCCGTCGGATCGGGCAGGCCCTCGGCATCGCCGACCCCACCAAGGAACCAAGGAGATGGTCCGCCGTGGTCAACGTCATCGACTACGTCCCCGGAGACACGCTTCTGCACCGGCTGAACCCCGTGACCAAGCTGGGCATCGCCGCGGCCATCATCGTCGCGACGTTCTTGGCGGACACCTACCCCATGCTCGTGGGGCTTCTCGCCCTCACGTTCGCGCTGGGCGCCTACTCCCGCTCCATGGGCAAGCTCGTCTCGCTGCTCAAGCTGGTGGTCCCGCTCGCCGTGGTGATGCTGCTGCTGCAGACCGTCTTCGTGCGCGGCGGTGGGACGGTCTTCGCGTGGGCGACCACGGAGGGGTTCGTCACGGGAGGCAAGGCCTGCCTGCGCCTCCTGGGTGTGGCTCTGCCGCTCATCCTCATGCTGGGCGTGACGAGGCTGAACGATCTCGCGAACGCGTGCGTGGAGGTGCTGCACGTCCCCTACCGCTACGCGTTCACGTTCACCACGGCACTGCGCTTCGTGCCCGTGTTCGGCCAGGAGATGAACGCGATCGTGGAGGCGCAGACGGCGCGCGGGGTCGAGTACGACACCAAGAACCCCATCGGCAAGCTCAGGCTGATGCTGCCGCTGTGCGTGCCCCTGTTGGTGGGCTCCGTGGGGAAGACGGACGCCACGGCACTCGCAGCCGAGCAGCGAGGCTTCTACCTGCGCACGCGCGAGAGCAGCTTCAAGCGCTACCCCATGGCGGCGCGAGACGCCGCCGCGCTTGCGCTCTGCGTGGCGCTGGTGGCGGCGGGAGTGCTACTGTAGCCACCCTGCCATAACGCCGAAGGGAGACGCGCCATGCCCATACGAGACAGGCTCTTCGAGCTGCGGGATCCCAAGTACGCCGCCTTCCAGGCGAAGCTGACCCCGAACGTGCCGACCGAGAGGTTCATCGGCGTCCGCGTGCCCGATGCGCGAAGGCTTGCCAAGTCGCTTTCCGATGGTCCGGAGGCGACCGAGTTCCTGACCAGGCTGCCGCACGACTACTACGACGAGGACGTCCTTCATGCCCTGCTGGTCTCCGAGATGAGGGACTACGAGACCTGCATTGCCGCAGTGGACTTGTTCCTTCCCCACGTGGACAACTGGGCCGTCTGCGATGTCATGTCCCCGAAGGCATTCAAGGGGCACAAGGCGGACCTTCTCGACAAGATACGGGGCTGGTCCTCCTCGAGGGAGACCTACACCTGTCGCTTTGGCCTGGAGATGCTGATGACGCACTTCCTGGACGACAACTTCGAGGCCGATCTCCTGGAGGTTCCCGCATCCGTCCACTCGGAGGAGTACTACGTCAACATGATGATCGCCTGGTTCTTCGCGACGGCGCTCGCGAAGCAGTGGGACGCGACCGTCCCCTACCTGCAGCGTGGCAGCCTCGCGCCCTGGGTCCACAACAAGACGATCCAGAAGGCGCGCGAAAGCCGTAGGGTCACCGACGAGCAGAAGGCCTACCTCAAGACGCTGAAGCGCTGACGCAGGCATGTCGTCTCATGACATGCAAAAGGTGCGGCTGGCATCCTGCCAGCCGCACCCGACTTGGGTCTGTGCGAGGGCGCCGCACGCTAATGTGCGCGACACCGCAGCGCTGCACCGACAAGCAGAGTGCCAACAGCTGCGACTCCCACGGCGACGGGAGCAACGGGAAGAGCGGGATCTCCGGTCTGCGGCAGAGCATGGCGCACCTTCGCCTTTGGCGTAGCTGCCGGTGCCTTCGGCTGCGACGGAGGTCCCGGCTGCGGCACCGGCTTCTTGACGTAGTCGGCATAGACCGTCATGTCACCGTTGACCACGGTCGAGCCGTCGAACGCGTCGCCTGTACCGTCCTGCGCGGTGTTCCACCCTTTGAAGACGCATCCGTCCTTGGAGGGATTCGCAGGCATGGATTCGTCCGTCAGGGCATCGCCGTCGATCGTCTTGCCTCGCTCGGCCTTGACGGAGGCGTAGGTATCGCCATCGTTCACGAAGGTCACGGTGCAAGGCTGAGAAGCATCGACCCTGAAGCTATAGGTCATGAGATTGGGCTTGTCGGTCGGAGCGGCCGCATCGCGCCCGGCATCGTTCTGCTTCGCGGCGAAGAGCATGGGGATGCGGGCGTACCAATGCTTGTTATCGTATTGCGCGGACGTATCCTTGTTGATGATCGCATCGTTGCTCGAGGAGCTCACGACCTCGTGCGCGCCGTACGCGTAGGCGACCACCGTGCTGTCCTGATTGCGCGCCACCTGGTCGGTCACCTTGAGGCCATCGATGCTCAGGGTCGCGGACCGCACGCCCTGGATGCGTGCGTATAGGTCCTTCAGGGGCTCGTATTCCCCGTGAGGCTTGAGGCGCGCCTTCACCACGAGCCTCTTGCCGCCCTTCTCTTTCGAGACGCTCAAATCGAAACCGTCGATGCCCGTAAGCTTGTAGGTGGTCGAATCGGTGGCCTCGAGGCCCTCGGGCAGGTCGAGCACGAAGGCAAACGCGCCGTCCGAGCTCGCAAGGCCGTTCTCGGGCAGGTCGTTGAGCATCGTGTAATATGCCGGGAACTCCGAGTTGATGACCGCCAGAAGCGCGGTGTTGCGCACCCGCTTGAACACGTCGAGGTCGAGCTGAAGGTCGAGGTTCACGGTATCGCCCACCTCGTGCTTCACGACGGCGGTGCTCGATTCCCCACGCTCTTGGATGTCGCCGCGGACGTTGTAGTCCGTCGAATCGACGGTCAGCACGTCCGTCTCGTAGTTGAAGTCATAGGGATTCCACTGCTTGCCGCCCTGCCAGTGGTTGAGCGCCGGATCGCTCGGCTCCGCATGGGGGAGGTCCATCGAATAGACCGCCCAGTATTGCGTTACGAGCTCCCTAAGCTCATCTTCCGCCGTCTTGTCCGCGATGATGCCCGCGTCGGGGAAGCCGGGTACGTAATACTCATGCGCAACGTCATCCGACCACTTGAGCCTGCTGTTCTGGAAGTAGTCGACAAGGTAGGTGGGCATGACGCGATGCAGTCCGGACCCATCGGTATACCAGCAGAGCTCCGACCAGTAGTTACCCTCGACCTGGGCCTTGTACTCATCTGGAATGGGCTCCTCGGCCTGCGCCGGCACAGCGGCAATCGACGAGAGCGCAAGTACGAGCGCGGCGACGGCGCTTGCGAGTGCGCGGGTGCCCAGCCGTGCGCCGCGCGACGCACGGCAATCATGTGAACTGCACCTTGAGCGTTGTGGCATGAGACCCCTCCCCGTCTTTTACCAAAGCAGTTTTTCATTTTATTTTAAGTTTACGGGAAAGACAACGGCGCGCACAAGGGGGGTCAACCATGCGCGCAGGGCAGGCCCGTACAGCTCTCCCCTCCCTCGCCACTTCGCAATCCGCCAACCCTCGATGCGCGACCGGGTTTCGACGAAATTCCGGTAGGGGCCGTCGTGCGAGACGAGCTCCGCATGCGTGCCGCGCTCCGCGACGCAGCCGTTTTGCCGGCCTGGTTGAAGGTCTCGATGGCCCCGATGCCCCCGGCGACGCCTACGATCGCGAAGGCCGGCGACGCGGCGAGCTTCACGCACCGTCCCTTCGTGGACGACGCGAGCTGGGCTCGCCAAAGGTATCTGGGCAGCCGCAACTCGAACGAATTGTAAGTCGAGTTGCGGTCGAGAAGCATTGACGGTAGCCGCGAGGTCCGTAGGCGTCGGCGCTCGGGTTCCGGGAAACGGGCACGCCGTGCAATCGGCATCCTATGAGAGCAGGGTCTCGTCCAGCAGGAAGTCGTATATCCCCATGCGGATCACCCCGGATTCGTCAATCCAGGGTGGCATGGTGGTCTCGCTGATGACCGCCATGCGGAAGAAATCACGCACGGCCAGAAGCGGGCGCAGCTCGGCGACAGCCTTCTCGGGGCTTTCCATCGAGAGGGCCGACTGAACGTAGATCTGGTCCGGCGCCCTCGTGGCGACGAAGTCTATCTCCGCCCTCTTCCGGCGGGCCTTCCCGTCGCCGTCCTTCTCGGAGACGCCGACGTCGACCGCCTAGCCACGCGTCACGAGCTCGTTGTAGATGACATTCTCCATGAGGTGCGTCTCCTCCTGCTGCCTAAAGCCTAGCCCTACGTTGCAACAGCTACTCTTTCCACAGCCGCTCCCTGTAGCTTTCGCCCCATTGCCTCAGGGCGTCAAGCGCACCGACTCCGACGTGGCAACGGCAGTCCGAGCCATCGTGGTGCTCGCCTTCGCATGGCTCATGGCAGCGATAACGGGTCAGGTGGGGACGCTTGGACCCATCGGCGTCATGTCGTGGGCCTTCCTCGTGCTCTCGGACGTCACCACCGGCGCGAGCTGGATCTGCTACTACTTCGCCTCCAACAGGGCATCGTGAGCGTCGTGGTGCCCATCGACAAGCTCTCGATGCTCGTCTCCATGAGGTTCGCGGCCGTCGTGCTCCGCGAAAGGTACACCAAGCGCTCGCTCGTGGGGCTTGCGCTCGTCACCATAGCGACGTTCGCAATGGCCGTGTGGACGTGAGGGGTGATGTCATCTTCGACCAGCTGGCGATGGATGGCTAGAGCACGATCGTTACGCCCGGAGTGGGAGCTCGCCCTACGAAGACCAGCCATGGTTCCCTTTGGTTACCCTGCCAGATTGGCCACAAGAACGATAAACGCCACGGTGAGGACAACAGCTCCCACGACAATCGCCCAGGCACTCGGTCGTGCGAGGTTCAGGGTCCAGCCGACGCCGAAGCGCTTGGGCAGGAAGACGCTCGCGTCCCCTGGGTTGAAGTAGAGCACGCCGAGCTTCCAGTGCTCGTCGTCATCTGCCAGGAGCCCGTCGTCGTCCCGCATCCTCCTGAACACGCGCGAGCCCGCCTGGCCATAGACGACCGAGAGCACCACGCCACCTATGACAAGGGGGACGCAGAGCATCATGATGACAAGCCCCGCCTGCCCAAGCCCGATGAGCCCCGCCGATGAGAGCAGGAACAGGAGTCCGGAGCCCCCGCTCAGGAGCACCCCCGTGACAAGCAGGAGCGCGCTCTGCGCGCGGGCGAAGAGCCCGTATGCCAGGGCGGACGTGGCGGGCGCGCCAGGGTCGGCCGGACGCTTCGAACGCAGGATCGTCCAGTGGGCAAAGACGAGGCACGCCGCCGTGAACGCCTCGAAGGCGATGGGAAACCCGATGGCGCTGCCGAGCGTCTTCGGCACGTAGCGATTGACGTTCCCCGCGAAGTCGGCATGCATCGGCAACTGCTCGGGCATGCCGGGATAGAGCACGAGCCCCAGGCAGGCCGTCCCCAGGATGACAGGGACGTAGACGAGATCCCATGCGAGGGGAATCGCGCCCGGCAAATCCTTCTCGGCGACGCTGGCGACCGCCTGATGGCTCCTCACCCCCCAGCCCTCGGAGCGCTTGAGCGCGCTCACCTTGCAACGGTTACGCAGCATGAGCACGAACGACATGACCACAGGGACGAGCAGGGCGGCACACATGAGCACCGTACCGATCACATCCTGGCCAGAGACCATCAGCGCACCGGCCGCCAGGGAAGCGACGGTCGCCGCCGCCGCCAGGGCGAGCATCACCATGGCATAGCGCCTCTTGAGGGCGACGAGGCGTGGGTCCCTCTGGGCGGAGGCGGGCACCGTCACGGCAAAGCACTCGTTGCGGCGCATGAGATACGGGGTGAAGGCGAGCAGGAGGCCGACGACGAGCGTCAGCAACGCCAGCATGCCAATAGTGGCGACAGCGATCACGATCATGCCTCCTCAGGCGAAGACTCTGTGGCAAACTCTGCGAACACGCGACTGGCCTGGGTGCGCGCGGCCTCCAGGAACGTCTCCTCGGCCCCGCCCTGGGCACGGTGCTCCAAGGCAAGCTGGCGGAGACCTGTCGCGAGCCGCTCCGAGTTTGCCGCCATGCGTTCGGGCGTCGCGGTCTGTCCGAAGTCCGCCACGACCGCCCCCGAGCGGCCGCGCATGAGGAGGTACCCCTCGTCCCTCAGCACGGCATACGCCTTGTTCACGGTATGGAGGTTCACGCCGAGGTCGCCCGCGAGCGTACGCACGCTGGGGAGCCGATCGGCGACAGAGAGCTCCCCCCGTGCGATGGCCGCCACGATCTGGTCGCGGATCTGCTGGTAGACGGGTGTCTGGTCCGTCTGGTCAATGCGGAGGATCACCGCTGGCCCCCTACGTGTTAGGTCCCACCTGCCCTGGCATGACTATACCGCTCGCGCCCGCCCTTCACCGGTCCTGGAGCGGGATGTGCACCGCGGCCCTCGCGACAAGCGCGGACGCCGTGAGGACCACCAGTGCGACGGCCACGCCCGCCGCAGTGCCTACACCACCTGTGAGCGACGTCGCCGCAAACCCGGCGAACGTCGCAAGGAAGCCCACGCCGACGCAGATGCCAACGCTCGCCGAGCGCTTGACCGGCTCGTACTCGCTCGTCCAGTCGTAGTTGGGACGCCGCGCGTCCAGGAGGGCGCCCAGGCACGAGGACAGGGCCCCCATCGCCAGCGGGGCGATGACGCACAGGATGGCATCGAGCGGTGTCCTCGCGACCCCCACGGCGACGATCGTCCCGGAAATCACGGAAGCAGGTCCCGTGACGAGCAGGCTCAGTGCCAGCTTGGCACCGATTATCGCGGAGGGGCGCACCGGTGCGGTCTGCGCTATCCAACGGGCACTCCCCTCGAGCGAGGTCGACGAGGCGGCAGTTGACGTCATCGCCATGCAGAATGCCAGAACCCACGGAAGCGTCCCGACCATCAGGGTTGACAGCGCGTCGCGATCAACCCCCGGGACGTTCATCGCAGACGCGATGGACCCGGGCCCAGCCACGACCACCGCGATGGCAGCGGCAAGTGCGAGGATGGGACCAGGTGCGGTGTTCATGAGGTATATCGGGGTCCCAACCCACAGCCTGAGCTCCTTGCGGACAAGCGCGACCAGGGGGTTTCGAAGGGAACCCGTCCTCGCGGACGTGCCTCGCGCCCTTCGCAGGCCTCCGGCGGAGAGCAGGGAGCTCATGGGCACCAGGAAGCGTGACAGCACGGCGATGGCGGCGACACCGGACGCGACCGAGGTTCCGGCGTACAGCGCAAGCGCGGGCGCGCTCCCCCCTATCGCATCCGCCGCCCACGCGGCGGGCGGCCACAGTGCCGACACGGCCTCCCTCACCTGACCTCCCGTTGCGGCAAGGGCATCGATGCCTCCCTGGTCGGACATGCCCGCGCCTCTCGTGGCGAGCATGATCCCCACCACGAGCGCGACCGTCGCAAGCGCGCCGACGATGCCGAGCGCGCGGTCGGCAAAGGGCGTCCGTGATGCCGCCCAGGCCACACAGAACGAGACGGCGAGGGCGAACGCCACGGGAAGTGCCGGGGCCAGCAGCAGGGCCAGGACGGAGACGATGACACCTGCGGGCGTGACACCAACGGCGAGCAGGTAGGCAGCCATGAGAGGTGCGCCCAAGACAAGTGAGCACGCGAGGCCCATGCCATAGAGCGGAGTGATACGCGAGACGACCACGGTCCATAGGGGAACGGGCATCGTGACGACGAGGTCGAAGTCCCTGAACCTGAACAGGAGCCCGTTCGCCTTGACGAACGTGGAGACCATGCAGCCCACGCCCGTCGTCGCAACGGCGAGGCAGGGCAGCGCCCCCGCAGCGCCAAGCGCAACGAACGCCTGCCCGACCGCCCACAGGTACGCCATGGCATACACGACGAGCAGGACGACGCCCGCGGCAGCGAGCGTGAGCCTCCTCCGTACCCTTGGGTCGCGCTCGTTCATCAGGCGGCCCACGCCGAACGCGCCAAGCGCCTGGACCCTGAGCAGGGACGCGAGGCTAGCCATTGCGCGCCTCCCTCGCGAGCTCGAGGAACACCTGCTCGAGGCCCTCGTCCCCACGGACCTCGTCGGTCGTTCCCGCTCGGACGATGCTGCCCTGGCGGATGATCGCGATCGTGTCGCAGAGCCTCTCCACGGTGTCGAGCACGTGGCTCGAGAGGAAGATGGCGCTGCCGCGCGACGTGAGCTCGTGCATCATGGCGCGTAGCTCGTAGGCCGCCTCGGGGTCGAGCCCGACGAAGGGCTCGTCGAGCACGAGCAGTCGCGGCTCGTGGAGGAAGGACCCGATCAGGACGAGCTTCTGCCTCATGCCGTGCGAGTATGCAGAGACCATCTCGCCGAGCCTGTCCCCCATCCCCAGACGGTTGGCATAGCCGTCTATACGCCGTGCCCGCTCGTCGGAGCCGACGCGGAACAGGTCCGCCACGTAGTCGAGGTACTGCATGCCGGTGAGAAAGCCGTAGACGTCCGGGTTGTCGGGCACGTAGGCGCACACCTGCTTGCAGGCGACGGGATGCGTGCGAACCGACTGCCCGCAGATCCGGATGTCGCCCTCATCGAAGGAGAGGGCACCCACGATGGAGCGGATGAGCGTCGTCTTGCCCGCACCGTTGTGCCCCACAAAGCCGAAGATGCTCCCCGGGAGGACCGAGAGCGCTACATCTTCCACGACCCTCTTTTTCCCGTAGCTCTTGGAGTAGCCCTCGACGGCGAGAATCGGGCTGATCGACTGGCGCATGCCGCCTGCGACCATTGCATGGCCTCCTCTGGAGTTGTCCCCGCCGGACGGCCTGATTCTATCATATCTGTACTAGTATAGATAGAACAAAAACCTAGAAGTCAACCTCAAGCTGGGTACGGCACACCTTGCCATCCTTGCCCCTGACGCCCGTGGGCACAACTCCGACATCGACACCAAAGTCTCGACCCCTCAACTCGTTGTAGATGACGTTCTCCATGATATGGGAGCCCTCCATCTGTCGGAAGTTCATGCGCGCGTTGCGCAGCCCCAGGTCCGAGAAGTAGAGTTTGAATGGGGTGCCGATATACCTCCGGCCCTTCAGGTCGTAGCGCTTCGCACGGCTCACAAGAAACGCGTCCTCTAAATGCGATAGGTAGCGATCAACGGTCTCGGGGGCAATCGTCGTGTTCTTTTCGCTCCTGAAAGTCGCCGAAATCTTGGAGGGGTTCACGAGCGACCCGATTGCCGAGGACAGTACGTCTATAAGCTCCTCAAGGTTTCCCGTGTCGCGAATGCCATTGCACTCGACAATATCGCGAATGTAGAGCACGTCATAGAGAGAGGACAGATAATCGGCCTTCTCTTGGGTCATCTTCTTGGAAAGCACTGCAGGAAGCCCGCCATACGTAGCATATTCGGCGTAGCCGTCGCGTCTGTCGCCACCATATGCACTCATGAATTCCGAGAAGCTCAATGGTGCCATCGCTATCTCCTGGCCGCGTCCCCTAAATTCGGTCACCACGTCCTTGGACAGCAGCCGCGCGTTGCTACCTGTCACGTACACGTCAACGTCAGGCATGGCAATGAGGTCCGTAAGAACCTCAGGGAAGCTGTCGAGCAGCTGCACCTCATCCAGAAGCACGTAACGTTTCCCGCTTGTCTTACCGAGCTCCTCCGTCACATGGGAATAGAAGGTCTCGGTGTCTCGATATCTTCTGTTGCTGAACCGATCGAACGCCATCTCGATGATGTTGGCCTTGGGGATACCCCGCTTGAGCAGGTAATCCTTGAACAGGTTGAATACCAGAAACGACTTGCCGCAGCGCCTGATGCCCGTAACGACCTTGACCTGATCCGACCCCATTCCAGAGATGAGCTTCTGCATGTAGCTGGGACGACTTATGATCATGACAACCTCATCTGAAATTTATGAACACTGTTGCGGAAATTTCAGATTGAAGCCGAAGATTCCCTGCATGTCCACGGCGCACGTAGGCACGGTCTAGTGTACCGGCAGGTGTCCGAGGTCGATGCCGATGTGGTCGATGCCGATGTGGCCGATGCCAAGGATGACGGCAGAGATGACCGCCACCGGTGATTGGCACCAGACGCCCAGGAGGCCAAACGCGGCCACAGGCAGAGACGCCAGGGGCACGGGAATGGGGCCGAGGGACGCGTACATACCGGCGAGCTTCTCCCCTCCCCTGAAGTAGCGGACCCAGGCAAGCTCGTACAGGAGCATGAGGGCGGTAGCGGCAACGAGCCAGAACAGCCAAGGCAGGGAGAGACCCTGCGGACAGACGAACACGATGGCGGTGCAGGTGGTGGCGACCTGGCCGCCCCTCTCAAACGCAAGCAACACGCGTCTCTCGTGCCTTGCCAACTCTTCGTAGCCCGAGGGTCGGCTTCTTGCCCAGAGGATGTTGGGAATGAACAGCAGCGCGAGGAACGCCATGCCCACCACAGAGAAGCTAGAAGGCCGAGTACTTCCTGACGCCCATACGCCGGACGCCAGCGGACGGCCCGTCACGCGCATAGCGTACTGCGTCCGAGATCTGCGCCATGGCCGTAGGCACGATGCGCACCTCGTGCTCATGCATCGAGGATGCTCATTCCTCGTTTGGGAGAATGCGGCCGAGACTTCGGTTCCCTCATCCTCCCCGGCTTCGCGCAGAGCCCCCAGAAGCGCCCCGCGGAGCTGCTCGTCGGTCATCGCGCCCGCATCGACCGACCGTGGGACCTCTGGTGGCGCGACCCTGAAGGGGATGCCACCCGTGAGCGACACCTGTCGCAGGAACTGCGGGGCCTGTCGTTCGAACGACAGGCCCCGCAGAACTCGATGGCTATCGAGCAGCCTTGAGGATGTCCTCGACGTGCAGCTCCATGAATGCGCCAGCATGGTCGCCGTCAAGACGGCACTGCCCCAAAACGATGTCGAGGGGAGCGGCGTGTCGAGAAAAACGGCTACTTCTTGACTTTTCCTTGGTTGGCAACGGCGTTGATCTTTGCCTCGATGGTGGCCGGATCGCCGATGTAGTGCTTGTCGACAACGTTCCAGTCCTTGTCAAAGGTGTAGGAGCACGGGATGCCGGTCGGGATGTTGACCTCAAGGATCTCTTCCGGAGTGAGGTGCTCGAACTGCATGACGAGGGCGCGGAGGCTGTTGCCGTGGGCCGCAATGAGAACGCGCTTGCCGGCTTCCATCTGAGGCTTGATCTCGGACTCGAAGTAGGGCCATGCGCGAGCGATGGTGTCTTTCAGGCACTCGGTGTAGGGCAGGTCCCCCTTGGGAACATCGCGGAACATCTCCTGCACGTGAGGGTCACGCTCGTCGCCGGGTTCGAGGGCTGGCGGCTGGACGTCAAAGGAGCGACGCCAGATCTTGACCTGAGCTTCGCCATGCTCCGCCGCTGCGTCAGCCTTGTTGAGGCCCTGAAGAGCGCCGTAGTGACGCTCGTTCAGACGCCAGGTCTTGTGAACGGGCAGCCAGTTGCGATCGAGCTCATCGAGCACATGGTTGAGCGTGTGGATCGCACGCTTCAGGAGGGACGTGTAGCACACGTCGAAATCGTAGCCGGCCTCATGGAGGGCCTTGCCGCCGGCAATTGCCTCCTCGTGGCCGGTCTCGGTGAGGTCAACGTCGGTCCAGCCGGTGAAGAGGTTGAGCTTGTTCCATTCGGACTCGCCGTGACGCACGATAACAAGGTGCATGTACTTGTCTTCTGCCATGAGGGTATCCCTTCTCTAGGAGTCCGCGCGACACCGCGTCGCCTCGCCGCCCACCGAACTATGTGTGGGTGGCTCTCTACATATTAGTATGTGGCCACACTCTCTGCCAGTTGCTTCAACCGGAGCGGGAGTCATGGGAGAGGTTGCCGATGCCAGGGAGGGACGGGTTCACTTTATCTAACTAAAAGTTTACCTAGACTAACTTATGGGATAAGATGGTAGGGGATGAAGATGGATATCGGACAGAAAGGTCCTGGCATGCCTATGATCTCCAAGCACACGTCCCCGATCGCCTCCGGTCGATCTGGCCTTACCCCGCCTGCCCTCTACACGCGCCGCAGTGCCCTCGGTCTGTTCGCAGGGGCTGCACTCGTCGGGCTCGGTGCCTGCTCGAAAATGGGAGCGAAGACGGGCTCCATAGATGAGGGGGCCTCCTCCGATGCGGACTCGAAGCCGTCTGTTCTGACCACCTTCACCGTCACCCGCGATATCGCGGCAAATGTGGCCGGCGATTTCCTCGACGTCCGTTCCATCACCAAGGCCGGTGCCGAAATCCATGATTACGAGCCGACTCCCGAGGACATCAAGCAGGCCGAGGGGGCAGCGCTCATCCTGAACAACGGCCTGGGGCTTGAACGCTGGTTCGAGCGCTTCGCCACCGATTCGCATGCCGAGCGCGTCGATCTGAGCAAAGGGGTCGATCCCATCTCCATCTCAGAGGGCGACTTCGCTGGGGAGGCGAACCCGCATGCGTGGATGTCCCCGAAAAACGGGCAGATCTACGTCGACAACATGGTTGCCGCATTCAGCAGGCTCGACCCAGACCACGCCTCCGACTACGAGAGCAACGGCAAGTCCTACAAGGAGAGTCTCGAGAAGATTTCCTCCGAGCTCATCCAGCGCCTCGATGAGCTTCCCACGGACCAGCGTACGCTTGTGACCTGCGAGGGGGCTTTTTCCTATCTCTGCCGTGACGCAAACCTGGACGAGATCTACCTGTGGCCCGTCAACTCCGCGGAAGAGGGGACGCCACAGCAGATCGCGAAGGTGGTGCAGGCGGTCAGAGACAAGAGCATCCCGGCCGTCTTTTGCGAGTCGACTGTCAGCCCCAAGGCGATGCGGCAGGTAGCCGACGAGACTGGCGCCTCTTTGAGAGCGGATGCCGAGCACATGCTCTACGTCGACTCGCTTTCCGATGGGGACGGCCCAGTACCCACCTATCTCGAGCTGCTCTCTCACGATGCCAAGGTCATCGTCGAGGGCCTGACGGGAAAGGAGTCGAAATGAGCGTCAGCGACGTCGCATGCCCTGATATCTCCGCCGGCCTCTCGGTAAGTGGCCTCTCGGCGTGGTACGGAAGCTCCCAGGTGCTCCACGACGTGTCCTTCACCCTTTCGCGCGGAGATCTGTGCGCGCTTGTCGGCGTCAACGGAGCGGGGAAGTCGACCCTGTTCAAGGCCATCATGGGCATGGTGCACTCCCAGGGCATCTGCTCGTTTGCGGGCGAGGGCCTGCCTGTTGCGCGCAAGGCGGGACTCGTGGGCTACGTTCCCCAGTCGGAGGACATCGACGTGATGTTCCCGCTGCGCGTCCGCGACGTCGTCATGATGGGACGCTATTGCCACCTTGGCTTCACGCGCCGCCCCTCGAAGCATGATCGGGACACCGTAGAGGACGCGCTCGGGCGTGTAGGGCTCTCCGATCTCGCCGACCGTCCCCTCTCCCAGCTTTCTGGTGGACAGCGCAAACGGGTGTTCGTCGCACGGGGCATCGCCCAGCAGGCCAGGCTCATGCTGCTCGACGAACCGTTCGCCGGCGTGGACAAGCGCTCGGAGGGCATCATCTGCGACCTGCTCGCCAGCTTGGCCTCCGAGGGCGCGATCATCCTGGTCGCCATCCACGACCTGCGCATGGCGCGCGAGTTCTTCGATCGCTGCCTGGCGATTGACGGCACCATCATCGCGCAGGGATCCGCAAAGGAGGTCCTCGGCGACCGCAACCTGCTTGAATCCTTCGGCCTATCGGAGGCCGGCATCGGCACCGCGGCACACATGGTTCCGATAGAGACGGGAGCTGCGTGATGGGCGGTATCGAGTTCGAGATACTCCAGTACGCGTTCATGCAGCGTGCGCTGGCCACCGGCGTCGTCACGGCACTCGTGTGCGGGGTCATTAGCTGTTGGATAACGCATATGGGCTGGTCGCTCATGGGCGATGCCATCTCGCACGCCATACTCCCCGGCGTCGTCCTAGCGCACATCGTGGGCATTCCATACGTGGTCGGGGCGCTTGCGTTCGCGCTTGTCACCGTAGCGTTAGTGGGGCAGGTGAAGAAAAGCCGTGTCATCAAACCCGATACTGCCATCGGCATCGTGTTCACCGCATTCTTTGCGCTGGGAACCGTGCTCATCTCCAAGGTGCCTAGCCAGATCAATCTCTCCCACATCCTGTTCGGCAACCTTCTGGGCGTGACGGTGGCTGATATGCAGCAGGTGCTCTTCGTCGGGATGCCGATCCTTGCCATACTCCTGCTGAAGCGGCGCGACCTGACGCTTATCGCGTTCGATTCGTCGCATGCCCAGGCGATGGGCATTCCCGTGCGCTTCCTTTCGGGGCTCCTCCTCGTGGCGCTTGCCCTGGCCATCATCATCTCGCTGCAGGCCGTCGGTGTCATCCTCTCGGTGTCGCTGCTGATCGTGCCCGGCGCGACCGCCCGTCTGATAAGCGACGACATGAAGCACATGCTCTGGATATCGCCGCTGGTGGCGATGATCAGCGTATTGGCGGGCATCGTCTTGAGCTACCTTTTCGATGCGTCATCCGGCGGGATGATCGGCCTGGTGCTCGGGGTTGCGTTCGGCATCGTCTACCTGTTCGGGCCACATGGAGCGGCATGGCAGGCTCAGGGTGGTACCGGGCTATCGCAAAAGGGGGCACGCTCCTCATCCACCCCCGTTCACGACAGCCCGACAGGCTGAGGCGCACGGGTTGCGCGGCCCGCCTGTACGAGCCAAGTGATGCCCGAGCATTACATGGGCATTTGCCATGACGAGCAGAAATCAGGAAAATACCGACAAGCTCATCACAGTTGAAGCTGCCGATCAAGATGTTCCATACAGGGAAAGGAGAAGAACGTGTGGGAAACCATCGAAGCGGCTTACATCTATGCATTTCCCCTGGTGCTGATGGACGCGACACGCGCTTCCGCAACGAATACGGAGGAAGCCGTACCCGGCAAAGCGCCCGTGAATCAGTTCATGCACGGTGCGGCGCTGGCCAACGCGAAGTTTAAAAATGTGGTAAGCCCCAATGTGGATACCGTCTATTCACAGGTGTGGTACGACCTGAGCGAAGAGCCAATCGTCTATGTGCTTCCGGAAACAGACCGCTTCTGCAAGGTGCAGGTGCTTGACGCATGGACGAACACCGCTGCCGTCCTTGATCGGGCCGGAACCTATGCCATCACGCTCTCTACCTGGAGCGGCGACCTACCGGATGATGTGACCCGCATCGACGTCCCCACCGCCATGGCATGGTCCATCACCAGGACGGTGCTTTCCGGCGAGGCGGACCTCCCAAACGTGCATGCCGTTCAGGCGAAGATGCTCCTCAGGCCGCTTTCCGCCTACCTGGGGGGAGGGGCATATCGGCCCCCGAAGGGGAGCTATCGGGAAGAGAACGACTACGTTCCCATAGACAAGGTCCTTTCTCTGGATCCCGTCACGTTCTTCAAAAAGGCGAATGCGCTGATGGAGAAGAATCCGCCGTTCGCCGCCGATGCTGAAATGCTGGAAAAGCTCGCAGCAGTCCATATGGGTCCTGGTATGGAATTCGACGCATCTGTTCTGACCGGAGACATTCAGGCAAGCTGGCGGAAGATGTTGAAAGGCCTCCGGCCGAAGCTCGCGGCAGAGGGCATGAGGTTTTCGAACCAGCTGGGGCAGTGGAGCTATTTCGGCGCGCCGATCGGAGATTTCGGTACGGAATACGCCTACCGTGCGCTGGTGGCGATCGCGGGGCTTGGGGCAAATACCGTGGAGGTCGCGCTGTATCCCAGGACGGTGAAGGATGCTGACGGGAACGTCCTGACAGGAGAGAAGTCCTATATGCTCCACTTCGAAGGCTATCCTCAGGTCCTTGACGGCGGCTTCTGGTCGATCACCGCATACGGCGACGATGATTTCCTGATCGACAATCCAATCGACCGCTACTGCATCAATGACCGTTCCGGCCTGAGGGTGAGTGCCGATGGCTCTGTGGATGTGATCCTTTCGAAGGACGCGCCGGCGGATGCGACGAACTGGCTCCCGATCGGCGACGGCGGCTTCCATCTGTATATGCGCATCTATTCGCCTGATATGGATGCGATCAAGACCTGGACCGCGCCGGTCATCACGGCGATCGACTAAACGGAAGGCTATTTTCGTAAGAAGGCAGATGTGTAGGCAGCAACTTTGACCGCCAGGTCGAGCGTCCCCGCGCTTCGGTACCTCATGCGCTCCTTTCCTCTCCAAGGGCTCCCGAGTCCTCCAGCAGGCCCTGGTGGCTCCTATGATGCATGTGAGAGAATTCTTCTTTTCAGCCTCTTTCACATCCCCCGTGCGCAGAACCCGTCTTCCGCCACGCGCTCCCGTCGCATCATCGCGATGGTCAACCCCAGCTTCCACCCCCACGCTCTGCGACGAGCTCGCCATGGCGCGCGATCTTGGCATCCAGACGCCCGAGGATCTCCTGCCAGGGCGCCATGGGCCCGGACGGGCTGGAGCGTAGTCACAATCGACG
>ERZ772986.796-NODE-796-length-19095-cov-21.751838_pt1 | contig 19095 bp, 29 predicted proteins | sample MGYA00511898_ERZ772986 | MGnify/ENA primary metagenome ERZ772986 (study PRJEB29015, sample SAMEA2737934) | human oral metagenome | biome: human oral; feature: human-associated habitat; material: dental | place: China | collected 2148 ... | reverse complement strand
GTTCTTGGTTAAACATCGGGAATCATCCTTTCTTATACAAAAACCCGCGTGCCCCCTATATGGGAGCATGCGGGTTAAAAAATGGTTTATCGCTCGCCTTAAGCAGGCACAGCAGGCAATGGGTCATCCGGCATATAAACCACTTCATCATCATTCGGGGGCTCACAGATCGTGGCTTTATACCGCAGCTTTTTCACCGACTCGAAAATCTTCCGCTGTAGCTCTTCCTGCTTCTCAGGAACAATGATAAATGTGTCCAAATCCCCATTATCATTAGGGCCATAATCAAGCGAAACAGGCACCTCATCAGCAGCCCTTATAGTGTAAGCATCTTCATTATTAGTAAATGAGATCATGCTACTCATATAAGGTTCTTGCAATAAAAGATCGACAACATCCTTGATCGGGGCATCCGACATCACGTAAAGACTCATTGGGTAAACTCCGTTTCCTCACCATCATGGTTAATATAAAAGATCTTACCTATCTTAGAAAACCTGGGGTTCCTAAGGCACATCTGGATGTCTTGACGTGCTTGCTCATCAGTCAGCCCCGAGCGAGAAATATCAATAACCGCTTGTATGGTATCCAAATGCGGCAAACTTCTGAAGTTCCTTTTCACCTCACGGAAATTATTTGTGATCGTATTTTTACCTCCACCTTCAGGAGCTTTCATTTCCGTGATAATGCCATCAAGTACGATATCGGGAGAAGTTTCGTCTTCATCGTTATGTAATCTTCTAATCCGAATTTCATGCCCATGTTTCAGCAATGTGATAAGGGTGTCCCATTCATGGGTTGCTGGGTTGGTAGCTCCTTCTTCAGCTGATAACCGGTGTAGCCAATCAGGATTATCACCGAACTTTTTCCGCACTTCGGGCGGAATGTAAACCTTTTCCCTTCTTTCTTCAAAGTCGAGCGTCACCCCTTCACCAGGCATGTCCTTACGAATCTCACTGGGCAGCATGTCAGGCTCGGCCTTTTCCGGGTCGGTCTTTAGCGCCGAGTATTTTTCCGGGTCGGCCTTTAGCGCGTCGGTATATCGTTTGGTGAATCTATCCCGCGGCTGGTCAAGACCCGCGTCTAGCTCCTCTTGCGTTGGCTGAAAAGTTGCGTCATCCCACAGATCCTTCAGGTCGTGGTATTGCTGTTCACCATTCCACGGCACTCCTTTAACAACGAGGACTGCTATGCAATCGCAGTGGTCATGATATTTCTCTCCTTCCCGCCGGGATCCCGAAACATACGTATGGCCCCCGGTAGCGCCCGAATTCCGGTAATGAACTTGGCGTGGCCGTACTTCCCTGGGCTTCCCTGTTGTCACCACGGTATCTTCGGAATACACCGGGCCACGGGATGCCAGCATCGCGCAAAACGCACAACTCTCAGCCCCGGTTAAAACCCTGGCCCACCCCAACACCTTGCCACCAGGCTTGGTGCTAACTGGTTCTGCCTTGTTGGCCTTTTCCCTAAGCTCATGGTTATCGTCTCCCACCTTCCTGTCGTCGCTGGCGTATTCCACTATCACCTTGGGCCTGCCATCCGACCCAGTGCCATCTTCCACCGTCACCCGTGGACGTTTCCGCGCTGACACCACACGCACCCGGCCCTGGGCCGCGGTATCGACCACCACATCACGACCAGCTGCACGCGCATGCCGTACTGCCCCAGCAGCTACCCGGCGCGATACCTGAGCCAAGGCAGCAGGGTCGGCGGGATTAGCGGGGAAGGCCGCTACTTTTTCCAGCAGGGCACGTTGCGCATCTTTTGAATATGATTCGATATCGCCAGGTATCGGATCTTTTTTCGGGTTCCATCCTAGGGCGCGCAGGAGCATCTTCCAGGCCGCGTTAGGCTGGTATGTTCGCATAGGCGCCACGTCTATCTCCATGCCTCGTGCGCGCATATCTTCGGTCATGGTTTGGGCTGCGGATTGGTAGAACGCTTTCCTGGCTTTATGGATGAGCGGCAGCAGCGCGGTCACTAGGTCCCAGAGTGCTTCAATCGTGGTGGGGATTGTTTGGTCTTCGATCAGCTTATATATCTGGTCTCTAAGCCACAGGGCGGTTTCCTGGTCTCGGGAGTGCTGGTTTTCGATGCTCACAACCCACCCCCTTGTGGTTTTGCTATGTCACTTCAGGCATGGGCTGGGATTCATCTCCTTGTGTAGATGGGTAGCCATACTTGGTGAGGATCCGCTGGATTTTCTCCTCTGTGAACCCGGGGATGTCTTCCAGGAGTGCTTCCGCTGGTATGCCGAGCATGGTGGCGAGTTTCCCGAGCGCATCGACAGTTTGAGCAAACGACCTTGCTGTGGTGTCTTTCCATTTCACTTCGCCGGCGAAGTCAGCGGCTGAATCGGCGTCGCCGTCCATGTGTCCGCACAGCCGCAATAGTTGTTCGTATGATTCGCCGAGACTTGTTTGGATTTCGGAGGCTTTTCGGTCTTTGGCTGATTCCATGGCTGCCAGGCCATCGGCGCTGATGTTGCTGATGGCGTTCGCACCTAGGGATTGCGCTGGAACCTGGGCGATCGCGGCCAGGTCCCGTATGGTCGCTTGTTTGGAGTCAATGTACCGGGTTAGGTCGGTTTCCTCGAACTGACCGGCTTTTGTTTTGGTGCCGTCCGCGTTGATGAACCAGACATCGTTCGCTTTCATGCGGATCCCTTCGAGTTCATCTTTGGGGGCCCATCCGATGACGTATCGTTGTTTAAAGGCGGCATAGTATTGGGCGATGCCCATTTCGTAGCTGGTTCTGTCGATTCGATCTTGGAGTGATAGGAGCGGCTCGATGATGCCGCCGTGTTCCTCACCGTCTAGTAGCCAGCGGTCCCGGAAGCGGACGACTGGTGGCACCCCAGCGCCGTGAGGGCGGGCCTCGATGATCTGGAGGTTGATGGTGTTGTTCCACGTTTCGGAAACCCATTCCGCTGGGTTCTTAGGTGCGTGACGTGCCCCGATGTAGTAGATGTAGTTTTCGTCTATGAGCCGCATCCTAGCCCCCCGGATTTCTAGGGCGAGAATAGGCCATTCTGAAGTGAGCCCGTATTCCCCCGGCCAGGCTCTTGATTCCCCGTAGTAGGCGGTCATCATGCGGGGAGAAACCCCAGTGATAAGCGGTGCGGATGCTTGGCCGGGGAAAGTACCCCGATCGACTACGGCATAGGATGTGCCGTATTTGAGGGCCGCCCGGGTGATTCCGGTTTGGGCAGCGTCCATCGCGTTGCGTTGCCAGTGCTCCCACAGTGGGGATTGCTCGTAGTTGCCGCTGAAATAGTTTTCGATCTTCATCGACTGGGCGAATGTATCCAGCACTAGAGGGAGGAATGGGACTTGGGAGTCTTGGGCGATCTGGATATGGCGGGCATACCTGCCGCCTGGTGTCGACTTCTCGTTTAGGACCGTGAACCGGCCGGCCGCGTATTTCCGGGTCCAGGGCAGCATCGCCATATGAATCTTGTTGTTCCTGGCGTATTCGTATGCGTGTTGGGACAGGAGTCCTCGCACACCATCGAGTACTGCCCGGTTCGACATTTTCATTACACAAACACCGCCCTTCCGTCATAGTGGGTATCTGGTTGGTTATCCAACCATTTTCGGCGCACCATGCGTGCCCCGATGAGGCAAACCGCTGCATCAATCTTTTTCGCTGAGGTTGGGGATTCTTTCCGCACAGATATCCCGTAACGGTTTTCCGCCCGGTAGCAGTTCCGTAAGTGGTCTGTGAGGATTATGGAGCCGTCGTAAGTGAATCCATGCTCAATAATTTCTCTTTCCGTTAGTTCGCATGCCCGGGTGAAATCAAAGCTTTTACTGCGCATGTCCCAGGCGATTGGCTCTGGGTTTGCCCCAGATGGTACCGCCCACAGTTCTAGTTGGTCTTTGTAGCATTCCGGCCACGTAATCTTCGTGAAGGACTCCCATTCACGCACGTCAGCGAAGAACGCTTTCACTGTCCACGTGTCAAACGCCTGGGCGACACGGGCTGTAACTGCCTCAACATCAATGGTTTTCTTCTCTGCTTGGGACACGTGGCTGTTACCAGGATCCCAAGCACCGATGAGGAATACATGGCCATCGCTAACTCGGCACCCTACTAGCGCTGTCGTGTCGCGGGTGAGCGATCCGTCAAAGAACATGACGATCTCTTCGCCAGGCTCTACCTGGATATCCGGCATGGCCATAAGCGCCAAGTCCTTGGGGTCAATCCACGCATCAACAGACGCCACCGGCCAGTTCAGGTACTTACGTTTCGAGTCATCCGGTTTAGCACTGTGCGTCCAAATGCGGGTCATGATGGCGTCGATATCAACCCACGGACAATCCTGATACACAAATTCCAGCCCGGCGCGGAGTGATGCCGCATCGGCTAGGTTGGTTTCTGGTGGGGCTTGGATGATATCCATGAGGATCTGTTTTTCATTCTTGGATAGGCCTTTCTCTTGGTTGCACCAGTCGATAAACGTGTGCTCCCCCACGGTGTTTTTCCCCGGTTTCCAGGCATTCAGGGTGCCTAGCATACGGGAACCGGATTTCGTTAAGTTATCCACCAAGGTGCTGTATAATTCACCGCCGCCTTTAGCTGGGGTCCAGTGCTCTAATTCGTCGCCAATAATGAATGTTGCCTCCGCGCCCTCCTGGGTGGTAGCAGATGATGTAATGACTTCCAGTTTACCTTCGGGGACAACATTGATTTTCGTAATACCGGGGTCAATATCGTAATCGCGGTGCAGCTCGATCGCTGTCTTCTTGTTAGCCATCGCCCTGATATGCCTCATCGTGTTGTCTGTTTGCGCCTCAGAAACCGCGGCTATTTGCACCCACGGCATCGCCACAGGTTTACCAATGCAGCCGCCGAGCACTTGCGGATCAAACCTTTCCAGCCTGACGGGGGCAAGCAGCTCAATGAGCGCCATAGCGGCAGCGAACGGCGACTTGCCGGATCCTTTAGCTAGACGACGGAACGCATTGTAGAACAACCATTTTCCATCTGGGCCAACGGCGTAAAACCATAAAACGAACCTGGCCTGGCGGTTGGTGAATTTCCACGGCAACCCGGCGCGAATCCCATTCGGGTGCTTTAAGTATTTCGCGGCCCACGCTAGCGCCTCCCAGCCGAGCGTTAAATCGGGAACCCCCGGGGGAAGCGTGTCTAGCCGCTCCTCCGGGGGAATCATCATGCTAGATCAGCCCGATACTGTTCCATGATCGACACGGTGGCCTCCTTCGCCTCATCCGTTACCTTCGGGGTGATGAGCTCGACACGTAGCCGCCGCCTGGCACCCTCGGTGGTCATCAGGGCATCAGCGCGGGAAAAGATTACATCCATCATTCCAGCACGGGCACCGGTTGGGGAACTTAGCTCCTGGGTGATAAGCCAGGCCACTAGCTTTGCTTCACGCCAGTCGCTTTCCTGATAGAACTGGGCCTGGCCGGACCGCTTCAACGCCCTAAACCAGTCCTTGGCATACGGGTGCCACGCCCGGTCCTCTGTGGGCGGTTTCACCACCTGCTGCCCCATGGCCACCACCACAGCGGGAGCATCAGCCTCTGGTTTGTTCCGCCGCCTACGCTGGTCGCTACGCTTCGGTACTGGGCCACGCACCATGACCAACCACCTCCTTCACCACTTGCTTACCGCTCGGGGATACGCCCCTCTCGCTGCAGCGCGGCAGCTACTCGAACCGCGGGGGCCAGATCAACAAGGCCGCCCATGCGGTAAATATCTTCTGTTGTCCGAATGAACCGAGCCCGGGAATAGATTTCCACGCAGCCGCGCCGACGCCCCTGCCCCTCCGGGAGCAGCCCGAAAATATGCAAGCCACGCCGGGAGACCGAACGCTCCACAACAGCACCGGGCACCGCCCGGATAATCTCGACAGCCCAGTCGGCTACCTTACCACGCCGGTTGATGCAGTGGTCAAGGTCAATACAGGCTAGGCCGCCGCCCAGCATGACGCCGCGCGGACCATCCCGAACCTCGGTGTGGACGGTCCAGGTTTCCGGCTTAGTAGTTGACGCAGGGGAGCCCGTAGGTGTGATGGGGCGTTTACCGTCAGCAGCCGTCCACCGGGGCAGTTCACGCATCCGGGCCGGCAACTGCTCACGCCGACGCCTGCGGTAGGCCTTCTGCCTGCATGCGGACGAACAAAACCGCGGGGAGCGTCCCCTGGTGGGGATCTCTAACCGGGCTTCGCACACTTCACACGCCAATCTTATAATCTGTATTTTACCATAAGCGTTACGATATACCTAGTCCTAGCTGGGCATATTTACCCTTTCTGGCCACCAACAACCAAGAGGGGTAGGTAACCAAGGAAATAGTGACCCACACCATAATGCAAAGCCGCAGGTCACAGCCCCAGCACGCACCATCAACCAACAATCAAAACCGAGAAACCTATCCTGAACAGCAAAAACCCTGAAACCCGTACACAGCCGGGGGCCGTATGTGTGCCGTACCAGGGACCGGCCGGCGGCGGGGTACCCCCCACCCCACGTGGCCTAGGTCACTTTATTTCAGGCCGGGGTGGCGGGTAGCAAACCTGTCATACAGCCGGCGGCGTGCTACACGCCGCTGAACGCCGCGGGCTGTTTCGCGCCGGGACTTTTCCGAATGACACGCCGAGCATAACCACTGGAGATTATCGAGCCCATCGACGCCGCCCTCAGCGACCGGGGTGATATGGTCCAACTCCAAACCGTCTCGCTCCGCTGGTTCGGTACCGCACTGGGCACAGCAGTAAGGAAGGTAGTGTTTTGCTAGTCGGTGTAGGCGTTTCCACTCGGCCGCGGTTGTGCGCGACGCGCCGTTACGCCACGCCATCAGCAGCACCTTGCGACGGGCGGACGATAGCAGCAATCGCCCATGACAGTGCTTGCTCTAGGTGCGTGATGGCTAGCTCACGCTCCCGGCAGTCCGGTGCGATCGCCGCCACACGATGCGCCGCCGCCTGCATGCTTGCCCTTACTTTGATGCAGTCTTCGCACTGATCGTCGGTGCCTTCGTGATACCGGAAGCGACGGTCAATCTCCTGCTGGATGGTAATTGCTTCTGATCCCATGATCCCCTCCTCCCCAACCCTATGTATGACTAAACCCCTAGGTGTTTACCCAGGGGTTCCGAACGCCAGTTTACACCAACACCTGTCCCACACCAAAGGATACCGCACCACGCATCGCCCCGGCGCGGGCCAACACATCATCCAGCCGTACCAACATGCCGCCATCATCGTCCTTTGTGGTGGCCACTTTCCCCGCCTGCGCCCATCGGTACACGGTTGTGCGTGACACCGACGCCCCAGCCTGCTTAGCCCACGCCGCCGCTACCTGGCACGTCGCCCACTCCGGCGGGGATGGTTCCTCTCCCCCGCTGTCGGGCTCCACCACAGCCGCCACCATACGCGCCTGGGCGATAACCTCCTCAGCCATCATCTCACCCCACGGCGCATCATCTACCGCATCCAGATACCGCTGCAACCACGCAGCAACAGACGCGATCCCCTCAGGCACCGGGCCCACAACACCATCACCGCCACACGCCAACACCTCCGATGCCCAGAACTCCAACAGGCATTCTGTCTGAACCAGAAGATCCAGCACCGTCAGGTTCACTGGGGGTTTTGAGCAACACACCGCGCGCCCCAGGGTATCAGTGGTACTACTCCCGCGGTGAAAGGTAAGAAGTTCTTCTAGCCCATCACTATTACGTTCCAGTGAGTACAAGCCCTTCCCTAACTCATGAAGCAGATAATCATCCACCTTCAATCCTTCCTCTCTTTTAAATAGGTCATCCCGCAATAGGTTTGCAGTTTACTCACCGCCCCTGCCACCTCACGGCTCTACCCGACCCGCCCCGACCCGGCAAACCCAGATCCGTCACCCTATCTTCCTAGTCTTGATCTAGGTCTGGACCAGATTCGGACCAGGTTTTACCGTTTCGTTATAAATTAGGGTAAAAGAAAACCCGGGCTGGACCCGGGCCCTTCTAGGTGCACATATGCACCACAATTGGCAAAATTTGGTAAAGCCGCCTACCCTAAAAGCAGCTCTTCCACCATGCGTGGAAGGAGCATCCGAGGCCGTTTGCTTGCAAGCGGCCTCTGCTTTATCTTTATCGCGGCTAACAAGAAGACGCCCAACAACAGCCGCGGCGCACTTTCGCCCATGGCCACCGCATGGCTAAACACCAACCCACCTGACCGCACGCACGCCAACTACCCGCCCCAGCCCTGCTGAAGCGGGTAACAATAGGCAACGCCTCCTATACCACCTACCTTTCTTGAACGCTCAAACCATCAATTCTTACTCTTACTTCCGCTTCCCACGCTTACGCCACCGCCGCCCACGACGCCGCGACTTACCCGGCTGACTGTCATGATTCCCACTCGGCATGCCCAGCGCGTTACCATTCCGCCTCCGCTCTTCCAAAGGCGGCCCCGGAGGGTTCTTCTCTCCCATTACTGCCGCTTCCGCGGCAGTCGGCGACGCGCCCATATCATTACTGTCTTCGGGGTCATCCGCGAAATCCATCATCCCCGACGGCACCCACCCAGCCGGTGGCTCATCCCCGGAAACCCAATCAGGTGCTGCCTCTAGCGGATCATCAAACCCTTGGACAGGACCGGCAGCCGCACTAGTCACCTGCGATGCCGCATCATGACGCCTGGCGGGCTTAGGCTCATCCACCCGGGCAACCTTACTTTGCGCTGGGGATTGCCGCTTAGCGCGCCGGGATCGCTGGCTAGCCTGATCTTGTTCTTGCCGCTGCTGTGCCTGCTTCTTGCGCTCGTCCTTAGAAACTACATGAATGCCATGATCTTTCGCGTACCGCGACTCATTAATAAAAGCAATACTGTGTTTATTGTAATGTACCTCCTCAGGCGTGGGCGGGTCCCGAAGCTCCTTAACCTCACCCGCGCCACGAGCGCTGTTACACGAATAACAAGCGACTACGAGTGTTTCCGGCGTCGAATCCCGGTGACCGTTAAGTGAATCATAAGTCCCCCGCCGACCGCTCCTCCGATCACGCCAATCCACGCTGCCCCCACACCACCGGCACTGATCCCCATCACGAATCCGCACCTTCATCAGCAAATCAACATTGTGCTTATCCCGCCGACGGCGCCGGTCCAACTCGACTTCTTCCCTCGATCGCATGTGGAAAAGCTCCCGATCATCAACCAGCCGAAGCGCCGGATACCCCTCAGGGCCTTCCTCCTGGAAAAGTAACCCCGCACCGCACAGCATCTCCAGCATGATGTCTTCCCTCCCCGGCGCGACCTGATAGAGCGACCCGTACCCAATCCAGTAGTCTGTCATGTGCGCTGCCGCGATGATTGCCAGTTGCGCTAGCGTACCGATGGCTTCGTTCTTCAGCTGGTGATTCCCCTTACATACTTCCAGCAGTCGAATCATGAGCGGGTGGGTAATAAGAGTGTCTCCCATACGGAGCCAAGGCATAATTTCTTCACCTTTCTTTGTAAATCTCAAAAATATAAACGCGCGCAACGCAAACCATCACGCGCGTTCTGTTGTGCTGCGCCTAGGCAGCACTCACCCGACGGCGCCGAGTGCGACGCACGGGTTGCGCTTTCCTAGCGGCACGAGCCGCCCTTGAGTGTCCCTGATAGCAACGGTGGCACAGCCCTTCTCCCATGTGGCGCTGTTTATATTGGTACGGCGTATGACAACACTTCTTCCGCGCATGAGCCGCCACCAGGGCCTGCGGGTCCATAGGCCCACCACACCACCGGCAACACAGCTGATAGGGATCGCTGCTGGTTAGCGGTTGAGGACGATCAGAATAGCGCCCAGCAACTACACCGGCAACCCGCACCCCACGCCACTCACAGTCTGATAGCATCCGTTCGCAAGCCTCAAGCAGCGGGCACTGCGCACACAGCATTTTGGCCTGCTGGTGGCGCTTCCGCATCCGCGCCACCGGCTCACCCGCAGCAGACGGATCCCAAAGGCTCGGCGCGGACGGGGTCGCCTGCATATCGCGCTGCTGGCAGATACCCAGCTCGGCATCACCGCCACACGGCAGCATCCCACCGGTGGTCATACCGCACCACCAGTCGGATTCGTACGCAACCGCCGAACCTTCGCCTTCTGAGGCTTCGCCCCATCAATCACCGTGTCGTACTCAAACCCATCACCATCACGCACCGCATCACCGGCAGTATCCGCACCGACATTAGACGACCCTGCATCCGCGCCGGGGAGTCCCGGGAGGGGCTCTTGAACACCACGGTCAGCAGGCACAAAGGAATACGACTCGAACATGTCCTTCAATGCGACATACACCCTGGCACGGTGGCGTTGGGTTGCGAGCGGCACCGGGGTGATATCTGTATCAAACTGGTGCGCTGCAGCACCCAGCGCGGCCGCCTGGGCGGCAGTGAACATAGTTGGCCCCATATCCCCAGCGGGGCCTTTTGCGCGCGCTTTTGCCTCAGCACGCACCCGGTCGAACAGCTGCGCCGTGTCCGTGGTGAACGCCGAATCAGCCCGCGCCGCGGTCACCTCTGTTAGGTCACCGCAGGTGCCGGAAAGATCCTGCAACTGCACTTCCTCATCACGGATGAAGATAGCAGCCCTTGCGTCGTCTTCTTCCTTATCCGGCTTCAATTTCAGAAACAGCTTGGCGCTAGCCGTGGTGATTTCCACCACCCGGTGAGCCTCTTGCACATCATCAAAATAGGCACTCACATAGGCCTGAACCACATGCTGGGGGTTCGCAGCAACCACCAGCAGGCTCCCTGCGTAGGTGATAAGACGCACCACATCATAGATTTCCGGCTTCCGCTCTGTCACCCCGACCACTGCGCGGATAGCACGCTGCAACTCCCTAATATCAACAATGATCTTCGACCGTGCTGGCAGCTTCTCAGGCATGATCGCTCCCCGTTCCGGCATCGGAACCAGCAGCCACAGCGCTAGCCCCGGTGATCTCCCGCAGCTTCGCGGTCACCACACCCATCCGGGTAATCAACTCGGTCAATGCTGGTGCCGAAGTCGCTGCGGCACCGGACCCCGCCACCAAATCCGCCACTTCCAGAACTTTCTCCCGAGCATTTTCTGCAAGCCCACTCAGCTCATCCCAATCACGAGAATGCACCGCATCAGCCAACTGCTGCTCCAGCTGGCGATTTTCGATGCGCAAGGACTCCCGATCACGCTTTACTCGATCCAACTCAGTATGCAGCTTATTGATCCGGTCCGTGGCATCCACCGCCTTATGCAGCGCATCCAACGATGCCGAACGATCCATCAGCTTTTTAATTACTTCCTGCTGCCACGCCATGGTGCGCTCCATACCGCTCCAGGCGCCGTTGAGGCTTTGCAGCAGCTCTTGATCTAATCTTGGCGCAGCCATACCGCCACCCCCTCCTTTCGAACCATGGCGGCCTCCCGGATAGCCTCCAAGAACGGCTGATCCAAGGCCTGAATTTCAGGTGTGAGCTCCTCAAAAGGCACCAACGCAGGGTGGTCTGGCCGGGCAGCAGAAGCCCAAGCCGACCATGCGTCATGCACATCTTCTAGTTGCGTATCGACGCCCTTCGTGCGCATCAGTACCGCGTAGTTATGGAACAACGGCAACTGATCCTCGGTGATTTCGTCGTCGATCTCCTCAGGCAGACAAGACACAATCAGTGCCGCATCTGATTCCAGATAGTTCAGTTTCAGCCACGACATTATGCAGCCTCCAACGCTAACTGACGACGCGGCCGGACAGCCTTCCGCACTAACGCCATATATCGTTCTTGTTGGGCCGCAGCAAGTTTCATGTGGGCGTAAGCCACCGCATCACCCCAGCTACGGAACGAGGCGATGAGCTCACCACCCCACAAAACTTCCCACAAATCCGGGTACGACTGGCCAGTGAAAGCACCGAAAACGCCGATTCGCTCCACACCCGGCCGCAGCCGGATCCGCAGCTTCAATTGCAAATGGCTCATGATTGTTTTCCCTCCCGCGCAATAGCCGCGTTGGCCCACATCATGGTCTCCTCCAGACGCAGCAGTGCTTGTTTCTTCTCCCAGCCATCAGCCAGCAGAGCATCCAGCTCAATAGCTAAAGCCTTGATCTTCTTGCCCATCTGAACCCGCCGCTTGCGGGTCTCAGCATCCAGGGTGCGGTAATCAAACCGCTTATCAATCTCGGTCATCATTTCCTTCTTTCATTTCAATTGCGCCACAGCGATGGTTGTTAGTTGCCGCCGCAGAGCACGTGCTTGCCGATCACGGTGATCGCACCGTCTTCGTCGATGTAGCCCATGTTCAGCATCGCCCGCCGCCCAGCAGCGGTCATTTTCTTCCCCGCAGCGTGACGGCGTAGCGACTTATACGCCAAGTGGGCCTCGTAGGTGTTAGACTGGCCAATACGTTTCCAGGACATTTTCTTTTCCTTTCTCTGGTCTTGGGAATGTGTTTTATGCAGTCCCCCGCCTTCCCCAGCGGGGGACCAAAATTATCAATAGGGGTTTGTGGAGCCGGCGGCTACGTGAACAAGCGAGTCAGCGTGGCGAACTTGGATGCGGGAATCGCTTCAAAGAAGATGTCACCATCGAAGATGCACGCATCCCAACCCTCACGGACAACACGGAAACCATCAACATGCATGGTGATAAGCCCGGTATCCTCCAGGACGAACAACTGGCGCATCTCCTCGAACCGCTCCTCCGGCACCCGGAACAGCTCACGCTCACCGCGGGTGAAGACCACCCCATCATCGACGCGCTCAGCGACGGTCCAATCAAAAAGCTTTCCCAGGTACACGCGCGTGGTGCTATCCTCCACGTCACCGATTTCAGGGCAGTCACCTACCCGCTCAGCCGGCGGCTCACCCTGTCCAGCAAGCAATGCCGCTTCTTCCTCAGCCGCTGCCGCAGCCAAAGATGCCTCATGCTCAGCTTCCCATTCTGGCGTGTCCATCTCAGCGGAAATCTCATTAATAAGATCCCGCATGAGGTTGCCCGTTAACTGTGGTTTATCCTCATTATCAGGCTGCTGATCTGCATCATCCACTGGCTGCGCACCCCGGAGCCGAATCTGGATCCCCTCCTCCGTGGCCACCAAATCAATTGTGCAATCCTGATCGGTGTCCGCGTGCAGGTGCAAATGGAACTGGATAGGGGCGCCATCACTCACTGGGATGCTCATATCAACCACACCAGCCCCCAAATCCGCACTACTCATCATCACTTATTCCTTTCTCTTCGAGATCTACGCACCACACCTCGTGGCGCTTGGCGCCCATGGCTGGATTCGAACCAGCAGCATCCATATGAAGCCCGGACTGGATGCGACCATTTCATGGGCCTGGTGCCGGATAACCCGCCGGCAACGGGGCTGAGATAGCCTGTCTAGATGCGATAGGTATTGCGCTCCACCAGCTCCTCCACCTCCGCACGGATGTACAGGATTTTCTGCTTAGAAAGCCGGATCCGGGAAAGTCGCCCTTCCCTGGCATAGCGCTGCAACGTGCGGGTTGAAATCCGCAGATACTCCGCCGCTTCCCGGGTTGACATATAACGCGACACCATTAGGAGACTCCCTGATCCTGCTTTACGGCGGCCCACTGTGAATCACTGCGACCCCCACAGAGCAACCAATACGTCCCGACTTCTCTGGCCAGTAGCTCAATAGCCATAGCAAAGCCGGAAAAGTACTCGCCCGGGAATCTGCCCACTTCGTCTTCCCAATGCCCCCGTAGCTCATTGAAGTAGTGCACCAGCTGGGCATAAATCCTGATACGATCAAAAAGCAGCCGCTTCCGGCAGAAATGAGCAATTCGACGCACGGTATCAGCGCTCATCTCAACAACAAACCAGCCCCAACGGTTGCTGACCAGTTTGACGCCATGGGCGGAAGTAACCTTATCCTCGGTAAGTCTTAGCGCAGTCGCGTACCCAAAATCCATATCGGGCACAACACCAAAACGAAGCAAAGCATCCTCGGTTTTCTTGGCGTACTCCAGGATTACTTCGATTAAACAAGGAACTCGTTCTTCCTCACCAGGAAAATCAATGATTTCATCTTCAGGGGCTGCGTAACGCGCGCCCCAATCATGGAAATTCTTGACCGCATCCGTCAGATACCGCTCCGCTATGGCAACCGCCATGGAATCATGAACTTCTTCCATTTCTTCTGCTTCCGCTGTTGCAGCATCAGGGGCTTCTGAACTACTCATGGTTTAACTCCTTCTTCTTTCTTTGCTTTACGACAATTCGCCCCGTCTGCTTCAATAGGCCACGTGGATTCATCAATCATCCTTGGAATCATCGGAGCCGCCACCGGGGCCGGCGGACTATTGCTCGCGGTACACGCGGACCGCTCACCAATCCCGCCCGGTTATTAACCACTGACGCCAGGAACTTCGCGTCGACGGTACTCAGCCACAGACGCTGTTCCTCGGTTTTCGGGCGGATCATCACGCCCGTCGCGGTGATCTGCACCTCTACACGAGGGTTAGACACCTCCACCAGCACATCACCCAACGATTCTTCAGAAGCACCCTGGTCCTCAGTAGAGCCTTCAGACGCCGTACCACCGTTCTTAGCCGTCAAGACACCAGCAAGGTAACGGCAAGCACCGCAAACCGCCCGAACATTAGCCAACTGCCGTTCATCCAAATCCTTTTCCGACAGCTGCAGTCCCGCCAAAGTCTCTTTCACCAATGCGTCAAGACCCTTATCCTCAGGATCTTCCGCACTCTTGTTCTTCACAAAGTCACGTGCACAAGCTTCCCGAAAAGCATCCGCCTCGTCAGCGGTAAAACCCGCCGGGGACACACCCGCAAGAACGTACACGGCCCCCTCCAGATCAATATCTTCACCCATCACAATCAACTCCTTCTTTCTTTGCTTTGCTTTACGACGCCCCGGCGCGAATCACGCAGCAGGGGCAGAATCCTTCACTTCTGCCTGTGTAATGGCCTCTCGAATATCGACGATCCCAGCAGCTCTCATCATCTTCACCGCGGTATCCAGTCGTACGTCGTATCCCCGGCGCACCCGACTAACAGTCCCCAGCGATACTCCTACCTTTCGAGCTACATGTTCATCTGACTGCAAGTTGTTGGATAAACGGATTTTGTCGATAACTTCAGGTTTGATCCGCCAACCTGAATCTTTTTTTGTATGCATTTCGCTCATGGATCCCATTATGCACACAATTCGCAGATTGCGCAAGTGCTTTCGCATAATTCTTTAAAAACACAGCTCAATAGGCGTGTGCAGATTGCAATCATTCGCCAAATTATGCATAATAAACGCATGACCGTTCATGAAGATTGGTATTACAACACAGTCAACGGCGACACCGAGAAAGCAGCCTCATTACGTGCAGGTATCACCACTAGTACGCTTAACCGACAACTAGCAAAAGGAACATTGTCGGAAGGCAACGTTATAGCCATAGCAAGGGCATACGGACAAAATCCGGTGGAAGCTTTGGTACGAACTGGATACCTAACAAAAGAAGAGGCAACAAACAGTTCTCAATCGCTAATTAAAATGCTCAACGATCAGGAACTAATTCATGAGCTTGCCCTGCGAGTTAACAGCGATGAAGCAATCTGGGCTGAAACTTTCGGCAAAGCAATGTCATTAGAAAATGATCCTCAAACCGACGCAAAACAGGGCACAACCTTCACCGAGCATAAGCACAGCCAAGTAATACCGGATGATCCTTGGGCCGCAGCGGCCACAGTCAGTGGCAAGGACTCATGGTGCGGTGATGAGATGGTCGCCGATGACTCGGAGGAAGAAGGCTTCCTAGGTGACGATAATTACAGCGATGGTCCATAATTTTTGTGCTACAACCAGCGGGTTTCCCAATTCGGGACTAGCCTAGATGGCATGGGAATTCTTAGTGTCGGCGGCCCACAGAATATGCTTTCACTCTCCGATAAAAGGCTTGCGCTTGTTTACGCCGCAGCTTTGGAGGTTTTTAAGCGAACCGGCCGCATTACTATCTGCTCTTGGTACGGCGATGAAGAACAATACGCTGCGGTTAGCGCATCCGCTCTCTTTCCTAAATCAATTCCTTTTCCTGGAAGAGCCTACAAGATCAAAGAAGTTGATGATGGCCAATACGTCTTGGTGCTCATTCCTGCTTACAGCACAGAACCGGCACCGGTACCCAAGCCTAAAGCCGTCAAGAAAGTCGCCGATCTCGTCGAAAAGCATGATTGCTGGCTCATACTAGACAAAAGCGACCAAATCATCAGCACCCCCAAGGTCATCGAAGAAATCAAGGCCACTGCTAAGTGCATTGATGGAGTAGCCTATCTCAAGGAACTAAACGCCCAAGAAGAAGCTTAAAGTCCTTACCTACAAACAAACCCCGGCGCGCTCAGGTGACCGGGGTTGATGTATTTGATAATTATGTGCATGGCCTGTAATCGAATCTTTATCTAAAACCTATATACGAATAAGTCTTTAGCGGGTAGTGTTTTCCTTAAATAATATTCATAAGAACATGAGGGAACGACCATGGCTGGTATTTATGATGCCCGATCTACTAGGGAGTGGTGCAATCAAGAAGCCGTAGGTGAGCTTTTTTGCCAGACGGTGCTTAACGATAGCGGAAGAGGTTGCAGCCATGATAACCATGCTTGATTTGGAACAATTAGCAGAAGAGATGGGCGTTATGATAGTTACCCATACCGGTGGCAAGAAGGGTGGTTGGAATCCGGCAACCCGCACCGTCAGCCTTCGGGAGGGCATGCACGAAGTGCAAACATTGTGCACGCTAGCACACGAGCTAGGGCATGCCCACTATAGACACCAGCTTGGCGCAACAGGATTGGCGCGCGAACAACAGGAACGTGAAGCAAACGAATGGGCCGCAATCTTACTCATAGATGAGAATGATTACATGGCGGCCGAAATCAGCTGTGACAGTATAAGCTCGATCGCTCACGAGCTGGGCGTGACTATTCTCATGGTGAGGTTTTGGAGACAGCTCTACGCCAAAGGGAAGATACCGCAGTATTGCATCCAGGACTAGTGATTCCTCAATTGCTACGAAACCCCCTGACCTAATCTTTATCTAAAACTTATATGCGGAGAACAGTTTAACGGGTAACCTTTTCTTAAAGGAGGCGAAATGAAAACATCAGTCCGGTGGGGCATTTCGGTTGCCGTTGCGGTGTTCCTCTACACCCGGCCGAACCAACTATGGCTGCTGATCTACACGATCGGTATCATCACCCTGCTAGCAAAAGAGTTCGACCGATGACGGTAATCCCTATCATCACCGACCAAGCCACAGGACGGGTGCTATGGCGAGTCGCCGACTGCGCCACCTACTGCGGTATCGGACCACGCACCTGGGCGAACTATCATGCAGGCGGTCGCACACCCCAACCAGTCGCACACCTCGATGGCCGCACGCCCCTATGGGACGCAGAGGAGGTGAAAACCTGGCACGCTAACCGCCCCGGCTCACCAATCAAAACGACACAATAGGGCAATAGCCCCCGGAAACGGGGGTTTATTTTGACCCTTACTTGGGTTATTTTTTACGAAACCCCACTAAAAAAGCGTGAACTGCGGTTTTATTTTTGAAGGCCTGAAAATTTGACCAACCCTCAAAATAAAAAACCAGTGCATTCCCCATATGGGTGAAAGTAACATCATTGGTAATAATATAACCACCTGGCTATATTATTACCAATAGTTTTACGCTTATGGGCCCATGAGCAAGTCATTCACCCGCTGCAACGCCTCCTGCCGCCTAGCATCAGAAGTGCGCATATAGATCTCAGTGATGACCTTCAGATCCACCTGACCTAACAGCTCACCGATAGCAGGGATCGTCATGCCCTGCTCCACCAATGTAGTAATAAGCCACACCCTGCCATAGTGCGGGCTGATACGCTCGGTGATCCCGGCGCGGTTTTTAGCACGGTGCAGGACGGACCTGTAAAAAGTATCTGAGATGATTCTTCCGGTGCTGCTGGTGCAAATGAAGGCATCGGGGCTGTCGCCGATGGTGGCCAGGTGGTCGATGATGTCTTGGTGGAATTTTTTAAAGACGGGGATGGTGCGGTGGCTGGCGCTGGTTTTGGGGGTGGGCTGGTAGGTCATGTTCCCTGCGATCCTGTAGGCGTTACCCCTGATATGGATCAGTATAGTGTCACCGGCGATGGTGATGTCCTTACGCCTGAGGCCTAAGACTTCTCCTATGCGCATGCCGTGGAAGAAGGTGAGGACTGCTATTAGTCGGTGTGGTGGTTTCAGTTGGTCGACAATTTTCTGCATGGTGGCGACCGTGGGAAGTTCTTTTCGTGCTGGCTTAGGGCGGCGTCGGGCGTCTGGCACATCTACTGGGCTGGCGGGGATCAGGTCTCGATCTACTGCCGCTTGTATAGCGGTACGGAGGCATGAGTAGGCGGCGCGGTTGTAGGACTGGTATCCATGCTTGATAGTTATTGCGTCCCACCAAGCGATCACGTCTTTGCGTGTGAGCTTGACCAAGGGGATATCGCGTAGTCTTCCGGCTTTGCCCGTGGTGTTCAGGATGCGGCGACCTAGGACTGCACGGTAGTTGTCCATGGTGGAGGGTTTTAGGCGTTTTTCTTGAAGGTCTAGCCATTGGCATAGCCACTCGCCGACGGTTCGGGTGGCGTCTTCTTTCGTCCGGTACCGGAGGTGTGGGGGTTGCCATTCGTCGAACTCAATGAGTTTTTGTTCTTGGCGGAGCCAAGCACCAGCATCGTCTTTGGTGAAGAATGGGTGGGGGCCGGAGTATTTTTTGCCATCAGGTCCGGTATAGCGGGCGCGGTATTTACCGGAGGATAGGCGTGCTATTGTGCCGAAGAGGCGTTTTTTAGGGGCGGGCATAAAGGGGTTTCCTGCGATTGCGAGTGGTCCATGGGCGGTCCTGCGGTCTATGTGTGGTCCGCAGGTTTACACCCATGTCCCAGTGTGTCGTTTATTGTCGCTTATGATTTTACGCAGGTCATAGGGCAAAAAAGAAGAACCCCCACGTCACGGTGAACGTGGGGGCCTTATTTTGCAAAGAAGTCGGTGACTTCCACCGCGGCGGTGGTTCGTGCACTCATACCACCACCATAATTC
>ERZ772986.786-NODE-786-length-19247-cov-3.702115_pt1 | contig 19247 bp, 16 predicted proteins | sample MGYA00511898_ERZ772986 | MGnify/ENA primary metagenome ERZ772986 (study PRJEB29015, sample SAMEA2737934) | human oral metagenome | biome: human oral; feature: human-associated habitat; material: dental | place: China | collected 2148 ... | reverse complement strand
CTTACGTAGCCTCACGAAATATACTACTGCCCAACCACATGGAAACTGCAACTTTATCCACGTTTGTTGCAGAGTCGTTAAGGAGCAACGATGGTACCGGCACGCAACGGGCGGAAACGGCGAGCAAGCACCCCCCGTTTGCCTGCTGAACCCGGCGCCGCACGCTTCCTGATCCACGGGCGCACACCGGCCACAACGCCCGTCATTTCAGCGGAAACTCTCAGCCCACAGCCCTCCCCCATCGTCCGCCCAGTCGAGGGCGGCCCCAAGGGGCCGCACCCGCAGGTTCCCTCCTCGCCAGCCCAACGCGTGCGCGCGTGGCTTGCCAAGCAAGCCCGCTACTACCCGGCACGCCTCGCGATCAGCACTTTTGCCCTCATTATCGGCGTCATCACGGTGCTGCTCATGCTGCCTTTCGCCTCCGCCTCGGACACCTCCGCTCCCTTCGTCGATGTCCTGTTCACCGCGGTGTCCGCCGTGTGCGTCACAGGGCTCACAACCGTCGATACTGCTACCTACTGGTCACCATTTGGGCAGGCGGTCATTGCCCTGGGTATCGTCGTCGGCGGCCTGGGCGTGATGACGCTGGCCTCGATCCTCGGCTTCGCCGTGTCTCGCCACCTCGGACTCACCCAGCGCATGCTCGCCACCCAGGAAACCAAGACGGGCGCCATGGGACAGATCTCCACGCTTCTCAAGGCGGTCATCGCGACCTCCCTGTCCATGCAGTTTCTCCTGGCGGCCGCGTTCCTCCCCCGCTTCCTCTCCATGGGGCTCGATCCCGGTCGGGCGGCCTGGGATGCCCTCTTCATGGCTATTTCGGTCTTTAACAACGCGGGCTTCGTGATCCTTCCCGGAGGGCTGTCCCCCCACGTCACGGACTGGTGGATGCTGGTCCCCATCATCCTGGGGACCACGGTGGGGGCCATCGGTTTCCCTGTGATCATGGACGTGTCCACACACCTTCGGACGCCCCGCCGCTGGCGGCTCCACACGAAGCTCACCCTGTCCACGTACCTGATTCTCGCCTTCGTCGGAGCTCTTGCCTTGGCTCTCACCGAGTGGCACAATCCCGCCACTCTCGGCGCGATCGACACGCCCTCCAAGATCCTCAACGCGCTGCTTGCCGGCGTCAATTCGCGCTCGTCGGGCCTGTCTGCCCTTGACGTCGGCGCCATGCGCTCGCAGACACACTTCGTCCAGGACATCCTCATGATGATCGGCGGGGGCTCGGCGTCAACGGCCGGCGGCGTCAAGGTCACAACCTTCGCGGTCCTCGTCCTCGCGGTCATCGCGGAGGCTCGAGGCGATCAGGACATCGAGACTTTCGGGCGACGCATCCCCACCTCCACCATTCGCCTTGCGGTCGCGGTGTCGCTCCTCGGACTCGCCCTCGTCGCCGTCTCCGTCGTGTTGCTCCTGTCAATGACGGACTACACGCTCGACATCATCCTGTTCGAAACGGTCTCCGCGTTTGCAACGGTCGGCCTATCCACGGGCATCACGCCGATTCTTCCCGTTGGCGCGAAGTACGTTCTCATCGCCCTCATGTTCGCCGGGCGCACGGGTTCGATGACGGTTGCGGCTGCCCTGGCGCTCCGGGAGCGTTCCCGGGTGATCCGCATGCCCGAGGAGCAGCCCATCATCGGCTGACGCGCGGGCGTGCACGCATGCGCCGCATCCACGGCGTTTCCGCGCGCACCGAGGCAATCCGGGGAACGCTCCGTCGTGGAAACAACCGTGCACGGCGCCGCCGCGCGCACCGGGGGCCACCACCGCTACCGTTGTGATGCGTTTCGCCGCACGCCAGGCACTCTGAGAACCTGCGACCGGAGCACGTCCCGGTTTCCTCATCGCATCCAGAGCCAAGTTCCCTCCGCCCCTGGCCTTTGTCTGATCCACGATGAAACCCAGACCACCCCCGCCTGTCCCCCTCGAGCTTTGCGTGAAACCCAGACCACCCCCGCCTACCCCTGTCCGGCGCCGCATGAAACCCAGACCACCCCCGCCACCCCCTGTCGGGCACCGCGTGAAACCCAGACCACCCCCGCCTGAAGAAAAACACCAATATCCGGCGATTCACGCGAAGCAGGGGCGGTCACGGTTTCACTAGCTCCTCCCGCACCACAAGCAGGGGCGGCCCGGGTTTCACCAGCCTCTCCGTCGCCGCAGGCACGGGCGGCCCCGGTTTCACCACCCCCTCCGTCACCGCGGGCAGGGGCGGCCCCGGTTTCACCAGCCTCTCCGCCACCACAGGGACGGGCCGCCCCACTATCACCAGCCCGCTCTTCCCCCCGCGGGTCAGCACGCCCCCGCCTTCCAGTGCGATCAGAGGCACAGACAGCAGCTAACTGGCTACACGATGGTCTTACCACTCAAGGGCGCCTCATTGCCGCTTCGACGCACACCTGCATCGACCAGACCATGCCCTCACCGCCCGCGGTCACCTCTTGACGCCTGCGACGCGAGAGCTTCCTCCTCGTCGCGTCGTTCTCGTCCCCAGTGGCAGCGAGTTATCCACAGGAGCGGATCTGGCGCTTGTGTGATCCGGCAGCAGCCGCGCACAGTCAAGACAAGACCGTGAGTTTGGTCAGCACACCCTGGAAGAGAGAAGCCGCTATGACACCCGATGGAATCACTGCGATCAGATCACAGCTGTTGGTTGTTGGAGTACACGGCACCAAGGTCCATTGCATCGGCGGTGTCAGGCACGAGAGATAGTGCGGCTCTTGTCCGGGATCTATATTCCGACGGCGGCGCTTGCCGACCTTGGGGTTCAACAGCGCCGGGATGTCGTCTTCGCTGCCAGACTGAGCGCTCTGAGTATTCGTTTGCCCTCACATGTACTCAGCGGGGCAGCCACTGCACCGCTGCTCGGTTTGCCAGGGGAAGGACGCCTTGAGGAGCTCATCGCTTACGCGCCAACACGCGGATGCAGCAGGATCGTGCGTTTTCCTCCCCTGACGTTGCCGGGCGACCAATGCATTCCAGGCGTGACGCTGCGGACGTGTCGGCCATGCCAGCCAGCAGCTTCCGTAGAGTTCCTTGGCTTTCGCATCGCCGCACCCAGCCGCATCCTGGTCGATTGTGCCCGCACATGCAGCGACGGGCAGGCATTTGTCCTGGCTTGTGCGGGCTTGGCACGTGCATCACACTTCAACCGCTTCCGACCGAGTGAGTCACGCGCTCAGCTCGCTGATGCACGCCGAGACCTCCTCGCCGAAGTATCGCGGCTTCCCACAAATGCTCCCGGGAGGGGACGCGCAGAGTGGATTGTACGCAACGCGAACGCCGGCTGCGAGTCACCGGGGGAGGCTCTGGTGTTACTCGCGTTGCTCCACGCCGGAATTTCTGGGCTCACGACCCAGGAGGAAGTCCGATGCCGCGACAACACCTACTTCATCGACATCGCACTTCCGGCCCTCAAGATTGCCATCGAGTTCGACGGCCGCATCAAGTACGGACACACCGTCGAAGAGGTGCACGACAGTGTTGAAGCGCAACAGCGGCGTCAGAGGAGACTCGAGTTGGAAGGATGGCTGGTGATTCGCGTCCGCTGGTCCGACCTACGCCACATGGACGAGGTAGTGGCACAGATCCTGGTTGCCATTCGCTCGAGATCGGGACGATAGCCTCTCTCGCTCACGTGGCGTGGCACCCGGTACCCGAGGTGGCTTGCATCTGGCTCCCGCCGCGCCCAGAGGCCTTGGCGCGTCACATCTATTGAGGGCTCGACGGAATGTAGCTTTCCCCGTGCCCAGAGGCCTTGGGCAAGGATTCACTGCACGGCTCCGCGTTTCCCGGGTCTCTCTCACATCACCGTCCACGCGGATACAACAAGCACCTTCCCACGATCGGCCTGTGACCCCAATGAGTAGCTTTGGACGCGACAGCTCACCCTGCGTTCCCGCGGCAGACCACCGCACCACCCGCCCCCGTCGGGCGCTGCATGAAACCCACACCACCCCCGCTTGCCCCTATCCGTCGCTGCGTGAAACCCACACCACCCCCGCTTGCCCCTGTCCGGCGCTGCATGAAACCCACACCACCCCCGCTTGCCCCTGTCCGTCGCTGCGTGAAACCCAGACCACCCCCGCTTGCCCCTGTCCGGCGCTGCGTGAAACCCACACCACCCCCACCTCAAGAAAAACACCAATATCCGGCTATTCACGCGAAGCAGGGGCGGCCCGGGTTTCACTGGCCCGTCCAACGCCGCAGGCAGGGGCGGCCCGGGTTTCACTGGCCCGTCCATCGCCACAGACAAGGGCGGCCGCGGTTGCACGGCGCTCTACATTTTCGCCCCAGCAGCCATCATGACGGCATGCATCCGATATCTCGCAGCAGATGGCTCGACCCAACAGAGCTCCATGGCGTTTGTGAGTCGGCGGGGTCACCGTCACCCATGGATGCGCGTGTGCGCCACGCGTTTCACGGTTGTTTCACGGGGGTCGCTCGCGCGCCCCATTCGCGCTTCGCGTGCCCGGAGGGAAGAATGGGGATATGGCAGATGAACGCGAGCCGAAGGAACTCCAGTCGGGCACGCTCGTCATTGGGTTGGGCCGTTTTGGTTCGGCCGTGGCAGTGACGCAGGATCAACTGGGGTACGAGATCTTGGCGGTGGAAAAGAATCCCGCGCGCGTACAGGCATTCGCGGGGCGCTTCCCACTCGTTGAGGCCGACGCAACATCGAAGGATGCGCTGGAGCAGCTGGGGGCGCGCGAGTTTCGCAGCGCCGTCGTCGGCGTCGGATCGTCGCTCGAGGCCGCCGTGCTCATTACCGCGAACCTGGTGGACATGGGAATCTCATCCATCTGGGTCAAGGCGACCTCGTCGCAACACGGCCGCATCCTGCGGCGCGTCGGCGCCCACCACGTCGTGTACCCCGATCTTGACGCGGGTAAGAGAACAGCGCACCTGGTGGGAGGCCGCATGGTCGACTACATCGAGATGGAGAAGGATGGTTTCTCCATCATGAAGCTGCGCCCGCCGCAGGAAGTCCACGGCTTCTCGTTGGAGGAGTTGGACCTGCGCGGCCGCTACGGCGTGAACGTGCTGGCCATTCGTCGGCCAAAACAACGTTTTGAATACGCGGACGCGTCCACCCGGATCAACTCCGACGACGAGATCATCGTCTCGGGAGACTCGCACCTGCTGGAGTACTTCGCGAATCGCCCGTAGGGAAGCAAATAGACGTGGGCCCCGCGCGATGATTCGCGCGGGGCCCACTGCTTGATGAAGCTCACGAGGCCGGATCAAAGACGTCGGTCGAGCATTGTTTTGGGCGCTCACGCCCTCACGACACGTCCACGCCAAGCTGGCGCATCAGTGGTGACGGCGATGAGACCGGTGGTGAGAACTACCGCCACCATGGTTGCCACCATGGTTCCCACTATGGTTGCCTCCGTGGTTCCCACCCTGGTTCGCACTATGCTTACCGTGGTTCCCACCCTGGTTCCCGCTGTGGTTCCCACCCTGGTTCGCACTATGCTTACCGTGGTTCCCGCTCTGGTTCCCGCTGTGGTTCCCACCCTGGTTCGCACTATGCTTACCGTGGTTCCCACTCTGGTTGCCTCCGTGGTTCCCACCATTGTGCGTCCCGTGATCGCCATCGTGTTTGGATCCGTGGCCCGTGCCTTTGCCGTTATCATGGCCGTCGTGACCCGAGTCGTGATCGCCGCCCTTGTGGGACGACTCTTTATCGCCACCACCAACTTCGATGTGCGGCTCAATCTGCGGATTGACCTCGACGTGATGATCATCGTGCTGACTGTTGTCAATGTTGACGTCACCGCCGGCGTTGATCCCGTTGTTGTCGCCACCGACATTGTTCGTACCACCCGAGGTTGCACCGTTGGAAAACGGCCCATCGGTGTTCCAGTTGCCATCACCGGGAAGCTCAGGATTACGCCGTTGCATGCCGCCGTCTCCGCAGCATCCCCCGCCGGGGGCCTGGCACTGCTCACCGATCTTCTCGACGCCACGGGTCAGGTCACTGCCCGCAGAGGTCAGGACGGCGAAGATTGCCTGGAGAGCCTCAAGCGCATAGGTGAGCGTCTCCATGATCGGCTCGATCCGACCAACCCACTTGGCGACCCTGCTGGCAACCTGCTCCGCAGCAACCGGAGCCGCCGTGCCCAGTGAGAGGACAACCTCAGCAACCACTTCGAAGCACGTCACGATAATGTCCGAGATCGCGCCAACCACCGCGTCGTGAATGTTATCGACCGAATCGGCGACCTTCGACAGGGCCGCACCAAATGCACTCGAGGCATCGGAGATCGCGTTGATGGCGCTCACCACGATCGCCTGACGCTCCAGGTAGGCGCGGACGGCCTCGCCCTGCATGCTCGACATGGCGCTGGACGAGCCGCTGTCGAGTTCAGAAGCGATCGATGCCAGGGACGACGAGATCGAATCCCAGCTGGAACTCATCCCATAGACCTGGCCCGAGTCGCCGGTCAGCTGATTGATCCACCCCTTGAGGGGTTCCACATGCTGCATGATCCATTCAACGACCATGCTGCCGATATAGCCAACGGGGTCGGCGACGAAACTACCGATCTCGTCATAGATGCCTTTAGCGGACTCGGCGAGGGAAACGATATCGCCGTTCCTGATGTCGTCGGCTGCGCCGACGATCTGGTCAACGAACCCCAGGCCCTCCGTCGGGGTTGTGTTATCAATACTCCGAGTATGCTCGGGAGCTTCAAGATTCACTTCTTAACTCCTTCGAATACGAAGCGACGCAAGCTACGTTCTTCGTCCTGACGCTGACGATGGAGGAACTTCTCGATGTCCTGGTCGCCGTTGCTATCCTGTCGCTCAAAGAGCGAACGTACATCATCCGGCTTCGAATCGGGGTGAGCCTTCGTAAACTCGTCGATTCGTGCGGTCTGGGCCTTCTGCTGCTCCTCCACGAAGGAACGGTAGCTAGCCTGCTGGTCGTTGCGCTGCTGCGACATGAAGGTATCGAAGTCGCGACTCGTTGCCTGGGGGTGCTCCTGCACGTACTGGCGAATCTGCGCTTCTTCTTCCGTGCGCTGGCGCGCCAGGAAGTCAGTCATGGAGTCTTGCTGCTGCTGCTGATTTGACTCAACCAACGACTTGATCTCGGACATGTCCTGGCCGGGGTGGGCGTCGGCGTAGCGGGCGAGCGCCTCAGTCTGGTCGGCATGCTGACGCTCGTAGAAGGTAGCAAGGTCAGTATTCTCGTCGTTGCGCTGCTGCTCCAAGAAGGCGCGCAGCTGATCATCGTCGACGCTCACCTTGTCGTGGCCACCGAGGAGGGCCTCGAAGTCGTCGGCTCCGCCGCCGCCTTTACCGCCGTGCGCGTCCTTTCCGTCCTTGCCGTCGGCACCATTCCCGTCCTTGCCGTCGGCACCGTTCCCGTCCTTTCCGTCGGCGCCCCCATGGTTCTTGTGGTCGCCGGTGATGGAGTCCGTTTCCCCGTGCGTGTCGTCGGCCTTATGTAGACCCGGGGTGGCAGGGATCGTAGGCGAGGCAGACCCCCCACCATCAGAAGATCCGCCACCGGAGCCGGAACCCATCCCGCCACCGCCGCCGCCGGAACCCGTTCCAACACCGCCACCGCCGCCGCCGGAACCCGTTCCAACACCGCTACCGCTGCTGGAGCCTGTCCCGCTACCGTCGCCGGAAGAAGTCGACCCGCCGGGCGGATTGTCCCCCGATTCCTTCTTTTCTTTCTTGAACTTGTCCTCGATCTTCGTCTCGAGGTCGTCCATTTCTTGCGCCCACTGGTAAAGGCAGTTCACGAGGCGGGATTCCGCGCCGGCGCAGTCCTCGATCATCTTCTGCAGATTCTTGATCTGTGAACTGACCGGAGGAACGAAGAAGGAGCAGATAATACCGAAGGCGTTGCCACTCACCTGGCCCTGTGTGGCCGCTGCGGTGCTCACGTTCTGGTTGAGCATATCCGCGCAGCTGCTGACGTCGGATGCGTGCGACCGGATCAGGTCCGTGTCGACACCAAGATCGAAACTCATACCGATCAGCGCCCCAACGAGCCGAGGTTCGCGTCCAGGTTGGTCAGGTAGTCCTTCAAGGTACCTCCGTCATCACCGAAGCGCTCCGTGGTCTGACGGTGAATGTAGTCGCGCATGTTGCGTCCCGCGTCCGCGTAGGCTTCCATGATGGCATCCTCGACGTCGCGAGCGTCGGCATCCTCGAGTGCTTCGTCGTCGATCGATAGCTTCACAAGACGGCCGTCGGGGTCAACCTCAACTTCAACCTCGCGGCGAGAATCGAAACCGGAGGCCTTGGCATTCTTTATGAGGTTGACGAGCTCGCGCGCGTCTGAAGCCCTCTTCTCCGCTTCGGCCATCTGTTTCCGGAGTGTCTGTCTGATTTCTTCGGGCGTCCGCCCCAGTGCTTCTACCATACGGTTATCCTAACTGATCCCGCTCGCTCTCGTACTACTGTTCATCCTTCGAACGCTCGTTCATCGCCACCCTCCCCAGACCCTGCACACTGTTCAAAGTTCAACGGTCACCGCGGTGTCCGAAGAGGCGCGCGGAGCACGAAGCGCCGGGCCGCAGCGTCACCTCGTCCACGCCTGTCAAACCGTGGCTGGGCGCGCGGCTCCGTCGCCCGGTAGCTCTGCGCCCGCGGCGAACGAGGAGGGGCGACGACCTCGCCGCGCGGCGGCCCGTCTCCCCGTCTGCGCCCGCGGCGGGCGAGGACAGGCGGTTCAGCTCGCGTGATAGCGGGGGCTGGTGCCCAGGTGCACGGGGTAGTCGTGCTGGGAGTCGAAGGCGGCGTCCTCGTTCGTGCCGCGATAGACGTAGGAGTCGTCGTTTCTGATCAACAACGGGTTGACGGTGCCATCTATGTAGTCTTCAACATCCTGCCAGCTGGGATCCGAGGCGTAGGTTTTGGACTCGCACGGGTTCTCGTCGGGAAGGCTGCTTGCCCTCGCATTGAGCATGGCCCACGGGTCGATCGCACCGAATCCCGTGTACGTGTTCCACTCGCCGTTGCCTCCCACGCCCGTCGTGGTCATCGCTTGCAGGATCTGATTCGACGTCACATCGTCACCAAACCTCTGCCACGCGATGGCCAGAAAACCTGCGACAATGGGCGTCGCGAAGGACGTGCCCTGCGCATCGCGGATGCTCCCATCCGAGCCGGAGCGGAAGTAGCTCCTGCCCAGGGCGGCCGTTTCGATACCGTTGCCCCAGTTGCTGTAGTCGGTCAGTGAGCCGTCGGCGTAGATGGCTCCGACCCCGCAGACGCCCGACCACACGGGAAGCCCATCGCCGGCGTCCTCGGTCGAATCATTCCCCATCGACGCGACGACGATGACCCCCTCGGCCAGGGCGCGGGCCATCGCCCACCGCAGGTCCTGCGATTGGTAGGGGTAGTTGCTGGAGATGGAAATGATGTCCGCGCCGTCGTTGATCGCCTGTTCGATAAGCAACGAGGTGTCGGCGGCCCCCGCACCATTCCAGCCGGGCATTGAGCAATCCGCGCCCGCCTCCTCGTCCCGGTACGCCAAGTCGTAGGTGTAGAGGGTAGCTTTGGGCGCGATACCGAATCGGGGAGACACCAGGATCTGCGCGACGGCGGTCCCGTGATCAAGATTCTCGGCTTTGGAGGACACGGCGCAGGGGGACTTGTTCTCGATGTGTGCTCCCGCCAGCTCCGGGACGTTCGTATTTACGTGCCCGTCGATCATCGCGATGATCGTTCCCTCCCCCGTGTACCCCTGAGAGTGCAGGGAATCGAGGCGGTAGTAGCCGTAGTACTCCTGGTCCGCACCCGTGAGCGTGGGCCCGACGGCGTTGGCTGGAACGGAGGGAAGAGCGAGTGCGCCGCCCGTCAGCGCGAGGACGCTCGCAACCGTGGTCCCAAGGCGCACACAGCGCCTCGTCAGTATCGCGTTCATGACAGGTCATCCTCGGGGTCTTCGACGACCCTGGGCCGCCCGCGCAGGTGAGAGAGGATCACCAGGCCGCCAAGCAACGCGGATCCCAGCACCACCACGGCCGAGACGATGTAGGTACGGATGGTGAGAATGGTGTCGCGCCCCACCAGCCTCGGCGCGGCCTGGGCGGGATGTTGCGGTGCGGGGTGCGCCGCGGGGTTCGGGTGAGGCGGGCCGAACCTCGTGCCAATGTCGTCGAAGGTCAGGGCATCGTAGGGGGACAGAATCCCCCACCCGAGTTCGTCAGTGCGTTGATCTGCGGTTCCGCGCACGGCGGTCACCTCCAAGCGATACTTCCACATATCCGGTGACTCGTTGGGGTACCGGGAGGCCACGAGGGCCGCGAACCCTCCCGCGTAGGCGGTCGCGTACGAGGAGGACGGGAGGGGTGTGTCACCGGAATACCCACCGACCAGGCAGTCGGCCTGGTCGAACCAGGTGGTGTGAATGACGCCGGCGGGAACCGCCGCGTCAACGTGCGCGCCGTGGACCTGCTGGTCGGAGGAGGAGCCGTCCGCGTTGCTGGCGGTCACCGCCAGAACCCCCTCGTAGGCGGCCGGGTAGACGATCTGCTTGTCCTGCTGATCCTGGTATGTATTGCCCGTCGAGGCCACCACAAGCGAGCGAGACCGCACGGCCTGGATGGCGGCCTCCAGCTGCGGATCGCTTTCGGCGGACGAGTGGGCGACCACGATGATCTGCGCGCCGTGGTCGGAGGCCCATCGGATCGCGCGCGCCACGCGCTGCATGAAGGTCTCTTCGCCCTGCTTCGGGTTGGCGTTTCCCCCCTGTTCGAGGCCGGTCTCGACGCGAACGGGAAGAATCTGCGCGTCGGGGGCAACGCCGATGAGCCCCGAACCGACGGAGGAGGGCAGCTGCTGGGCGGCAATCGCCCCCGCGATGGCGGTTCCGTGCTCCCCCACGTCAACGCGCCCATCGGTGTTCTCGCCGCTGAAGTCAACCCCCGGCAACACGACCGTCTTGCCGCTCGCGTTGAAGTGCTGATTACCGGCGGCGACGCCCGAGTCAACCACGGCGACCGTCACGCCTGAGCCTCGCGACACCTCCCACGCTCGCCGCACCCCGACGTGATCGAGGATCGCGGGCTGAGCCTTGATGTACGTCGGGCTCTCCTGCGGGCACGTCTGGTTCTCCGTTGGCTTCGGAGTCGGGCTGGGCGCCTCGGTAGGCGGAGCGGTGGGCGTGGGGCGCACGCTGGGGGTCGGCACCGGGTCCGCGTGGGCTACGCGGGCACCGAAGGCGGAGGCGTTCCCTGCCTCGTGTGAGGAGGTGGGCACGACCAGGGGTGCGAGCGCGAGGCCGACGGTCAGCGAGGCGCCGACGAGGCCTCGTCCAAACGCCCGCGAACGGACAGTGCCGCCGCTCACGAGAGCCCCACTGAGGCCGCTGCCGCCTTGGGCGTCAGTTCGGCGCCCTGCGGGATGAGGTTGCTCCACGCCTGCGGGATGGCCGTCGCGTCGGCCTGCGTCCACCCGAGGAGCTTGATGGAGGTGCTCGGCACGTCTCCGAGGGAGTGGAAGTATCCCAGGTCGGACACGAAGCCGTAGGCGGCGGCCTCTCCACCCCCGGGGGAAATCGCGACGAGGGCGCCCGAACCGCCGCCAACCGTCACCTTGCGCGTCGTCACCGGCCCTGTCGTGGCGTTCAGGGACTCCGGATCGTAGGAGGCGGCGTCCGCGTCTTTCTTGGGCATCGTGTACAGGCCGATCTTGGGCACCGCGTGATCGGTGGTATCCATCTTCGCGCACACGACCGTCTGAGTGGCCGAGTCTCGCTTGTCGTTCGCCCACTCGGCCTGGGCAAAGTGCTCGTACGGCGGCCAGTCTTCTCCGATGAAGTCGGCGTGGACGGGGGCGATGTCCTTGAATTCCTCGGTCGGGAGCTGCTTGCCGGTCGGCGCGTCCTTGTACAGGCGCGCCGCAGTCGAGTTGAAGACCGCCAGGTTAGCTTCGTCGACGACCAGGTAGGAGTTGAGGACCTGACCGTTGGAATCGATCTGGTCAACGACCATGCCGATCGTCAGCCCCTTGTCCTTGAGGGAACCGGGGAGCTTCGTCGCAGGCTGGCCGGCGTTCGGGATGTCGTGATAGCTCCACGATCTCAGCTGCGTGCCGGACGGGAAGAGCTCAAGCCACTCGGGCTCGACGTCGATCGGGTAGGCGATGATGTTCTGGAACGCGAGCGCCCATTCGCTCTCGCGACTGTCAGCGTCGTTGATCAGGTACTTCTTATGCGTGGTTCCGTCAATGAAGTACCTGGTTCCCCCGTGATCGGGGGTCACGAGCGCCGAGGTGGTCTCCGTGAGCTTGAACTGCTCGGAGGGCAGGCTCTTGGCGATCCACGTGTGCGAGGAGTCGTCCAGGTCGCACGACAGCCACGTGCTCGCTAGCTGCTTGGCGGCGGGAACGTCTTCGGGGACGTTATCGAGGCCAAGCTGGGGGCCTCGCGGATAGTTCTCGAGGGCAGCAGCACTGGCCTTCGTTGAACCGAGTCCCGATTCCGGCGCGAGGAGCTTAGCCGTCGTGATGTTCTTGATCGGGTGAAGCACGCCGTTCGCCCAGAAGTAGCGGGCGCCGGTGTCCTTGACGTTGATCAGCTCGTAGTTCACCGTGTTCAGGTCCGGATTCGAACTGAAGAAGCGAGTACCCACGCCGATCACGCACATGATGACGGCGACGACGACTCCGAAGATGAGCGGACGAACGGGCGAGGGAGTGTCGACCTCGCGTCCGTTGGGGGTGCCGGATGTGAAAGCGGTGATCAGGCGACTGCGATTGAAGCGTTGGGCTTCAAGGATGTCTTTACTCGACGGCATGACTTAGCCCCACAGGTAGACGGCCAGAGGGATGAGGACAAAGAGCGAGAGCACCGAGAGCGTGTCCGCGAGGCGCGCCAGGTGGGGTCGCATGCGAGGCCCGACGACGTTCGTGATGACGAGGACAAGCGCGGCGGCGACCGCCAAGAGCGTCACCCACGGCAGGACCGTCGCGTCCGTCCGGGTCGCGAGGGCGGCGGCAACCAGGATCGCGCTCAGGCCCGTGAGAGCGCCGAGCAGAACCTCCACGCGTGCCCGAATCGAGCGGGTCTGGAGGATGAGTGAGACGGCGCCGAGCAGCACGAGCATGAGGGGGAGGAACACGGACCCCTTGGCGGGGGCCGAGAGCATCGACACCGTTAGGAAGATCGCCGCCAGCCCGCCGCCCGCGCGCAGGGCAACGACGAAGACGAAGGAGGTGCTCACCTGGTCGGTGACCCCCTGGGCGGGGATCTGCTCGGTCGTGTTCGCGTCGAGGATGCGTACGGGGATGTGGGCGAGCGCCACCCACGGGGCAAGCTGAAGGAGGACCACGACGAAGGCAAAGAGGACCGCGGAGACGCCGCGCTGGGAGAGGTTTCCGACGTGCACCATCAGCCCGGTGGCTGCAATCACGGAGCCGAGAAGGAGCGGGGCCGCGATGGAGATCCGGTAGCGCTTGGGCAGCGCGAGCGCGGCAAGAGAGCCGATCAGCAGACCGACGCCAACGCTGATCCAGCCCCCCTTGTCCCACTGGCTCTGGGTCAGCCGCAGCGCGGCGGCGGCCGTCAGAAGCGGAACGGTGTGGGCCAGGGCGATCCCGCTCGGTCCCGGGCTCTTGCGGGCGACGACCACCGAGGTTCCGGTGACGAGCAAGGCGGACACGAGGCCGATCGCTCCATAGAGGTAGTTCTGTGTGCGCAGGGCATCCTTGTCGAGGGAGGCGATCGTGTCGGGGGGCGTGGTCGCCAGGAGGAGCGCCGCGACGAAGATGAGTGCGGCAGCACACAGCGCGGCGAGCGTGCGAGTATCCTCACGCGTCCATGGTGTGGACACCCTTTCGATGACCTGTCCCACGGCCTCGGTCAGATCGTCGTAGACCATGTCCGACGCGCCTTCGCCGAGCGGCTCGAGGGTAAGGGCGGCGCCCGCACGCACCCCCTGACTGGCCAGGGACTTCGACTGGTCGAGGAGGCGACCCGACGCCGTACGCACCGCAAAACCGTCATTCGTGGACTCGTCGCTGAAAGCTCCGACGGACTCAACCAGTCCCGGGAGAAGCTCAACCAGCGGTACCGACTGGGGGATCGTTACGTCGCTACGATCCACGCCATAGGTGATCGTGAGTGGGATAAGCGCCACGCCACGAGATGCAACCGATGCCATCGAATCCTCCCAAGATGCCGTGTGATGGGGTTAAGCGAGTACACGACACAACCCTGTAAGTCTAGGTTGTCGGTCAGGATTTGTCATGATTTTCGCGTAACATCTAAAAAATTCTCGAAAACATGGTTAGTATTCGTATGTCCCCATGCTCTCACGCATCCCCGCGAGAGAGTCCACTCATACAAAATGGAGGTTCACATGGCAGACCAGAGGGCCGAGGACGGCGCCCTTCCTAGGGGCGTACAGGCTATCGAGTCGACCTACGCCGACCTGCAGGGTCACTTCTCCCGTCTCGAGGGCGACCTGTCAACCATCGGCAGCTCCTGGCAGGGCGCGGCTTCTGTCCAGTTCACGCAGCTGATGCAGCAGTGGCAGGATAATGCCCGCAAGATTAACGAGGCTCTGCAGGAGCTCGCTGACAACCTGCGCGGCACGCACCAGTCCATGGAAGCCAACGAGTCCGATACTAAGAGCACGTTCTCTCAGCTGCTCGGCGGACTGTGATAGAGACGATAGGAGACTGAAATGGATTTCCAGGTACAGTACGGCGCCCTTGATCAGGCCGCCGCTGACATCAACACCGGTGCCGGCAACCTCGATAGCTGCCTGAGCGACCTCGAGCAGACGCTCAACCAGCTGGTCGCGTCGTGGGAAGGCCAGGCTCAGGAAGCCTACCAGGCCGCCCAGCGCAAGTGGAACGAGGGCCTTAACGGCCTGAAGGACGTCCTGCGTAAGACCTCGACCGCCGTCGACTCCGCTCGCACCAACTACCAGCAGACGGACCAGTCCAGCGCTGCCCGCTTCTGATAGCGTCGCTCGGAGAGCATAGAGGGGCCGCCCCGCCTGGGGCGGCCCCTTTCCGTCTTTCGGCCGTGTGTTGTCCGTGTCTATTGTCCGTATCTGTTGTCCGCGTTCGTGGCGGCGGCTGTTGTCCGTGTCTATTGTCCGTGCTTGTGGCGGCGGCACCCCGGGTTCCACCGGCGCGGCGATCCCTCGGGCAGCACGTCAAAGCGCAGTACAGGCAGATCCTCCTTCGGGTGCCGCAAGCGCGATGACGGTCCGACCACACTTCAACGCGCCGCACGGGCATGTCCTTAGGCCCTGTCTTCCTAGCTTGATCGAGCGGGGCTGCGATGCCCACCACGATGTGCGCGCGCCAGCACCGCTAGGGCATCCCGCTCTCTTCGGCTGCACATCCGTATGCCCCTCCTTCGCCCGGAGGTACCAGCCAAGAAGAAGGCTTCGATTCACGCCAAAGTCAAGCGGTCGAAATTCGCGGTGAGGAGGTACGGTCGCACCTGACTTTCGCACCCAATGACTCGCTTGACGCTTCAACAGGGTGACGCATCACATTGCTTGGCTAGGCGCCTTCGGCCCGATGCAGGAGGAGACGAAGAGGACGTGAAACCCAGACCACCCCCGCATGCCGTGCCAGCGCCGCCGGTGAAACCCAGACCACCCCCGCATGCCCAAAATGCCACATTTCGAACCATTCCGCCGAGACAGGGGTGGGCTCGGTTACATGACGGCGCAAGCGACCCGACACAGGGGCAGGCCCAGTGAAACCCAGACCACCCCCGCATCCACAAACTGCCGCATTTCGAACCATTCCGCCGAGACAGGGGTGGGCCCGGTTACATGACGGCGCAAACAGCCTGACGCAAGGGCGGGCCCGGTAACACCACGGTGCAAGCAACTAGACAAAGGGGCGGGTCCGGTTACATGACGGCGCAAGCAACCTGACACAGGCGCGGGCCCTGTGAAACCCAGACCACCCCCGCATGCCGCGCCAGCGCCCCCGGTGAAACCCAGACCACCCCCGCACGCCCAAAATGCTGCATTTCGAGCCATTCTGCCGAGGCAGGGGTGGCCCTAGTTACACCGCGGCGCAAGCGACCTGACGCAGGGGCGGTCTCGGTTGCATCGTCAGGCGAGGGCCAAGCGCAGGGGCAGCCCGAAGGCACGGGCCGACACACGCAACCCGCCGCCGCACCCGCCGCACCGGTCAGGCCCGCCGCGGGATCAGTGGGCGGTGTCGGCATCGGCGTAGACGATGGTCGCCCGCCGCTCCCCCATGAGGATCTCGGTGCCTGCGGGGACCTCCACCGCCTGTCCGCCCGTCAGGGCGGTGATCCGCCCATCTGGGGTGCGGATCTGTGTGCCATTCGCCGAGAACGAGTCCTCGATCCATGCGCCGTTTGCGGCGGGGCCAACGCGCATGTGCGTGCGCGACAGGGACACCGTCGTGTCGGGAACCACAACTGAGCGGGAGCCCTCCACCGATGCGGGCGCGCGGCCGAGGGTCAGCGGCGAATCGATGAGCTCCCGCTGCCCGGAATCGAAAATGATCCACAGCAGCGGCCGCGCCGCGGGGGCTGCGGGCGCCCCCCACTGGGACCGGCCGGGCACGCCGACCTGCGGCTGCCCACCCCCACCCCACTGCGATGGGGCCTGCATCCCGGCCTGCGCAGCTTGATAATCCCGACGGCTAGGCGGCGGCGCGGGCGCCGAAGAAGCGGCGGGCACACCGGGTACAGACGTCGAGGCGGGTGCGGAAGACACGCCGGGTGCGGAAGGCGCCGCGGGCACGGATGTCGAAGGCACGCCGGGTGCGGAAGGCACGGCGGGCGCAGACATCGAGGCGGGAAGGAACAGCAGGAGCGGCGGGCGTGTACGCCGAAGGAACAGCGGGCGCCGACGGACCGGCGGGCGCAGCGAGGACCTCGTCGAACTGGGTGGGACCACCGACGTGACCCGCCGCGGGCGCCGACGGGGCGGGCGGAACCGAGGAGCCACCGTAGGAGCCCCCATACGACGGTCCGGAGCGCGGCGCGGGCGCGGCAGGAACAGAGGCCGCGGCAGGAACCGAGGGCGCCGCAGGAACAGAGGCCGGAGCAGGAACAGAGAACCCGGGCGCGGCAGGAGCGGCGGCGAACTCGGGACCGTAGGGGTCGTTCGCGCGGTAACCGGGCGCGGAGCGGTCGGGAGTGCCCGAGGGGACGGGCACGAGCGGGGCGCTCGGCGCCCCCCAGTCCTGCGATACGGGGCTCGTGTGGACGGCATCGAAGCCGCTGGGCGTTCGCTCGGGCCGCGAGTACCCACCTCCACCCAGCGCCGCGTCACCGGGTCCGGCCGCAAGCGCCGCGTGCTTGCGCAGGTCGACAAGTCGGGTGCGGGTCGGGCCCGTCAGCCACGTGTGCCCGTCGTTGACCATGGCGAAGGCGGCAAGAGGGCCGACGACCGTCAGCTGCAGGCCGACGTTCATGGCGGTGTAGGCGATGGCTGACCCCAGGGAGGGGGTCTGCGCTTCGCCCTCGTCGCGGATGAGGCACACCTTCATGGCGGCCATCCCCGGCGTGCGTCCCGTTGCTCCCAGCATGATCGCGGAGGCAAGGACGGCCTCGATGGTGATGAGGGTCATCGTCAGGGGCGTGAAGTAGACGAACCAGGTGATCCCGAGCAACGCGGCGAGGATTGCGAGGTCGATGACGTAGGCGCCCACCAGGCGCGACGCAGCCGCGGGGGCGAAAGGAGTCGTGTGGGTGTCAGGCATTACAGGACCGCCCTCCAGGCGAACTCGAACAGGCCCGAGGCCATGAACGCCGCGGGAAGGAGAAGAAAGGTAGAGAAGGTCTGGACGAAATCGAGGATGGTTCCCGCGAGGGCCGCGTGCCCCTTCGGCTCATACAGGGCGACCCCGGCGGCGACGGAGACGCCGACGACGATGAGGACGCACACGGGGAGCAGGGGGTAGAGGCCGATGTGGCCGGTCCAGGACTGGACCCAGGCCCCCAGGAGGAAGGCTGCGGCGAGCCCGGCGGCGCTGACGCGGGGCAGAATCCGGCCCAGGTGGTTGCGGGTGGCGCGCGGGGCGGTGAGCAAGGTGATGATGGCGGCGATCACCAGGACGAATCCGCCGATGCCCCGGCCCACGTCGATGGTGGGGGTGACGGACAGGGCCAGGGGGACGCCGCCCACCAGGACGAAGAGGGTCGCGGCCGTGACGATCAGGGCGTTTCGGGCGTCGGTGTGGCCCAGAGCGGTCGCCATGCGTCCGCCCGTCACCGGGCTGGGGGTCTGCGCGGGCTCCTCACGGATGCGCACGGGGATCGTGAGGACGGAGGAGGCATCGACGAGCTGGTTGTCGGGCACGCGCAGCGCGAGCCTGGGAGCCATGAGGAACAGGAGGATCCCGACGACGACCGCGAGGGGAGCAACGTTCACGAGGTGGAAGACCGGGTATGCGCCCACCGTGACGAGCCCGACGGCCCCGATCCAGACGAGGATCGCGCTGACCGCTGCGGGGGTGCCCGTCAGCGAGGCGACGGCGACCGCGGCGATGAGGGCCACCCAGACGGCGACGACGGGGGCGACCTCGAGCGCGTGCACGCCCGCACCGGATACGAGGCCGATGGAGCTGTATCCGGCGAGCGCGGGCATCAGGAGGAGCATCGCCGGCCGCGAGCGCACGAGGCGGGAGGCGAAGAGGGGAACGAGGGCCCCCGCGCAGCACAGGAGGGAGCACAGGATCCGCAGCCAGACGGGGATCCCGGCGAGGATGATCGCCCACATCGGGCCGTCCTCGGGGTACTTGAACCCCCGGAGGGTCGCGTCCGCGACGAGGGGCATGAGGCACAGCGAGGTGATCGCGCCGACGAGGAGGAAGCAGATGCCGACGAGAGCGAGGACCGGGGAGAGCCACTGGTTCTCGTGGCGGGCCGAGGCCTCGTTGGCCTGCTGGGCGGAGAGGACACGGCTGGACAGGGCGATGGCGGACCCGGAGGGAAGCTCCCTGCCGAGGACGGCCGCGCTGTCGAGGGGGCGCCCGTCCGCATGGGTGAGGCGGACCGACGGGATGGTCAGGTCGATGGCCAACATGGCACACAGTCCGGCGACCGTGGTCCCTTGGGGGGCGGCGAAATCGGAGGCGCCATCCTGGTCGATTACGGTCACGGACACCATGGGTGCGCTCATCGGACCTCCGATCTCAGGGAAACAACAGTGCCCAGTGTAGTGCACCGAGGCTAACCGTCGGTTAAAACTTGGAAGTCCACTCCGCTACACTGGGGGCAGTCGCATCGAACACGTACGCGCGCAGCGCGA
>ERZ772986.784-NODE-784-length-19255-cov-3.987135_pt1 | contig 19255 bp, 17 predicted proteins | sample MGYA00511898_ERZ772986 | MGnify/ENA primary metagenome ERZ772986 (study PRJEB29015, sample SAMEA2737934) | human oral metagenome | biome: human oral; feature: human-associated habitat; material: dental | place: China | collected 2148 ... | reverse complement strand
GGGCGGCGGCGAAGGCGCGGGCGGCGACCGAGCGGCCCGAGCCGGGTGGCCCGGTGACCAGCCAGGCGTGGGTCATGGCCGAGGACTCCGGACGCGGATTGCGGGACCGGGCAGAGGCCGGTCGGGGAATGCCGTCCCCCGACTGGCTGGCGCCCTCCGACTGCCTGGCACGCTCCGACTGGCTGACGCCCTCCGTCAGCGAGGTATTCCGTTGGGGACGGACTGGCTGCGGCTGGGCGCGGCCGTCCTCCACCAGCGGGGTGGCTTCTTCCGGCCCCGCATCAGCCCCCGAGGCCGTGGCCGGCCCCGCATCAGCCCCCGAGGCCATGGCCAGCCCGGCGCCCTGCACTACAGCTGACCCCGCGTCAGCGCCCTGCACCGTGGCTGCTGACCCGGTCCCCGGGGCTGTAGCAGGCGCGACCAGCCCGGTGCCCTGCACTGCGGCCAGCCCCGCGTCGGCCCCCGGGGCTGTAGCTGAGGCAGTGAGGCGACCTTCGCGCTCCTCGGCGGCTACCCGGGCCGCCCGGGCCGCCTCGGTGAACCGTGCTACCACGGCCTCCTGGCCGACGACATTGTCCCAGACGCTCACTGCCCCACCTCCTGCGCCCGCTGGGCCAGTTGCTCCGTACCCTGCCGAGCCAACCGATCCGTACCCTGCCGGTCCGGCCGCCCAGCGCTCCCCCGCCGGGCCAGCCGCCCCTGGGCGAGCCGTTCTCGCAGCAGCGGGAGCACCGCCGCGCTGACCTGGCGCCCTACCACCTCAATCTCCTGGGCGGCGTCGACCACCACGAAGCGATGCGGCTCGGCGGCGGCCAGGTCCAGGAACTCCCGGCGCAGGGTGGCGCGGAAGGAGTCAGACTCCTGCTCGATCCGGTCGCCCAGGCCCCGACTCCTGGCGCGCCGGACGGTCAGGGCGGGGTCGGCGTCGAGCAGGACGGTCAGTTCCGGCAGGAGGGAGCCGGTGGCCCACAGGGAGAGGTCGCGGACCTCCTGGGGTCCCAGGGCGCGGGCGGCCCCCTGGTAGGCCACGGATGAGTCCAGGTAGCGGTCGGTGAGCACGACGGCGCCGCGCTCCAGGGCCGGGAGGATACAGGTCGCCACGTGGTGGGCGCGGTCGGCCGCGTACAGCAGGGCCTCAGCGCGGGGGGAGACGTACCCGCCGTGGAGGAGGAGCCTGCGGATGGAGGCGCCGAGCTCAGTGCCTCCCGGCTCCCGGGTCAGGACGTACTCGACCCCAGCCTCCTTCAGGACAGCCTCCAGGAGGCCGATCTGGGTGGTCTTACCCACGCCGTCGCCCCCTTCCACGGAGATGAGCAGGCCGGTCCCGGGATGGGCGGGCAGGTCCGCGACCTGGGTGGGCGCCCCCGCCTGGGGGCCGGTCCCGAGGCGGGCGGGCAGGTCTGGCGAGGTGGTCATGAGCCTGCCTCCGGGGTCGAGGGCGTGGGGTCGCCGAAGAAGGTGCGGAAGTAGCCGTAGAAGTTCCAGTTGCCCCAGGAGGTGCAGGAGTCCCCGCCCGAGGCCGCCGCCTGGTTGGACTGGTAGGGCGTGTAGTCGTACAGGCCAGCGGTGGACTGGGTGGCGGCGGTCAGGTCCGCGGCCCCGCAGTCGGGGTCGGCGGAGTAGGCCACCTGCGTGGTCACCCCCTGGACCACCCCGTACTCCCAGGGGTTGAGGCGGTAGAGCTGGAACTGGGAGGCGGCGGCGTAGATCTGGTGGAAGAAGCCCCCCCACTGGGCGTTGCAGGTGGCCCCGTCCGGGCAGGCGTAGCCCGCGGCCGCCTCGTAGGCCCGGGCGGTCAGGGTGCGTCCGGAGGCGGTGAGCAGCCCCTGCTCCTTCTGGATGAGGACCAGGAGGACCTGGGGGTTGATGCCGCAGGCGGTGGACACCTTGGAGACGATCGCCGCCGCTGTCTCGCCCTTGGCCCCGCGGTAGGCCTCACATGTGCTCGTGGCCTCCTTGTCCTCGGTGTCGAAGGTGGAGGCCGCCAGGCAGGGGGTGCCGTCAACGCCGGGGACGCAGCCGTCGTTGACGGTGGAGATGAACCTGGCGACCTCGGCGGAGGTCATGGCCTGGCTGTTGTAGAAGACCTCGTCGTCAATGAGGTGGTTGGGGTCGTAGCCGGTCATGTCCAGGGAGACGGGGGCGGGGGAGCTCCTGCTGGTGGACCCCGGGGAGGAGGCGGGAGGGGACATGAGGTTGGCGACAATGAGCCCGGCCATGAGGGTGGCGGCGAAGGTCACCAAGGCAATGGTCACCGGGCTGGCCGTGCGACGACGGCGCCACCAGGGACCCGTCAGGGGGACCCACGCCAGGATCCGGGAGGCGGTGCCGCGGGAGGCGCCGGCGGTGCCCGTGCCCGGGGCGCCAGACCTAGGGGCACTGGCGACGTCGGGGGTGCCGGAACCGGGGGTGCCAGCGGATCCAGGGGTGACGGGGGTACCGGACCCGGGGGTAGCGGCAGACCCAGAGGCAGCAGGGGTGCTGGCGGATCCGGCCTCCTGCCCGTTCCCCGGCCCCGTGGGTGACGCCCCCTCGCGGGCCGACGCCGAGCGCGCCGTCGGTCCCGACGGTGACTGCGACCGACCCGGCCCCGACTGACGGCCGGAGGGCGCAGCACGACGAGGGCGAGGGGGGCGGCGCGGAGAAGGCAAGGACATCACCGCCATGCTGCCACACTCATGCCCGGCTCCCGGTCAGCCCTGCGGTCAGGGCAAAGCGGCACGTCTTGCACTGGGGTCCGGGTCACAGACGACAGCACTCGCCCGGACCTAGACCCCAGCCTGCATGAACCACCTACCGCAATCATTACCTGCGCTTGATCAAGCCGCAGGTCGAGCATCGTAACTGGTTTGTTGTGTATGGTTGAAGTGTGTACGTACCACAATCTGGACAAAGATGACCTTTTGCCATGTTTAACCACCTCCTCTATGTGGCTTGTCGTATCCACCACTAATAGAATCGTAGCTCCGCCGGAGCTAGGTCACCAACATCGGCATCAAATACGTCGGTCAGCCCTCAGCTGCACGCAGACGCGCGAGGACGTGGGCGTACCGCTCCCCTATGTCCTGGTGGGCCACCGGGTGGCCGTCACGGCTCCAGGCCATGAGGTGCCTCAGGTCAAAGCGGCGCGAGCAGCGCGAGCAGGAGAGCGGGACGGTCGGGCGGCGTATCCGGCTGACCTCGTGGCCCGCCGGGCACACCCCTACCCACCGTCCCGGGACGCGGGGTGCGTCAGCAGCCACGAGCCGCGCGCCGCTGCCCCCGAGCCGCCGGGCCTCGGCACGCCAGACGGCGTCGTGCCCGTGGCGGGTGCCGACCCGGGCGTGGGCAATCTCATGGACAACGGTCTCGCGGACCTCGGCCGGGGAGTAGAGGGCCATGAGGTGGCGCGAGAGGGTGATACGGCGGCGGCCGTGGTCGCAGCTCCCGGCGCGACGACGGGCCCGGTCCCAGGCCAGGTCCCAGTCCCCGACCCCGTGCTCGTCCATAAGGGAGCGCGCCAGGGCCAGGACGTCGGGCAGATCCATGGTGGCAGGGTAGCGGTCGGCATGCGCCCTCGTGCGGGTAAACGCCCTCGTGCGGGCGAGCCTCCCGACGTCGGGGCTCGCCAGCAGCCTGTCAGCTGCAAGCGTCCCCTCGCGTAAGCGCGCCTCCCAGCACGACGAGACCGGATCCAATCCCAGGAGCATCCGGGAGCAGCTGGCCTGCTGATGGCCCACGGCACCTAAGTTTGGCCTGCCCCGAGGGCGCCCCCTCGTGCGGGCGAGCTTGCCCTCGCGTGGTGAACGCACGTACCCCGCCGCCGACACCGGCTTGGAAATGCGAGCTTCCCCTCGCGTAGGTGAACACGCCGGTACCTGACCTCATCCGGGTCCTGGTAGGCGCGACGTCCACTCGCGTGGTGAACGCGCTCTGATCCAGGTGAACGCCCTTTCATACGGTTGAACGCGCTATAACCCAGATGGACGCTACTCTAGGTGGCGTTCACCTATACGAGAGCGCGTTCACCTGCACAAAGTGGCGTCCACCCACACGAGAGGGCGTTCACGAACGGAACCACCCCATCAGCAGGACAGAGGCCAGCGTGTCCACCCACACAAATAGGCGTTCATCCGCACAAGAAGGCGTTCACCCGCACGAGGGCACGTTCCGACCTGTGGAACGCGGCCTTGACCTCCTCCACGCACGCTCCCCCACACGAGGGCACGTTCACCTTGAGCTGGCCCGGCCCCGACGCTTGCGACGGAACTGGCCACGACGTCGGGAGACTGCAAGGATGGATGAGGCGGTGTCCCGGTCCGCCGGGAGCACCCGACCGTCTTACCAGGAACCATGAAGGAGCCGCCCATGCTCGTTACCACCACCCCCACCGTCGAGGGCTACCCCGTCACCCAGTACCTGCGCGTGGTCTGCGGGGAGACCATTGCCGGTGTCAACGCCTTCAAGGACATTGCTGCGGGCTTCCGCAACCTGGTCGGCGGGCGCGCGGAGTCCTACGAGCGTGAGCTCATGCAGGCCCGGGAGACCGCCCTGGCTGAGATGGTCCAGCGCGCCCAGGAGCTCGGGGCCGAGGGCGTGGTCGGCGTGGACATTGACTACGAGACCCTGGGGGCCGACAACGGCATGCTCATGGTCACCGCCTCGGGCACAGCAGTACGTTTTAGCCGCTGAGCGGGGCCGTGCGCGCGGTTCTGCGCAGAAGGTAGCCGACTGTGCGTAGGACGGGTCCAGGCTGCTTTCTGCGCAGATCACTGCGCACACAATGCTCCCTGCGCATAAGGGTCAGACGACGGCGACCAGGCAGCGCACCGGGGCGTCCTCATGTTCCCCTGCGCACAGGGGCCAGGCGACGACGGCCAGGACGCAGGTGGCGGGCGCGCCCCGGGCCCCACGCGCACGAGGCCCAAGCAGACCGCCCGCCTTAGGCCGGCCCGCCTTAGGCCGTCAGACCGGGAGCCGGCCCACCTTGCACCGGGAGCCAGCCCAGCACACCTTGGACCCCTTGCACCGGGAGTCAGTCCAGGTCGGTAATGTGCCCCTTGGGGTCGGAGACCCGCAGCATGAGCACCATCCCCAGGACGAGCACCAGCACGATCCCCAGGATCCCCCAGTACCCGGCCTCGTCCTTGCCGACCACGAACGCCCCGCCCCAGATGGCCACGCCGTACATGGCCGGGGCCAGGAAGGAGGCCGCGCGCCCGGTGGTGGCGTAGAGGCCGAAGATCTCCCCCTCACGCCCCTTGGGAATGAGCCGGGCCAGGAACGTGCGCGACGCCGACTGGGCGGGCCCCACGCACGAGGACAGCAGGAGCCCCAGCGCCCAGAAGGTGACCGGGCCGCCGTCGTGCAGCGCGAAGATCAGCAGGCTCATGACCACCAGCACGGCCAGGCTGCCCATAATGACGCGCCGCGGCCCCAGCAGGTCGTCCAGGTACCCGGAGACAATGGTGACGACGCCGGCTACCACGTTGGCGACAATGGCGAAGACGAGGACGTCGTCCTGGGTGAAGCCGAAGGTGCTCTTGGCGATAATGCCACCGTAGGTAAAGACCCCGGCCAGCCCGTCACGGTAGATGGCGGCGGCCAGGAGGAACCACAGGACCTCGGGGTGGGAGCGGTAGAGGCCCACGAGGGTGCGCCACAGGCGCCGGTAGGAGGACAGGACGGACTCGCGCCGGGCGGGGCTGGCCACGCCGCCTGAGGCGGACTCCCAGTCGGCTGGCTCGCTCTCCATGGCGGCCTGGTCGCGCGCCGAGCCCCGGGTGGCGGAGTGGGCCAGGCGGGCCCGACGGCGTCGGGCGGAGCGCCCGGACTGGCTGAGCAGGAGGGGGAGCGCGGACAGCCCGAGCCAGGCGGCGGCCACGAGCATGGACACACGTATGTTCAGGCCGTTGGCGTCGCTGACCCCGAACCAGTTGCCCTCCTTAATGAGCCCGTAGTAGAGGAGGAGCATGAGGACGATCCCGCCCAGGTAGCCCATGCCCCAGCCCAGCCCGGAGACCGCGCCGACGCGGTCCTTGGTGGTCAGCTGGTTGAGCAGCCCGTTGTAGTTGACGCCCGCCAGCTCGAAGAAGATATTGCCCACCCCCAGCAGGGTGATGCCTGCCCACAGGTAGCGGTGCTCGGGGATAATGAGGTAGAGGGAGGCCGAGACGGCCACCACGATGGCGGTGTAGACGCCGAGCCAGAAGACGGTACGCCCCTGGCGGTCGGCGCGCTGGCCGGTGACGGGGGCCAGCAGGGCGATACAGGCCCCGGCGACAGTCAGCCCCAGGGACAGGGCGGAGGTGTTCTCCGTGGGGTTGCCGAAGCCGGGGTTCGTGGTCAGGTAGACGGTGAAGACGAAGGTGGTGATGACGGCGTTGAAGGCCGCCGACCCCCAGTCCCACAGCCCCCAGGCCAGGACCGGCCAGGTCAGCAGGCGTGAGTGGTGGGGCACCATGGTGCCGGGGCCGGGGGCGGTCTCAGGACTGTCCGACGGCGGTGCCCAGTTCTCGTCCTGGGCTGACCGCGGGGGCGGGGATGATGGGGTCATGCACGCAGCCTACGGCTCCTGGCGGCGCTCGTCGTACCAGGCGACGGCGACGCGCGGGGCAGGAACTTGTACGCCAAGCGGCTGCTCGGCGAGACGTCCGAAGCCGCCAAGTCGGCGGCAGGAGCTTGTACGCCAGGGCGGCTGGCCCCGCGCGCGCGTGCGCCAGTGCGTGCCAGCTGGCGCGTGCCAGCCAGTGCCCCTGCTGGCATGTGCCAACCAGCACCCTCGGCCACACCGGGCAGCGGCAGCCAGCTGGACCCGCCCGCGCGTGCCCGCTGGCGGCCGATCCGCGGCCAACCCGTGTCTACCAGCGGCCGACCCTCGGTCGCACCCCGAGGTACCCGCGTTATCCTCTAGGACCTACGGACACCTCTGCAGGACGTCGTACGTTCCGCAAGAACCAGCACGGCCCCTAAAAGCACCTCGCTACACGTCCGACCCCCTGAACGCCCCGCCCGTTCTCACGACGAACAAGTACCGTTCTCGCGAGCAATAAGTACCGTTCTCGCGGACGGGGGACGACGGGGGACGGCCTAGGCCCGGCTCGTGCCCAGGAGGGTGCGGGCCAGGGCCAGGTCCCGGGGCGTGGTCACCTTAAAGGCCAGGGGGTCCCCGGCCACGACGGTGACAGGCCGTCCGAGGGCCTCCACCAGGGAGGCGTCGTCGCTGGCGGCGAGGCCCTCGTCCTGGGCCCGACGGGACCCGGCGTGGTGGGCGGCCACCAGGACGGCGGTCTCAAAGCCCTGAGGGGTCTGGACGGCGCGCAGCCGGGAGCGGTCCGGGGTGCCGACGACGAGCTCCGGGGAACCGGCCGGGGCCAGCTCCACCTCCTTGACGGTGTCGGCCACGGGCAGGGCCGGGATCACGGCGCAGGCACCGCCGCGCACGGCCCCCACCACGCGCACCACCACTTCCGGGGGGGTCAGGGCCCGGGCGGCGTCGTGCACGAGGACCACGTCGGCGTCGGGCACGGCGCGCAGGGCGGCCTCCAGCCCCCGGGCCACACTGGCCTGGCGGGAGACGGGCGAGCCGGCCACGACCTCAATGGTGCAGGCGGGCTCGCTCACGCCGTCGGGCAGGCTGTCCGAGGGTGCCGGGGCGAGGCCGTCAGCCTCACCCTGGAGGGCACCGTGCAGGCCGCTGACCTGGGCGGCAAAACGCGCCAGGGAGTCAATAGGGGCGGTAACCACAATGTGGTTGACGACGCCGGAGTCGACCAGCCCCTGGGCGGCACGGCGCAGGAGCGACTGCCCCCCCACCTCGACCAGGGCCTTGGGGCCGTCCGCCCCCAGGCGGGTCCCCGAACCGGCTGCTGTCAGGACCGCCACCGCGTGTGTGCTCATGGGGAGATCCTACCGGTCACCGGGGCCGGGACGAACCAGCGCCTCTGGTGGGTTACCACGCACCCGCCCCGGGACAGGGCAACCGCCCTGGAGGGCACCGTCCCTCGGGGCAGGTGGGGTCGGCGGCGTCGGGCCGTGGCGCTCCCGGGTCCGGTCACCCCTCAGCACCCCCCAGCACCCCCGCCGCGGCGGCACCGGGGGAACTGCGCCTGCGGCGTCCTGGAGGCCCCGCCAGGCCACCCGCCGCGGCACCGGGGGATCAGACGCACCCGTAGATGCGGGAGGAGCGCGGACAGCTCAGGCGGCGACGCCGGAGGCCAGGACCTCGTCCAGCTTGGCCTCGGCGGCGTCCTCCTCCGTCTTCTCCGCCAGCGCCAGCTCGGAGACCAGGATCTGGCGAGCCTTGGAGAGCATGCGCTTCTCCCCTGCGGACAGGCCGCGGTCGGTGTCACGCCGGGAGAGGTCACGGACGACCTCGGCGACCTTGTTGACGTCACCGGAGGCGATCTTCTCCTGGTTGGCCTTGAAGCGGCGGGACCAGTTGGAGGGCTCCTCGGTCAGGGGGGAGCGCAGGACGTCGAAGACCTTCTCCAGGCCCGCCTGGTCCACGACGTCGCGCACGCCGATGAGCTCGACGCTGTCAGCGGGGACGAGGATGGTGAGGTCGCCCTGGGCGACCTCCAGCTGCAGGTAGGTCTTCTCCTCGCCACGGACCTTGCGCTGGCGGATGTCAATGATCCGGGCCGCGCCGTGGTGGGGGTAGACGACAGTCTCTCCGACTTTAAAGGTCATGTGTGACGTCACTCCAGACTCATAGTGATACTCCATTTTATCAGGAGAACACGTGAACTTCCTGGGGAGGTTGCTCACATAAGGCCGCCACGCCGACGAGGGTCCCTACTGACCGGCCTCCAGCTTGTAACCCACCCCCCGCACGGTGGTGAGCATCCGGGGCCGGGAGGGCTCGACCTCGATCTTGGCCCGGATCCGCTTGACGTGCACGTCGAGGGTCTTGGTGTCCCCCACGTAGTCCGCCCCCCAGATCTGCTCAATGATCCGCCCCCGGGTCAGGACGTGGTCGGGGTGGCGCAGGAAGAGCTCCAGGAGCTCGAACTCCCGCAGGGGCATGGTCACGCCCTGCCCGTCCACGGTCACCTCGTGGCGCTCCACGTCCATGCGCACCCGCCCCACGGTCAGGATCTTCTCCTGGGGCTCGGCGGGCGCGGCGGCCTCCCGGCTGCGTCGCAGGACCGCGTGGACCCGGGCAATGAGCTCACGGTAGGAGTAGGGCTTGGTCACGTAGTCGTCCGCACCGGTCTCCAGGCCCAGGATCTTGTCGGTCTCGGAGTCCCTGGCGGTGAGCATAATGACCGGTACCCGTGAGACGGTGCGGATACGACGGCACACCTCGGTGCCGGGCACCGCCGGCAGCATGAGGTCCAGCAGGACCAGGTCGATCGCCCCGCCCCCGCCGGGGGCCGCGGCGGCCTGGAAGGCACGCAGGGCGGTCCTGCCGTCACCGGCCTCCACCACCTCGTAGCCGTCACGCCGGAGCCTGAAGGCCAGGGGGGCGCGGTAGTTCTCCTCGTCCTCCACGAGCAGGATGCGGGTCATGGGACGGTCCTCTCTCCACGGGGCTGGGAACGGAGCGTCCCCACGGTGTCGGTGGGGTCGGTCGGGGGGTTAATGGCGGCCAGCGCCGTGAAGGCACCCCCGGCGGCACGGATCTCCTCCGCGCTGGGGACCTCCTCGTCGTCCTCGGGCGCCGGGAGGAACCGCGGCAGGACGAGGGTGAAGGTGCTGCCCCGGCCGGGGGCGGACCACAGCTCCACGGTCCCTCCGTGGTCGGCGGCCACGTGCTTGACAATGCTCAGTCCCAGGCCGGTGCCCCCGGTGGCGCGCGAGCGGGCCTTGTCCACCCGGTAGAACCGCTCGAAGACCCGCTCCTGGTCCGCCTTGGCGATACCGATGCCCTGGTCCACGACGGCAATCCGCACCAGGTCCGGGTGCGCCCCGTCCACGCTGACCCCCACGCTGACGCGGGTGCGCTCCTCGGAGTAGCGGACGGCGTTGTCCAGCAGGTTGCGCACGGCGGTGGTGACCAGGGCGGCGTCGCCCCACAGGCTCAGGCCCCTGACGCCCCCGGAGACCAGGGTGATGCCGCGGGAGCGGGCCTCCACGCGCACCCGGTCCAGGGCCTCGGCCACGACGGCGTCCACGTCTACCTCCTGGGGGCTGACCAGCGCGTCACCGTCCTGGAGGCGGGAGAGCTCGATAATCTCCTGCACGAGGGTGCCCAGGCGGGAGGCCTCCTTGCGCATGCGCCCGGCGAAGTCGCGCACCAGGGCGGGGTCCTCGGCCCCCTCCTCCAGGGTCTCGGCCAGCAGGGCCATGGCGCCGACGGGGGTCTTGAGCTCGTGGGACACGTTGGCCACGAAGTCCCGGCGCATGTCCTCCAGGCGCTGGGCGGCGGTACGGTCCTCAATGAGGATGAGGACCCGGCCGCGCCCGATGGCCGCCACCCGCACCCGGAGGTGGAAGTGCCCGGCCCCGCTCACCCGGCCCCGGGCCACGACAATGGTGTCGTCCTGGATCCTGCCGGTGGCCCGCACGCGCGCCACCATGGCGGCGACCTGCGGCTCACGCAGGGTGTCGTCGCGCACGATATTGAGGGTGTAGGCCGCCGCGGAGGCGCGCAGGACCTCGTCGTCGTCGTCGAGGACCACGATCGTGGACGGCAGGGCCGCCAGGACCGGCAGGACGCCGTCACCCCCGCCCAGCAGGGAGTCGTCCGAGCCGGTGGCCTGCGGGTCCACGGAGGCGGAGGCGCTAATGGCGAGCCCCACGGCCACGCCGACCGTGGCACCCAGGAGGGCGACGACGACGAGCAGCCAGGTGTGGTCCACGCACCTAGGTTAGACGACGGCGGTGGCCGGCTCCGCGGTGGGAAAGTGCCTGGGGCCGGGCTGCCGGGGTCAGGGCCAGGACGCTGGGGCCGGGGCCGGGACGCTGGGGCTGGGTCAGCACGCCGACGCCAGGGCCCGAGCTGGCACCGGGGCCGGGCTACCTGGGCCAGCGCATCGGCATTGGGACACGGCGCTTGGCACCTGGCGTGGTGACGGTCCACACTGTGAGTGCCCCGTGCCCCCGGCGGGCCCGGGGGCCGCCGCCTCGCAAGGACAGGAGCCGTCTCGTGCGTGACATCTTCAACCAGGAGCTCAGGCAGCTGGGCTCCGACCTTGAGTCCATGGCCCGTCAGGTGGCCACCGCCATTGAGCGCGCCTCCGAGTCCCTGCGCAACGGCGACATTATCGTCGCCGAGCAGGTGATTGACGCCGATGAGCGCATTAACGACCTTCAACGTGATATTGACGACCTGTGCGTCATGCTCCTGGCCCGTCAGCAGCCGGTGGCCGGCGACCTGCGCGCGGTCATCTCCGCCCTGCGCATGGCCCAGACCCTGGAGCGCCAGGGCGACCTGGCCCGCCACGTGGCCTCGATCGCACGCGGCCGCTACCCCGAGCCGCCGGTGCCCGAGCCGGTCATGGGCCTGATCCTGCGGATGGCCGACGCCGCCGTGCGAGCCGGCCAGAACACCTCCCGTCTGGTGGCCACCCGCGACCTGGAGCTCGCCGCCCTCATTGAGGCCCAGGACGCCGAGCTCGACGCCCTCCACCGACGCTCCTTCACCATGATCCTGGACCCGGCCAACGACCTCACCCGCCAGCAGGTGGTCGACGCCGTCCTCATGGGTCGTTTCCTGGAGCGGTTCGGGGACCACTCCACGTCGGTGGCACGCCGGGTCTCCTACCTGGTCCTAGGCAGCCTGAGCCGCTGAGTCTCCCATCCTAGACGTGCCTTAGGCGCCGGGGACGTACCTTATGCATGGGGGACGTACCCTAGAGCGCTGTTCTCCGCACCTAAAGTACGTCTCCGGCGCTTAAGGTACGTCCCCGGCGTCTAAAGTACGTCGGTGGCAGGCCGCGCCAGTGGCGGAGGCCCGGCGACCGCCGGGCTCACTCCGACAGGCCCTCGCCGGTGCGGCGCCGCGGGGTCCGGTGCAGGACCTGGTACCTGAGGTAGCCGTCGGCCAGGCCCGCGTCCCGGGCCAGGCGCATGCGCCACTCCCGCCAGGCGAGCCGGTCGCGCCTGGCCAGGGGCCTGACCACGGCCAGGCAGGTCTTGAGGAGCACCCGGACCGGCGGGCCCTGCACAATGGAGGCCCGCCCCCACCGGCCGCTGCGGGTCAGGAGCAGGGCGGTGGAGCGTGCCCGGCGTCGGAAGAGGGCATAGCTGCGGTCCCCCGCCGGCTGGATCCGGTAGGCCAGCATGGTGCTGGGCAGCACCGGCGGCAGGTGCCCCGCGTCGGTGCAGCGTATCCCGAGGTCGTTGTCCTCCGCCCCCGGCTCCGCGGAGGGGTCGAAGCCCCCGACCTTGAGGAACAGGTCCCGGCGGATCCCGAAGCAGCCTCCCGGCAGGACCGGCCAGTCCTGGTCCTGCCGCTCCTCCTGGGGGGAGCAGTAGTCGTGCTCCTCGAGCTGGTCGGTGACGGCGTCGTAGCCCTGCCTGAAGACCTTCTCCTCCACGCCGATAAAGGCGGTGACGTACACCGGGACCTCCTCCAGGGCCCGCTGGCCGTGGGCCACGAAGTGGGGGGCTACCAGGTCGTCACCGTCGCAGAAGAGCAGCTTGGCCCCCCGGCAGAGCGCCACGCCGCGGTTACGGGCGTAGGCGGCACCCGGCCTGTCGGCGGCGTCCACCACCCGCAGGTCCAGGCGGTCCGCCCAGGAGCGGGCCACGGCCACGGTGTCGTCGGTGGAGCCGTTGTCCACCACCACGACCTCAAAGGGCTCGGCATCCTGCTGGCGCCAGAGGGCCTCCAGCTGGAGACCGAGGGTCCGCCCGGCGTCGTGGCAGGGGATAATGACCGACGTCGTCACCTGGGTCCCGGACACGTCTCCACCCTCTCGTCGCAGCAGCACGCGGGCACACACTACCGCAGGCAGGGGGTGGCGGCAGCCAGGCGCGAGCCGGACGTCTCAGCGCACATAGGCGTGGGGCCCCAGCAGCCCCGCGAGCCCGCCCCCCGCCCCCACCCGGCGTCTCAGCGCGCATAGGCGCGGGTGCGCAGTGGCGGCAGCCAGGCGCGGCCGGGCACGGCCGACCGCCCGCAGGCCGGACCCGCCGGCCAGACCGCTCTCAACCAGCCGCACCTTCCACCGCGGTGCGATGCCGTGGTGGCGGACGAACGGGGGGTTGCCGATGAAGAGCGTAGGGCCATCGACCGCGTCGAGCCTGAGCTCACGGTAGTCGCCCAGTACCACCTCCACACGCTCGGACACAGCTGGTCCGCGAGGGCCTCGCCTAACGGGAAGAAGGCCGCCCGGCCTGGACCTGGCAGGGCGTTACTGACGGAATCAGGGACCGTGCCGCCGCCAGCTCGGCCGTGGCCGACGACGGCCGCCCGCGTGGCCACCGGTCGCCGGCGCCAGGCACAGCCTCCCTGATCTCAGCCCAATGAGGAGTTCCCACCTTGCTCGTCACCGACTCCCTCGCCCTCAGCCCCAACCCGCTGGTCCAGGTCCTGGGCAAGCCCGCCGAGGCGTTCACCCGCGCGGACATTATCCGCTTCGTCACCGAGCAGGACGTCCCCATGCTCAACCTGCGCTACGTGGGCGGGGACGGGCGGCTCAAGGAGCTGAACTTCGCCATCCAGTCCGCCGCCCACCTGGACCGGATCCTGACCATGGGCGAGCGGGTGGACGGCTCCTCCCTGTTCGACGGCGTGGACGCCACCAGCTCGGACCTGTACGTGGTCCCCCGGCTACGCACCGCCTACCTCAGCCCCTTCACCGCCCTGCCCACCCTGGACATCCTGTGCGGCTTCTACGACGTCGAGGGCAACCCCCTGGCCAGCGCCCCCCAGCAGATCCTGCGCAAGGCCCAGGAGGCCCTGGAGGCCGAGACCGGGTGCCGCCTGGAGGCCCTGGGCGAGCTGGAGTACTACCTGTTCTCCCCGGCCGACGACCTCTTCCCCGTGGAGGAGCAGCGCGGCTACCACGAGGCCGCCCCGTTCTCCAAGTGGTCGCAGGTGCGCACCGAGGCCCTGCGCCACCTGGTGTCCATGGGCTGCTCGGTCAAGTACGCCCACGCCGAGGTCGGCAACTTCGTCACCGACGGCCGACAGGTAATCCAGCAGGAGATCGAGTTCCTGCCCACCGACGTCACCTGGGCAGCCGACCAGATGGTCCTGGCCAAGTGGGTAGTGCGTGAGGTAGCTCGCTCCCACGGTATCGAGGTCTCCTTCTCCCCCAAGATCGCCGTCGGCCAGGCCGGATCCGGCATGCACTTCCACACCCGCCTCATGAGGGACGGCGTCAACCAGTTCTCCCAGGGGGCGGGACTGACCGACACCGCCCGCCGGGTCATCGGCGGCTACCTGTCCCACGCCGCCTCCCTGACCGCCTTCGGCAACACCGTGCCCGTCTCCTTCCTGCGACTGGTCCCCCACCAGGAGGCGCCGACGTCGATCTGCTGGGGGGACCGCAACCGCTCGGTCCTGGTGCGGGTGCCGCTGGGCTGGCAGAACCTCGACGACCGCATGTTCCGTGACGCCAACCCCGTCGAGGGGCCCGTGGGCGGGCTGCCGGGCGACTCCCAGACCGTGGAGCTGCGCTCGCCGGACGGCAGCGCCGCCGTCCACCTGCTGCTGGCGGGGATGACCGTGGCCGCGCGCATCGGCCTGAGCGACCCGACCATGCTGGAGTACGCCAACGAGCGCTACGTCAGCGGGGACGCCTCCGCGCTGACCGGCCTGGACCAGCTGCCCACCTCCTGCGCCCAGGCCGCCGGGCAGCTGCTCGCCCAGCGTGGGGACTACGAGGCCCTGGGGGTGTTCCCGCCCAGCCTCATTGACTCCTGGGCCGCCCGGCTTCTCGCCCTGGGGGACGAGGACCTGCGTGAGGAGATCGCCGACACCCGCGTCCAGGTCGAGGACCTGGTGGCCCGCTACCTCCACGTCGGCTGAACCGGCCGGGGCGACGGCGGTCGGGGCGAGGGCGATCGGGGCGACGGCGGCCGTGCGGGCCCGGGCGTACCCGCCGGGGGCCGCGGGCTGTGGGTCTGGCACAAGCTGCGCAAGCCGCCGGGCGTACCCGCCAGGGGCCGCGGGCCCACGGTTTCCGGGCAGGTTCGGCGGTGACGCGGACGTACCTGGCGCCCAGGGGCCGCGGGCCCGCCGGCGAGACGCTGGCCACCACCCATGAGCTGATCGCTGGCGCCCAGGGGCCGCGGGCCCGCCGCACCCAGCCCCGTGACCACCTCCCGTTCCCACGACGGGGACAGCATGCGGCCACTCTCACCCGGGCGCCGTCGAGGTCGCTCCTGTTCCCACGACGGGGACAGCACGGGTGCCCAGAAGCATGTCACCCCGTTCTCGCGAGCAATAAGTACCGTTCTCGGCACAAACAAGTGCCGTTCTCACGACGAACAAGTGCCGTTCTCACGACGAACAAGTGCCGTTCTCACGACGAACAAGTACCGTTCTCGCGAAATGAGGGCGGCGGGGCGGTGGGCGGCTAGCGCGACCAGCGGGCCCGGATCCACCGCTGCGCCGGGCGCTCGACGGCGTAGTGCAGGGCCTCGGCAGCCAGGAGGCACGCCGCGAGCAGCCCCAGGGCCAGCGCCACGCGGCCGACCCCGCCCGACGGTGCGGGCAGGTGGGGGACGACGTTGACGAGCAGGAGCTCGTGCACCAGGTAGAAGCAGAAGGAGACAATCCCCAGGTGCTCCATGAGGCTGGTACCGAGAACCCCCTTGCGCCCGTAGACGTCGGCCAGGGCGGCGGCCACGATCAGGAGGGCGAAGGCCGGGGTCATGAGGACACCGGCGAGGACCTGGGAGTGCACCGTCTTCAGCACGACGCCGTAGGACCCCACGACGGCGAGCACGCCGACCCACACCGGGGGTGCCCACCGGGCCCGGCCCCTGCGGACCAGCTCGGCCATGAGGATACCGACGGCGAACTCCCCCGAGCGCACCGGCGGGAGGGTGTAGGCCCATATGTCCGCCTCGTAGCTGACCCCGGAGATCGCCAGGCCGGACAGCGCCGCCACCGCCCACCACGTCAGGAGGAGCGCGGCGGCCCCGCCGTCCGAGCGGCGTCGCACCGCGGTGATCACCCAGGGCGCGAGCAGGTAGAAGAAGGCCTCACAGGACAGCGACCAGCTCACGGCGTTGAGGGCGAAGGCGATCCGGTCGGAGGGGAACCACGACTGCACCAGGGCGATGCTCGCCAGGTCCCCCAGGAGCGGCCTGCCCACCGTCACCAGGGGCACCACGAGCGCGACCAGGGACATGACCAGGTGGGAGGGGTACACGCGCGCGACACGGTTGACCCAGAACCGGCGCGGCTCCACGCGGTCCCCGCGGGAGGACCAGGTGAGCACGAACCCGGACAGGACGAAGAAAAAGGCGACCCCGACGTAACCGACCCGTGAGGTCTGGCCCCCGGGCACCCACGGCCCCAGCCGGGGCAGGTGGTAGGCGAACACCAGGAGCGCCGCGAAGGCCCGCATTCCGGTGAGCCGGGGGAGGTTCCCAGCGGGCGGGGTGAGGTGGCGCCCCGTCCGCCGGGCCACGGCCTCAGGCATCCGCCGCCCTCTGGGCGCGGGCGACGACCCCGTCGGGGTCCCAGGTCCGCCACGTCAACGGGTGCAGCCTGACCATGGGGCCGGTCGCCTCGAAGCGGATCCGCTCATCGGGGCGCCCGTGGGAGATGTTCTCCCAGACCTCCTGGATCTCCTCGTCCCCCAACCGGCTGCCGCTGGCCCAGTGGGGCGAGAACCAGGACAGGTCCTCGCCGGTGCGGCTGGCCGCGGCGTTCCCCTGCCTGACCTTGCGGGCGATCTGCACGGGACTGCGGTACTGGGCGTGGGCGATGTGCAGGCCCTTGGCGTTGGCCCCCACCCGGCTCGCCCCGTGGTTGCCGGTGATGATCTCGAGCAGGGGGTGGGCGCGCACGGCCACCTTCCCGGGGAACGCGGGGTGGGTGTCCATAATGAACTCGGCGGCCGCGAGGTCGTCGGGGGCGGGGGTGGTGGGGACCATGTGGCAGAACTCGGCGTGGACGATCCCGGTCCCGGCGTCGAGCGTGCCCAGGTACTCGGCTATGCTCATTCCCTCGGCGAACCAGAACTCGTCGGCGTCGAAGGGGACGATCCAGTCCGCCCCGCCACGCCACGCCTGGTGCGCCAGCCAGGTCATCTTCTCGGACTGGTAGTAGGCGGGCTCGTGGTCGGTCACCACGGCGACGCGCCTGGTGGTGCGCGCCAGCGACCTCAGCAGCTCCCGGGTGCCGTCCACGGAGCAGTTGTCAGCCACCAGGATGCGTGAGACGCCCTGGTCCAGGAGGTGACGCACCGTCAGCCCGATGACGTCCACCTCGTCGCGCACGATCGACACGCCCCACACCTCACCGCTGTGACGGCGACGGCGTCGAATGTGCAGGGGCTCCATATGGCGTATGACCTGGACCTGCTTCTTCCAGCGGGAGGGGTGGCGGTACTGCCGGGCGAACCAGGAGAGCTGCCCCAGCTCTGCGCGAAGGTCCATTCGTCTGCCTCATTTCCTTGCATTAGGGAGCCTGGTCAGGCTACCAAGCAGGGCCTGGTGCCGAGATGGGCCCAGGTGTGACACCTGTCTACCTCCATACCCGCTGCTGTCTCTCCCCCCTCCCCCGACGGCGCCGTGGTGGGCGGCCCCCGGACCGGCCCCGGCACGGGTGCGGTCCCTCTCCTCGACGGCGGCGGTGTGGGGCCGGCTGTGGGGCCGGCTGTGGTGGGGCCGGGCGCCCTTAGGTGAACGTGCTCTTGCGTAGGTGAACGCGCCCTGGTCCGGGTGAACGCGCTTTTGGTTGGGTGAACGCGCTTTTGGTTGGGTGAACGCGACCCGAGGCTGGTGAACGTGCTCCAGGGCTGGTAAACGCCATTCTAGCTAGCGTTTACCAGCACGAGAGCGCGTCCATGCCCATGAGATGGCGTCTACCTGCCCCAGAGCGCGTCCATGCCCATGAGATGGCGTCTACCTGCCCCAGAGCGCGTTCATCTCAACCCAGCCCGACGCACAGGCACGCCCCCGGGTTGCCCTGGGGCCGTGTGGGAGCGGGCCCGCACCTAGACCCGGAACCCCCTGCACACAGGGCAGCCCTACTGCCACCGGGGAATAGCGGGCAGGCGCCCCCGCGCGCCGCCGTCAGTCGTTCATGGGCGGCCACTCGCCGGAGTGCACCACCGAGGAGGAGGCCTCGTCCCACGTGAAGATCGAGACCGAGCGTCCCGAGGCCATCGCGTTGGCCTCGTTCTCGCGCGGCCACGTGTAGGTGACCTGAATTACCCCGTCACCAAGGCGCACCACTTTCGGGTAGAACCCGATCATCCGGTCGCTGGTGACGCCAATGTACTCACCGTTGTGGAAGAGCATAATCTGGCAGGGCGAGGAGACCGTGCCCATCTCGATCGACAGGACGATCCAGGACAGGGCGGCGCAGGGGTCGTAGGTGGAGGTGTCCGTGTACGTGGTGTCCCAGGCCCAGCCTCTGAAGGTCCGTACCCGGGACACCCAGGTGCTCAGGGCCTCGGCCCCTGACTTGTCAGAGCACGTCGACGTCGGGCTCGGCTTCGGGCTCAGCGGGACCCCAGTGACCTGCGTCGTCGCCTCCTCGCTGGGGCCCGGCAGGGCCTGGGCGCTGGTGGACTGGGCCGTGGGTCCGTCCGCCTCGGTCGGCTCGGAGCGGGGCGAGTCCTGGCACCCGGTCAGCAGGACCGGCAGGGTCAGGAGGGCGCAGGCGGCGAGGACTGGTGTTCGGCGTGAAGCGGGATGCGACATTGAGCGTCCTTAACTAGGTGTGCTTCTCTGGACGGTTGTGGATGGTTGGGTTGAGGGGGGTCTTCGGCGGGGTGTGGGTTAGCGCGCCTGCGTCGCCTTCCCGAAGGCCTTCGTGACCCACGCTAACGCACTGCTGGCCCCTGGGGGACGACGCCGCCTGGCCGCCTGCGTCGTCGACGGTGACTGGCTGCTGCTGTGGGCCGCCGGGCGGTTCCAGGTGCCTCCGCCACAGCCGGGCGGACGGGCCGGGCTGCTGCGGCGGGTGCATGTGCCCTCAGGTGAACGCACTCTTATGTGGGTGAACGCGCTCCGGGTCGGGTGAGCGTGTTCCGAGGCTGGTGAACGCGCTTTTGGTTGGGTGAACGCCATTCTAGCTGGCGTTTACCAGGACGGAAGCGCGTCCATGCCCGTGAGACGGCGTCTACCTGCCCCAGAGCGCGTTCACCTCAACCCAGCCCGACGCGCGGGCACACCGGCAGAGCAGGCGGGGCCC
>ERZ772986.783-NODE-783-length-19268-cov-7.652163_pt1 | contig 19268 bp, 16 predicted proteins | sample MGYA00511898_ERZ772986 | MGnify/ENA primary metagenome ERZ772986 (study PRJEB29015, sample SAMEA2737934) | human oral metagenome | biome: human oral; feature: human-associated habitat; material: dental | place: China | collected 2148 ... | reverse complement strand
ACTTCTGGAACGGGAAGTAAAAACAGCGGAAACCGCCCGCGCTGAAGCAGAGAAGCGTGAGAAGGCGGCGGCGCAGAAATGTGCTCGTACGGAGAGTGCTAAGGCGGCGGCGCAGCGCGTTCTGAAGGAAGCGGAAGAAGTGCGGCAAGCGGCGCAGGAAGCGTATACGGCTGCATATTGTGCAGCAGATTTTCTGACCGAGGAAGAATACCATCATGCGATTGTGGGAGACTGGGCAAAGAGCGACTATCTGGAAAAAGTACGTGAACGTATCACCGCGTATGATACGGCGTTTCAGGCGGCAGAGGAGCTGGTGAAGGCGGCCGAGGCAGCAGCAGAGGGGCTTTGTCCGCCGGACATGGAGGCACTGACCGAAGCGGAGCGCATCGCCGATCAGCGTGTGCAGGACAGCGCGCGAGCACAGGGCGTCCGCATGGAGCGCAGGGCTCTCTATACGCGCATGACCAAGGAAATGGATGCGCTGGAACGGGCGGGAGCAGCCCGCGATAAGCGTTACCGTGTGATCGGGAAACTCGCGAATGTCGCTGCGGCAAAACCACCCTATCAGATCCATTTTCAGACCTATGTTCTTCGCTCGATTCTGTCGGATGTCATCGATGCCGCGAACGAGCGGCTGATGATGATGAGCCGGGGACGTTACCGCTTTATCCACGGGGAGGGCGGACAAAAGAAGAAGTGGTGGGGGCTTGAGATCGATGTCTTTGATGAGTATACGGGTTTCCCGCGTCTCGCACGCACCCTCTCCGGCGGAGAGACATTCCTCGCCTCCCTGTCACTGGCACTTGGACTTTCGGATGTTGTGCAGCATTATGCGGGCGGAATGCATCTCGATATGATTTTCATCGACGAAGGCTTCGGATCTCTGGACAGTGAGACGCTTGACGTTGCCATTCGCGCGCTTCTCGATGTGCAGCGTGAGGGCGGTCGGCTGGTTGGCATCATTTCTCACATCGAGGAACTGCGTGCACGGATTCCCGTCCATCTGGAAGTGTGCCGCGGGCAGAACGGCAGCTATGCATCCTTTACGCAAAGCGGGGGATTGGCATTATGACGGCACGGCTGGAGTTTATCATCGGGCGGTCGGGGACGGGCAAAACACATGACTGTCTCACGGCGATGAGGGATGTGCTGCGGGAGGAGCCGCTCGGGCGTCAGCGCATCCTTCTCGTTCCCGAGCACATGACCTATGCGGCGGAGCGGGCACTGGCCGAGGCTCTGACGCATGGAGCGGGATTCCTTCAAGTGTATGTCTTTGGGTTTCGTCGCCTTGGTCGGCAGGTGTTGCTTGAGACCGGCGGGGAACATCTGCCGCGCATCAGCGATATCGGCAGGCGTATCCTGCTCAAGGATATTCTGCTGCAGCACAGCAGAGAACTCTCCGTCTTTCAGCGCTCCGTGCACAAGCGTGGGTTTACGGAGGTGCTTGGGCATACGATCGCAGAACTGAAGCGTGATCGGCTCAGCTCCGATCATCTGCGTCAGGCAGCAGATGTCAGTACAGGAGAGCATGCACGGCTGTCAGCGAAGCTGACAGAGCTTGCCACGATCATGGATGAACTCGCTGCCCGCATGGAGGGGCGACTGACCGATCACACCGATCGGATGGAGCGGCTCGCCGCACAGCTCATTGATGCACCATTTCTGCGCGGCGCCGAACTGTGGGTGGACGGATTCGATTTTTTTAATCCGCAGGAACTTGCGGTCTTTCGCGTGCTGTTTCGCGTTGTTGATACCGTTCATGTCAGCCTCACGATGGACGGACGTGATGATGGAACGCATGTATTTACCAATTTGCCGGAAAATATCTATGATACGGGGCTGTTTGCGCGCAGTTATCAGACGATGCACCTCCTGCAGCAGATCTTTACGGAGGAGCAGCCATCGGCGGAGATTGGAATTCGACTGATGCCAGTGCAGCATCGGGCGCGGACGGAGGGGCTTCGTCTGCTGGAAGCACAGCTGTTCGGCCACGGACATATCACGCCCGCGAAGGATGATTCCATACGTATCGTCGAGGCAGCCAATCCGCGTCTTGAGGTGGAGACGGCGGCGGCAGACATCCTCCGCCTCGCACGCGACAATGGGTATCGCTACCGCGAGATCGCCGTGCTTGTGCGTGATGTCGATCTCTACGGCGATCTGCTCTCACTTGCTTTTGCGGATTGCGGCATTCCATTTTATCTGGATGTCAAACGCCCGAGTGCGCATCATCCGCTCGCTGAGCTCCTGCGTGCTGTTGCACAGATGACGTGGCGTGGGTGGGCGTATGAGACTGTCTTCCGTGCGCTGCGCACAGGCTTCTTTCCGTTGCTCGAAACGGAGGAGGACGAAGATGCTCCTCCGCTCTGTGCGGATTGGCAGGAGGCTGTCGATCGCCTGGAAAACTACTGCCTTGCCTACGGGATTCGCAGTGAATCACAGTGGACGGCGACAGAGCCGTGGGACTTTGTCCAGCGGCGGGTCACAGAACATGAGCTGCATTTGGACGAGGAGGAAGAACGCCTCAGGGAAGAGCAGTGGCTGGATCATCTGCGCCGTCGGATTGCAGAACCGCTTTCCCTCCTGACCGGGCACCTGCGACGGTATGAGAGCACGGCGCGTGTGCGTACGAAGGCACTCTACGACTTCCTCGATGAGTTATGTGTTCCGCAGACACTCCGCCTGTGGAGCGAAACGGCAGATCGGGAAGGTCGATTGGCGGATGCTGCCGCTCATCGTCAGATCTGGAGTTCCTGTATGGCACTTTTTGATCAGCTGGTCGAGGTGAGCGGAGACGACCCGCTATCGAGCCGGGACTATGAGGAGCTCTTGAGCGATGGACTTGACGCCATGTCCATTGCCCTGATTCCGCCGGGGCTGGATCATGTCACCGTTGCCTCCTTTGATCAGAACAGCCTCGCGGGAGCGCGTGCTGTTTTTGTCATTGGGGCGAATGCCGGCATCATGCCGCGCGCGGGAACGACGAGCGGCGTATTTTCCGATACAGAACTCCTCTTCATCGGTGAGTCTCTTCAGACGGCGGGAGCGGATTCCGGGCATACCGTCTTTGGGGGGCGCACACAACAGAGCTTTTTGGAACGGTATCAGCTCTACCGTGGATTTACGGAGGCACGCGACTACCTCTGGGTGTCGTATGCGCTTTCTTCGGTGGATGGTTCGACCCTTGCTCCGTCGCCGCTGATCGCACGGCTGCGCCGAATCAGCAGTTCCTTTTTCTCCATCCCGCTTGCCTTGGCTGGGCGAGATGATCCGCTGCTCCTCTCTGCACCGTATCCTGCACTCTCGCATCTGACTGCTGCGCTGCGTGAAAAGAAAGAGCGCGGGGAAATGCCCGCCATGTGGGGGGATGTCTACAACTGGATGCTGCAGGATGCTGTGATGCAGCCGCTCCTGCGGCGTATGCTCCATGGACTTTTTCTCCCGCCGCGCGAAGTGTCCATCCCTGCTCCCGTGGCAGCTCGGCTGTTTACGCGCGACCGTCGGCTCAGCGGAAGTACCACACGGCTGGAGACGTTTCGCCAGTGCCCGTTCCGCCACTTTGCTATGTACGGGCTGCGGCTGCAGCAGCGGGATCGCTACGAATTTCAGAGCAATGACTTCGGGACACTTCTGCACGGCATCCTGCGCGGTTACGGTGAGTGGGTGCGCAGTGCATACGGCAACGATTGGTGCGCGGCATTGGCAGAAGCTCCAGAGAAGATCGAGGAACTGCTGCAGGAACTGATCCCGCAGGTGCACAGCACCGTGCTGATGAGCCGTGCCAGCTATCGGCACCGCATCGAAAGGATCCGCTGCACAGCACAACAGACAATACAGCATCTTACGTCATGGGCGGCGGCATCTTCCTTTCATCCCTATGGGTTTGAGATCAGCTTCGGGCGCAGAAATGACGGTGTCCGCCTGGCGGATTTTCCGCTTGCGGACGGCATGACACTTTCTCTGCGCGGGCAGATCGACCGTCTGGATGTGATGGATCATCATGCCTACTATCTGGTTCTCGACTATAAAACGGGGGCGACGTCCCTCCTCCTGCCTGAGATTCGGCACGGACTGAAGATGCAGCTTCTCCTGTATCTCTTCGTCGTGCGCTCCATCCTGGATACGGGGGAGGTGTTTCCCGCAGGGATGCTCTATGCTCCGGTGAAAAACCCAATTGTCCCTTGTAACGTGCGCCTGGATGAGACGGCTCTCCGACGCCAGGTGATGAAGGGCATGGCACTTACGGGGATGCTGCTCGACGATGCGGATATCATGAAGCAGCTCGATCAGGCGGCGGATCATATTTGCATCTCGTTCAACAAAGATAACAGTCTCTCCAAATCCTCGGCGAAATTTGTGCGTTCGCGCGAGGAATTTCAGCAGCTGCTTTCCTTTTTGCCGCAGCTGATCCGCGCGACGGCGGAGGACATTCTGCACGGAGATATCCGCGTCTACCCCTATCGCTTTCAGGATCGCAATGCGTGTACGTATTGTGACTATCATACCATCTGCGCTTTCGATCCTACACTTCGGCAGGGGGACGTATATCATGATATCGCCGATAATGCGCAGGAGGCGATGGAAGAAATTGCACGGATCGTAGAGGAGGTGGATCGCGATGGCGGATCGGCTGACATTCACAGCAGACCAACAGCGCGCGATTGATGCGAGAGGACACAATATTCTCGTGGCAGCAGCGGCAGGATCCGGGAAGACGCGCGTACTGGTGGAACGCATTATTTCGCAGGTGCGGAATGAGGAGCTGTCCCTGGATCGTATTCTGGTTCTTACCTTTACGAAGGCCGCCGCTCTTGAAATGCGCGAGCGTATCGAGGCGGCACTCAATGCGGAGATCGATGCCATTGCCGGGGACGCCGGCATCAGCAAGGAAATTGACCGCCTTGAGCGTCAGCGCATTCTGCTGACAGGCGCAGACATTTCCACGTTTCATTCATTCTGCCAGCGACTTCTGCAGGCGCATATCGACGCGACCGACATTCCTCCGACATTTCGTCTGGCAAGTGAGCAGGAAATACGTCTGCTCAAACGCGATGTCATGGATGAACTCCTTGAGCGAAAATATGAGGAGGCAGCACAGGGGGGCAGCGATGAATTTCTTGCCTTTGCCGATGCCTATGGAGGTGTCAAGGGGGACGATGAGAAACTCAAGGAAGAGGTGCTCGCACTCTATGACTTTGCGCTCAGTCAGCCTTCGCCTGCGGTATGGCTCAGCCGGCAGGGACAGGAAGAAGATGATGTGCCGTACTGGAAGCGGCGTGGGTTTGATGTGCTGGCGCGAGAGCTGCATGAGAAACTGTCCGATCTATGTGCCGGATACCACAGCACAATGGACGTTCTGATGCAGGGGGATGCGGAACTGCACACGGCAGCTGAGAAATACATGGCAGTCATCCATCATAATCTGGATCTCTATGAGGAACTGCAGGGCGGGCTGCAGCTCCTCATAAGCGGCGCAGAAGATCAGGCATGGGAACGCTTTCGTGTGGATGCGGCTGCTGCAAAGAAACAGCGGAAAAGCATCCCGCACAAGTCCATCGAGAACTATGATCCAGAGCTTGGCGGTGCGTTGAAAAAAAAGATAACGAACATTTACAAGGCATGGGACGCCGCTGTCGATCAGCTGCCCGCCACAGCAGAGGAGCTCTGTGCCGCGGAGAATAGAGCGAATACCGCCATTCGCCAATATGCCCGTCTGGCATTGGATTTTCATCATGCCTTTCAAAAGGAGAAATTGGAACGTTCTCTTTTGGACTTCAGTGATCTGGAGCATCGTGCATTGGCACTCCTGTGTCGGCATCCAGAGCAGCTGCAGGATGATCTGAATTCCGTTGATCCGACGGATATCGCAGAGGAGCTTCGTGCATACTATGCAGCGATCATGGTGGATGAATATCAGGATACGAATGGGCTTCAAGAGGGTATCCTGCGGCAGATCGCGCGTGATGACAACCGCTTTATTGTCGGCGACGTGAAGCAGAGTATCTATCGTTTTCGGCTGGCGGATCCGAGCCTTTTCCAACATACCTATCGTGCCTATCGTCAGGGCAGCTCTGCCGGTGAACTGATCACCATGTCAGAGAACTTCCGCAGCCGCGCCGAGGTGCTGCAGCCCATCAATGAGATATTCTCGCAGATCATGACGGAGTCGGCGGTCGAGATCGCCTACGATCAGAGTGCACGCCTGAATTCGGGACGCACCTTTGACGACGATCCTGCGGGGAAATCTTTGGCATCGCCGCTGGAGATCGATCTCCTGGATGCGGATTACTCCGCAGAGGAGGCGGACGATGAGGGCGAAGAGCTGGCTGCCTTTGCGGTGGAGTCACACTATATCGCGCGTCGCATCAAAGAGCTGGTCGATGCAGGATATACTGTCCAGAGCGGAAAAGCTCTGCGCTGGAGCGATATTGTCGTCCTGCTGCGCGGCGCAAAGGAACGGGCAGTTATCCTGATGGATGCCCTGCGAGAAGCGGGCATTCCGTCCTATGCAGATGATACGGCAGGGTATTTTGAGGCAAGCGAAATACGCATGATGCTTTCCCTTCTCGCTGTCCTGGACAATGCACGGCAGGATACTCCGCTGACGGCCGTCCTCACATCGCCGATGATCGGGATGTCGATGGAGGAACTTGCCCTGCTGCGCATTCACACACCTGTTGGCTCGATCTACGATGCTCTGAAGGGAGCAGACGCAGAGGAGGTTCCGCCTGCTGTACGAAATAAGGCAAAGGAGGCACTGCAGACGATAAGGTGCTGGCGACGTGATGCATTGCTGCACAGTGTGCCTGAGCTACTCTGGCATCTATACCGTACATCGGGGTACTATGACTATGTCGGCGCACTTCCCGACGGCATTCTGCGGCAGGCAAATTTGCGAATGCTCATCGATCGTGCGGGCGATTTTGAGCGTACGAATGAACGAGGTCTGTTTCGTTTCCTGCGCTATATGGATGCTCTGCGGCGGCGCAGTACCGATCTCTCTGCCGCGCGGACATTGGGCGAGAGCGAAGATGTCGTGCGGATCATGACCATTCACCGCAGTAAAGGACTGGAGTTTCCCGTCGTTTTTCTCGCGAATATAGCCGGTGCGTTTAATACGCAGGATATATCAGGAGACGTGCTCTATCATGCACATGCTGGGATCGGCGTGCGTGTATATGAGAACACGGAAATCGGGCGGCAGAAATATGATACGCTGGGTCGGCGAAGCGTCAAAGAGGTGATCCGCCGCGAGACGATCGCGGAGGAAATGCGTATCCTCTATGTTGCGATGACACGCACGCAGGAAAAACTCATCCTGACGGGGACACTGCGCACCTCTCGGAGCGGCTTGAGCCGCTTGGCGCAGCTGCGGGATTTCTGCCAGCAATACGCGAGGGAGGAGGGAGAGACGTTCCCGGATGCTGCCATCCTCGGTGCATCCTGCTATCTGGACTGGATTGCCCTGGCACTGATGCGGCATCCCGATGGACAGGCCTTGATGGAGGGGGTCGAGGGCATCCAGCTGCGGGAATGGAGCGATGAAAAAGCGCGATTCACCGTGCAGATTGAGAAAGCAGATGTACGTACGTCACGCAGTGAGGAGGAGAGGGCGGCAGATGCCGAACTTTCTGCCATTCGCAGCGGAAAGCCGCTTCCGCCGGGAGTACGTGCATCGTATGTCGACGCTGTTCTCAGTTGGACGTATGACAGCAGGGGAACGGAACAGATCCACGCAAAGACCAGCGTAACGGAACTCAAGCGTGAAAACTTCCCCGATGAGGAGGTTCTGCCGTCCTTTGCGCCTGCTGTTGGCGCGGGGGCAGGCGGGCAGGAATGGGAAGTTCCGCGTTTTCTGCGCACGGCAAAGCGTGCTGCATTGAGTCCGATGGAGCGCGGCACGGCCATGCATGCACTCATGCAGCATCTTGATTTCGCGGAGGTGCCTGACATTGCGGCCATTGAGCGTCAGGCACGATCCCTTTTCGATCAGGGAATCCTGACCGAAGAAGCATATCAGAGCCTCGATGTCCGCAATGTGTGGCGGTTTGTTTCCTCGGCGCTCGGACGCCGTCTGCGTGAGGCGAAGCGTGTATATCGTGAGCTGCCGTTCGGGCGGCTCCTGCCGGCGAAGAAATACTATAAGGAGGCACAGGACGAGGCAGATCGCATTTTCCTGCAGGGTATCATCGACGTCCTCTTTGAGGAAGAAAACGGCGATTATATTCTTCTCGACTATAAGACGGATCGTCATATTTCCCCGCAGGATGCACGCACACGCTATCAGTTCCAGATTGACCTATACTGTGATGCCGTAGAGACGATCCTTGGGCGACCAGTGAAGGAATGCTACCTGTTTTTGCTGGATACAGGTCGTGAAGTACGCATGGAGCGTCAGGCGGCCAGTGCATAGGAGGAAAATTCTTCCTTGCGTCGAATCCTGTTGATATCAGCGATTCCTTGAAAGGAAGTGAATTACATGGCAGATTGTATTTTTTGCAAGATTGCACAGGGAGAGATTCCGTCGACCAAAGTCTATGAAGACGATACGGTGCTTGCCTTTCGCGACCTAGACCCGCAGGCACCGGAGCATGTACTCATCATACCGAAGAAGCATATCCGCAGCGTTCTGGACTTTGGCGCGGAAGATGGAGCTCTGGCGGCACATATTCTTACAGAGGTCGTTCCGCAGCTTGCCCGCAGCCTTGGCGTGGATGGTGACGGATTCCGTCTCGTCACCAATACAGGGGAAGACGGGGGACAGACTGTCGGGCATCTGCACTTTCACCTTCTCGGCGGACGTGCATTTGCATGGCCGCCCGGCTGAGAAGTGTATGTATTTTACCATTAAAGGGTATTATGGTTTCATAAATAATGAAACTGTAATGCCCTTTCTGTTTAAGGTTTACCGCGAAATGCCGATATTAAAGATGAGATCGTAAATAAGAATATAAGGAGGTGTCAGCAATGGTAGAACGAGTTGAGCGTGTCATGCGCATTAAGCGCGTCCGCTTTAATAACGATGAGCTCTTTGAGCGCAGAAAAGGGTTTGAGGAGCGAGAGAAGGATGAATCCTTTTCCTCTATCTTTGAAGATGAGGTAGAAAAGAAGAAAAAGAGACAGATGAGGCAGGAGGGTTCCGAGACGGCATATCATCTGGAGATCGGGCGTGCAACGCAGTCCCTGTTTTATCAGGGAAAGGCTGACATTTCCGATGCAAAGAGAAAACTGCCTCATGCCGGATGATCTTCATGGCATGCGCCTCGCCTTGGAAGAGGCGAAGCGTGCCTATCTATGCGGAGAGGTTCCCATCGGTGCTGTCATCCTTGATGATGCAGGCAGTGTCATTTCGAGCGGATACAATCTCCGTGAGACGGAGCACGATGCCACAGCACATGCAGAGCTTATCGCGATCCGCCGTGCCTGTAAGGCACTAGGACGTTGGCGACTGACGGGGCTGACGCTCTATGTCACCATCGAGCCGTGCCCCATGTGTGCTGGTGCGATTGTGATGAGCCGCATCAGCCGTGTCGTTTACGGGAGTGCAGACAGCAAAGCAGGGGCGTGTGAATCCCTGTTCAATATCACAGGCTGTTCGGGATTGAACCATCAGCCGGATGTGTGTGCCGGGGTATTGGCCGAGGAGTGTGCCGCTCTGCTCAAGAACTTCTTTCGAGAGCGGCGAAAAAAAACATAAAAAACTCGCGTGCATTGTGCAGGCGAGTTTTTTGTGTCATAGGAAGCACTGATAAATTCGGCACCACTATCTTGACGCATCTTTTTGCCCTCTCTTCGTCGACAAAAAAACTACACCAATCTGACAGACTTCATTTTATCAGCGATTTCTTAATTTTACAGTCTACCCTGACAAATGACTTTTATAAAAGGATTGACATTTCATTACTAGTTTTATACTCAAACTTCGCACATCAAAAACACTTGTCAAGGCTTGAAAACTATGGGGTTGTGACTGAAAAAACACATCCGTCATGCACATTTTCGCAGCTTTTGTGACAGCAGCGACAGCAGCTCGGACAGGAAAAGCTCCAGCTGCTCCTGTATCTTCCCCTCATCACACATCGGCTGCTCCTGAAGCTGCTTGGCAAAGAGAGACACCAGAAGCCGCAGAGCCTGTGCAATACAGACATCAGGAAGCTCATCCACAGACAGGTAGAACAGCTCCCCTATGCTTCGGCCATCCTTGGATTCACGTTGCTCCACCGCCAGAAACATGTACCGCGCGAACACAACGGATACATGCGCCGTCATGGCATCGTACGAGAGTGCGCGGCAATCCTTCTCCAAGCGCAGATAGCTCTTGCATATCTTGAAGAACACCTCGATTTTCCAGCGCTTCCCGTAGATACGGATTACCTTCTCCTCCGTAAGACTCAGATCCGTCGTCACCAGTACAAGCCAGTCCTTCCGGTTGTTGCGGTTACGGACGAAGACGAGGCGTACGGGAAGATATTCATCCCCCTTGCACACAGCTGCTTCTACCGACAGCGATACTTCGAGCGTCCGCGCTGTTTTCTGTGCTCTTTGTAGATTGCTTTCACATCCTGCATCACACCTTCATGAAGGTAGTGGATCTTTTCCGTCTTCTTCGCCATCGCAACGACCTCGTAGCCAAGTGCATGGATGGACAAAAGAGAGGAAGGAGAGCAGAACCACGTATCAAACAGGACGTGACGCGCAGGAATCGCCGCCTCCTTTGCCTCCTGCAACAGCCGCAGCATCACCTCGGTTGCTTTCATTTGCGCCAGCCTGCGCTGCTTTGCCCCGTTGGAACGGGCATCTACCTTCCCGGAGGCGGCAGCAAGACGGTTCTTCGGATTCTCGGTGGAAAGAAGCGTGTGGCTGACAGGCAGGAGTGTATTTCCATCCGACCAGCAGAGTGTGAGCATGCGGAAACCGTAGGAGAATTCCTTTTTTGCGTGGTCATAAAGGCGCGCCAGGAGCTCGACCTTTTTGGAGCGGGCGCGATGGTAGATGGAGTCATCAAGGATGAGGACATTGATACGGTCTGTGCTGGTGAGAGGTTCAAGGGTGGATTCTATGATGGTGGCAGCGAGCATTGTTGTGAATCTGCGCCAATGGATGTGGCAGGAATTCATGAAACGGTAGAAGGTGTCCTTGGCAAAGGGGATCACACTGGATTGCAGGCTCATCTGCATGAAGAAGGAGCGTTGCGTGAAGGCGGTGGAAAAGGCGACGAGAAAGACGCTGAGAACCGGGAAGCCTCGGAGCTTGTAGGCGTTTGCAGAGCGAAGAAGACGTCCGACATGGTAACGGCTGAGAAAAGATTGCATTTTCTCGGAAAGCTGTTTCTCAGACTGGTTGGTTTGTGCTATACTGTTCATGGCATGAGCCTCCATTGGATGTTTTTCTTGGTAGTTAAATTATACCAAATGGATGTCGCTCATGCTATTTTATTGTGTAGAAAGGCATATTTTTCAAGCCTTACAGCGTATTATTTATCTGCGAAGTTTGAGTAAAATGATTTGAATGGCTTGTTGCCGTGCGTTCCAAAGCGTACGGCTTTTTTTGTGCGTGAAGATGAGTACTTTGCAGGGGAGAGAGGGCAAAAAGTTCATATTTTACATTTATGATTTCAATTATATAATAATGGAAAAAGAATGATTCTTCAGAAGGGAGGAGGTTTTGTGCTGAATGTTCGATGCCGAAAGATTCTTGCCGATCTGCTGAATGCTCCCTATCCTATCCCTACAGAGATATTGATGGAAAAATACGACGTCAGTGAGCGCAGCATCAAATACGATATCGGGAAGCTGCGTGCATATCTGGCAGAGAATGCGCCGGATGTCACGCTCGCATATCAGGCACGGCGCGGATTCTCCTTTGAGGCAAAGCCCGATGCCCTGTATGCATTTCAACAAAAGATGGATGTGGAACTTCAAAAACCGTCGGCCTTCTCAAGTGAACGCATCCGCCATATAGTCTTTACAATGCTCCTTACCCGGGATTATATTACGCTGCAATCCATGGCAGATGTACTGCAAGTAAGCAAGGATACCGTGCTACGGGACATGGAGGCGGTTGACGCATTTTTTACAGCATGGAACATCCATGTCGAGCGGCGGGCACATCGTGGACTTCGTCTGGTGACGACAGAGTCGAAGAGGCGTCAGGCAATTGCCTATTTCATTCTGTCCGGGTTCGAGCTACCGGATATGGAGAAGACAATTGCACAGTTTTGGCATGGTGCAGACGCCAAGACCTTGCAGACGACTATTTGTCGCTATCTGATGACGGAAGAAGAGTTCTCCCGACTCTATCGGGGCTGTCGCATTATTTTGCGTGAAATGCGGGCTGGGCGAGAGAACTTGCAGGCAAAGGAACTCTTGGAACTCTTTGTGCGCATTTGTGTTTCCTTTCATGCCGTGCGGAGCGGTAACGTGATTGAATCAACCGGAGATGGTGTGCACTGGAACTCAGATTTGCGGACAAGATTGGAGCACCGGTTGGAGGAACTTTTCGCTGCCTTTGATCTCACGATCACACGGGATGAACTGGACTGGCTTGCACTGCCCCTTGCACATACATATGCCGTAGGTGAGAATTTCCCGGTGGAGGGGCTCGTGCGGCAGCTGATCCGGCGGACAAGCGAGGTTATGGATGTGCCGTTTGAAACGGACGGGGAGCTCTATGAGAATCTGCTCCTGCACATGCGGCGCATTCTGATCAAGAAACAGTCGTATGCGATCAATGTGAATCCGCTGATCGATGATATCCGCAGGCGCTTTGGCGGGCTCTTCGAAACGGTGAAGCAGGTCTGCCATGATCTGTTTGATGCCTCCCACATCTATCTGCACGATGGGGACATCTCCTACATCGTACTCTATTTCCGGCTAAGTTATGAAACGCTGTTTGGAAAAACGTATGTGCGCACCCTTGTTGTGTGCAGTTCGGGTATCTCGTCGGCCAAGCTGCTCATGAAGCAGCTGCAGAATACGTTTGATGTGCTACAGATCGTCGGTTGCTGCTCCATCGCGGAGGTTGAGCGTGTTGTTGCGGAGAACCCTGTGGAGCTTATTATCAGTGTTCTCCCTCTGCAGAGTCATCTCCCCTGCGTCGTCGTGCAGGCAATCCTGCAGAAGCAGGATGTAGAAAAAATTCGTGCGACGCTGGCAGAATTTCGGGTTGTGTCAAAGGCACGAGAATGCACTCTGCAAAAATCAAGTCCAGTACGAACGAACGAAATGCAGATCTATCATCAGTTTGCCGAAGAAGTAATCTGCAGCGGATTCAATCTGTTTGGTCAGGTGATGGAGGCTGCCGGGCGGCGTCTTGCACCGCAGCGGGAGAAAGGACTCCTGCTACACTGTCTCCTTGCCGTCAACCGATTCGCGGGCGGAGCAGCATATGCCGGGCTTCTTCCGTCGAGATTGTATGGCGGGGAGATGGCGGATCTTGCGACAGATATTCGCAACGTACTTCGAGAATATGCTCCGAAGGTGCCAGACAGCGAGGTGGAGGCAATTTTGAATTATTTTGCGGAAACGGAGGGGTGAATGGTGGAAAAATTGGATTTGCTGCTCGTTGGCGGACATGTATTGGATCCCTATACAGGGCGTGATGGAAGATATGATATCGGTATCAAGGGCGGGCGGGTTGCCGGGCTCTATCCGGGCGGCGGGATTCTGCCGGCGGCAGCGGAAGTAATTGATGTCGATGGCGATTATCTCAGTCCCGGGTGGATCGATCTCCATGTCCATGTCGCCGATGGTGCGGTCATCGGTATTGATGCGGATACGGTGGGTGTGCGCCAAGGGGTGACGACCATTGTCGATGCAGGGAGTACGGGATCGCGAACCTTTCCCGGCTTTGTGGAACATGTCATCAGCAAGGCGAAGACGCGTGTCCTTGCGTGGCTCAATGTCTCGCGTGCAGGGCTCTTTGACGGATTATCGGAGCTTGCCGATTTGAGTGAGATCGATGAGGAAGAGACGCTGCGTCTCATTGCGGAGAACGCATCCATACGCGGCATCAAGGTGCGTATGAGCAGTTCGGTTGTAAAGGGCACGGATGTCGAGGGGCTGCGGCGTGCCAAGACGATTGCAGCAAAAGCGGAAGTTCCCGTCTTCGTTCACATCGGGAATCAGCCACCGAAGCTGACGGATGTACTCGATCTGCTCGGCGCAGGTGATGTCGTGACGCATATCTTTCACGGAAAGCCCGGCGGCTGCCTGAACGAGCGGGAGGAAATCCTGCCGCAGCTGCAGGCGGCTCTCCGACGCGGCGTCTATATCGATCTCGGGCACGGCACGGAGAGCTGCAGCTTTCACCGTATGCAGCAGGCGCATGCGCGCGGGCTCATGGTCGATACGATCAGTACGGATCTCTACAGTCGGAACTACGAGGCTCCGGTGCGAAGCCTTTCCGATACGATGGAGAAGTGCATGGCGCTCGGCATGACACTACATGAGGTAATCGCCGCAGTCACCGCGCGACCGGCAGCGATCTTGCGCATGCCCCAGATCGGCAGTCTGCGCGCCGGTTCTGTCGCCGATCTCACGCGTTTTGCCGTGTGTGATGAGGTGCGGGAATACGTCGATGCCGAGGACTGCAGGATATGCGGACATCAGACACTTGCTGTAAAAGGTGTCGTGCGTGAAGGGAGTGTCACTCTGTTATGAGCGATGAGATCTGGCAGGAGATCCTAGAGGCGGAGCGTCAAAGCTGCAATTCAGAGCAGCGATTGCAGCAGGGGCTTGCGGCGATTGCGGCTGCACTGGGAGACATTGCCATCTCGCGGGAGCGTTGGCTTGCGATGGGGCACCATATGGCGGAGGTGGTCAACCGATCTGCACGCAAAGAGCAGCTGGAGGAGCTGGATGAGGACACCATGGCGCAGATCGATCCCGCCTGTGTAGAGCAGAGCCGCACGATCTTGTGGGAGCTTTCCGAGGAGGGGGACACAATGCGGCGCTCTTCTGAAGTAGTGCTGCTTGCAATCCATCTGCAGTGCGCTGCCGAGGGGTTCTGAATTTTAGAAAGAGGACTATGTCATGAGCAAGGTAAAAGTTGTTATCGGAGATCGTCTGGGCAAAGGACAGAAAGTTGCCGCAGGGGTCGAAGCTGCGGGGGGCGAGGCAATCCTCATCAAGGGGGTTGGTGCGGACATGAAGATCGGCGACACGATGAAGGAGCACGATGCTGATTTCGGCATCTCGTTCTGTGGGAGCGGCGGTGCGGGTGCCATCACGGCGCAGACGAAGCACGGATACGCCGTCGAGTTCGGTCTGCGGTCGATCGATGCCGGAGTCACTGCGATCAAGAACGGGGCACGTGTGGTCGGCTTTGGCTTCATGGATAAGGAAGAACTGGGACAGCGCCTCGTGGAAGCATATCTCGACACGAAAGCAGAATAGGGAGGCGATGACAATGCTGTCGCATCGGAAGGAAAACCTGTTGCTGGAAGGACAGGGGGAAACGGAACGAGAGGCACTGCAGCACATTCTCGGGCAGGTCAAGCCGCGCCTTGAAGTACAGGGCGGTGAGATTCTTCTGCGGATCGAGCCGAGGGATATGAAAATCGTGGATGCTTCGATTCGCATTTATACAGAGAAGTTTATGGGAATCCTATTTCCACGCGAGCGAAAGCTCTATACGATTCGCGCACAGGTCACTGTTTCCGTGTGCAGCGTTCTGCCCGGCAGCATTCCCTACCGCGAGGAGCGGGAGAAACTGTCGGCAGCACGTCATGTTTTGGAGATGCGGTAAAAGGAGGTATGGTTCATGGATTTTGTTGAGATTTTGATAAAGTCCCTCGTGATCGGAGGTCTGATCGGCTTTGCCGTCGGTGCAGGTGCGGCACGCATGTTTCGTGCACCGCAGACACAGGGGATGGGAGCATTCCGTACCCTTGGAGAGCTCAATGCCTGTGAGGGGGATCCGATCGCGCATTTTTCCTTCGGACTTGGATTCTTGTTCAACTCGTGGGCGTCGATTGTCGGAGCGGGCGCATTTACACAGGACGTGGCGCATCGCATCATCCCCAACTGGGCGGCGGCATTGTTGCTTGCACGCAATCGAAATGTTGAGGAGACCTTGCACAGTCCCGCGCGTATGGCGATGGCGGGGGCAGTGGTCGGTGCACTCGTCGTCGGCATCATGAACTCGACGGCGGTTGCAATCCCGCAGGCGCTCCAGCTCATCGCGACGAAGGTGCTCGTTCCGGCAGCGAACTGGCTCATCAACCTCGTCATGCCGATTGTGTTCTGGATGGCGGCGTTGGATGCGGGACGCAGGACGGGCGTATGGGCGACGGTGCTCGGCGGTCTGTCGCATCTCGTCATGGGCAATGCCGTTCCGGGTATTGTGCTCGGTATCCTCATCGGACAGGGACTCGAGGACAGCGGATGGAATCATATCACGCGGATCTTGGTGGTCGCGGTCATCGCTCTCTTTGTCCTCAGCGGTTTCTTCCGCGAGTTCGATCTCAAGATGATGACACAGTTCTACATCGAAGTGCCGGAGAGCTGGAAGGCGTTCCACGCACTATTTAAGGCAGGAGTGTGATGAATATGGATCGCGAGGAAATGGAAATGACGGCGGAGAAACAAAATATCTGGTTTTCGGAAATGCTCTTCCCGCTCTTTACAGCATGTCTTGCGGCTGGCGTGTTCGCAGGGACGCATATGTACTATGTGCATCACATCGGTGCGTTCAATGAGATCGCAATCGTCGCAATGCTGCAGGCGGGCATCGAGGGGGCGGGGTATGGTGCAGCTGCTGCGTTCGGTGCGAGCTTTCTCTTCGCGCGTATTCTGGAAGGTCCGCTCGTCGGCATTCTGGATATTGGCGGATCCATCATGACGGGGGTCGGCATTGGGATTCCTGCCATCCTGCTCAGCATGGGGCTCATTGGACCGCTTGAGTCCTTCCCTCTTGCCCTTGTCGTGGGCGGTGGCATCGGTGCGCTCATTGGCGGCGTCATCATCTTCATTCGCCGCTATACCGTGGCGGCGGGGAATTCGACCTTTGGCGCGGATATCATGATGGGGGCGGGCAACGCTTCCGGGCGCTATCTCGGTCCCCTGATTGTCATTGCAGCGGCATCGGCATCCATCCCTGTCGGACTTGGTGCATCGATCGGCGCTGCCATCTTTTACGCGTGGAAAAAACCAATCGCGGGTGGTGCGATTCTCGGTGCGATGCTGTTCGGATCGTTTTTCCCCATCATTTCGCAGTAGATATGAGGCAGAGATATGAGTATATTTGAACAGTACGGACCACGTCAGGTCATCAACGGCTGCGGCAAGATGACCGTGCTCGGTGCGAGTGCGGTTGCGCCTGCCGTCGCCGAGGCGATGGGACAGGCAGCGATGGACTATGTGGAGATCAAGGAGCTTTTGCCGGCGGCGGGACGCGCCATTGCGCGTGCCACGGGCGCAGAGGATGGATGCCCGACGTGCGGAGCTGCGGCAGGGATCGCAATCTCAGTGGCGGCGGTCATCAGTGGCACGAATGTCGATCTCATCGAGCGCCTCCCGGACAGCACGGGGCTGCCACACGAGATCATCCTGCAAAAGGGACATGCCGTCAATTTCGGTGCGTCTATCACGCAGATGATTCGTCTCGGCGGCGGACACCCTGTCGAGGTCGGCTGCGCCAATCTCGTCGCACCAGTGAATGTTGAGAACGCCATCAACGACCGGACAGCGGCGCTCCTCTATGTGCAATCGCATCATGCCGTGCAGAAGGGCATGATCTCCCTGGCGGAGATGATCGAGATCGCCCACCGGCATAATTTGCCGATCATTGTCGATGCGGCGGCAGAGGAAAATCTGCATAAATACATCGCGATGGGTGCCGATCTTGTCATCTACAGCGGCGGCAAGGCGATCGAGGGCCCGACGTCAGGATTCATCTGCGGAACATCCTCACTTGCTGAGGCGTGCCGCAAACAATATCAGGGCATCGGACGCCCCATGAAGACCGGCAAGGAGAGCATCATCGGACTCCTCACGGCACTGCGTCGTTATGCGGATCGCACATCGGACGGCGATGGGCAGAAGGCACGCATGAATGCCCTTTTAGAGGCGCTGAAGGATGTCGCGGGTATCCGCGGAAGCATTGCACAGGACGAGGCGGGACGTGAGATCTACCGCGCGAAGCTCGTAATTGATGAGGCGGTGACGGGAATCTCCGCCGCGTTGATCGCAAAGGAGCTCGAGCGCGGCAATCCTGCAATTCACACGCGCAACTATCGACTTGCGCAGGGAGAGATCTTCGTTGATCCGCGTCCGCTTCTTGCGGGGCAGGAGATGACGATTGCGGAGCGATTGAAAGAGATCGTCCGTATGGTAAAGGAGAAAAAATAACATGGCAGAAATCAAACTGAATATCCTCGCGGCAGATGTGAAGAACGCGAAGGAAATTGTCGATGCCGCAGAGGGGAAGGTCTACATCGGCGTCATGGTCAAGCCCTATCCGACCGTAGATGCTGCCGTCGCCTATGTCAATGAGATGCAGGAAGCGGGCGTACCCGTATCCGTCGGGCTTGGTGCGGCGGATCCTGCGATGTGGCGGCGCGTGGCTGAGACGGCGGTGCGCACAAAACCCGTGCATGTCAACCAAGTCTATCCGGGGGCGGGCTACACCGTTGCGGCGCTCCGTGCTGTCGGTGCAGAGCACTCAATGGTCAATGCCGTCATCCGTCCGAGTGGCACGGCGGGCAAGGTCTCCATCCTGACGGGACCAGAGACCTCGGCATTCGATGAATATGTCAGCTGCGCGGCGGCGGCAGCGGCGCTCAAGGAAATCTACATCCCCTCAGTGAAGTTCTATCCGATCGGCGGCGATCAGCATCTCGATGAAGTCGCCGCAATGGTGCGTGCTGCCGTTGCCGCAGGTGTCACCGTGTTCGAGCCGACGGGCGGTATCAACGGAGATAATGTTGAAGTGGTGGTAAAGACCTGCCTGGAGAATGGTGCGAAAATTATCATCCCGCATATCTACACGGCGTTTGTCGACAAGGAAACAGGGCGGACCGATCCGAAGCGTGTCAAGGATGCGCTCGATCGGCTGCATCGACTCCTTTGATCTAGAGAAGCACTGATAAATTCGGCACCATCATCTTGGCGCATCTTTTATACCCGCACAACGCTTGTAAATCCTCCACAGAGCACCACTCTGTGTCCGGTTTGCCTCCTCAATCGGACGAAAAAATCTACGCCAATCTGAAGGTCTATTTTATCAGTGCTTCCTATCATATTTCTCCACAACATTTGACAAAGAGC
>ERZ772986.780-NODE-780-length-19384-cov-5.346578_pt1 | contig 19384 bp, 14 predicted proteins | sample MGYA00511898_ERZ772986 | MGnify/ENA primary metagenome ERZ772986 (study PRJEB29015, sample SAMEA2737934) | human oral metagenome | biome: human oral; feature: human-associated habitat; material: dental | place: China | collected 2148 ... | reverse complement strand
GCCGAAAAGTCGTAGCGTGGCGCCTCATCGGCATCGAAAAGACGATCGTGTTTGTCGAACATGTTGCCCTCGGATTGCGCTTTCGGCGCGCCATAGTTGCGCAGAATGCCGCGCCCACTGTGGGCAACAAGGGCATAATCGGCATCGAAATAGCGTGCGATGATGCAGGCGTAGGCTTGATTACAATTCTCGGTTTCCAACGTAAACGGCTCGTCATGGCTCGTGCCTTCAGTGCCATAACCGCAGGTATAGGAGTCACCATAGAACTCGATGAAACGCTGTTTGCGTGGCGATTTGCGCAACTGTTCGCCATTGTTGAGCAAGAAACCGTGGATGGTTGTGCGCCCATGTTCGCCCTCAGTGCATTGTTGTAGGCGCAGGGTGTGCCAGCCTTTGCCGAGCCCTTCGGCCAAAACAATGCGGTGGGGCTGCGTGCCTTGCAGCAAAATCTTGCGCACCAACCGGCCGTCAATCATCACATTATGATAGGTTTTGCCTTGTGCCGAGGCCTGCATAGCGATGCTACTGCCCGAGAATTGCGTTTCTAAATAGGTGCCTACCCAATTATAACTGACGCTGCCATCGGCCAAAGTCTGGGTGCGTCCGACATAAGTCACGTTGGATTGCAACAGCCGTTGCTTGCTAAATGATGTGGCAAAGGCACTGAAAACAGGCAGCAAGAGTGCCAAAAGTAGTCCATATTTCTGTTTCATGTTGTTGGATATAGCGCGGAATGAATGTGCCTTTGGGGGCCTCACCGGCGGCTATGTTTCGTTTTAAACGTTAGGAATTTAAGTAATGCACGGCAAAATTAAGCAATTATTTATGATTTCGTGCGCCTTAGTTCCATTATTTTTTAACAGCCACTCATTTTACTTTCTTTTTCGATGTCAAGCGCATGCCCACGGGCTTCATCGTTCCTTCGTGGACAAAAACAGTCGAAACTCCCCTGGGGTTTCAACTGTTTTTCTCAAAAATGAGTGAAACTCCCCTGGGTTTTCGACTGTTTTTCTCAAAAATGAGCGAAACACCCCCGGTTCTCAGCTATTTTTTTCAAAAACAAACGAGACGCCCCCGGTTCTCAATCGTTTTTCATAAAAACGAGTGAAACCACCCTGTGGTTTCGCATATTTTTATCAAAAACGGGCGAGAACACCCTGTGGTTTCATCCATTTTCAGTAAAAACAGGTGGGCACGCCCTGTGGTTTCGGGTGTTTTCTGCCCACGGGCGCTGGCTACCTGCTGTGGTTTGGCGACTGAAAAGAAGCGCTGTCACGCGCTGCCTCACGCCCCATCGGCACGAAAAAAGGTCTATCCACCTTGCCGATGGATAGACCTTTTGAAGTTTTATTGCTTGAAGTTTAGAGCTGTGGGCCGGCAGCAACGAGTGCTTTACCAGCTTCATTGGTCTCGTACTTCTTGAAGTTCTTGATGAAACGAGCAGCCAAGTCCTTAGCCTTCTCTTCCCATTGTGCTGCGTTAGCATAAGTGTCGCGAGGATCAAGGATGTCGGTTGCAACACCTTCTAACTTCGTAGGAACAGTGAAGTTGAAGTAAGGAATCTGCTTGGTTGGTGCATTATCGATAGAATGGTTGAGGATAGCATCGATAATTCCACGTGTATCGCGGATAGAGATGCGCTTGCCAGTACCATTCCAACCGGTGTTCACTAAGTAGGCTTTTGCACCGCTCTTCTGCATCTTCTTCACCAATTCTTCAGCATATTTGGTTGGGTGAAGCTCCAAGAAAGCTTGACCGAAGCAAGCAGAGAAGGTTGGTGTAGGCTCGGTGATGCCGCGCTCTGTACCGGCTAATTTAGCGGTAAAGCCAGAGAGGAAGTAGTATTTTGTTTGCTCTGCATTCAAAATAGATACCGGAGGCAATACACCAAATGCGTCAGCCGACAAGAAGATGACTTGCTTTGCAGCCGGACCTTGTGACAAGGGGCGCTGGATGTTCTTGATGTGATAGATAGGATAAGAAACGCGGGTGTTCTCGGTTACGCTCTTATCTGCGAAATCAATCTTGCCATTTGCGTCAACAGTGACGTTCTCGAGCAATGCATCGCGGGTGATAGCACCATAGATATCGGGCTCAGACTCTTTGTCAAGGTTGATTACTTTCGCATAGCAACCGCCTTCATAGTTGAATACTCCCTTGTCATCCCAGCCGTGTTCGTCGTCGCCAATGAGCTTACGTTTCGGATCGGTTGACAGCGTTGTCTTACCAGTTCCAGAGAGACCGAAGAAGATAGCGGTGTTTTCGCCGTTCATATCGGTGTTGGCCGAGCAGTGCATCGAAGCCATACCCTTCAATGGCAAGAAGTAGTTCATCATTGAGAACATACCCTTCTTCATCTCACCACCATACCAAGTGTTGATGATTACCTGCTCTTTTGAGGTTACGTTGAACATCACACAGGTCTCAGAGTGCAAGCCAAGCTCTTTCCAATTCTCAACCTTTGCCTTCGAAGCATTGTAAACAATGAAGTCGGGTTCTTGGTCAAAGTCAGCTTCATCCTTTGGACGAATGAACATGTTTGTAACGAAATGTGCCTGCCAAGCCACCTCAACGATGAAGCGAATCTTCATACGTGTGTCCTTGTGTGTGCCGCAGAAACCATCAACAACAAACAAACGCTTGTTTGAAAGCTCTTTCTTGGCAATCTCTTTCACAGCTGCCCAAGCCTCTTTTGTGGCGCGATGGTTGTCGTTATGATATTCTTCTGAGTCCCACCAAATGGTGTTATGAGAGGTCTCATCATCTACAATAAACTTGTCTTTAGGCGAACGTCCGGTGTAAATACCCGTCTTCACGTTGATTGCACCAAGCTCGGTTTCTTGGCCTACTTCATAACCTTGGAGACCTTCTTTGGTCTCTTCGTTGAACAATACTTCATAAGAAGGATTGTAAAGCACTTCAGTTGTTCCGGTAATACCGTACTTTTCGAGTACTGATTTGTCAAACTTTGCCATTTTGTAATAATGTATTTAAGTTGTGAAAATAATTTTGTTATCGCAATGTTTTGTTATTCTGACCGCAAAGTTAGGAAAAAAATATATAATCATAAAGCACAAAGGCATGAAAAATGGGGGTAGCTTTTTCCTTTTAGGTTAAAGATTTTAAAAAACAAGAGGGGCTCAAGACATTTGCAAAACAGACTTTGCAAAAGCATAGAGAAATAGCTAACTTTGCAAAAATTATTATCAAGCACCGATGAAAATAATCAATTTCTCCGAGCAAAACAGCATCATCAACCAGTATATGGCTGAGATTCGCGATGCGGAATATCAGAAAAATCGGCTCCTTTTTCGCAATAACATCATGCGCATTGGCGAGTTTGAGGCGTTTGAACTCTCCAAAACGCTGGCCTATGCGCCCAAGGAAGTGACCACACCCTTAGGCGTTTCCACCGTGAATGTGCCGACCGACAAGATTGTTTTGGCCACCATTTTCCGCGCCGGGCTCCCCTTTCACAACGGGTTTCTCAACGTTTTCGACCACGCTGGCAATGCTTTTGTCAGCGCTTATCGTGAATATAAGGATGCCGCACATCACGAAGTGGGCATCCATATCGAATATTTAGCCACGCCCAGCATCGACGAAAAAAATCTCATTATCGCCGACCCTATGCTGGCTACAGGCGGCAGCATGGAATTGGGCTACAAGGCTTTTCTCACGAAAGGCACGCCGAAACAAATCCATGTGTGCTGCGTTATTGCCTCACCCGAAGGCATTGAACACATCAAAAAAACGTTTCCCAACGAGAAAACCACCATCTGGTGTGCGGCCATCGACCCCGGCATGAACGAGCATAAATACATCGTTCCGGGCTTTGGTGACGCAGGTGATTTGTGCTATGGCGGCAAACTGTGACGCAATCGCTACTAAATTATCCAGTAATTGCAACTGAATTGGAGGGTAATTGCATGCAAATTGCCAAGCAAAAGCATGCAGATTGTCGGGCCATTTATAGGATAGGGCGTGGCAACCTCCACCTCATGCCTTTATCATCTTGACCGGGCGGCAAGATGACAGGAGCCGCAAGGGGGAACGGTTTCTACCCCTTTCAACTGCGATGGAGCCTGCTTTGCAACGGTTTGTGGCGCATAGGGCCGATAAAGTTGCACCACCATGAGCCCATGATGGCGTAGCCTTTGCCGTCGGTGCATGACACAGGTGTGGCATATCGGTTCTTGATGGGCATCGCAATCGTTGGGACAGCCTGTTTTTCGGTGCGGCGTTTCATTTCCGTAGCGTTTTATTTTGAAAGTCTTTCCTTTTTCAGTACCTTTGCAACAGCAAATGTTTCCGCAGGGCAGAGGACTTGAATTGGTACAGGCCGGCGCCCCATCAGGACGCGGAAACGTTGGTTTTGAGGAACGAAAAAGAATATAGAGACAAGAGAAAAGGCATGGAACAGAACTTTTTAATTTACAATACACTCACCCGTCGCAAAGAGTTGTTTAAGCCCTTGCATGCTCCCCACGTGGGGATGTATGTGTGTGGGCCAACGGTTTATGGCGACCCTCACTTGGGACATGCACGCCCTGCCATCACCTTTGATGTGCTTTTCCGCTATCTTAAGCACCAAGGTTATCAGGTACGTTATGTGCGTAACATCACCGATGTGGGGCATTTGGAACACGATGCCGACGAGGGTGACGACAAGATTGAAAAGAAAGCTCGTTTAGAGCAATTGGAACCGATGGAGATTGCGCAGTTCTATACCAACCGTTATCACGATGCGATGGACGCTTTGAATGTGCTTCGCCCCTCGATAGAGCCGCATGCTACAGGGCATGTCATCGAACAAGAGGAGTTGGTGCAGCAGATTTTAGACAATGGCTACGCCTATGAAAGCCATGGGAGCGTTTACTTTGATGTTGTGAAATATGATAAAGATCATCGCTATGGCGTGCTTTCGGGGCGCAATCTTCACGATATTATCAACCATTCGCGCGAACTTCAGGGCGTGGGTGAGAAGCGCAACCAGGCCGATTTCGCTTTATGGAAGCGCGCTTCGGCCGAACATATCATGCGATGGCCCAGCCCTTGGAGCATGGGGTTCCCCGGATGGCACTGCGAATGCACGGCCATGGGGCGCAAATATTTGGGCGACCATTTCGACATTCATGGCGGAGGCATGGACCTTATCTTCCCCCATCATGAGTGCGAGATAGCACAAGCTGTGGCGAGTCAAGGCGAACCGATGGTGAAATATTGGATGCACAACAACATGATTACCATCAATGGGCAGAAAATGGGCAAGAGTTTGGGCAATTTCATCACGCTCGAACAGTTCTTTACCGGGGCACATGAGAGTCTTTCGCAGGCCTATTCGCCCATGACCATCCGCTTCTTTATCCTCTCAGCCCACTATCGTGGGACGGTGGATTTCAGCAATGATGCCCTGCAAGCCGCGCAAAAGGGTTATGAAAAGTTGATGAATGCCTACGACGATTTGGCGCGTGTGCCGGTGGCTTCGGCGTGCGATGAGGCGACGAAGACCTTTGTTTCAGCGTTGAAACAGCGTTGCTATGACGCAATGAACGACGACCTTCAGACGCCGTTGGTCATCAGTTATCTTTTCGAAGCGGCCCACCTTGTGAACAATCTCTTGGCCCATCAGGCCACCATCTGTGCCGACAGTTTGGCCGAACTCAAGGCCACTTTCGAGCTGTTTGCATTTGACTTGTTGGGCTTGAAGGCAGAAAAGGGCAACAACAACGATGCGCGCGAGCAGGCTTTTGGCGAGGTTGTCGACATGGTTCTTGATCTTCGTGCCAAGGCTAAGGCCGATAAAGACTGGGCAACGAGCGACAAAATCCGCGATGCTTTAGCCAATGCGGGCTTCGAAGTGAAAGATACGAAGGACGGGGTGACGTGGAAATTGAATCGATAACCCACACGATAAATGGAGCAACTCAGCCGAGCTGCTCCATTTTTTTAGGCACGTGCACAGAAGGCTCACCTGCTTTTCTGTGACGAGGGGGCGTTATGTCGGCGCTATCCGTTGGTTGATGCTTGGCGACAGGCGCCCGATTTGCAAACATACTATCCCCTTTTGGGCTTGCATTCCCTGCATATCCTCCCCTCTTGTGACCTTCTTTCGTCGACATTCCCCAGGCAGATGAAAGTGCAACTGCGGCGGAAGTGGGCACGCTATTGCGCTCATTGTAAATTGAAAATAGCTTTCCTTATTCACAATAATAGGGTTCATTATCGGATGATGACATGAGGATTGGATACCATATAGGTGTTCATCACAATACGGAAACATTGTAGATGCACATTCCTTCGCCATTTTTTTAGTTATGCTTTTTTATAAAAGATGTTTTTAATTTTGGTACTTTGTAATCGTGTTTATGTGTAATGGCACGCCTTAACCTTAGTTTTCCTCCAGAGAGTATTGATAAAAGCATAATACAAAATGGGCTTTTGAGAAATAATTCTATATTGATTATCAAACAGTTATGATTTGATGGGACTTTTTTTGTTTATACTTTTGTGATGAAAGATACAGTCCTTTGCGTTTTTTGCTAATTTTGTGGTTACCAAACTTAAATGTCTATTTTTGATGTTTTTAGCTATGTATACTAAGAAAGTAAAAGCAGGGTCACTGTTGTTGGGCTTCGTTGCCTTGATAGGACTCGGTGGATGTAACACCGTTGAGGACGGAAGTTACACAGAACCTATTCGGCTCTATGAGAAGATAGGTGGGAAATGGGTGTTGAATTCGATGGTACAAACGGACGAAAGTAATGCGAAAACCATGACTTTGACCAATCTGTTGGATTTTGATACCTTTGTGATTCATTTCGATTGTGACGCCACGGGCGCTCCGTCGGCTTTCAGTATTGACGGCGATGCCCCCGCGTTGCTGCCCGTGAAAGGCACATGGACGCTCGACAGTCCGTTCTATAAGTCGGATGGTGAGGCGGTAAATCTCACGCTAAAGGGCAGTGATGCTTCGAAACAACTCACAATTTCGAGCGTGCCCGGTGCGACTAAAACGTTGGCTTTTAAGCTCATTCGTAAGGTGAACGATAAACCTTTTGTGTCGTATAGTTATCATTTAACGCAGGCCGAATAAGTAAAAAGCATGTGATTTCCACCTTATATATATAGGAGGAGATCGTCTAAACAACAATTAAACAACGCAACATGAAAAAATTAAACTATTATATCGTGACCTTGTTGGGGCTGTTATGTCCCCTCATGACGTGGGCAGAAGAAACCGATTTGGGCGTTCCTAAGGTGTGGACTGTGCCTGCTGTGTTTACTTGTGATGAGGAAGTGACGTTTTATTACGACATGACCGATGTGCAATTTCCCGAGGGAGTGGACCTTTATTTGTGGGCATGGACACCCACAGAGCCTGATGCCGGCAACGGAGGAAACTCTTCTGCGTTTGCCAAACTAACCTATTTGGGCAACAACATCTATTGCAAAAAGATGATACCCACGCAGTATTTTCATACCAATAAAGCCGCCTTTGAGTCGGATGATTGGCCGGGTTTCTGGTCGAGGTTGAAGACAAAGGATGGCAGTAAGTGGAGTTCTGTGTTCCAAGCCCCTGATAGTCGTTCGGAATTTAAAGCGTTCAAAGAGAGTGGAAAAGGCTTTATGTTCTACTCAGGTCGCAAATCTAAAGGCTTTACAGAGAAGTTTACGTTGGACGAACCATTGACCGTTCTCTTCAATCCCGACGTGTATAAGTTGGGCGGACGCACGCTAACTGAGTTGGCAACAGATGCCGATTTTGTGCAGTTTGGTGTGCATTCGGGTCTTAATAACTGGGCCATTATGCAGTCACTTGACGTGTGGCGGCCTGCTTGTTTGAAGAAGGTTGAAGTGAAAAAGCTGTCGAATGGGCTGTATGTTTGGCAGGTAGGCGTGCCCGTTGACTACTATTCTACCAACCCACAAGACGATGGTTCGCTCAAGAATACCGACTTGGCCGACCCCGATAAGCGTGCGGCTTTTGAGCTGGACAACATGACTTATCTGGTTGTAAAGGTGGTTAAAGATGGTGCAGGTGCCAATCAATGGGGCGTGAACAGTGGCGATCAGCTGCAAAAAGCAGGTCAGGCTGTGCCCTATCCCGACCCCGTTTTCTCGATCTTCCCCACGCGTATCTCGCAAGAAGACATCCTGACCATCACACGGGAATATAATGAACGTACGGCGGGTGACCTCACTTATACCCTCATTGCAGGCGGAAAAACCATCACAGGTGTGATGGAAGGTGTGCGCGATAAGCGGCAGGCTACGGTGAATTTGCAAAAGGAATTGAAGGGCATTAGTGCCACACAGTTGCAGCTTGTGGTGAAGAATGCGCATGGGGTGACCCTTGTTGACACAACCATTCCTTTGCTTACCCCCGACAAATAATTTATAAACAATGGGATTATCCCATGAAGTAACATCATACTGAAACCCTATGAAATATATTCAAACAATCAAAATACAGCACATGATGGTTGTCCTGATGCTGCTGTTCGTGAGCCAATGGGCGCAAGCACAGTCGTTTACAGCCACCGGAACCGTTTTAGACGCCCAGCAAGAGCCCTTGATTGGGGCCAATGTGAAAGTGGTTAATGGCGCCGGAGGCAGCGTAACTGATATGGATGGGCACTTTAAAGTGGTGTGTCCGGCAGGCACTTTGCTCGACATATCCTACGTGGGTTATGTCACACAGCGTGTGAAAGCCGGAAAAGACATGCACATTACGTTGGTGGAAGACGCCAAGACCTTGGCCGAAACAACCGTCGTTGGCGTGGGATATGGCACGATGCGCAAGAGCGATCTCACAGGAGCTATTGCGTCGGTGAACGCAAAAGACATGCGAAAAGGTGTCATTACGAGCACCGAACAGCTGCTGCAAGGCAAGGTAGCAGGGCTCTCTGTTGTGCAGAGTAGCGGTGCTCCTGAGGCCGGATCGAGCCTGCGTTTGCGTGGCGGGACATCGCTTTCGGCCAGCAATGGCCCATTGGTTGTGGTGGATGGTATCGCCGGAGTGGACTTCAACTCGGTGCAACCCTCTGAGATTGTCAGCATGGATATTCTCAAAGATGCTTCGGCTTCGGCCATTTATGGCAGCAGAGGAGCCAACGGAGTCATCATCATTACCACCAATCGGCAGAGCGATCGCGAGCAAACCAGCGTGCAATACAACGGCTATGTGGGCTTTGCTTCGGTGGCAAAACATTTAGATTTGCTCTCGGCCAATCAGTGGCGCGCCTACGTTAGAGAGCGAAATGTGGCCACAGCACTTGATTATGGCGCCTCGACCGATTGGCAAAAGGAGTTGGAACGCACGGCCATTTCGCATGGACATAACATCCTTTTCTCGAGTAGCAAGCAGCATAGCGGCTATCGTGCGTCGGTGACTTATGCCAACAACCAGGGCGTTATTCAGCGCAATAACATGAATCGTTTGGCCGGATCTCTCACGGCTTATCAGACCGCTTGGCAGGGAAGGTTGCGCTTTGACGAAGGAATTAATGCGAACTTCGACCGTTGGCATCCTATAGACACGCGCATTTTTGAGCGCATGACCAACCTACAACCCACCTTTCCCGTGTTGAATCCCGACGGTTCATACGCGCAATTAAACGGCACGAACACCGAAAATCCTGTGGAGTTGAACACCAATCGCACCGACGATAAGAAGCGTCATCGCTTCTTAGGCTACTTGAAAGCCGAACTAACCCTGCTCGAAGGCTTGAAAGCTACCACCAACATGTCCTACGAACAGAATGCCGTTTTGGGCGGATTGTATAAGCCTACGTATGCCAGAATGGAGGGACAAGGCGAGAAAGGATGGGGACAACGCACTTATGGTGACTACACTAACCGCCAAATAGAGGCCTATCTCACCTACGATCGCTTCTTTGGAAAAGACCATCATCTTAATCTTATGGGTGGCTATTCCTACCTGAATAATGTGAATGAAGGCTTTGGTTCCACGCGAAGTGGTTTCGATACGAATGCCTTTGGCTATAACAATTTGGCCTCGGGCACCGATTATCGGCAGACCGATGTCTATTCTTATAAGACCGAGGCCACGTTGGTTTCGTTCTTCGGTCGCGTCAATTATGGTTTTATGAACCGCTACATGCTCACGGCAACGCTGCGTCGTGACGGGTCAAGTCGGTTTGGAGACAACCACAAATGGGGCACGTTCCCCTCGGTTTCAGTGGCATGGCGTGTCAGCGATGAGCCGTTTATGCAAGCCACTTCGGGCTGGTTGGAGAACCTGAAGGTGCGCTTTGGCTTTGGCGTTACGGGCAATCAGAATGGCATTGGCGAATATAAGAGCCTGTCGATACTATCGGCTTCGGGTGCCGCTTATTACGATCCTACCAGCAAAACCTGGAAGAATGCCTACACACAAGCGCAGAATGCCAATCCCGATTTGAAGTGGGAGAGTACCAAACAATGGAACCTGGGCATCGATTTCGTGCTCTTTAGCCACCTGACGGGTACGTTAGAGCTCTATCATAAGAAGACTTCTGACCTGCTTTGGACCTATCCTGTGCCGCAACCTCCCTATTTAGTGGGCACCATGTTGGCTAATGTTGGCGACTTGGTGAACAAGGGAGTGGAGCTCACTTTGGGTGCGAATATCCTCAAGAACAAAGACTTTTCGCTCGATGCCAATATGAGTTTGTCGTACAATCATCAAAAGATTACCAAACTATCCAACGACCAATATCAAGCCGTTGGGTTGCAAGCCGGCTCGCTTCACAACCTAAGAGGCATGTCAAACCGCTATTCTCAGGTCATCAAAGAGGGCTATGCGGCCGGCACTTTCTGGGGACCTCACTGCGAAGGCATTGATGAAAACGGCAAATATATCCTCGAAAAGGATGCCGACGGCAACGTGGTAAATCGCTATTTAGGGTCGGCTCAACCCAAATGGAACATGGGGCTATCCGTCAATGCCACGTGGAAAGATTTCGATGCAACGGTTTCCGGCTACGGCATGTTTGGACAAAAGGTGCTTAATTGCACACGCATGGCCATGTATGACCCCACGCGTTTCCCCTCACAAAATGTGTTAGACGACTTCATGACAAGCGGCATCACCGATAATCCCACCTTTAGTGACTACTTCATTGAGCAGGGATCGTTCTTCCGTTTGCAGGCCATCACCTTAGGTTATAGTCTGCCTCGCCCTGAAAAGTTGGGGCTTTCGCGCCTCCGTTTCTATGTAACCGGCGAAAATCTCTTCTGCATAACGGGCTATAAAGGCATCGACCCTGAGGTGTCAGTTCCCGACAATGTGCTCGACGCTCCGGGCATAGACTTCTTTAATTCTTATCCGCGTCCGCGCACTTTCTCGGTGGGTGTGAACATTGGTTTCTAAGCAAGTTGCATGTTAATAAGTAAAAACAATGAAAACAAAATATATTCTTTCAATAGGCATGTTGGTGGGTTCGGCCCTCACTTCATGCACCGATCTCAACGAACGGCTTTACGATAAAGTCTCGATGAATGATTATGGCAAGAACCAAAGCGAAGTGTCTACCATCGTAGGTGGTGCATACGCCACCCTGAGAGGTTATGGTTCGGGCACGCAAGAGGGCAATGGTGTGAATTGTTATCCCACGTGTGAGTATGTGTTTTTCACCACAGAATGCGCCAGTGACGAAGCATGTATCCCCACAAGAGGCACCGATTGGTATGACGGTGGGCGCTATCAGCAGTTGCAAACGCACACGTGGGACGCCAACAATACTGGCGTTTTGTCGCTTTGGCGCTACAACTTTACCGGTGTAACAAAGATCAACGGCATGATTTATCAGGTGGAACAGAGCACACTTTCGGCTGAACAGAAGAAGGTGGTTGAGGCCGAACTCCGCGGACTTCGCGCCTATTACTACTACAATCTGCTCGACAATTTCGGCAATGTGCCCATCAGCACCGACTTCACCGACAAGGCTTTGCCGGCCAATTCGTCGCGAAAAGAGGTGTTCAACTTTGTCGAACAAGAGCTTAAAGCCGTGATACCTTTGTTGCCGTCGGGCATTCAATACAGCAAGTTTACACAGAATGTGGCCTACACTTTGTTGGCACGTTTATATCTCAATGCCGAGGTTTACACGGGCACACCACGCTGGCAAGACTGCTTAAATGCGTGTGACAAGGTGAAGGGATTTTCGTTAACGTCCAATTATAAGGCGTCGTTTGCCATTAAGAATGAAGACTCGCCCGAGATTATCTTTGCCATTCCCTACGACCATAAGCAAGGAACGGTGGGCAATTATTTGGCATCCATGACCTATCATTACAACCAAAAATTGGCTTTCGACCCCGCAGGAAAGTATCAATGGTGCGGCAATGGCATCTGTGCGCAGCCCGGTTTGTATTCGTCTTTCGAAGCCAACGACGTGCGACGCAACTGCCTTCTCATCGGACAACAGTACAATGCAGCCACGGGTGCGCCGGTGTTGATGGACAATGGTGACCCCTTAAACTATACCGAAACGATTGGAGACTTCACCAAGGCAGCGCAAAACGAGGGCGCGCGGCTTGACAAATATGAGTGGAGCCCCAACGATCAGTGGGAAAGAGACAACGATTGGGTGCTCATGCGCTATGCAGAAGTGCTCATGATGCAGGCCGAAGCCAACTTCCGTTTGGGCTACATGCAGAACGCTCTCGATGCGATAAACGCCATCAGGCATCGTGCAGGGCTCAACGATTTGGCCACGCTCACCCTCGATGATTTAGACAAAGAGTGGCGACATGAGTTTGTTTTCGAAGGCCTTCGCCGCACCACCAACATTCGTTTTGGCGATTTCTTCAAGGCATGGTGGGCCAAACCGGCCGAGGCTGACAAGCATACGGCCCTCTTTCCCATCCCACATGACGAGTTGGCCAAGAACAGTAATTTGAAACAAAATCCTGGTTATTAGTAGTAGTTTATTGGAAATCGGGCGTGGATGGGCATGCGAAATGTCCATCCACCGCCACATTTTTCTTGCGAAAGGGATGTTTTGAAAACGACAGAAACAGCCCAACAACACAAAAATCATTAACATTTATGGCAAATATGAATAAATATATCGTACCTTTGTTGCTCTATTGTGGCCTGCTGACTTGGAGCGGTTGTGAAGAAAGCTATCCTTCGGCTCCTAAAAAAACAGCAGAGATTGCTGACCAAACTGCGGCAAATTATCCTGTAAAGAAGGCCAATTTGATGGGCATTTACGTGCATTTTATGCCGTGGTTTGAAACCAATACGAGCAATGGCACGCAGTGGGGCTATCATTGGACAATGAAAAATTGCAACCCCGATGTGGTGGATGCCACGGGAAAACGGCAGATAGCGTCGCACTATTACCCCCTGACAGGCCCCTATGCTTCGGGCGATGCAGCCATTTTAGACTATCAATGTCTGCTCATGAAATATGCCGGTGTTGACGGTGTGATGGTCGATTGGTATGGGGTGAACAGCGATAATGCGGTGGCTAAGCATAAAAGCAACACCGAAGCCTTGGCAAAAGCCATTGCAAGGGCGGGGCTGAAGCTGGCCATTGTCTATGAAGACCGTGCGCTTGATGGCACGAAAGACTACATGGAACAGATGCGCGAGGATTTGCGTTACCTGTCGAAAACGTTCTTCCACCGCGACTACTATGTGAAAATCGATGGCAAACCGCTGCTGATGATCTTCGGTCCGGTGCAGGTAAAACGTGGAAAAGACTGGTACAGAGCCTTTGCCATTCTAAAGGATAAGCCCGTGTTTCTGTGTCTGAACGGTCATGCGCAATATGCCAACAATGGCGGCTACACCAATAGTGAGGGCGAATATACGTGGATAAATCCGGCACCCGACTACTCGGTGGCGCAGCATTTTAAATATTATATCGGTGGGGCGATGCCCGGTTTCCACGACTATTATCAGGAAGGAGGTGCGGGAACGGGCTACACCACCTACGATGCCGAGAACGGAGCGCTCTTCAATCGTCAGCTCAATGCGGCCAAATCGGCCGGGCTGAAATGGCTGCAAGTGAGCACATGGAACGATTATGGCGAAGGAACAACCATCGAACCCACGCGCGAATATGGTTATAAATACCTCGTAGCGCTGCAAAAATTTGCCGGCGTTGCCTATCAAGAGGCCGATTTAGCACTGATTTATCGCTGGTATGAGCTGCGTCGAAGCAAACCCAACGACCCGCGTGTGCAGGCGGCTTATCAAGCACTTGCGCGCTTGGAAGTAGACAAAGCACGCGAGATTTTAAAGTAGAAGGAAGATGAAATTATTCAGATTACTCTTTTTGTCGGTAGCCTTGGCACTGGTTAGTGTGGTGAGTGGCAAGACGATAGCAAAGGTGTCGTCGCCCGATGGCACCCTCATCTTAACCGCAGGGATTAATCCTCACGGGCAACCCTATTACGAATTGCAGCGTGGCAAGCGTCTGCTCATCCGGCCATCGCTGTTGGGTTTGCAGCTCAAGGATGGTGCTTTGGACGAAGATTTCCGCGTTCTTGGCTTCACACGTGCCACGAAAGATGAGACATGGCAGCAGCCTTGGGGCGAAGAAACCAGCGTGCGCAACCATTATAACGAGCTCACCATGCAGCTTAAGCAGCGCGCCGGACAAGGCCGTTTGCTCACCATTGTCTTCCGCATTTTCAACGATGGCATTGGTTTTCGCTATGTTTTTCCGCGTCAACCGCAGCTCACCGACTTCGTTATCATGAACGAAGAGACGCAGTTTGCCTTTCCTTTTGATGCGCAAACCTGGTCGATTCCCACCGAAGGCACCCATTATTATGAAGCCTTGTGGACGGCATCGCCGCTCAGTAAGAAGCCAATGGTGTCGACACCCATCACGATGGAGGTGGACGACAGCCTCTATATGGTGGTGCATGAGGCCAATCTCACCGACTATGCCGCGCTCAATCTTCAGCCTATCGCGAGCCAACAAGGCGGCGTCACGGTGCAATCGAAGCTCGTTCCCTGGCAAAATGGTGCCTTGGTCTATGCCAAAGCGCCCTTTGTTTCGCCCTGGCGCACGGTGATTGTGGCACACAATTTGGCAGAAGTGGCCGCATCCCGGCTCATGTTAAACCTCAATGAGCCTTGCAAAATCGGCGACACTTCGTGGTTGGAGACGGGAAAATATGTCGGTATTTGGTGGGGCATGCACATGAACACCATGACATGGTCGCAAGGAAACAAGCATGGAGCAACCACCGAAAACACCAAGAAATATATCGACTTTGCCGCACGCCACGGCATGAAAGGTGTGCTGGTTGAAGGCTGGAACTATGGTTGGGATGGCGATTGGGGCAAAGAAGGCGACAAATTCTCGTTCACTAAACCCTATCCCGACTACGATTTTGCCGGCCTGCAACGCTATGCTTTGTCGAAAGGAGTGCGCCTCGTGGCTCACAATGAGACGGGAGGTGCGGCCAAAAACTATGAGCAACAGCTCGACAGTGCCTTTGCCTTGTATCAGCGCATGGGCATCAAAGTGGTGAAGACAGGCTATGTAAACGATTGGCTCGACAACGCAGAATTACAGCATTCGCAGTATGGTGTGCGCCACTATCGCAAGGTGATTGAGACGGCAGCCAAGCATCATCTCATGATTATCAACCACGAACCCGTGATGCCTACCGGCCTGCAACGCACCTATCCCAACTTGGTTTCGGGCGAAGGTGCACGCGGACAAGAGTATAATGCGTGGTCGGCCGATGGCGGAAATCCCCCTTCTCATCTCTGCATCCTGCCCTTTACGCGCATCCTTGCCGGCCCACTTGACTTCACTCCCGGCATCTTCCGCATTGAAGGGCGTGTGCATCCGCAGACCCATCCGCAAACCACTTTGGCCAAACAGCTTGCGGCTTACGTGGTAATTTATGCGCCATGGCAGATGGCGGCCGACGAAATTGAGAACTATCAAGGGCAACCTGCTTTCAAATTCATTGAGGAAGTGCCCACCAACTGGCAGCAATCGCGTGTGTTGATGGCCAAATTGGGGCAATATGTGGTCACAGCTCGCAAAGATCGCGACAGCGAAAACTGGTATGTTGGCGGCATGACCAACGAGCAAGCGCGCGACCTCACGCTGCATTTCGATTTCCTCGACAAGGGCATGCGCTACAAAGCCATCATCTATCGCGATGGAGACGGTGCCACTTATCAAGGCAACCCCTACCCCTTAGCCATCGATCAGCAGCTCGTTTCCACCGAAACGCTCCTGCCTATTCATTTGGCAAAGGGCGGCGGATTTGCCATTCAGCTCATCAAGCAATAACGCATTCTCACACACGGCCACACCACTTTCGCTCAGGCTACACGGGTAGCGCATGAAAATACATCATAGTCGGCGAGAGCATGTGGGCAGAAAGTAGGGACGCACCCGTGGTCTTGAAATCTGCATGTGGCCGTTTTTCCCCCCTTTCCTTGTGCGCACAACAACTCCTTTCTTTTGTGTGTAGGGGCGGATTTTGCAGGATTTCTGGCGGTAAAAGATGTGGAATATTAGAATAGTAACGCTATCTTTGCAACATAGAATACAAGGAGGATTTTAACGTATGGCACAACCGATTAAGGAAACCCCGATACTCTTTGGCAAAGATGCGAAAGCGTTTGAACAGCGCATGAGGAGGCGTAGGCAAGAAACGCCCGAACAAAAAGCTGAGCGTTTGGCCGACTATCACGCGGCTTTGCGCATGATGACATTGTGATGGGGCAATGAACCATCGCCAAAGAGCATTTAAAATGAGTTTTATCTTTGCGTTGAGTCACCATCAGGGATTAATGAAAGGCGTGGGCAGCTAAGCACATGCTGCCCGCAAAACCGATGAACAGCACCACGATGGCTTGTGCATCCCACCGCTTTAAGAAGCAATAGGCGCCGGCATAGCTGCTCGCTTGCATCAGCAAGGCTTGCATAATGGCGTAGTGAAGAGGATCCATATTGGCCAAGTTTTCGAGACTTGGATGGAATGCACTCTCGTTAATGATGGTGATTACTAATCCTATGTCCAAAGGATAGAGCGCCAACAGCCGCTTTTTCAGGGCTACATGGCGGAACAGGATGAAATAGACCACGAGCAAGGCGAGGTGGGCTATGGCGAAAATATAAAATGTTTCCATTTGAATTGAGTTAGTTTAAAAGGTGGAATCCATGTGTTTCAACTGCCGTTTTTCTTATTTCGCGAATAGCACGGCGCTCATTAACATGAAAGCAAAAGTGGTGCAAACCACAACCGTCGCACTGCTTTTCCTTCCCCGACGATAGCAATAGGCGGCAGAAAACGCACCGGCAAGGGTGATGATGTTGAGGAGCAGAAAGGGTATGCCCAGCCCAAATGCAAATGCCACCAGTAGGTCATCACCTGAAAGGAGCGCAGCAACGAACAGCACAATCAGCTGAAACAGAACCGGACTCAGCGAAACGAGCTGCTCCTTAGTGGTTAAATGGTGGAAAAACCATAGAAAAATGAACAGCGGAAAGAAGTTGATGAGGAGAAAAAAGAGTAGAATTGCCATGCGGGAATGAATAAATGTTAGGATTGCAAACCTACCAAAAATTCCGTTACATCCCACTCCTTGTTTCTTAAAAATAACTTTTTTTCACGCAAAAGAGTCCCCTCGTGTGCTCAAATTGGCACCATGTTGTTAATTCAGAAACGGCGTTATTGCATGCGTGAAGTGCTCCATCCATCGCCCATGCAAGGTGTGTTGATGGATGATGCGATGCAAGGAGGGCTGTGGGCAACATGCACTTCATTGCCTAAGCGTGCAGGCTTCGGTTGGGTAGAGAAGAAAAAAGAGGCGGTAACAATGTGTGACCACCTCAGTAAAGCGGCCTATCTATAAAATAGGTGTAGTGCGTGTGCGACGAGATATGCACCACTTTGCACGCCTTATCCGTTGCGATTAATGGATCATCTGCGTTGATTTCTGTTGCAATTCAACGCCCTATGCGTCGTGTTTCGCGGCTTGCACCTGGCGCATCACGCGCAACCAGTTCTCGCCCCAAATCTTTTTGATGTCGGCTTTCGAGAACCGTTGCCGCAAAAGGGCGGTGGTGAAGTTGATGAGTTCCGACGCATCGGCCAGCCCTTTGATGCCGCCATCGCCGTCGAAATCGGTGCCAAGGCCCACGTGGTCGATGCCCATCACGTCGATAGCATGGTTCAAATGGGCCATGGCATCGCGGATGTCGGCCTCACCTTCCTTGCGCAGAAAGCCGTGATAGAGCGTGATTTGCGCTACACCGCCCGCCTGAGCGAGCGCCTTTAACTGCGCGTCGGTGAGGTTACGCGGCACATCGCACAGCGCTTTGCAGTTGCTGTGGCTGCACACAATGGGCGTTTGGCTGATGGAAAGGGCATCGAAGAAACTCGTTTCGGCACCGTGACTGAGGTCGACCATCACGCCCAATCGGTTCATTTCGCCTATCACCTGCTCGCCAAAAGCACTCACACCGCCATGCGTTTGCGTGCCTCTTGCACTGTCGCAAATCGCGTTGTCGCCGTTGTGACACAGCGTGATATAAACGATTCCGCGTTGCGCAAAGTGGGCAATATTGCGAATATCGTCTTCAATAGCCAGCCCGTTTTCGATGCCGAGCATAATGCTTTTCTTGCCCATCGCCTTGTTTTCGTAGAGCTGTTGGGGCGTCCTGGCCAAGGCAACATAGTCACTCTCGTGCGCCACGATGGCCTCTATCTGGTCGAAAATGCTGTCGGCATACTGGCGAGGCGACATGCCTTCGGGCAGCTCTCCGGGCTTAGGATGCTGCGGAAGATAGGCCACCATGGTCACGGCATCTTGCTTTCCGTCGGTCATCTTGTGCAGATCGTAGAGCACCTTGGGATCTCTTTGTTCGAAATGCACGCCCTGTGGGAAGAACATCGGCGTGTCGCAATGGCTGTCAAGCGTGAGGATTTCGCGGTGAAGTGCCTTGGCAGCCTTGAACTCCCGGCTGCGTTGCGTGAGCCATTCAAACAGTTTCAGTCCCTCGCCGCCCATCCATTCGGGATGCCATTGCACGCCCATGAGCGCCTTTTGCTCGGTGCTTTCCACCGCTTCAATCACACCATCGGGTGCCGTGGCTACGACATGGAGATGCGAACCGCAGTCTTTCACCGCTTGATGGTGAAAACTATTGACAAAAGTTTCCTGTCCATAAAGGGCATATAGGGTGCTGCCTTCAGTGATGGTCACGCTGTGTGTGGCCTCCGAACGCGGTGCGTCCTGACCGTGTTTGAGGGGCGTTTTGAGGTCTTGCACCAAGTTTCCGCCCAAGGCAATGGCCATGGTTTGCACGCCACGACAGATGCCTAAGATGGGAATTTGGCGGTTGAAAGCCAAACGAGTGAGCAGCAGTTCGGGCAAATC
>ERZ772986.775-NODE-775-length-19464-cov-10.234015_pt1 | contig 19464 bp, 22 predicted proteins | sample MGYA00511898_ERZ772986 | MGnify/ENA primary metagenome ERZ772986 (study PRJEB29015, sample SAMEA2737934) | human oral metagenome | biome: human oral; feature: human-associated habitat; material: dental | place: China | collected 2148 ... | reverse complement strand
ATGGAGCCTACCATGCCAGGGAAAACTACATTAGGATTACTAGACAACAAGGTATTGAGCTGATCACTCCTCCACCTAAGCATGCTGTAGAACATCTTAATACTGGTCGATATTACCAATGGTATGACACTCCAGGCTGGGAGGAACGTAATCAGGTAGTTAGATATGTAGATAAATGCGGACCGGCTCAATGGAAGAGAGATACTAACTACCACCGTCGTAGTCTAGTCGAGAACGCCTTCTTTAGACTCAAGACTATCTTTGGTGAAAGGCTAAAGTCCAGAACCGAATCAAATCAGCTAGTAGAACAACAACTAAAAGCCAGTATCATTAATGCGTTCAATGCTCTTGGTCTACCCAAATACGAAGAGATAAAGACATAAAGCATAGTACAAGTCTACCAACATGCAGTCATGCAGAGATAACCAGACTCATAGCTCACTGAGACTAGGGATTATGCAACAAAGCCCTTATCCTAAATAATGAGTATTATCCGGATAAAGATGATCAAGTAGCTGGCGTAATTCGTCAGCAGTTATCTCCATCGACATACATTCCGAGCCAAAGGCGAGGATTAGCTTACTGTGTTGATAAATAACTGGATCAACGACGATAGCACTGATCAGGCCGTCAGGTAAACCAAACGGCGTCATGCAACCCGGTTGCATCTTGGTTAGCTCAATCATCTCGTCGCCAGCGACTAGTTTTATTTTCTCGCCTAGAATCTGACGTAGTGCCTTCTGATCCATTCGTCGGTCGGAAGTGGTCATGAAGAGGTAGTACTTGCCGGACTTACCCTTTAGAAACATTGACTTAGTCTTGGTGCCGGTTAGACCTAACTCCCGGTCAACTTTCTCGGCCGTCTCAAAATTAAGGATGGGTTCGTGCTGGACGATCCTAGGGTGTAAGCCTAGCTGGTCAATCGTTGCTTGGCATTTTTGGTTATTGTCGTTCATTAGTTTGGTCCTCTCGTGGCTAAGTAATTGATGCTTGGTAGATTTGGCTGATCGCCTGTGACAAAGCGGCGTCAAACTGGGCGTCACTCTGCTGATCACGTAAGTTCTGGAGGAGGGCTCGAGAGAAGCTGGCGGGCATATTATGGTTTAGCATCAGCTTGATGCAAGCCTCGTTGACATTATAGCCACCGGACAAGGCAACGACTCGGACTACTGAGTCGAAGCGGTATAGGTCGGCGTAAAAATTAGCTTGGCTGGGGATGGTCAGCTTGAATATCACCGGCGCTTTCCCCCACTGCTCCAGCTGAGCGGTGATTTCGCTCAGGAGCAGCTGCTCGCACCGGTCTTTATCCGGGGCGTCGATGCTGACCTCCGGCTCGATGATCGGTACCAGCCCGGTCTGACTGATCTGCCTGGCTAGCTGAAACTGCTGGTCGACGATTGCTTTGATGCCGGTCGGATTGGCCATATGGATGAGTGAGCGCATCTTCGTGCCTAGGATGGGGTGTCGCCTGGCTTCGTCGAGGCGATGAGCCAGCTCGGGGATCGGCTTCATCAGCTGAACACCGTCTGACTGCATAGCCAGTCCATCGTCTACCTTTAGGAAAGGCACGATATGCTTCTCCTGCCATAGATACTCGGCGGTATATCTACTGCCTATCCGAGAGTTCACCGTTCGTTCGAAGAGGATGGCGCCGATGATGTATTGGTTGGTGAAGGCAGGACTAGTGATGACTCTGGTGCGCATCTGGTGAATAAGCCGGAACATCTCGGCTTCGCCGGTGTAGTTGATGGCGCTGATGCCATAATTCGCCAGTGCCTTGGGTGTGCTGCCACCGCTTTGATCAAGGGCGGCGATGAAGCCTTGACCGCGCCTCATCTGCTCAAGCATTTCGTTAAATGTGTTTGATTCCATAGGCTTATTATGAGGGTAATTTAACGACGGCGCAAGGTGCGCTTGATCACCGCCATGATGCCACCGCTATTGACGCCGTCTTTGCGACGCTCGGTCTTATACTTGCGGATTTGCCCCTGCAACTTACGCTCGACGATATCAATGGCTGCTGCTACACTGGTGGCTGTCTCGCTGGCGACTAGAGTCTTGTCGGGTAGAGTCAGGACGACGTCGCACTGGTATTTATCGTCGCCCGGCTGAGTAAGTAGGCTGATCTTAGCGCTGACGAAAGCCGAGCGACGGCTATGCATCGGCATGTGATTGACTAGCTTGCGACACTTGCGGTCGATATAATCTTGCTCTTGGTCAGACAGCTTGTAGTTAGTGCCTGAGATCTCTATGCTTAGGGTTTTACTGCTCATAACTCCCTCCTTTAATAGTGGTTATATTTTACCATTGATAGCTATAATTCGCCACGATCAGCCAGGTAGGGACGTAGAGCCGCCGGTACGGTCAGCTTGCCGCCATCGTGGGCGTAATTCTCGATGATAGCGACTAGAGTACGAGCTAAGCTGATGCAGGTGCCGTTAAGGGTGTGGACGCTCTCAACGGTGCCATCCTGGCGTCGCACTCGGGTACTGACGGTATTAGCCTGGAAATCCGTGCAGTTGGAGCAGCTGGTTAGCTCGCGGTAGGCTCCGTCGTGTGGACTCCAGAACTCGATGTCGTACTTCTTGGCGGCCGGGGCGCCCAGGTCGCCGGCGGCGATATTGATAACCCGATAAGGGATGCCGAGTTCTTGCCAGATCTCCTCCTCGACACCGAGGATCTGTTGGTGGATCTGTCGGCTCTGCTCGGGTAAGCAAAAGGCGTACATCTCCAGCTTATTAAACTGGTGGACCCGGAATAGCCCGCGGGTGTGCTTGCCGGCTGCCCCTGCTTCCTTGCGATAACAAGGTGAATAGCCGGCGTATAGCAAGGGTAGATCCTTTTCGTCCAGTATTTCATCCATGTGATAGCCGGTGATTGACATCTCGGCGGTGGCGATCAGCCCAAGGTCCTCTCGCTCAATGAAATACTCGTCACTCTGGTCGCTGGTCCGAGGAGCGAAGCCGGTTCCGGCGAAGACTCGCCCTTTAACCATGTGCGGCACCGTCATATAGGTAAAGCCCTTGGCGATGACCTTGGCGAGGCCATACTGCACTAGGGCATTCTCAAGCAGAGCCAGCTCGTTCTTCAGGTAATAGAACTTAGCTCCCGCCACCTTGACGCCTCGCTCGAAATCTACCCAACCTCGGTCGGTGGCGTAGTCAAGGTGGTCAACTCCGCTCGGCTTCGGCTCACCCCACTCACGTACGGTGACGCTATCCTCCTCTCCCCCCAGGGGGACGTCATCAAAGATGATGTTTGGCAAGCGATCAATGCTGGCAGTCAACTTGGCAGAGAAAGCTTTATGACGCTCTTCCAGCTCGGCTAGCCGAGCTTTGAGCTTCTTGCCCTGCTCGATCAGCTCGGGAGCCGGCTTGCCGTTCTTCATCTGAGCGGCGACGCTATTGCGCTGAGCTCTCAGGTCATCAATCTGCTTACCCAGTTCCCTACTCTCTCGGTCAAGGCGTAGGGTCTCGGCGACGTCGACTTGGTAGCCCTTGGCGTCGGCGGAGCGCTGGACTAGCTCGGCGTGATCACGGATGTATTTGATGGTTAACATAGTCTTATTCTAACATGAGGCGGGTACTACTTACTCAAGAGTTATGTCTGTAATTTCCCTCCACGCATAGCTTGAGTTGGTACGAGTAGTACAGGTGGTCTCCCCAGGCCTACTACCTAGGCAACCTCTCACTCTTCGTCTCGTCATCATTTCCTTCAGACCCGCCTGGCTGGCTCGTGACACAGCTCTGGCTTCAAGCGTGCACAGTCTTCAGGAAATAACGATGTAGATGAAGGACAAAAGACACCCTTTAGTGCGATAAAAGGTGATATAGCAGTAAGCTAGCCAGTGTTCGTAGTGACAGATCACCTAGCCCTTATCCCTCTGTGAGACAGATAGAACTAGCGTTAAAAATGCGAATCCAACTACGGAGCGTTATATAATATAGATATGGTAAAGTTAAAGAAAATTAGCAAGATAAAGCATCTAGGTGTATGGGCTGATTATTCTTGGGGTAATAATATTCAGAATGACACAATCTTGCCAGATTTCAAACAGTTTAACGTGGTTTATGGATGGAATGGTACAGGTAAAACTACACTTTCAAGATTATTAACGACATTAAATACTGGTGGACATCCCGAATTCGCCCGACTTGAATACACTGTGCAAGATAGTGCTAACAACAATTATCATCAGGGCGTAACATTCGGCACACCAGTGCGAGTTTTTAACACAGATTGGATTGAAGAGAATGTTGATTTCGACGAACAAAAGTCAAAAAATATAACTGTAATTTTAGGTGAAGAAAATAAGGAGGCAGTTACGCAAATTAAAGCAGACGAGAAAGAATTAAAAGAAATACAGAATACATTACAGACTCTTAATAAAGATAAATGTAATTACGAGAAGATTAGGGGTAGTAAATTTACTGAGATTGCTAAAACTATTAGCCAGGGCACGCAAAATGCTATTGTGCGAAACTATAATAAACGCAATGCCGAAGAAGCTTTTAATAATTTAGACGATAAAAACCTATTGGGCGATAAAGAATTAGATAGGCTGTCAAAGTCAGTTGCACAACAAGCTATGGATAAATTGACAGAGCTGTCAATTACTACCCCACAAAGAGACTTAGAGAGCATCATAATTGATGCAAGAAACTTACTTACTAAAACAGTTGAATCAACTATCATAGAGAGATTTAAGGAAAATTCCGACATTGCGAATTGGGTTGAGGCTGGTTTGACGTTGCATAATAAATACAAGAACAACAAGTGTGATTTTTGTGGTCAACCCATAACAGCTGATCGTATTGCTGAACTGACTGCGTATTTCAACAAGGCTGACGCCGAATTAAAAGCTGACATTGATAAATTGGCAGAGCGACTACGTAATACCTATGCTAAAATAGAAAAAGTAATTCCGGCTGATAAGATGAATCTTTATCAAGAAATGCGTGACGAATATGAAGAGGCAGCCGAGAAGCTAATTGAACAACGCAACATAGTATTAACCGCAATAGCTGATTTTGGCAAAAAGATAACTGACAAAAAACTACATACCACTGAAAAGATTGATGTTTCTGATGAACCTAATTTGAGTAGTTTCGTAGAAAGCATTAAAACCATCAATAGAGTAATAACAAAACACAACAGAAAAACTGATGAATTTGACGAACAACGTAAAAGAGATAGCAAGCAAATCGAAACACATTATCTGAGTACGATCTTTGACGATGTCGCCGAATTGAACAATAAAATTGAGACTGCCGCAAAGGAGATTAAGGAACTAACGGAAGGTGCTGAGGGCGATGAAAAAAGCATAGGAGTTAATAAATTAGAAAAAAGAATTAGAGAAAATAAAGTAAAAATATCAGCTACTCATCAAGCCTGTGAGCAATTAAATATCAAGTTGAGAACTTTTCTTGGACGTGACGAAATCACTTTTAAACCAAATTCTGACGATGACGGCTACGACATATTGCGTGGAGGTAATCCTGCTAAAAATCTCAGTGAAGGTGAAAGGACAGCTATTGCTTTTACATTCTTTGTCATGCAACTAGGTGACGACTTTGACGTAAGAACTAGTATAGTCGCAATTGACGACCCAGTGTCGAGCCTTGATGCAAATTCGCAGTTCCAAGCTTTTTCATTTCTTAAAAATGCTACTGAGGATGCTGGCCAACTGTTTTTGTTTACTCATAATTTTGAGTTTTTAAAACTTATTCTAAATTGGTTGCATTATAAAAAAAGGAAGCATACTTCATTATATATGGTGAAAAATACATTTACTGGCGGTTTGCGAGAAGCATATTTGGCTCCATTAGACCCCGTACTCAGAAAATACGAGAGCGAGTACCTCTACTTATTTGATACCGTTTATCATTATAAAAGTGATGGAACTATTGAAAATGCCTACAAAATGCCTAATATTGCCAGAAAGCTGCTTGAGAGTTTTTTGATGTTCCGCATTCCTAAAACCTGTAATATGTATGAAAGATTACAAGAATTAGAATTTGACGAAAATAAAAAAGTTGCAATTTATAAATTCGTAAACGATCAATCACATATTACCGGTGCAGGTTTCGATCCGTCATTAGTGCCTGAGACACAGAAATGCGTCGGTTACTTACTCGAGTTAATGGAAACCACTTTTAAAGATCATTATGATTACTTAGTTGAAGAAATTAGTTAATTTCTATTGTAACCATTTTTGAAATTTATCTGTTTCGTTTGTTTCTAGTGATAAGTCAATAGCAATGACTAATCAGATTTTGTCGCTCAATAATTTATTGTTTTACAAATATCGGTATGGTTGCTAACTCTTTTCGCTTCCAATTCCTCGTTTAGGCCTTTAATGTTTCCCACAGTCTCAATCTTATTATTTTCTTTTACAACCGCCTTTTGTTGTCTTCCAAACACCTCAAGACGTTTTTTAGCTGCATCAAAATAATCTTTTTCTAACTCTATACCGACAAATTTACGATTATTCTTAAGTGCTGCTATACCAGTCGAGCCAACGCCCATAAATGGATCTAGGACGGTATCGCCTCTATTGGTTGCTATTTTAAGTAGATGCTCAAGGATGGCGACGGGTTTCTGTGTAGGGTGTTTTGGCTCTTTTAGACGTTCTGGCCTCATGCAAATCGGTGATTCAAAGAAATTGTGCATCTCGTTTTGTTTCCCAAAGTTCCAAGTGTGCCCTTTGTTCCACATACAGACAATCAATTCGCAACTATTCAGAAAGCCCGCCTTGCGGAACTTCGGCACGGGATTAGTCTTGTGCCAGACAAAAAATTGAAAAGTATCAAATAGCGGGTCAAAAGTGGAATGCCATTTACCAATAAGATTGTAACTACAAAAAGCCATGACGTTACCGCTCGGCTTTAATATGCGCATGAACTCATTTTTCAGGCTGGCTGGATCAAAATCTTTGTCCCATTTTGCTAAATCATTGTTGATATCAGAACGCCAAGTAAATTTTATATTACCAGTAGAATAAGGACTTAAATTGTACGGTGGATCTGTCAAAATTAAATCTATACTATGGTTGGGAATTTTTTCGAGTCTTTCAAAAGCGTCTTCGTTAAACAATCTCATTGCCACTTTCGCCATATTTTACCCTAAATACCTTCTTTTGATATTATTGAGCGCATTAAGAATTAAGTTGGCGTATTTTTTATATTCGTCTATAACTACTTCGTAGCCCCGCTCGGATTTGCAGACAAAGTTCCAAAAATCACACCCAATCAGTAACTCATCGGTCGCAAAAAACTGCCTTACTCGTTCTTGTCTCCAAGGCTGCCCCTCGCCAAAACGATTGTAGGCTGTCGCAAAATAAATATGTACCTTATCACTATTGCCAAGTTGATTTGATAGAATAGCATATTGCTCTAGAATCGCCTCTTTCTCGGAACGAGATTTTTTATTATCTAAATCGCCACCAGTTTTCAATTCTATGAGATAATACTCGCCAGTTTCCATGTCTTTTAGGCAGTAATCGCTTATGTGTGTTTTTGTGTGGGCATTTTTGCGACTTAACTTTACAAAATCTTTGTAGTCGGCAATCTGAGGTTTCCGCCTGTGGCTCTTGTATGATTCTAGCAGTTCTGCAATTTTGGAAGTTTGAGAAGGATATAAGTCACCTGTAACGCTTTGTGAAACTTCGTAAAATAATTGAGCAATGTTTATCGCCATTTTTTCGAGCATATTTCCGAGGGAGCTGTCAAGTGAACGCACGAGCGCTGTATAATATTGGATTTCGGAACCAAGGGCTGCAATAAAGACGTTGTAGATCTTCATGTTGATTGTGCCGTTCGGATCGTCGTATTCGGCAATATGCCGAGTTTCAAAGCCTGACGCATAAGATTCTATTGATGATCTTACTATTGCCCTAATCGCCACCTCATCTTTGATCATAAGTTTATTTTATCATATTTTTAGCCATTAAAGACTGTACTAACTCACTACATTCTGGACTGTAGAGTTCCGCTGGCTGTATTGTAACAGAAACTCAGCTGATGGAAGCCTATGCCAACCAGCTGGATTATCTCATAGCTGGCTTAAGGTTGATGCCATTATGATAGGCTAACTGTTGCTCACTCAATCTTGTCGCCTGGCTGGCTTGTGTGCTGCTGAGCTTCAAGCGCACACAGTCTTCAGGAAATGACTGACGCAGACGAAGGACGAAAGACACCCTTCGAGGCGTTAAGGATTATATGTGTCAGAGTAGCTCACCTAAGCTTCCGATGGCTGTTGATGCAGCAGTAGGCTGGCAATTGCCAGTGGTAATCGCTACGTCGCCAACCTGTCCAGCAGATGCTAGTTAGGCTAGCTAGACACAACAAAGCATTGCTATATCTTAGTCTTCTTTCATGATTGCAAGTGTTAAGCATCATGCTGGAGCCTGAGGAAGCTAGGTGAGCTACTCTGGCTAGAGCGTTGACGCACGTAATTCCCCCAGTCTCATTTCTTAGCCTGGCTTTAGTCAAAAACAGATGCTCCTGGTACGAGTAGTACAGTGTGGTTGACGAAGGCTGTTGATATAGCAGTAAGCTATCCAGTGCACGTGGTAGTTTATACGGTGCCAACCCGTCCAGCTGATGCTAGCTAGGTTAGCTAGACACAGCAAAGCATTGTTATACCATAGGCTTCCTTGTGGCTATGAGTGTTAAGCATCGTGCTGGGGCCTGAGGAGACCACCTGCGCTGCTCGTACAAACCTGGATTATACGTGGAGGGAAATTACAGATTTTACTCTGAGCTCAGGCTGGTGCCGAGGAGTCCGGCTAGTGACCCTTGTAGCTTATCTAGCGTTATAGGATCGCTGGGGATGGTAACATTGGGTCGCTTTTCCAGCCGCTCAACAGTCAGGTCAAGCTGATAGTCGGCGGTGATGTTTTTCTGCTTGTCAAACAGCTTAGTCTTGACATTATACTTAGCGATCCGGTGTTTACCGATTAGTGAACCCTTAACCCATAACTTGGCACTAAAGCCACTTTGCTTGATTGATTGTTTGGCGCTATTAATTGCCTTATCGCTACTGACCTTTTCAATCTCATTCGTCGATGCTCCGCCGCTATTAATTGCCTTATCGCTACTGACTTTCTCGACTTTATTCGTCAATGCTCCACCGCCACACTTAAATCCCGATTCCCCGTCGCCACATTTTTTAGCCGACGTTTCGTCGGAATACTTACTATCTGTCTGTGCTTCACCGAGACACTTATGCAGGTCTTTGTACGCGGCCGTATCTTCCAGTTTCTTGGCAACCTTCGCCCAGGCGTCAGCGTTCAGTGTCACCTGATAAATAGCGCTATCACCCTCGGTGCCGGCGTTTCTGATATTGAGGAACTTGCTCTCCATGAGAATCTTGATCATCTCCAGCTTAGCCTCACGCTTGCTGAGGTTGGACATGAGCTTGTCGGAGCATTGAACGGATCGGCCAACTGAGATATTGTCAATCTTATTCAGATCCAACTCAATCCACCGATTGACCAGGACATCCGCTATGGTCTTGATCAGACCTTGGAGCTGACCGGATTGATCGCTCGATACATTGACCTTGACGTCAGGGCTATCCTCACTGATGCTTTGCTCGGTAGATTGACTAGCCAGGTTCATATTGCCGGAGATGGCTTGGAAGTAACTATGGACGAGGGTGTTGTCAAGCTTGACGTAGAGCTTGCCTTGGTTAGCGGCTAGACCAACTTCGCCCAGCTTCATGGTTTTACCCTTACCGGTGATGTTAATATTCGCCGTACCGCTACCCTGTTTCTTCTGCCCCAGCCAACCGGCTTCACCTTGTAGCTTGATGCTGTTCCAATCAAGCTCACCAGACGCAGCACTTGGCTGAGATGGCTTGACCTCTACTGTGTATTTGACGGCACGATCAGACTGATCTGCATCAGTTTCCAGCGCTTCCCTGACAATCCGGTCCGGGTTGGTCAAGTGAAGAAAAGCTAGAGTTCCGCCGACTATCAGGATGAGAGCCAGGCTGATGGCCATGATAATCTTGACAGGCAATTTCTTGGATCGGCCGGTCGAGGGCTGAGCCACCTGACCAAAAGGCGACGGCGCTGGACTGCTCGTTTCCTTGGTCGTGTTATCTGATGACATGAGTTGGCTGATCTGATCTTGCCGGTGGGCTGAGTCACCAGCCGACGCCGAGACGACGCCCTGATCCTGCTTATCGTTATCCATGGTTTTAGTATAACATGCCCATTGGACACAGAGTTGTCCAATTAGAGAAAAGAAGCTAAAATAGATGATGTTAAATCATTGCGGTAGAGATGTGGAGACTGACGACGAGATAAATGAACAGCCGGATGCGGCGGAAATCCGACGTCGCTTGATGGCGGCAGATGAAGCTGAGGCGCAGCGGATCATTCAATATATGATTGACTGCCCGGCGGAGGACTGGTTCGAGGTCGGCTTTGCTATTGATGACGATATGAATTATCCACATCGAGAGCTGATCAAGAAGTATCGGAATGATATTTTCGGCTCAGCCGCCATAGCCGTGGCTGACAATGATGGGTTGACTCGGTCGCCTGACGATGATGAAGATATGATGGATATGATAGATAAATAGAAAGCCCCGCCTTCCACAAGAGGGGGTGGTGTAGCGCGAGATTACCCCTCCGTGCTCATCCGGAATATCCCGCCATGCCAGTCATGACCAAAGCAGTGCTATAATCTGCTTATGGATAAAGAGATCTTACGTCACCGGGAATTCATGCAGACTAAGCTGGAGAGGCTGGCTAGCGAACGTCGGGGTAAGCAACAATCTGAGCAGCTTTGGCTACTGTGGCGCTACCATCACTACCAAGTGCAGAACTTTCAGCACGAGCGCCAGATCCATCTGTTGGTTACGATCACCTTTGGTCTGATCATGCTGGGCGGTTGGGTGGGTCTGCTGGGCTGGCTGGTGGTCACCGGCGGCTCGTTTGATACGGTGACTTGGCTAATCATTGCCCTAGTGACCATTCTGACGATCTTGGAGGGGGCATACCTGGGCTACTACTATCGACTGGAGAATCGCATCCAGCTGCTCTATCAGCTAGACGATCAGATCTACCGAGCTTTGTCGTGACGATGTGCTAAGATAAAGGCTAGGGTAAATTATGATATTCCGAGTAGCTGACGACAGACTAAGTACAGCCAACCGACCTCGGCCTCGTCTGATCAGGCTAATCGAGACTGACTACAGCGACGACTGGCACCGGCTAATTTTCTGGCGCAATGCCTTCTTGATCTATTGGATATTCTCACTGATCGGTCATATCTTAGAGCTGATCTGGGTTAATCTACCTTTGCTGACTAATCAGCCACCAATCAATGTATTACCGACCTTTGTCTTAGCGGCGCCTTACGGCTTCGGAGCGTTGGCGCTAATCTGGGTGATCTACCCCTTGATCAAAGAGAACCGAATCAATGCTCCGACCGTATTTGTCCTGAGCTGTATCCTGGGTGGAGTGATCGAATTTATCTGTGCGGCGACCATCGTGGCGGTGACGCCGGATCACACTAACTACTACTGGGATTATAGTGATCAGCCATTTAACCTATTTGGCTTTATCTGCCTCAAGAACTGCCTGGCTTTTGGCGTGGCATCGGTGCCGGGGGTTTATTGGGGCTTTCCCTTGGTCAATAATCTGATCAACTGGCTAGACAAGCATTGGCGCCAAGCGCTGAATGTCGGTACAGTAGGTCTATTTACCATCTATATGGTTATCCAAATAATGGTGATGAGCGGTCGCCCGCCAGCTAAAGTCCTTCACTTGCCTCGTCCATATTTCGACATAGCCGGTGTCTGTAAGAACCAGCCAACTTGCCCGCCGCCCCGCAAATAGGTGGTAGCATTCTAGTCGGTTTTGGTGCATAGTAATAGTATGAAGAACGATACCAAGCCATTACTATACGAGCAGATCATAGCTGATCCGATGAATGCTGGCTATACCGACCGGGGCTGGCAGCCGGTCTACTCGGCTTCGCCCCATTCACGGATAGTCATAGTTGGCCAAGCGCCGGGGCGAGTTGCCCAAGAGTCGGGCAAGCCCTGGAATGATGTCAGTGGACAGAATCTTCGTCAGTGGCTGAACGTGACGGAAGAGCAATTTTACGACCCTCGACTGTTTGCACTAATGCCGATGGACTTTTACTATCCGGGCAAGGGCAAGCACGGTGACTTGCCGCCTCGACGGGAGTTTGCCGAGAAGTGGCACCCTCGTCTACTCGACCGGATGACCGAGGTGAAGCTGACAATCTTAGTCGGGGCGTATGCTCAGAAGTTCTACCTGGCAGGACAAGCCAAGCGAGATCTGACTGAGACGGTAGCGAGCTACAGCGAGTATCTGCCTAAGTATTTTCCGCTGGTTCACCCTTCACCACTTAACTTTCGTTGGCGCAAGCGCAATCCTTGGTTCGCCGGTGAGGTAATCCCGGCTTTGCAACGGGTGGTACAAGAAGTACTGGCCGACTAAATATCTGCTTATCTTTGGCGGCAGGTCAAGCTCAGTCTTTTGAACAATCCATCTATCGGCGGTGACTTGTCGCTTGAGGTTTTATTTACATTAGTCCGTCACTCAGCCCGGTGACCGGCGGTGGTAGCTTGACCGGTGAAGCATAAGCTCTGGGTAGCATCATCCACGGTCGCCAAGCCCGCTTGACGGCAGCCAGGTCATCGCTGATATTCGACTGATAATTGCCGGACGCCTGAGCATACTCTGTAGCGACCGGGCCGGTGGCGCTAAAGACTATCTGGGCTATGCGATAGCCGATCGGCAGGACGACATAGCTGTACTCATTCAGATTATGAATCTCCATCGTCCAGCGGTTGATGTAGCCCGGGTCACCCCAACCGGCACAATAGCAGGCGCTGATGCCGATGCGCCCGGTGGTGCTGCGAGCTTGCATACTGGTGGTGCCCGGCGGTAAGATGCCGATGAACTCGTGGGTGTGTGCCAAGATTCGCTCATTAGGGTGGAGGACGATGACCGGATGAGCATCGTCGATACCGACCAGCGTATCGATATTAGCTACTTCCGGTCGGCTAATCTTGCGCCGAGCCTCACACCAGGGCTTGGCGGTCAAATAATCGCCAAAGTACTGCCGAGTACTGGCTTGGTCAAAGGGGTTGAACAGTTCGTCTTGCCGGCTGCCACCGGCTCGGTAAAAATAATATCCCAGAGTGACGTCGATACTGCTGCCGTTGATCTGAGCCGGCGCCGGGTCGCAAACGATATGACCCTGCTCCAGTCCGGCAATAATCTCGGTGTCACTGTAGACACCGGTCGGTTGATGTTGGGGCTGACTAGTCATGGTCAGGCTATTATAGCAGAGACGGGCTACTTACAGACTTAGAAACTTGTGTTCATAAACGTACTCAATTCTGGTACCGTTATACTCGGTAACGGTTTGATCGCCAACGGGATAAGTATGGCCGTGTAGCCAGACCTTTGGGTGGTAAAGGTCAAGGTATCGACGTAAAGCGTCGAACCCCTGGTGGTCTATCGCTTCCTCGTCATTAATCCCCCTTGGTGGACAGTGCGATAGAAAGACATCCACCGGAGGGAATCCCTGCATTAGCTTAGTGGCTTCTGCTTGTGTGTACATGATGGCTTGGGGATTATCCTTGTAACGGACGCAACCCTGAAAGCCACCAAAGGTCAGTCCTCTGTACTGCCAAATCTTGCAGTGCATATCAGCGATGCCCACCTCTTGCATATATTCCCCGCTATCATGATTACCATAAACTCCAATCTTGGGGATATCGGTGATGTAGGCTAACGCCAATAAATCGCTTCGGTCAAAGTCGCCCAGAGTAATAATCAAGTCAATTTGCCGGTCTCTGACCGTCTGAATGATATCTATCTTAGGACGACGATCAGCTAAGGCCAGTACTCGTAGAGGCGTTCTTGCTGTAGCTGACTGATCGTTATATGGGGATTGAATCATTAGTTTTTCATCCTGCTGCCTATCAATAATGCTTATTCTATCATAAATATCTTTTTAAGAAGCAGTCAGATTTGGATCGGGTTAATGTAATGAGTGCGATTACACTGTATTCTACCTGTGATGTGGTGTTATGCGTCATGTCGGGATATAATGTGTCTAATGTCTAAGCAAGGGCAATATATCGTCATCGAGGGTAATGACGGTACCGGCAAAACAACTCAGCTGGAACTACTGGCGAAGCATCTTAGTTCGCTCGGTCGCCGGGTAGAGGTGATCGAAGAACCGGGTAGCGACGACCCGGCTAAGTCTACCCCGATAGCGAATTACTTGCGGCAACTGATCAAAGACAGTCAGCTGGAGCGTTCTGCTGAGATCAACCTGGCTCTGTTTAGTGCGGCTCGGCGGGAACTGTGGCAGCACAAGATATCTCCCGCTTTAGATAGCGGCGCTACGGTATTGTCGTCACGCAACTTTATCTCTACTCTAGCCTATCAGGGATACGGCGAGGGGTTGGACGTAGCTCACATTAGACAGGTGACTGAGCTATTCACTAGCGAGCGATACATGAACCCGGACTATACGATCATCCTAGCTTTAGATGACGAAGCGGAGCGAGTCAGGCGGATTAGTCGGCGAGGTGAGCCGGAGTGCCCTGATACTTTCGAGTCGAGAGATGGTGCTTTTCAGCGTCGGGTTAACCAGGCTTACCGAGATATCGCCTCGCAGTGCGATCTTCCTATAGTCAAATGTATCTCGTCTGACGGGCGCCGAAAATCTATTGATGAGATCCGACTGGAGATTAGGCAGATAGTTGAGCGAGAAAATATCTGATACATTGAGGAAATAAGCCTCTAGCGGTCTTTTCTGGCTACCATAGCGTACTGCATGAAATAATCTTCCAAAGTCTCGTCCTCCATGGCTGCGAATAGTTCACGAGCCCTCAGCACTTCTCTCAGCTGAGGCGACTTATCACGAGCCAGCTTCTCGACGGTGGCATCAATCAGATCCAACCCTCGATATAATGCCCCGGTCATTGCCTGAGTATCACCTCGCCTCTTAGCGCTAAAGGCTCGTCCAACTTCCGATCCGATATTACCCATCTGTTCGAAAATGGTCAGGCTCTGCCAGCGCTCTTTATTGAAAGCATACTTACCCATGTGCCACCTCGATGACAATCCGTTTGATCTCTTCTCTGACAGCCGGATCCAGTACATCACGAGACGGGTTGTCCCGGCGAGGGCGTATATTGATCATGCTGTCATACTCAATAAAGGTACTCTTGCCAAAATTGCCCGGGTAGAGATTGATCCCCCATAGGTCATCTTGGTTAGAGCCGTGTTCCAGTAGGTAGCTTTCGCCGTCAGCATGCATCTCCATATCAACCACTAGTTCTTTGCGCTTGACATCAACCACTGCTTTCACCAGAGGTTCGTACATCTTCTCGGACATCCGGCTTAGCTCGTCGACGGATATTTGTTTAACGATTTCCATAAGACAAGTTTATCACGTGACGTGGGTTAAGAGTCAGAATCGGTCGATGATTTGCCGGTAAATGTGGTAAGCTTGCTCGATTTGGCTGATAGAAACCGACTCGTCGATAGCGTGAGCCTGGGCGAAGTCGCCCGGTCCATAGATGATGGTCTGAATGCCAATCGCCTGGAAGAAAGCCTGGTCGGTGGCACCGAAGCTGACAGCTGTCTCGGCCTCGGGTATGACATCTCGAGCGGTATTCAGGATGGGCGCATCCGGGGCGCACTGGGCGGAGCTGACCGGGTCGGTGGCGTAGTGCCACGAACAATGATATTTGACGGATAGCTGATCCAGATACTTATCGAAATCGGCATCCAGCTCGGGTGTGGTGCGAACGTCAACTGCCAGATGACTGGCGCTGGCGGTCTTATTGCCGGGGTAAGTACCGTCCGGCTCGATTCGGGTCGGTGTGAAGGTCGGGTCACCGAGCGACTCGTCATGATAGTCGTGATGGAGTTTATCCTGAATGGTCGGTAGGTCGTTTAGTAGCGAGACGATCGGTGGCAATGAGCTGTTGCGGTAGGCGGACTCTTGCGACGAGTGCCCTGATGCTCGCTCGAAAGTCAGTTCGATGAAACGATTACCTCGGTGGCCGATCTCAATCCGCCGATCAGTTGGCTCGGCGATGATGCAGCTAGCTTGGTTGTAAGAGGTATTTTGAGCGAAGTACTTAGTGAAGTCGGCTGAGCCGGCTCCGTCTACCTCCTCGTGAGCTACTGCAACACACCATAGGTCCAGGTCGTCTCGGCGCTCAGTCAGATAGGACTGACCGGCGATCATCTGGATAGCGACGCCGGATTTCATATCACTGGCACCAAGCCCGTAGAGGCGATCACCCTTTGTGCGAGGCTGCCAAGGGCTACCCTGCCAGGCCGACTCGTCGCCGGCGGGGACGGTATCGATGTGTCCACAGAGGAGCAGTGCTTTACCGGCGGGTTGACTAGCTTTGGACTTACCTCGGATAAGGCCGGCGGTGAAACGCTCCTTGGTGATGACCTGATCAAAGCCGGCTTGCTTCATCCACTTAGCGACGAAGCTGAGGATCTCCGCCTCGTCATCCGACACTGAGGGGATGGTGATAAGCTGCTTAGTTAATGCGATGGCGTCTTGGGCGCTCGGTTGGTGCTGTTCCATACCATTACAGTATCACAACAGCCATAACTTTTGTCAGTGGCTTGGCCGTAGAGAGGACAGGTCTTGCACAGCTCCAGCGCCTCAGGTGGGATTTCGGTGGCATAGGTAATTTCTCGTCCGGCTAGGCTTTCGGCGATGGGTAGACTGTCGTCATTACAAAATGCATACGGCGTCAGCCCTTCTGCCTCGGTAGCTTGTAGGATCTTGTCAAATAGTACCGTGCCGATACCGTGACCTCGGAGTTTACGGCTGACCTTGAGCGAGCCGACCTCAGTCATCCGGCGAGTGGTGCCGGCGCAAGTGTGTTCTATCGGCGTCATCGCCCCGACATAACCAACCAGCCGGTCGGCAAAGTTGGCTACCCCGTCCCCTTCGGTGGATGTGGTAGCGAGGCTAGACTCGGTAGAGGCGGGCTGGGGTGGCTCTAGGGCGATGACGGCAGTATGACGCTCGGCGATTGCCTCGGGCGTGACGGATAGCATCTGCTTGTCGTCCGCTTCTTGACGATTAACGAAGTCAGCGATAGCGACAGTGGCTAGTCGGATCTGCTGATTATTCATGACGGAAGTAAGCTCGTTAAACTTGACGATCTCCAGCTGGACGCTATGGTCAGCGGACTGTGGCGTGGTGGTAATTAACTCGGACATATCTGCTCTAGTATGCCATAACCATGATATAAATGCAAGTAGCTGTCAAGAGTTGACAACGAGGCAGCTGTATTGAGAGAGATATTAGCGGATAGCCTGGTGAATGCCAATCAGCCGCTTATAGTGCGGGCTAACTTGCCTGCTGGTCGCAATGGAGTTAATGATGAAGCTGAAATCAGTATCGTCCAGATGCCCCTTGATCAATTTGATGTCGCAGTCATCTAGTTTATGTGGATTAAAACGAGATATGCTCTGGCAATCAATGCAAGTATCCCGGCTAAAGAATGGATATTTCCCTGCTCCTATGAATAACAGTGGTTGCTTGGCCGGCGGTACATTGCGTCTCCGGTAGTAATCCATTCTCTTGTGGTACTTCGTAGTTCCGTTGACCACTAGTAGCAGATCATCTCTAGCCGGGTTGATATTTAGCACGACGAAAACATGATAAACACCCGGACTCTTGAACGGCTGGTTACCCTTAATCCTGAGTAAGTCACCCTGCCGAAAGCTCTTGAGGATATTTCTTTGGTGCTGTCTTGTCCGGTCGGAAGGAACCATTGCTATGATTGGGTACTGATAGAATCGTCAATCTCTCGTTGCTCTATGAATACTTCTCGGGCGGCATCTAATACATCTTTATCCTCTTCGAAATAATCATCTCCGACCGGATTCTCAAAGAACTTAGCTTCGTCAATCGGTTGAGAGCTACGTTCACCACCATCAAAATATGACTTGTACTGTAGCCACTCGGGGTACTTGTGGCTAATCTGGTCAGCTAAGTCAAAATCTTCGGCGCTATTAAAGACCTGATAAGCTTTGCGCATCATCTCTTTATCCGTCTCCGACAGGTAGTCTTCCCCGGGGTTCTTAGACATCGCTGTAGAGTATCCGTCGGTGGTAAAGAATTCGCTGATGTAGCTAATATCATCATCGTCCAGTGCGAAATCCCGGTTTAGCTGAGCTATATCTAAAGCCAGCGAGCAAACCGGACCGTGTGGCATAGCGTAGTAGCGTGACTCTGAGACAGTTCTACCATATCGTCTCATATGGAAGCGATCAGCTGCCCAGAGAAGCTTGATTAGCTTGACTCGGTTCATTTTTTTATTATCATCAAGAGACAGTAGATAACCGAGGGTCTGGACGAGCTTGACTAGACTACCGGCCGGGGTGTATGTGTGGTTGCGCAGTTCACTCATATAGTACTCCTTATGTAGATATTCTAGCCCAAAATGAAGTAAAACTCTAGCAAAATGCTAGTGTCTGGGCGGTAAACCTGTATAATATCTAGTATGGGAAACGGTCAACAAGACAGGTCATCTTGGTCTGAGTTGATTATCTTTAGTGTCGCTATAGTGCTGATCTTGGTGGGTGTGTGCCTGTACATTAGCACTACCCTGCGCCGACCGGAGTCGCTAAGTGCGGTTGATCGGGGTAGCTTCCCTGACCTCCCGACTAAGGAATTGTCTCCGCTCAGGGCGAAAGTGGTCGGCATCTTGCGCCAGCAATTTGCCAAGCCTCAGCCCGGCACTTACTATAGCCAGGGAGAAAAACAAAGCTGGTGTGTCAATTTCGTTAGCTGGGTGGCACACGAGGCCGGGGCGTCACTGACCAACCCACATAATGGCGGCTGGCGGATCTCGGGCGTACGTAGCCTAGAGGCATACTATCGAGCCGCCGGCAGATTCCATGATCGGGGCGATAACTATCACCTGCAGCCGGGAGACCTGATCTTTTATGATAAAGGCAGTCAGCGAGACGAGCATGTCAACTTCTTCCTGAAATACGATAAGGGCAAAGCCATCACTATCGGCGGTGACGAAGGCGATACTATCATGGTGCAACGGTTTGACTTCGGTAGTGACGGTCCGATCAAAGGTTTTGCGGCGCTTGAATAAGCTCGGCACTTGTGGATTGGAATGTAGGAAACGGAGTCATGTATTTATTGAAAGAAGCAAACTTATCAAAGAAAGTCCTATGCTGGAGAAGTATAAGCTGTTTGTCCCAAAAGCTTGGGGCAATATGGACGAAAGAAGCGGGTATATCGGCGGATCTTTCTCGGAGATATTGGTAGCAAATATGGACTTGATGACAGAGAAATCCGCTTCATTGAGGAAAAAGTGAAAGAGATGGAGTGAAATGGCTAAGACCATCATTTGTAAAGACGTTTACGGCAATCAATACACCGTTCCCGTTGA
>ERZ772986.770-NODE-770-length-19565-cov-3.511891_pt1 | contig 19565 bp, 13 predicted proteins | sample MGYA00511898_ERZ772986 | MGnify/ENA primary metagenome ERZ772986 (study PRJEB29015, sample SAMEA2737934) | human oral metagenome | biome: human oral; feature: human-associated habitat; material: dental | place: China | collected 2148 ... | reverse complement strand
GCAGCCATTTTTTCACCTTTTCACCCTTTCACTTTTTCACCCTTTCACTTTTTCACCTTTAAAAAGCCCTTTCACCTTTAAAAGTTTATGCGTTATTATTTAATTGTAGGCGAGGCCTCTGGCGACCTCCATGCCTCGCATCTTATGCGTTCGTTACAAGCCGTAGACTCTGCGGCCGAGTTCCGTTTCTTTGGCGGCGACCTCATGACTGCCGTTGGTGGAACGCGCGTAAAGCATTTTAAAGAATTGGCATACATGGGCTTTATCCCCGTGTTACTTCATCTGCGCACCATCTTCCGCAATATGGCATTCTGCAAAAAAGACATTGTGGAGTGGGCACCTGATGTGGTTATACTTGTGGATTACCCTGGTTTTAACCTCAATATCGCCAAGTTTGTGAAGTCGAAGACACGCATCCCCGTGTATTATTACATCTCGCCTAAGATTTGGGCGTGGAAAGAATACCGCATCAAAAATATAAAACGAGATGTGGACGAGCTTTTCTCCATCTTGCCTTTCGAGGTAGATTTCTTTGAGAAAAAGCACCATTACCCCATCCATTACGTGGGAAACCCAACGGCCGATGAGGTTCGCAGTTTCCTTTCCACTTATAACGAAGGTTTCGAACAGTTTTGTAAGGCAAACGCATTGCAGGCCGATAAGCCTATATTGGCACTTTTGGCAGGGAGCAGGCGGCAGGAGATAAAAGACAATTTACCGGCTATGATGCAGGTGGCGGCACGTTTTCCGCAATATCAAGCTGTGTTGGCTGGTGCGCCTTCCATTGCGGATGAGTATTACGAAGGTTTCATTCGTGGGTCGCAAGTGCGATTGATGAAGAACCAAACCTATCCGCTGTTGGCGCATTCAACAGCCGCTTTGGTAACAAGCGGTACGGCAACGCTCGAAACAGCCTTATTTAATGTGCCGCAGGTGGTGTGTTATAAAACGCCTGTGCCACGCCTCATCCGTTTTGCTTTCAACCATATTATCAAGGTGGAATACATTTCGCTGGTAAATCTTATTATGAATAAGGAGGTGGTTAGCGAACTGTTTGCCGACCGCTTTACCATTGACAACATTGCCCATTGCCTGCAAACGCTATTGCCTGGCGGTGAGGCCCGACAAGAAATGCTTAACAACTATGCCCTTTTGCAAAAGGTGTTGGGCGATGATGTGGCACCCGACAACGCTGCCAAGCTTATGTATGGCATGTTGAAAGGTGTTGGTGCGAAATAAGAAATGGTGCTGTTGGAAGTTTGTTTGATTTAAGTTTCTGCATCATCATTGCCTTTGTCTTGCAACATGGGCCTTACCCAAACGCATCCCACTAGCGAGAGAACACCGCATGCGAGTGCTATTAAGAAGAGGTTGTTGTAGCCAAGCCACTCTTGCAACGCACCCGAAAACATGCTGGGAACCATTTGGGCCAGTGCCATAACGGATGTAAGGAAGATGTAAACGGTATGGTTGCCTAAAGCTTTGCTGATGGACTTCAAAGTCGTCCAATAGGTAACTAAGGCCAAACCTAAGCCCGTTTGTCCGATAAAGATGCAAAGGTTAATAACGCCTAGGCTCGTAGGCTGTGTTTCGCTAAGCAAAACATATAGTGCATTGGGCAGTAAGATGACCGCAGATAAGGGCAAAACGATGGTTCGTAAGCCTTTTGTGGCAATGATAGCCTTGCCCAACAAGCTGCCGACGATAAGTCCTACAACGCCCACTGTGCCGTAAGTAAGGCCAAATTCTTGTGGCGACAATCCCAATCCGCCATTGTGGTTGGAGTCGACAAGAAAGAGCATTGCTACTTTCGATGTGAGCGTTTCGGGCAATAAAAAACAGAACGTGAAACAAAAAACGGCTGCAAGTTGTTGCCGGGGGTGTTGGGCGAAGAACGAAAAGATGTCTTTCTTCACCTCTCGCCAACGTTCTGCAAATTGTTCGCGCCGCTGTTGCCGCCTTAAAAGGTGGAGGCACTCGTTGTAAGGACTAGGCAACGATGTGCGGTGCCATAGCCATGAAAGAATGAAAAGGCCTGCAACGGAATAGAAAATAAGGCTCCACGATAGGCTGATGCTATTGCGATAGAGCAGTTGTAGGTTGCCTGCCACCATCACCAAGAAACCCTGAACGAAGATAAAGGCCAACAAACGAAATGTGTTTGGCATGCTAGAGAGACCAGAACGCGTGCTGCCCATAACCGTGTCGTGGTAAAACACATCGGCTTCGGTTTCGTGAATGGACAAGGCGAAGGCCAATAGCCCTAGAAAAGCGAACGTGCCTTGTAGCCAATGGGCCGTAGGAATGGTGAAAGCAACGCCACCCAAAGCAGCACCAAGCATCAGTTGCATGGCCACAATCCACCAACGAGGGGTGCGAATGAGACCTAAGAACGGCGACCACAGCGGGCGTAACAGCCACGGCAGAAACAACAACCCCGTGTAGAGGGTTATCTCTGCGTTGCTCAATCCCAATTGCTTGTAGAGCAAAAGCGCAAGTGTGGCGATGGCGGCTTGTGCTTTTCCTGTGCCGAAGTATATTGATGGCACCCATCTCCACGGTGTTTCTTTGCTAGTGGTCATGTTAGTTTATGAGTTTATAAGCTCGTGAGGTTATGAGTTCGTGAGTTGTTGAGTTTATAAGTTGTTTAGTCTGCGAGTTTTATTGTGAACAACATTGAGCTCTACAACTCAATACTTCACGAACTCAACAACTCAGCAATTCAGCAACCTCAACAACTCATATCCTTAAACATCTATCTATGGATAGAGGCGTTTTTGTTCGGCTCCTGGGTAGTAATGCGCCAAAATCTCATGGTAGGTGTAACCCTTTTCGCCCATCACGGCCGCCCCAATTTGGCACAAGCCCACGCCATGTCCCCATCCTGCGCCCGTAAAGACGAAACGAAGTGGAACTCCTTCGGCATCACGTTCGGCCACGTCTACCACGAATGCCGAACTATAAAGGTGGCTTTCGCTAAGTGCGCGGCGTATTTCCAGTTCCTTGCCAAGCGTTAGTGTGCGCTTTGTTCCAACGATTTTTAAGCGCGACAAACGCCCACTCTTACCCCTTTCGATGGGTTCGAAGGCCGTAATCAGGCCAAAATCAATGCCCAACTTCTTTTTTAGCAGTTCGCCCACCTGCGCTTGTGTATATTCCAAACGCCAGCGATAGAAGTCCTTTGTGGTTTGGTCGAAGTCGTTAAGCACCTGCGAGAGTATGCGTGTGTCGTGCGTATTGCAGAAGGCATCGGGGGTAGAGCGTATCCAAGCCTCGCTGTTGGTTTCGTTAGTTAGGTCTAAGTCTACGGCTGGGTTAGGCAAGTCGCGCACCACTTTAAGGTAAGGTTTGTCTTCGTCTTCCCAGCAATAGCGGTATTCTTCTACCATTCCGCCGCAGCATTTGCTAAAACGGGCATCGCAAATTCCCTCTTCTGACAGCAACACTTGTCCGCGTGTGGCTTGTACAGCCTCTGCAACGTGCTTGCTTGTAGCCTTAGTTATGCCTTGGTAGCGTTGGCAATGGTCGTCAGCGCACACGTCGAAGAGCGTGTGATCTTCGCGGTCGTACCATTTCACTATCTCGTTTTCGTTCATCACAAAGGCTGCTGGGCCTGTTGTTGCAGTTTTCTTATCGCGGTTTTGTATCTGTGCCAATAGCCAACTGCGCGATATAACGGCGTGGGCTTTCAGTAATTCGGGGCTTGATGTGGCACTCATCTCACTAGAAATGACGCTTTCCAGGTAGTCTTCTACCGACAATTGGTTGATGGCCACAATCTTGTTGCCATCTATCACAAAGCGCAGTGCGCCCTTAAAGGTTTGCGTTTGTTGCTGCTCCCAATGGAAGTTCACGCCTATGGTGACGTTGTGGAGCGAGAAATCGTCCTCGGCTGAGGTTGGTTCGAAGGTAAGCTGGTCGTATTCTTGTCCGTTCCAAACGATGCGGCCTTTGTTAAGGCAAACCGTTTGCTGGCCTTGTGCTTCGCTGTTGTTAACCTTATATGGCGTGTTTAGCACGAAAACGATTTCTGTACCCTTCATAATGCCCACCGATACTTGGGGCGTTGCGTTGTATTCTGGGTTCATAAGTTGTTATTTAAAGGTGAAAGAGCTTTTAAAGGTGAAAGGGCTTTTAAAGGTGAAAGGGTGAAAAAGTGAAAAGGTGAAAAAATGGCTGCGCATATAAATTTGTTATCTCGTTATCTCGTTATCTCGTCTATTTGTCTACTTGTTAACTTGTCTACTTGTTAACTTGTCTACTCGTCTACTCGTTAACTAACGAACAAATAACCTTAAAGCCTCATGGGCATTTGGCTTAACTCCATAACTCCTTAACTCCTCTATTATTATACTCCCATTATTTTCCGTTTCACGTCTTCGAAAGTTGTGGTTGGCATGCCCACCTCTTTATATAGAGATTCAAGTAGGGGCGTGTTTAGGCGTTCGAAGTCTTCCTTTCGGGGCGTAATAACCAGTCCTGCCATGTCTAACGCCCCCGGACTGATGAGCATTTGCGCATCTCCTTCGGCCGAATAGCAGGCAGGGCGGTGCTTGTCTCGTGGTATCACCACAGTGATATACGTTTCGCCTTCGCGCCATTTCAAGATGTTAAACATCGGTTCGGTTTCGTCTTCGCGTTGCGGTAAAGCCTTATAAAGGGTTTCAAAGAGCGTAACGTCGGCCTTGGCATCGCGCCCCACGATGGTAAATGCAGGGCAAGCATAGTTGTTGATAGCCGCTAGTTCAGAGCCGTCGGGTGTGGATAGCAGTGTTTGGCGATTATTGTAAAGCTGTTCCCAGTTGTCGCGCAAGGGCAAATGGGTGCCTGTTCCTGCTTGCAGGTGCATGTGGTCGGGTGCAGATGCCCCGCATTTCGGCCCATTATAAAACACGGTAAGGTGTTCGAAACATTCAAGTAGTCGGCGCATCTTGCCATAGTGTTCGCGAATAAGTTGTGGTTGGTGAACTTTTGCGGGTATGGTGAAATGCAATGGCAGGATGGGGAAGGGATTAACCAACAACTCGAAGTCGTTGTCGATGGGTATTTGCGTTTGAACCGCTGGCCTATTTTTTTCGCATAGAAAGCAAGGACGTTGTGCCAGCGCGGCTTTATCAATCTTTGCGCCCGTGGAAACAAGGCGCGCAGGATTGCATTGCACGTAAAAAGGCATGCCTGCGCATGTTACGGCTTTGAGCAATACGCTCTTCAAGTCGTTGAAACGCTGTTGGGCATCGGGCCACACTTGCAATTGTTCTTCAAAAAAGCGGTTCAATACATCTTGGCCTTGCACTTCTGTGGCTTTGGTTGTGCCTTGGCCGTCTTTAATTTCCATATCGCAAAAACAGGTTTAGTTATTATTGATGCAAACTTACAAAAAATATACGTAATAAAAGCAAGTTGATGGAAGATTAATGGTTTTGAGAAACAGAGACAATGAAAAGAAATGGAGAGGCTGGTAAAGGAAGTCTTTCTTTCGTTTCGTCGAAAAACGGCCTAATAACTTCTGCTAGACTCAGTCTCCTTGTTATCCTTATATACGTCTCTCACGCTCTTTCCGCCGAATAGGTAAGTTATTTTGAGCGATACGTTGCGTACATGCGCGTTTGTTTCCATATATTCCTCGTAAGTGGAGTAATGTTTTGTGGCTCGCGTAATGTTTTGTAAGAAGGGGTCACTTGCAGAGAGGTTTAATTGGAGACGGCCGTTAATAAGCTGCCAACGCAGGCTTGCGTTGAGTAAACTAAGGGCTTTATACCTGACTAAATCTTCATCGTGGGGAAACATGTGGAGATATTGTATGGTGAAAAGCAACGTGCGTTGACTGTTGAAAGCGACGTCGCTAGTTCCTTCTAGTTTTCCACTCCAACTCGTGGAGTGGGAAGGTTGACTGTCGTCAATGCTAGATTTGGACTTGGCATAAAATAATTCGCCACCCACTTTCACGTTCCACCATGCAGTAAAATTCTTTTGATAGCTGGCATATATACCATATTTTCGATAGTCGATGTGGTTTTGGGGAGTTGTGTATTGTGAGTTGTCTGGGTTAAATCGTGTTACATAGCCTACGCCGTCTTTCAACTTGTAGGCATAGGCAACGGCATACAATCCCTTATGGCTGAAAGAAAGTTCGGCATTGTGAGTGATGCTTGCCGACAAATAGGCGTTACCCGATACATAATCGGTTGTTGTGGTGTAATATCTAAATGGATTAAGGTCGCTAAATCGTGGTCGGTTAATCCCCATGGAATAAGCAGCGGATAGGGAATAACCTGTTTCCGCCCTATAACTTAGGTTGAGTGTGGGGAAAAGACGGTTGTAAGATTGCTTGTTATGCTCGGCTACATTCCTTCCCGTAAGGTGGGTGTGCTCGAACCTAAGACCAGCTTGAGCATACCATTTGGCACTAAGATCTTTCGAAAGGCTTACGTAAGCGGCGTTTGTTTTCTCTGTATAACGGAAGTTATTGTTTTGTCCTAGTAGCTTAGTCCACACACCACCTGTAAGGGTTTCTGTGCTTATGGCAGATATGTTGCTAATAGACGTATAGGCTGCACCTATTTCCATGTTGACGGCATTGAAAGGGAGCGTAGCGTCTAGCTTGACAGCGTGTATCTTGTAGTTGTTGTTTCCTGAATTGTTCATCATCGATGACGATGCGCCTTCGGTGGTGCTAATGTGCGAGGTGGACCTGGTTGTCTTGTTAAAGTAGTTGTATGTTAGGCTCAACAGTTTGCCTTTGTTGTCTAAATTCCAATCGGCATACCCTGTTAGGGTCGTGGCATTAATGGGGTTGGATGGTGAATGGGCATGCGAACGATAGCTAAGTCCGCGGTCGATGGTTAGGTCTTGTAATTCGTTTTTCAGTCGTTCTGTGCCAAGGTTAAGCATAAGGCCTGTTTCAATTGTAGCGGTTGGCCTGTATTTCAGCAAGGCGTTAAGGTTAAAAAGCTTGTTGGTGAAATCGTTTCTACGTTGCGACAGCTTAATGTGGTCGGCAAAAGTGTACTCTCTAATGATGTCGTTGATACCCTTGTTTCGGTTGAAATTAAGGTCTATGGAGTAGTCCACGCGTTTTGTTGCTTGCCTAATGCCGCCTCCAAAATAGCTATTGAGACTTTCTTTGACGATGAGATTGGCGTCCACGTTGCCACTTACACCAAGTGTTTCGTCACGTTTTGTCTTGATGGCGATATAACACACGTTGTCGGCAGCAGGATATTTGGCAGGAGCTAGGGTGAAAAGTTCTATTCGTTCGATGTTGTCTGCACGCAGGGATTTTAGTTTCATCAAGGTTTCGCTTTCGGAAGTTTCCAGCAATCGCCCGTCAATGATGTATCGAACGTTGGCTTTACCTGCAACGTTTACTGCTTCGTTTACGACAGACACACGCGGAAGACGACGCATTACTTCCACTCCGTTTAGCCCTTTTGCATATGGGTCGTTCTTAGTATAATAAACTATGCGGTCGGGCTTATGGTCAATCACTGTTTTTTCAGCAATGACTATAACCTCGTTCAGGTCGAGTTTTCTCCAGTAGTCAGAACTGTCTATGGCTGTTGTGTCATTTTTTGAGGGTAACGAACTTTGTTGTTCCACCTGAGCATAAGATGAAAGACATGAAAGTGTTATCAATGTTAAGGATATGAACTTTTGCATATGCCATGTTAGAATGTTATGTAATTGCAAAGTTACGATTTTTCTTATTTGTTGGAAAAATAAAGTGGAGTTTTGCCGCGAGAAGTTCTTTTAACAAAGAAGACGGGGTGGGGAATGTGTTGGTTACGAACTGGCGCGCTACTTGTTTGAAATAAGTTTGTGGCTACAAGGCCGACGAAGGCTGGTAGACGAAACCAAGAATTGCTGATAGATAGAACTGATGCGGGTTCGTAAGAGAGAGGGAAACTAAAACTTCTTGCCGCCTGCAATCTTAAAGAATGTGCAGGCCAAAATGCGCGTGTCCATCCACCAAGAGCGGTTTTGCAGATAGTACAGGTCGAGTTCCAAGCGTTTAAGCATCTTTTCGATGCTGTCGGCATAACCGTTATATAGCGTGGCATACGACGTTACACCTGGGCGTAAGGCGTATAGCTGTTCGTAGCGAGCATCTTTTGCCATAATCTGTTCGATGTAAAAGCGGCGTTCGGGGCGTGGTCCAATGAAAGACATATCGCCCTTAAACACGTTCCAAAGCTGCGGCAACTCGTCGAGATGATGCTCGCGAAGAAACTTACCCACACGTGTAAGTCGGTCGTCGCCGTCTACTTCCAGTACCATAGGGCCGTTTTCTTCGGCATCCATGCGCATTGTTCTGAACTTATAGATAAAGAAAGGCATTCCTTTACGCCCGATACGCTCTTGCGTATAGATAACAGGTAGGCCATCGTCTAGTCTTATAGCGATGGCACAAAGCAAGATAAGCGGTGAGAAAATCACGAGGCAAAGAGCCGAAACGATGAGGTCGAACAGTCTTTTCATGCTGCAATCTTCAATTCTTTTCGTTCTACCTTGCGAGTAAGCAAAAGCTGAAAGAGGGTGAAAGTGACCACATCTATCAGTACGATACCCGTTATCGAGACTAGTGGGAAGAGCAAAAGGTTCATGGCAACATAGGCAATGGCAAGCGCAAGGATAAATATGAGGGCTTGATGCTGGGTCATACCCAGGCGCATTAGCTTATGGTGAATGTGGTTTTTGTCGGCTGAGAACAAGGGCTGACGGGTGCGGAGCCTATGCAAAACAACCCGAACCACATCGAAAACGGGCACAACGAGCAGGCTATAAGCCAGTACAAAGCGTTCGGGAGATGCTGCCATGAGCGGTGGATTGTGCATGGCCGACTTCACAAAGAGGAAACCGAGGATGAAACCTAGCGTAAGACTACCCGAATCGCCCATGAAAATCTTGCGGTTTTGTTCGGCTTTACCCCAGATGTTAAAGCGCATGTAGGGTATCAGTATGCCGATAGCCGAGGCCACGATAACGGCGTATGGTATAAGTTGTGCATTACCAAAGACGAACAGAAAGCCCAAAAGGGCTAATATAGACAAGCCTGCGGCCAACCCATCGATACCATCAATGAGGTTCATGGCGTTGTCTATAAACACGATGATGAATACAGTGAGGGGAAATCCCAGCCAATAAGGCACTTCGTGAACGCCCATAAAGCCATAAAGGTTATTTACGTAAAGACCACACAGGGGTAGTGCGCAAGCTGTAATCACTTGCACAGCAAACTTCACGTGTGCGTTAAGCCCAATGAGATCGTCTACAACGCCTGTGGCATAAACCAGCAACAAACTGGCCAAGAATGCCATGCTCCATAGGCTTACTTGTATCTTTGGTTCGGTAAAGCCAACGCTCATTACGCCAACAGCTACTATTATCGACAAGGTTATGGCAGGAACGAACGCCAAGCCACCTAGTCGGGGCACCAACGTTTTGTGCACCTTTCGTTGGTTAGGTATGTCGTAGATGTTCTTCTCCTTGCAGAAATTCAGTATTCCAGGGATGAAAACGAACCCAAAACACACGCTTAGTAGAAAAGCAATGATTATTGGCAATGCCTCATTCATCATCATAGTTGTTAGTCTTTTATATAGTAACAAACTCTGTTTGTGCAATTATATTGCATGTGAAAGCAAATTTAAAGCGTTAATTTTATATTATTTTACAGGATTGGGGCGCGTGCCCATGCGGTGGTACATAGTGGATAATGATGTAGTAGACTTGTTGGGAAGGTGCCCACATGATGTAGGTTTGGCTTAATTGTAATTATTGCTGTCCGCTAAACTTAAAATCGGCTCGGTTTCTCTATCCGCAATGCCCATCAACAAGCGTTGCGGAATTCATTTTCGAAAGGTAAGCTCCCTTTTCAGACTATCATTCATCCCAAAAGCTCTTCCGTGTAAGTGCTCTTTTACTGGCACAAGGATTAAATTCAACAAAGTCATGCAATGGCTCTGAATAACATCCATAAGATTGTAAAACATTTGTACCAAAATTTAACATTATGAGTGCCCTCGCCGTAAAATTTCCAGGCATTGGGCGGATTTTCGCGCGTATTTTTAAAGTTTGTAACCAATTGACCCATTGATGTTTACGAGAAATAAAGCACAAAAACATACTTTTTAGCACGTATTAGGGAGGCTAAACGACATGAAACGCTCAACCAAACGCCACCAAGCAGTTTTTCATTCCAATTGGTCAAAATGCCTATAAATAACGCATAATATGGTGTTTCTGGTGGGTTCTGGTTACATTTTGCAGCATTTCACCTCGCGTTTCGTTGCATTTTGCCTTGCGTTTTGGTGCATATTGCAGTGCGTTTTGGTGCATATTGCCTTGCGTTTTGGTGCAAAATGCAATGCGTTTTGATGCAAAATGCGTTGCAACAACTAGCGATTAACCTCCATTTTCTAGTAGTTGCGGATGCAAATTTGGGAGAATTTTTCTTCAAAGAGAAATGCAAAAGCATAGTAAATGGCCAAAAACGGAGGGGATAAGCACCCGAAATTTGCCGAAATTTTATCGTTTGGGCGTATTTTATATGGTTTTTAGCGGTTATTTTCTTCTAGAATGGTTCGGCCGAAGAACGTGGTTTGTAAAATGTATTTACCGTATTAACAAATCGCAATTAGGCGTTTTACAAGATAAGAACAACAGCTATGCGCCGGCACAAGCGATAAGGCTAAACAGGATGGGCGCAATGATGCGAACAATTTTAAGCCTTTACTGACGTAATGATATAGGGCTACGAGGCGCGTATGGTGTTCACGTTTCACCCAGTTGCGCCTTTAACCCCAATCGGCTGTCCACCATATCGCGCTTGTGAAGACCAGAGAGGGGCCAGCTTTTGGTGAGAGGTGGAACCATTTTTCTATTTGTCGGCAACCTGAACACCACATTTGCTGTTTCAAACCTTTTAGCGAGACAGCAATAATTTGTAATACAAATAACATTTAAACATACGCTGTTGGCAAACCGTATGAAAACATGCTAAGCAGCATTAACACACAGCGTATTGGACAATCATTATACCGTGATGACAAAAAGAATGTGGATTTGAAACGTAAAAAACAAAGAAATATATTAACTTTGCATGGATGGGGAACGTTAAGTGCATCGTACGTATAGCACTAAGAGCCATATTTTCTGTCACTATAAGGCGTAATTACAAGTGGCCTTTAACCCTCTCTACCGCGTTTAAAACAACCAATTACCTAACCTCAGTTATGCAACGAACGTTCTACCTATTATTTGTTGTGGCCTTGATGATGGGCTGCAAGCAAGCGAAAAACGAAAGTGGGAAAGACACGGTGCCAACAAAAGACACCGTGCAAGCAAGTGTGAAACCCGCGGCTGTGGCTCAAACAGACTTGAAAACCAACCCTTTGGCATTTATTCCCGAAGGGTATGATTTGTTTTCTCGGTACGAAGGCGACCTTAATAAGGACGGTAAGCCCGACGTGGTGCTGATGATAAAGGGAACCGATAAAAGTAAATGGGTGGATGATGAATACCGTGGTCGACTCGATCGTAATCGCCGTGGACTTATCATCCTTTTTAAACGCGATGGCGGATACGAGTTGATAGCCGAGAACGACGAATGTTTCTCTTCCGAAAACGAGGATGGAGGCGTTTATTACGCACCCGAATTACGTTTGGAGATAAACAAAAACAAACTGATAATAAGTTACCTGCATGGCCGATATGGGTATTGGAGCTATATCTTTAGATACCAAAATAACGACTTCGAACTGATAGGTTATGATGGTTATTCTAGTAGAGGGCCTGTTACTCTTAGGATTCTCGAAGTCAACTATTCTACGCGTACTTGTGTATATAAAGAGAATATTAACGCAGATGACGATGAGGCGGAAGAGGAATTTAAGGTGAAAACAATCAAATTTAAACGGAAAAACCTCATCAAATTATCGGAGATAACCGACTTCGACGAACTTGATTTAGGTTTGCCAGACGATGAATAGCAGGTGTATATGATGTTAAGGATTTTTTATTTGTTGTTTGCTCTTGCCCTGATAACGGGCTGCAAGCAAGCGAAAGACGAAAGTGGGAAAGACACGGTGCCGACAAAAGACACCGTGCAAGCAAGTGTGAAACCCGTGGCTGTGGCTCAAATGGAGCTGAAAGCAGATCCCGAGGAATTTATTCCCGATGGGTATGTGTTGTTTTCAGGATGCGAAGGCGATCTTAATAAGGACGGCAAGCCGGACGTGGTGCTGATGATAAAGGGAACCGAGGAAAGCAAATGGGTTGATCATGAATACCGCGGTCGGCTCGATCGCAATCGCCGCGGACTTATCATCCTTTTTAAACGCGATGGCGGATACGAGTTGATAGCCGAGAACGACGAGTGTTTTTCTCCCGAAAACGAGGATGGAGGTGTGTATTACGCACCCGAATTAGACTTCTATATCAAGAATAACACCCTGATATTGCATTATGCCCATGGGCGTTATGGCTATTGGAAATACATTTTTAGATACCAAAATAACGATTTCGAACTCATTGGTTATTTTGGTAGTTACGATCGCGGGCCAGTTGTTCTTTATATCACGGATGTTAATTTCTCTACACGCACCTGTGTATATAAAGAGAATATTAACGCAGATGATGATGAGGCGGAAGAGAAATTTAAGGTGAAAACTATCAAGTTTAAGCGGAAAAACCTCATCAAATTATCGGAGATAACCGACTTCGACGAACTTGATTTGGATTTACCAAAGGATGATTGACACTCTATTATTATGTTAAGGAAATATCATTTATTGCTAGTTGTGGTCTTCACAATGGGCTGCAAGCAAGCGAAAAGCGAAAGTTTAAAGGCCACAATGCCCAAACAAGACCTCGTGCAAAACAGCGAGAGGCTTGCCACAGCACCCAAAATGGAGTTGAAAAAAGATCCTAAGGAGTTTGTTCCCAAAGGATATACGCTTTTTCAACAATACAAGGGCGACCTTAATAAAGACGGTAAGCCCGACGTGGTGCTGATGATAAAGGGAACCGAGGAGAGCAAATGGGTGGATGATGAAAACCGCGGTCGGCTCGATCGCAATCGCCGCGGACTTATCATCCTCTTTAAACGTAAGAATGGTTACGAGCAGATATTAAGGAACGACACTTGTTTTTCTTCCGAAAACGAGGACGGAGGCATTTATGATGCACCCGAACTTGAGTTGTATATCATAAAAAACACATTACACATTTATTTTGCACATGGTAGATATGGGTGTTGGAACTATATTTTTAGATACCAAAACAACGATTTTGAGTTGATTGGTTATAACCATACTCGTTGCATTAGGTGTGTTACTTATTATAACTTAGACATCAACTTCTCTACACGCACAAGGGTATACGAAGAAAATCTCAACGTCGATGACAATGAAAAGGAGGAGCATTATAAGGTGACTAAGAGCAAAATAAAACGTAGAAAGCTTATCAAGCTGTCTGAAATAGCTGACATTGATAAGCTGAATTGGGGCGATTTTTCCAACGAATAATGCGTATTCGCTATGAAAAAGGTCCTTTTATTTGTTGCTAACCACACGTTTGATAACGAGTTGCAAACAAACGAAAAACGAATGTAGAAAGACGCTGTGTTTGCAGGAAACACAGTGTAGTTAAGCTTAGGTTTAGCAGATACGTTCTTTGGTTTGTAGACAAGTTAACAAGTTGAGGAGTGGACAAGGAATATTCCATTCTCGCGTTGTTTCATTGGGCTTTATGAAAACGCTCTTTTGTGAGTGGACAATTTTACCTGGCTCTTACAAAAGAACGTTTTTGTTTAACTCCAATCGGTTCATTAGACCGCTTATCAATGGTTTTAGGCTGTTTCCGTCGCTTCCTGTTTATCATTTGTTCGCTTGTCGGCATATTGTCTGTCTTATTCTCTCGACGTAGCTCGCTACGCCTGCAAGAATAAGACAGACAATACGCTCAACAAGCAAAAAAATCTGCACAGGCTCAACAACCAATTTGGGTTAAATGGTGAATGAGCTCCGAGTTAGGCAAACAGCTTTGTCTACTCGGCAACTTGTTAACACGCCTATTCGTCAACTTGTTAACACGCCTATTCGTCAACTTGTTAACTCGTCTACTAGCCAAAGACCATGAAGGAGAATGTGGCAAGGGCTAATCTTTCAAGCCGTCTACCACTTCTTGTGCCTCGCCATTGAGGTTGATGTTCCTCGTAGTCTTGGCTTGTATCGAACCAGCCTTCATGATGTCGGCCATGTCTACGCCAGTTGCCGACTTCAATACGTCGAACGCTTGCTTGATGGCCACAGGCACATTGCCGCTCATGGCGCTGATGCCATTGCCGTCGCCGCTGTAAATGTTAACGTCTTTGATGGCACTGATGGGCTTGGCCACATTCTCTACAATCTGCGGCAACACTTCAATCATCATCTGGGCAACGGCAGCATTGTTATATTTCTTATAGGCTTCGGCCTTCTTGTCCATCGCTTGTGCCTCAGCCTCACCCTTCTTCAATATGGCATAAGCCTCGGCCTCGCCTTTGGCCTTGATACCTTGTGCCTCTTGTTCCAGCTTATAGCGCGTGGCATCCGATGCGGCGTTTTGTGCCATAGCCTGCTGTTCGGCCTCGTAGCGTTGTGCCTCGGCTATACGTTTGCGTTGTTCCAAGTCGGCCTCTGCATTCTTCTGCACTTGGTATTTCTCCGCATCTGCACGTTTTTCCACTTCGGCAGACAGCTCGTTTTGGCGGATAACGATTTGTTCTTGCGAAAGAATTTGTTGGCGTTTGGTCTTTTCAATCTCAGCCTCAACCGTCTTAATGTTGATGGTTTTCTGCTGTTCCTGCTGTTGGATGGAGTATGCGGCATCGGCATCAGCCTGTGCAGTGTCGGCCTGTCTTTTCAGTTCGGCACGCTTTAAGGCCAAGTCGTTGTTCTTCATCGCAATGGCCGTGTCGGCATCCACACGTGCATCGTTGGCGTCTTTGTCGGCATGGGCCACTTGTATCTTCACGTCGCGTTCGGCGATAGCGCGGTTAATTGATGCGTCTTTCTTAATCTTGGCGGTATTGTCGGCACCCAAATCGTGTATCAGACCTTCCTTATCGGTAACGTTCTGTATGTTACACGAAATGATTTCGATACCTAATTTGGCCATGTCGTGTTGTGCTTTCTGCATCACCTGGTCTGAAAAACCATCTCGGTCGGTGTTTAGCGAGCGCAGGTCTAGCGTACCGATAATCTCACGCATGTTACCTTGCAGCGAGTCTTGCAGCTGTTCGGCAATCATCATGGGTGTCATGTTGAGGAAGTTTTTGGCAGCCAAGCGTGTACCTTCTGCGTTTGGCGTCACTCTAATTTTGGCCACCGCATCGACATCAACGTTGATAAAGTCGGTTGTTGGCACGCTCTCTTCGGTTTTAATGTCTACCGTTATCTGTCCTAGGTACACGCGGTCGAGTCGTTCGAAGAATGGAATGCGGAAACCTCCGGAACCAATAAGCACACGTGGTTCGCGGCTAAGACCCGATATGATGTAAGCATACGAGGGCGGAGCCTTGACATAGGATGCAAAAAAGAAGAGTACTAAAATAACAGCGGCAATGCCGATGATTACGTAAAGTGAGAATTGTTCGGGCATGGTAATGCGGTTTTAGTTATATGAATTCGTTATTTAGCTAGACCAAGGGCATGATGTTTTCTTTTATTTGGCATCTATGCGACAAGGTAAAGACTATATCGGCTTTTTATACCGACACTGCAAATTTAGTTGATATTTTCTAAAAAAGCAACAAAAGACAGACTTTTTTCTGCATTTTAACGCTGCGCACTGATTGAAGAATGGGGAATAAGGCACGCCCATGCATTCTCCTTTGTAATTCTGCCCCCTTCAAACAGCATCTACCTATTCTCCATTAGAGGAACTCATACGTTCTCCTTTAATTTTTTACTCCTTCAAGCGTCTTCTTTGATTCTTACCATTCTCGCCATTATCTTTTCGTAAACTTGCTTAGGATTGATAGGATGCTGCGCTGCAACCGCTCGCGCAGAAAGTAGTTATAGTCAAACAGAATTGCTTTTGGAAAATGGTTGTTGGCTGAATGCAAGGCGTGCGTAGCATAGCACCAATAAACCTTTATGTAGAGGAAAAGGATGACTTTTGTTTGTTTACGATGCAGCTATGGTTCTACAAAGCCAATTCTGTTTGACTATAAGTGTACGTGTTTTCCATGCCGTTTCCTACGCGCATGTATTATATGGTATAGTCATTTCGTCCATTTTTAACAGGGGATTAAACATAATGAGCTCCCTTCCCGTCCACCAGCCGCCCACCCTGTCGCAGAAAATCAATTCTTGCGAAGGTTGGTTTTGATGCAAAAAGAGGTAGTGGGTGAATGTTGCCGAACGCAGTCTACAATGTTAAAATTCGTGTGGAAAGAGGACAAAACCAGAGTAAACAAGCTGACAAGTTAGCCGCCAAGTCATCCCATTGACCTTTTTAGTTGACAAGTTTGTGAGTTGACCAGTCGATGGACACAGCCATTTTCCACACTTGTCAGTTGGCAAGGCAAGGAGCAGACTAGTTAACAGGTAGGAAGTTGATGGGAGAACAAATAAATAGGCACAGCATTCTTTCAACATGAATAGTTAACGAGTTAATGAGTTAACGAGGTGACATTGTCTTAACAGCCCCTGCATTTTTCACCACCTTTAGCTGAAAGTTAACAAGTTAAGAGACGATAAGTTAATAGGAGCAACCATCTCTTTTTAACTTTTTAACTTTCCAACCTTTCACCTTTTCATCCACTCACCCTTTTACCTTTCGCCTTTTCACCCTTTCACTCTTTCACCCTTTTACCTTTTTACCTTTTAAACCCTTCACCTTTTACCCTTTAACCTTCTCTCCTTTTCACTTTTCATCCTTTCACCTTTTAAAGGCATTAGCCATCTTTCCACCCTTTCACCTTTTTATCTTTTCACCTTCTCCTCCTTTAGATAATATTCTTCACTGCCACCCGAAACAGATCTATCCCAACAACCTGCTTGGTTTGAACAAAACTCTGTTGCTTCTTATGTAAGATGAAAGAATTCCCAGCGTTCACTCTAAGCCAAGACGACATATAAGGTAAAAGACCGCTGGGACATCTCGTCGCAGCGGTCTTCTGTGTTCTCGTGGTTATTTGGATTATGTATGTGTTTCCTGCCCGCACCTTAGAGAGTTTAAATGTAGGTACAGCTTAACCAAACATGTCCCGCTGGACAGTTGAAGATGCGAACAGTCAATAAAGACAACGGTCCAAAAACGCATTCAATTAGGACCAGTCTTCTTAATAAAATCAGTTTTCTTAAATCATTCTTTGTTACCATCACAGACTTTCACAAGCCCAATTCCCATTTTACACAAATGGTTTTTCCTTTGGGGTAAGGGGCTTGTGCCCCCTCCCCTATATGCTTTCAGTTTCCGCATACACTGCCTAAGGCAGGTTTCTTGGTTAGCCCATGCCGTTGCAAGTCCTAATGCTTTTGGCAGGAGGGGGTTTAGAGAACAATCAGAGGTTTTTATTTATTGCTCATCATAACCTTCTGATCCCCTTAATGCACATTGTTAGTGGCACTGCCCACTTCCCTTCATTACCACACGGCATGATGCGCTCCATCCGATCATCAATCGTTTCAACGTCGGGTTAATTTATACGCCCAAACATTTCTTCTAATCTTTTTCATATTCTTCTTCCATCAAGGTACGCCTGGTTGATTGCCAACAAGCCTACGAACAAGCGGCCTAAACAACTTCACCATACAGCACAGCCCTGACGGCCCATACTTCTATCAGCGTTTTTTGTTCATTAAGAGGGCAACAACTATCACACTCCTGCTAAAATAGCACGAGGATATTGTTTTTACTTTGCAGCGTGCTGTAAACAATTAAGCCTACACACCAATGGTGCTACCCCACTAACGTGGCCTTTTCCCCCATGAACTTTATACTTCCTGCATAGCAACAAGTTAGCATCAGCCATATTCAGGCCTTGCACAAGGGGGTTGTTCAACACGCCTTCCGACACAAACGGACGTTCAATCACATTCGTCATCGTGCAATTGGTCTAATGAAAGGTATTTGTATCACCTTATCTTCTTCTCTTTTCTTTTGTCTACTTTCCTTATCAAAACGTCAATTTATCTATTCTTCGCCCGCATTTAAAATTACGAGTTCCAACTAGATTGTTTCATACGACCATTTGCCTTCCTTAATTCATATAAGAGCTTTTATGTTTTCATGATCACCAAAACATTATGTTTTCATGTCCTACCGGTCAAATTCAAAGGCATTGTATTGCCTATGAACACTCACACAATCATGTCCTCATGTATAGAAAATTTATGCTCTATATTTTCGATTTCCATTCCCCCTACGCCTAGGAGCAACCGAATAACGTTTAGTAAAAGAACGATTGTAGATAAGCATTTATCAACTCTCAATTCAAAACTAACGTACGGCAAAGTTAGGCATTAATCTTTAATACCGCAAGGATTTTGTAAATAAAATTCACAAAGATGCCATATAACATAAAACAAAATGGGCACATTTCTTTTTACAAACATTTTACTTCTTAAAGAGAAGAAACATGGACGAGCTAAAAGCTGCTCGCCCATGCCTAAGGGCAGTAGGCATTCCTCTCAACGGGTGCCTACATTGAGTGGAAAATATGTATCTTTTTCCTCCACCCTTCACTCTTGTCTTCCGTCGTTGCCTACCGCGCCTTTTTTCTTCATCTTTTCCCTTATCCAATCTTCTCACCCACGAAAGGGCGGTCTTACGCTTGCTTGGCGTGCCCTTTCGGTGTTCCATACGACGCTTGTTTCCCCACTCCATCAACGCCTCTTCAATTGTTACCCTTCACATTAGGACACAGGTCCCTACCAGATCGGGCAAACTTAGCCGAGTGGTTGCATGCGTCGTTATCTCAGTCAACATCTAATCACAAAAAATAATTGTTCTACTTTTCTTGGTATTCGTCACTTATCACCCACTGGCAAAGTTCTAAGCGCATTTCCTACGTTTAGCCAGTCTGCCATTGCCGACTGATGCCTATGCTCGTGGTTTCCTCACATCAACAAAGAACGTCACCTTATATATAATGTGTGGTTCAAAGTTCAACAAGCCTTTCATGGTTCACGTCTATCATCCATGTTTTCATCCATTGCAGTTGGGGAATGCACTTTGTTGCCTGTCCATCGGCCTCGCAGCACCCACTTGTGTCAATGTAAAAAACACATCTCTCTTACAAAAAGGTGGTTCACGTTATTGCAAACAAGTTGCAAATTCAAACCTCTCTAATTGCTTACAGTTTCTTATCGCTTACAAAGATAGGCATTTAGCAAAAGATAAAGAAACAAAACCATGATTTTTTTATTACAAAACAAAAAGAAGTTAGAGCAATATCAAATAAGGAACAATGCCTGTTACAAAGCGAATACTTGACAGACGTTTTGAAACCGCAAACCAAACAAGAGCTATTAAAAAACAAAAGACATTAATGGTTTCAAAGCAACACTTCTTGG
>ERZ772986.767-NODE-767-length-19582-cov-4.743176_pt1 | contig 19582 bp, 12 predicted proteins | sample MGYA00511898_ERZ772986 | MGnify/ENA primary metagenome ERZ772986 (study PRJEB29015, sample SAMEA2737934) | human oral metagenome | biome: human oral; feature: human-associated habitat; material: dental | place: China | collected 2148 ... | reverse complement strand
AATCTTCTAACCAATTTCCATTCTTTGGTTCAAATGTCAAGAGTTCAAATCCTAGTTTTTTAAATATCTCTATCCATTGATTCATTTTCAAAAAGGTAATGTTTTCTTCATTACGAATATCATCTGTTTCTGTCATCATAAACACTTGTGATATTAAAATTTCCGGTGATTCATCAACAGCCTCCACAATCATTAATATACCATCATCTTTTAATATTTTTTTTATATACATTAATGAACTTTCAATGTTTTTAGCATTATTTAATACTCCTACAGCTATTATTAAGTCAACTTTACTACTAACTTGATTATAAGATTCATCATCATCTATATTTATAATCCCATATTCTATACCTGTATATTCTCGAAATGCATCTTTTGCTTTTTCTATAAAATAAGGAGATATATCCGTGAAAATATATTTGTCGTATTCTATATTAGATACTATTTTTTCTGTAGTAGATGCTGTTCCTCCTCCCAGTTCTAAAATTGTTATATTTTTTTCGTTCAACAATTCTTTTATATTACTAATTATTAATTCATTCAAGTATATCGCTATTGCTGTTTTAGAATATAATCCTTTAGCAATTTCATCACTACCCTTTGAAAATAAAATTTCATTGGCATTAACTTTTTTATTTAATAAATCATTTAATACTCTAGCATTCTCCCTGAAATATTGAAACACATTCATCGGCATTGCTTTTTTATTCCACTTGCTTTCTAGTAAATCCCATTTTCTAATTAGAACATTCTGATCTATTCTTTTCGATTTAATAATAATGCTATCATCTTTTTTTTCTAAATAATTAAAAGATTCCAGATGAAGTATCCATCTTTCCATTATTGTCTTATACTTTTCACTTACCCCTAGTTTATTAAATAATATAGAAATAGGAATACTATTTTCTGATATGTGTTTAGTTAAATAGTAAAACATAGTGTCTCTACTAATCTTATTTAACTCATTAATAGATTCTTTTACGCTATAGTAATTAATATCAGTACGCTTAAAAATATAAGGATCAATATATTTAGTGGTATCGTTCAACTTTGTTTTAGGATATCCTAAGTTCCCCATTATTTTTTGCCATAACACAGCAATTTCTAAATCATGTTGAATTTCTATACCACTTAATTGTTCTTCATTTATCTCATTAAAAATAAACTTCTTTAAATCATCTTTTATAGCTTTAACCCAGATATTTCTATATATATAGTTCTTATTATATTCATCAGCCTGATATAGAACTGATATCCAAGGTTTGTTGCATCCCACTCTATCATCACCCTCTAAAAAACTTGGAATAAGATCTATTTTTGGTACATTAGGTGGTTGTTCCCAAAAAACTGGTCCTAAAGGACTTGATAAAACTAATCTTCCCGAAGGATATCCAACCACCATCGAAAAAAGCATACGCATATTTGAATCTAAATTATTCTGCCCCATTTCATTAAAGGCTTTTACTAAAACTTCCACCTTGTTTACATTCATAGACAATATATTGCAACATGACTCTTGCTCAATATATTTGTAATTCTCATTTACTACAGTGGTGTCCTTTAAAATTTGTTTTATGATTCCTGATACAGGATATGATAGTTGTGTATTTAAATCCACCATTAAATAGGATGCATGGTTTATCATATCAGCTCTCTCGACATTTAATAAAAAATTTCTAACAGCTGGTAAATTGTTATATAAATTTCCAATCTTAAATTTAACATTATATGAAATAGCAGTATTATAGAGTTCTGATATTTCCCTTACATGAATTGGCTGCTCAAACAACACATTTATTCTTTTTTTTAATAGCTCCTTAGCAATTTTTACACCATTACCTCCAAATACAGAAGAACCTATAGCAACACAGGCAACATCAATATCCTTTGGCAAACTCTCAACACTAGTAAAAATCTTTAAATTGTAATAATCTGCACACTTAACAGAACGATTACTACCATTGGCTAAAAGTCCAATGAGTTCAATATTTTCCATGTTTTTTAGTGCTTCAATATAAAATTGCCCAAATCTGGAACCACATACAATAACCTTTTTTATCATAAGCTTCCCTCAATAATACTTCCTTTTCCCTTAGTAACTATTACACTTAATTCTTTGATGGAAGGATTCTTAAATATATCAAGCAAGTCTATATCCACTAGAAATACTTCTTGAATTTTATTACGAAGTTGAATGGCTTTTAATGAATCTCCTCCTGCTTCAAAAAACTTACAGTGATTATTCTCCATAGAAGTATTTAGTATCTCTTCCCAAATACCTTTCATTTCTTTCTCTATATCAAAATCACCATCACCTATTTTCTCTATCTCTTCAGCTTGTATAGATGTATTGTTAACAGAAAAATATTTATCATTATATTTTCTTGTTCTCATCACTGTGCTTTCTTCGTCAAAAGATTTATCAGCAATTTCATTTAAAATATTTACATATTTTTCAAACATTACATCAAGATTTTTCTTACCTAAAACTTCATCAATGCTATCCCAATAGATTTTTAATCCATCATTATAAACCAACGCTTGATTATCTAAAAAAACTTGTGGAGTTTGGCTTAGCCCATACACTATTTTCCCTAAACTTTTATCATCATCCCATGAATTTATCCCTATTCCACTCGTAAATACTATAGGCATTAATACTAATTTATCAGTTTCAACTTTTCTTAGCTCCTTTTGCATTTCTATTCCTGAAAATAATTCATGATTTAGATCATTTATTAATCTTTTTTGTATCTCTTTAAATCTATCCAATAATTTTTCATACTTAGCATTATTGATTTCAAGTAAAAGTAAAGTTGTAAAATCTCCTAAAATTTCATTTATCTCTTTATCTATTTGTGGTCTATTGAATCTCGTAACATTTATTGTAAAATTTTCATTCTCACTAACTTCTCTTATTGCTTCAGCATATACACCTATTAATAATGATGTTATTGTAAGGTTGTTTTTACTTGCAATATCCTTTATTGCTTCCCACTTAATAGGTTCAATATATGCTTCTCTTCTAATAAATTTTGTTCCTTTTGTGATTGGATTATTTTGATAATTATTTATAATAGGTGCTTTTAAAAATCCATCCACGCGTTTTAACCAATATTCTTTATCCTCAGAATATTTTTGTGTATTTTTTAATTTATTTGAGTAGTCAACATATTTTCTAAAGGTTGAATTACTAGCTTTATAATCTTCTTTTCCATATTTATATATATTAGACCACTGTTCTAATACATAGAACATGCTCCATCCATCTAAAATTATATTGTCAAAGCTTATATGAATTACATCCGCCTTGCTTTCATGTTGACTAATTTTTATATCAAAGACAGGCCATTGATTTATATTAAGGACTTGCTGCGACATACTGTTGCGAATTACAACCTCCGAATCCACATTAGTCATTATTTTATAATATGGTACATCTGATAATATTTTCTGCTTACCATTGTCAGTTATAACAACTCTTAACATGGGATGAATGTCTATTAAATGATTCCATGCTTGTTCTAGTTTGTCTACATCTATATTCATAGATTCAATTTCAAAATAACAATGAGTGGAAACACCTCCTAAAATCATATCTTCATTTCTTCCAATATAATAGGCTTGTTGAACTTCTGTTAAGTCAAATTCTTCACCATTAAGAGTATCTTCTATTACACTAATTTTATCTACATAATTATGTCCTTTGAGCCTATCTTTAACTATTTTTGCCTGACTCTCTATCGTAATATTTTCCATTACATCTTTTATGCTGAATTTGATGCTGTATTTGTTTTCTATTTTAGTTGCTAATCTTGTAGCAATTAAAGAATCACCACCACTAGAAAAGAAATTTGTTCCAGTTGTTATGTGTTTTTCAAAGACCTCATTCCATAGGTTTCTGATTTCTTCTAATTCCTTTTGTCCTAAATTCGCACTAAAATTCGGTCTGGATATTTTTCTATATATATATTTTTCTTCCAATTGTTTTCTATCTATCTTTCCATTTTTGTTTTGAGGCATGTTCTCAATAAACACTATATCATCAGGCACCATATATATAGGTACTTTTCTTTTTAATTCCTCTTTAATAAATTCAGGGTCAGCACTCGATTTTTTTAGCTCCAATATATAAATCATGCTTTCTCCAATAGAGCCTTGTTTAATACATCTAAGACCTGAATCACTAAAAAGATTATTCCATTCATCAATACTAATAACAGAATCATCATATCCAGCAAAATTATTAAGAATACTTGTGGTTATATCTTGAATTCCTAATCTATTTTTTGGTTCAACCATTATAATCTTCCCATCATATGTTAAAAGATTTTTTAATTCATTTAATGATTCTTTCACATTTATATCTCTATGAATTGAATTAAATGCTAAAACATACTGCACTGTTCTGTGAAAACTCTCTATGTCATTTTCATGTAAACTTTTAGCACTAAAATCTCCAGATATTTGTTTTAACTTGTTAAGGGATTTATCGAAATAAATGTGCATATTATTGTTTGAAATTGTACTTATTCTTTCTGCTATCAAATCGTCTCTTGAGTCATAATCAAAAATAATATTTTTTTGATTGTAATCCATATCCTTTTGCATGTAATCTAATATATATTCTATTACTTTATTATGCCAAGGTAGCATTTTGCTCAAATTAACAGGAGATAACAGAGGATAATCATGATAGAAAAACTCTATCGGATTTATTTTTCCTTGTATTATTCCTAATAGATTTCTATTTAGTAAAAGAAGTATCTCATTTAATTTAGAGTTGTTATCTTCAATTCCTATACTCTTTATTTTTTCAAAGTTATCGTAGTTCGATTTATTTAAACAATAAATATCTTCACTGCTTTTTGATATAATCTCTTTCTCACATAAATTATAAATCCATAACTTTATTACATTTTTTAAAGAGTCAGCAGGATTTATTTTTGATATAATTTCCTTATAAGTTACACAATTGCTGTCTGCAAATATCTTACACTCCTTGATAATATTTAAAATAATTCGATCTACACTTGAGTCTAATTCATTTATAAAAGATTCATAAGCATATTTTTTTGATATTTCTTCATTCCTATCTGGTATTGATACTGATTTCTGATTAAACTCTTTATCGGCAATGCTCTCAACAAAACCTATCAATTTGTTTATATTCCCATCTTTAATAACTAAAGCAACTGATTTATTAATACAATCAAATGAATTTAATGCATTCTCAATTTCACCAAGCTCAATTCGATGTCCCTTAACTTTAACTTGCGTGTCTTTTCTACCAAGAAATTCTATAGTACCATCATTCCATATTCTTCCGTTATCACCTGTTCTATACCACCTTATATCATCTTCTACAACGAATTTTTTATCTGTTAATTCAGTATCTCCTCTGTACCCTTTGGCGACACCTACTCCTCCAATTAATAACTCGCCTTTAACATAATTAGGACAAGTTCTACCAAAGTCATCTACCACTTTATACACTTGATTCTCTAAAGGTTTTCCGTATGGTATCGAAACCCAATTGTCAGGAATTTCTTTAGGTACATTTATATAGTTTGACCATATAGATGCTTCCGTAGCTCCACCCATAGCAACAACAATTGAATTTATATTTTCACTAATATTATAAAATCTTTTCGGTAAATTTATAGCTATCCAATCTCCTGAAAGCATAACAATCCTAAATGGTAATTTTCTATTTTTACCTTCAGCCATAGTAACGATCATATCAAACAAAATCGGCACAGAATCCCATATTGTAACCTTATATTTATCGACTAAATTTAACCATTCATCAGGATTTCTATAATTATCTTCACTTGTTGTAACTATTGTTCCTCCGGCACTAAGTATTGCAAAAATATCATATACAGATAAATCAAAGTCTATTGCAGATACCATAAGAATTGTATCATCAGCACTTACTTTATACTTCTCGTTTAAATCAATATAAGTATTGATAGCACTTGTATGCATAATCTCAACCCCTTTAGGGATACCGGTTGTTCCGGATGTCATAATGATATACGCACTGTCATAAGGACTAATCTCAACCGGTTGTTCTAATTTAGATTCATTTGCCATAGCTATATCCAAATCAATAATTTTAACTTCATCTTGACTTAAAATACAATCTTTTATTGTTTTTTTATCACTTATAATATGTTTTATCCCTATTTGATTATAAATTTTGCTCCTTCTGTCATTTGGTTGAGCAATACCTATTGACACATATGCCGCTCCAGAGAATAAAATTCCGAAAATAGCATAAATTTGCCTGCTACCTCTTGGAAGTGTTATCCCTACATAATCTCCTTTTTCTACACCGTTTTTATTTAAATAGTCTGCAACTTTTAAGGAAATCTCATAAAGTTTATAATATGTTATCTGTTCTTTAGTCTCGGAATCTATAATCGCAACTTTATCAGGATTTAGTTTTACATTTCTAAGAAATCCATCATATAATGTTTCATCAGGATATTGAAGAGGTAAAATATTCTCAATATCTTGTTTCCTTACTATCTTTTGATTGTTAGGTAATACATCAGCGTTATGTTCCCAACTTATTCTATCTGTCAAAGATAAAATTAATCCATATAAGGAATCCATCATATCATCTAACAATCCTGCCGGAAAAAGTTCATCTACACTATCCCAACAAAGAATTAAATTCCCATCCATGATGTATGTTTGAAAATCAAGCCAAACTCCCGGTGTTTGGGAAATCATATAAGATACTTTCCCTAAATTCTTCCTTGATATTTCAGTTTCTAACGGATAATCTATATTGCATGCAAATACCACAGGTGCTATATTCACACTTGTTCCTTGATTTTTTGATATATCCCTTTGAACCTGAACCCCGCTATATGCACTGTGAGATACATTCTCTAAAAATGTCTTACTTATTCTTTTTAAAGTATCCAAAAATCTTGAATCATCTGTTGTCTCGTGTTCTACCAATAAAATATTCGTAAAATCAGACACCATATCTTTTAAATATTCATTTTCCAAATCTCTATTAAACAACGGTATATTTATAAAGAACTTCTCTTGATTGCACCATCTCTCAAGAACAAGCGCATAAGCAGTCAAAAGAACCATGGACGGTGTACTTTGATACGATGCTGCTATATCTTTTATAGCTTCCCATTCATCCTTTTTAATAATTCTCTTTCTTCTTGTAAATTTTGTTTCCTTAATTTGTTCCGGTTGTTTCTTTAATGGTAAATTCGGTCTTTCTATTTCAAATGAATTTATTTTTTGTTCCCAAAAAGCTTTATCCTCTTCATTATCCGGATTATTTGCTATATTCTGCATATATTCTTTAAATGTGTATACATCTAGACGATCCAGTTCAACTCCTGAATACAGTTCAGCTAATTCTTTGATGATAATACTCATGCTCATTACATCTGACACAAGCAAATCTACATCAAAAAATATCCTTGACTTTTCATCTGAAAATTTTGCCAGTGACAATCCCGCAACTTGACCTTCATTTACATTTAATTTTCTATGAGATATTTGTTCTCTGATTTCTATCAATCTTGAATGTAAAGTTTCTTCATTAAGAGTAGATAAATCAAAAATTTCTATTTCTTCACTGTATGGCTTATCCAATATCTCTTGGTATCCATCTTTTGTGAATTTTGCTCTAAGCATAGGATGCCTGTATTGAAGTTTATTCCAAGCATCTTTTAATCTATCCGCTTTAATGTTCTCTCCATCTATTTCAAGATAGGCATGGCAACCCACACCACCCAAAATCTGTTCATCTTCTCTTCCTATGAGATAAGAATATTGAACATCTGTTAAAACAAATTGCTTACTATCACTTTTACTAATTAAGTTTTCTGTATCTTTCTTAATTTTTATTTTGGATTTATCTATAAGCTGATACCAATTGGATAAATTCGGATTTTCCATAAGTTTTGCAAATGAAATTTTCACTCCAGTTTTCTTTAATTTTCCGGATAGCTGCATAACTTGAATGGAGCTTAAGCCTTTTTCTACTAAATTTTCATTTTCCGGAATTTCCATTTTTGAAAATATATTTTCTAACCAATCTTTTACTAATAATTTAGCATTTTCCTTTATATTATTAAGTTCCATTGCAAAATACTCCTCTAAAAATTTCCTTTTAATTTATTTCTATCTATTTTCCCTAAAGCCGTTAATGGCCAAGCCTCTATATATCTAACGGCATCTGGTAGTTTGAAATCCGCCACATTGTTGGAAATTAAAAATTTTCTAACTTCTTCAAGTGTAAGTTCCTTATCCCCATTTAAAATAAATACAGCAATGGCCTCTCCTTGCAAGCTGTCTGGTACACCTACAACTTGTACCGAGTTTATATGTTCGTGAGTAAGTAAAATTTCTTCCAATTCCAGCGGGGTTATTTTTTCGCCTGCTCTATTGATGATTTCTTTAATTCTTCCTACAATTTGATAATTTCCATTTTTTAATTTTCTTGCTTTATCTCCTGTTTTAAAATAACAATCTTGTGTTATACATATTTCATTTATTTCAGGAAGGTTGTAATAACCATAAATTGTATAAGCACCTCTGGTTATAAGCTCTCCATATTCTTCGACCCCTACTTCTTCTCCTTGTTCATCCACAATTAGTATTTCATCATACTCACTTATCGGTTTGCCTTGTGTTTGCCATCTTGTTTTATCATCATCTCCCATATTTGTTGTCAAAATCAATCCTTCAGCGATTCCGAAGATCTGTTGCAATGTAACATCAAAGTTTTTTTCAATTTTTTCTGCCAACCAAGGTTCCAGAACCGAACCGCCAATTTGTAAAATCTTTAAAGAGGAAAGGTCATAATCTTCATATTGTAGATAATCCATGCAAATATTTGCCATTGCCGGTACAAGACCCGTTAGTGTAACTTTTTCATCTTCTATTAAAGGTAAAATTTCATCAGGACTTGTCACATTACATAAAACAACTTTCCCTCCTTTTGCAAAAGTTCCTACTATACCGGGACAACCTAAAGGAAAATTATGTGCTATAGGCAAAGAAGCAAGATATATAGTTTCTTGATCTAAATTACATCGTTCTCCTGTTTTATTTGCAACATAGATATAATCACAATGTCTTCTTGGAATCAGTTTTGGTATCCCTGTTGTACCACCAGACAATAACAATAATCCAATTCCTTTGTAATCAACATCAGGATATTTATATTGGCTGCTATTCTCAATAAGATTTGAAAATCTTTTATATTCTTGATTTTCTCCAAGAATATAAACCTCTAATTGCTTATTTAATTCAGATTTTATATCACGAATCATATCCACGTATGAAAAACCTAAATATTTATCCTTTGAAATATATGCTACCGCCTCAGATCTTTCTATAATTCCTTTTAGTTCATTTTTTCTATGTGCAGGCAAACTCATAATCGGAATAATGCCTGTTTTAAACATTGCAAAAGATATTACGATAAATTCATAGCAATTTGGAAGTTGTAATACAATCTTATCTCCCTTTTTGAAACCTGCTTTAAGTAGTCCATTGGCATATTTATTAGAAAGTTCATCAAGATCGTTATATGACAACCTCGTATCCCCATCTACAATCGCTGTTTTATCTTTATAAGTTTTAGCACAATTAGTAATAAACTCTCCTAATGTCATATGTTCCCAAACATTTTCATCATAAAATTTTTCCAATTTTTCTTTTATTTCTATATTCATACTTCCTCCTATATGCAAATCGCTCCAAAATACTTGCCTGACGATAAATTTAACGCTATCAAATCCTTATTTGTTCTCTTTATCTTATCTTCAATTTTTATTATCTGATCATCCATATGAATGACTTCTATCTCTTTCGGACTTCTTATAAGTCCATAACCTTCATATTTTAAATAAGCCTCTTTTGCTGTCCAATATTTATAAAACATAGGTGCATCCAATCCTATATTATCAATTTCTCTGAATGTAAAGCAATTTTCAAGTATATCTTCAAACGCAAAATCATCATTCACTTTCTCAATGTCTATCCCAAGTTCTCTCTTTGAAAAACCAATCACTACATATCCATCTGTATGTGAAATATTGAATTTAATCTCATTTTGGTTTTTAATATATGGCTTGTAATATTTATCCCTCAAAACAATTACATCTGAAAAAGGAATATCTAATATTGTTTCAAAACCTTTATTTAAAATGCTTCTCGAAACTGCAAAATTTATCTTTGAAACTTCCGATTTATATGCAGTAAGTTTTTCTATTTCCTCACACTTTAAAAAGTTTTCTAAATTTTTTATCATAAATGCGCTTGTATTAGCTATCACTAACCCTATGTCAAAAAAATTCAGTACTTCGCTTATTGCAGTTAGATTTTTAAAGTCTTTTATGTTTGAAATTTCCAATCTATATATCTTCATCTGAACAAACAAATTCTTTAATTGCCATTATTACACTCTCAGAAGATGTATTTACAAACATATGCTTGCCTTCGATATATTTGTAAGAAAAGTCTTTTGTTGTGTAATCTTGCCATTTTAAAAGTTCTTCGAGCTCCATTTCTTCATCAATATCACCCATCAAACCTAAAATCTTACTCTCCAGTTTCTTGCCCTCTATATCTTGATAATCTTCATCAATCATAAAATCGGCTCTCAGCATTGGCAAAAATATACTGATTAAATCCTTGTTGTCTAATATCTCATTAGGAGTTCCGTCATATCTTCTTAATCCCTCAATAAATCCTTCATCATCTAAATGGTAAATAGGGTTTGGTTCTTTATAACAAGGCGCCCTGCCTGCTGAAATAATTAAACCAGCAGGGTTTGGAAGTCCACTTTCTTTTATTTTCAGTGCCAGTTCATAAACTATCTTAGTTCCCATACTATGTCCGAAAAAATAATAGGGTAGTTTAAAATCAAAAACTATTTTCATATCTTCAAATAATTCTTCTACAAGATCTTCTATCTTGCTAATTGCTTTTTCGGAAAACCTGTTTTCTCTTCCCGGATATTGAGCAAAATAAACTTTATTAAACATAAACTGCTCTCCCCAATTTTTAAAAGAAGATCCTCCTCCTCCAGCATAAGGAAACATAAATATAACACCTTTACTTTCATTAACTTCCAAATCATTCCCTGATATAAAACATTTATTCAAACTATTTCCTCCATTCATTCATAAATTTTTAATCTTTTTTTCAAAATAATTAGCTTTATCTAACTTAGAATAACACATTTTGATATCTATTTTTCAATATCTATCGAGTTGTTTTATTATTCAAAACCTCATTAGTATCATACAATGTTCTTATTATATTCCTTAATATAGGAGTACTAATTGTTTGTTTCCCATCGCTCCATGCAAGCTCCGGCTTAATATGTGCCTCAATTAATACTCCATCCGCTCCGGCAGCAACAGCAGCTCTTGATAATGGTTCTATTAATGATCTTTTTCCCGTAGCATGACTAGGATCAGCAATAATCGGTAAATGTGTCATCTCTTTTAAAAGAGCAATTGAGGCAATATCCATGGTATTTCTCATGTAATTTTCATATGTTCTTATCCCTCTTTCACAAAGAATTACTTTTTCATTCCCTTCAAGCATAATATATTCCGCACTTAACAAAAATTCTTTTATCGTTGCACTTAGTCCTCTTTTTAATAGTACGGGTTTATCTATTCTTCCAAGTTCTTTGAGCAATGGATAATTGTACATATTTCTTGAACCAACCTGTAATATATCAACCCTATCTATCATATATTCCAGTTCTCTAACATCCATAATCTCTGTTATAACCGGCATGTCCATCTCATTTCCAATTTTACAAAGAATATCAACACCTACTCTTCCTAATCCTTGAAAGTCATATGGTGAAGTACGTGGCTTAAATGCTCCTCCTCTTAAAATATCAACTCCTGACTCTTTCATATACAAAGCAATTTTTCTCAATATATCTTCTGATTCGATCGAACATGGACCGGATATAACTATCGGTTTATTTCCACCTATTTCTAATTCTTTTATAGAAATTGTTGTTTTTTCTTTATATTGTTTAGTTACTAAATATCCATTTTCTAAAGATAAATTTTCCGTTTCTAAAAAAGCTCTTTCTTCGCTTTCAATCTTTTCTTTTAAGCTGTTATCAAATACATTTATAATATGATATTTTTTAACATCATATACATCATGTTCTATTCCTCTTGAAATTAAATAATTGCTACATTTTTTATAACAATCTTTATTGTTGAATACATAGTGCATTTCACATCACCATCCCTTAGTTTGAAACAATCCACTTCATTGCCTCACTATAGCCATCAAACCCTTTTCCTGAAATTGTCTTTTCCGCAAACTCAGTTATAAAAGATTTTTTTCTATAAAATTCTCTCTTGGATATATCCGTTAAATGAACCTCCACTGTTCTTATATTAACCGCTTTTAATGCATCTAAGATTGCAATACTTGTATGAGTATATGCTCCCGCATTAATAATGATTCCATCATATTTTCCATACGCAGCCTGAATTTTACCTATGATTTCCCCCTCATGATTTGATTGATATATTTCTACAATGATACCTAATATCATTGCATAATCTTCTATCATTCTACATAAATCATCATAGGTCTTAAAATCATATATTTTTGGCTCTCTAAGTCCAAGTAAATTGATGTTAGGTCCATTAATTATCAATAATTTTTTCATACACGCTCAACACCTCGTTAATAGCAGATTCTATCTCATCATTGTTATTAATAACAATATCACTTTCTTGAAGATAGATAGGATTTCTTTTATTATATAATTTTGTTAATCCTTTTAAGCCTCCTTGTGAAAGAGGTCTTCCTATAGTTTCTAACTTGCTCAAATCTCTATTTAAAAAGATTACAACAGAATTGTATTTTAAGTAGTTTATATTTTCTTCACTTTCTATGACTCCACCACCGGTAGATATTATTTTCGAGAAAGTAAGAAGTTGATTTTTAACTATCTGCTTTTCTATTCTACGGAAATATTCAATTCCTTTTTCTAAAATAATCTCTTCGGCTGTCATGCCTTGTTCCTTCTGTATTTCTTCATCTATATCAACAAAAAACCTATTCATCTTTTTCGCAATTTTTTGTCCCACAACTGTTTTTCCACTTCCGGGCATTCCTATGAAAACGATATTTAGCAGTTTTCTTCTTAATCGACAGTATATCTCCTCAATAGCAGTTTCTTGATTTAAACCTATTCCAAATAATTCAGCAGATTTTTTCGCCTGAGCAATCAACATCAAAAGTCCCGAATGAACTTCACAACCGATCCTTTGAGCATCTAACAGTAATTTTGTTCTTATCGGATTATAATTAAGATCAATTACAGCCTTTAATTCTTTTAACTTTCTTATATCAATAGGATAATCGTCATTTTCATGGGGGTATGTTCCTAATGGTGTACAGTTAATTAATATATTTATATCCGACATATAATCCAGATCGTTAAAATTTCGCTCTCCTCTTCTTGAAACAATCTTTATATTTTTATATCCTAAGTCAAATAATACCGTCTTCGCCATTACTGAAGTAGCTCCATTACCAACAATTAAAAATAAAGGATCTTTGATTCTTATTTTCATTCTATTTAACATAAATAAGAAACCGTAATAATCGGTATTATATCCGTACAACTTTCCATTTTTATTTACTATCGTATTTACACAACCTGTTTTCTTGGAAACTTCATCTAAATAATCACAGTATTGCTTTGCAATCCTTTTATATGGATTGGTAACATTTAATCCCTTAAAATTTCTTTCTTTAAAAAAACTATTTATTTCTCCCTTATTTTTTTCTGTTAATTCATAGCTATAGTCTCCAAATTCTTCATGTATCATCGGAGAAAAGCTATGAACTAATCTTTCACCAAGTAATCCATATTCCATAATAATCAAGTCCTAACACTATATTTTCCCACTAAATAATCCAATATCACTATAGCCGTAACCGCTTCCACGACAGGAACTCCTCTTATTGCTATACAAGGATCATGTCTACCATTTATCTTTATACTTGTTTCCTCATTCTTATATAAATCTATGGTGTTTTGTTCTTTTTTTATAGATGGAGTAGGTTTAAACGCAACTTTGAAAGTAATGGGCATGCCATTACTTATCCCTCCCAAAATACCACCTGAATGGTTTGTTCGTGTCTTTATCTGCTTATTCTCATCAATATAAAATTCATCATTATTTTCTGAACCTAATTTCACAGCTCCATCAAAACCTGAGCCGAATTCAATTCCTTTTATTCCGGGAATAGAAAATATCATTTTAGAAATATTATTCTCAATACCGTCAAAAATCGGCTCTCCTATACCTGCATCTAATCCAAATACAGAACATTCCACAACTCCTCCGGTTGAATCTCCTTTTTGTTTTAATTCAGATATTATTTGATCTATTATTTCTATATTCTCTTCATTAATTACTGAATACCTATTTTCTTCAGATGCCTTGTATTTATTTATCATATCTTCTTCAAGATTATGTTCTGTATCTAAAATATTTCTTATTCTATAAAGATGAGCTAAAATATGTATGTTGTGAGTTTCCAATAATTGTTTCGCTATCCCCCCGAAAGCTGTAATGACTGCTGTTAATCTTCCTGAAAAATGTCCACCGCCTTCCAATTGAATATATTCTCCATATTTCTTTATAGCGGAAAAATCAATATGAGAAGGTCTTGGTATTCCATTCATCTCCTTATATTCTGTTGAATTTGCATTTTTATTTTCAATAATCAGAGATAACGGATCTCCCATAATAGTATTATCCCTTATTCCTGACAAAAATTTTATCTGGTCTTCTTCTACTCTCTCTGTGACAAAGTTATTATTTCCCGGAGCTCGTCTTTTCATAAATTTTTTCAACTTTTCTAAATCTATATTCATTCCATATGGAAACCCATCTGCTACCCCGCCAATACATTTTCCATGCGATTCTCCAAAAATGCTTAACTTTATGTTTTTTCCTATACTAACGGATGACATTAATATTTCCACCTACCTTTTCAAAATCTTGTATAAACTTTGGATATGATTTATTAACAGCTTCTGTATTTATTATTGAAATAGGTTTCTTGCATCTTATTGATGCAATAGTGGCAGCCATTACTATTCTGTGATCGTTAAAAGAATTTACTATGCCTCCGTTTAAAAACTCTTGTCCTGTAATCTTTAAGCCGCAATCTATTTTCTCAACTTCTGCACCTAAGTTTTTTAACATCTGAAATGTAGAGTCTATCCGATTACTCTCTTTGTATTTTAATCTTTTACCACCACTTAATATACTTGTTCCTCTCGATAATGCCGCAACAACGGATAATATAGGAAATAAATCTGGCATATCGGTAAAATCAAGATTAAAAGAAATAAGATCACTTTTTGAAGCAAAAACACAATCTCCTGAAATTTCTAAATTTCCCCCTATTTTTTTTAATATCTCTATAATTTGCTTGTCTCCTTGAATAGAATTAAAATTCAATCCATTTACTTTTAAGTTCTTACCCAAGCATCCTGCTACAATAAAAAATGCAGCATTTGACCAGTCTCCTTCAACAATATATTTATTAGGTGCTTTGAACAATCTCCTACCTCCAAAGACCACATAACTATTCTCTTTCTCTTTAACAGTTATTCCAAAATCCTTTAAAATATCTATTGTCATATCAACGTAATTTCGAGATTCTAAAGGAGTCGTCAAAAAAATAGTTGTTTCCTGCTCCATTAGTGCCGATAACAACAGCAATCCACTAATATATTGAGAACTAATATCTCCTTTTATCTTAAAAAGAGTTCCTGTTGCATTTCCGAAGACCCTTATCGGAAATACTTCACTTTCAAAACATACTCCAGAATTTTTTAGTGTTTCTATTAACTCTATAATCGGTCTATCCCTTAAGCTCTCTTTACAATCTACTATTGTGCTTTTTGAAAACATACTAAGTAGCGGCAATAACAACCTTAAAGTTGTTCCGCTCTCTTTACAATCAATATAAGTCTCATCAGAGATATTCTCAATGGAACGAACATAAATATTATTACTTTCTGTTTCTATTCTTGCACCTAACGCTTGAAGACAATTTATAGTTGCAAGAACATCATCCGAAATCATATCTACATTAGATAGTTTTATATTTTGTTTTTGCGAAATAGAGCTTACAATCAAAGCCCTATGTAACACAGATTTAGAGGGAATAGCCTTTACTTCTCCAAATAACTCGTTAGGTATAATTTTTATGTCCATAATCTCCACCTTATCTACATGCAACACTTATAATATTTTTCAAGTCTTTCCTACTTACACAATCAATCACAGCACAACCAATTTCTTTTGGATAAACCAAATTTATTTTATCACCATTATTCTTTTTATCTTTTAACACTTCTTGGTATATTTGTTCCTCATTATATTCACAACTCACTGGTAATTGATATTTTTTTAATATATTGATTATTCGCAAGTGTGTTTCTTTAGAAATAGCACCCAATTTATAATATGCTTTACTGATCATCGCCATACCAATAGCAACAGCATATCCATGAGATACAGAAAAATCACTTAGTTTCTCTATTGCATGACCGATTGTATGTCCAAAATTTAGTAATTGTCTCTCACCTGATTCTCTTAAATCACATCCAACAATCTTCTTTTTGATACTTATACTTTTTCTGATGACAATTTCTAATATATCTTTTTCGTATACATTTTTTGACATAAGTAAATCAGATAATTCCTTATCTCTTATAATTGCACTTTTAATAACTTCAGCCAATCCATTTCTAAATTCTTTATCAGAAAGAGTATCTAAAAATTTCAAGTAGATAAATACTGCCTTAGGATTATAAAAGGTGCCTATTAAGTTTTTCCCATCTTCAGTATTGATTGCAGTTTTTGAACCAATGGATGAATCCACCATAGATAAAACGGTTGTTGGAATCTGTATATAATCAATCCCTCTCATATATGTGGATGCTACAAATCCTGCTAAATCTCCAACTACACCACCACCAAAAGCGATAATTAAATCATGCCTGTCTATGTTAATCGATGTCAAAAATCGAATGATTTTGTAATATGTTTCTACGCTTTTAGACTGCTCGCCCGGTTTTATTACATACCTATAAAAATCTTTTTTTAATAAAAAAGTGAATTCGGGATATAGAAAATCGACTGTTTCATCAGTAATAAAAACTTTTTTTCGATAAGAATAATTAATATCAATAAAAGATTGTAACTCTTCTTGTATATTATCTACAAGAGATATCTCATATTCTAAACTTGATGATAAATCAAATTTTCTCATTTTCAATCCTCTATATAAACAATCCGATTTATAATACTCCCAACTTTCTCTTTTGTTTCTTCCAACTCTCTTTCCGGATTTGATAATTTCACAATGCCAGCACCAACTCTAACCCAAGTTTCTTTTTTATCCTGAAAAGCTGTTCTTAACACCAAAGCTACATCTAGTGTGCCATCTTGATCATAAGTCAATACCCCACCGCTGTATAAGCCTCTTTCATCTTTCTCTAATCTGTCAATAGCTTCTATACACTCTTTTTTAGGTATTCCAGATGCAGTTACTGCCGGAAATAATGCTGTAAAAGCATGCCATTCATTGAATTCGTCTTTAATTTTCCCTCTTAATCTTGAGGCTAAATGTTGAACTGTCCCTCTTTCTAAAACATCCATAAACTGAATTACCGAAACACTATCCTTATCGCAAACTTTTTCTAGTTCCTCATATGCTAATTTTACTGAAACGGCATGTTCTGCAATTTCTTTTGGATCTTTTAAAAGTTCATCTTTTAATTTTTTATTAATCTCTTTATCTTCCGTCAATGCTCTTGTCCCGGCTAATGGAAAAGTATATACGGTTTTATCTCTATCAACCTCAACTACTGTTTCCGGACTAAATCCGACCACTTCCAAATCATCTATTTTCATACAATAGGATCTAGCTGGATTGTTATTCTTCCTTCCTTCCAAATAACTATCCATAAATGAAATTCTTTTTTTCAAATTTATCTTTCTTGATAAAATGACTTTTTCATATTTGTCATTTTTAATTTCTTCTGTTGCTTTTGATACAATATTTTTGTAGTAATTTTCATCTACAGATTTAATGAGTTCTAATTTTGATTTATCATTTTCCGTTATAATTTCTTTTAATTCTTTCAAATTTGATAAACAATCTTCAACCATAGAAACTATACACTCAAATTCTTCCATATATCTAATTAAAATTCTATTTTTTTCAATTCTAATATCTATATTAGGAATAAATAAGTCCATTAATTTTTCGTTAATTTTTTCATCTAAAAAGGAATTTTTAGCATAACTGAAATTTGCAATTCCATATGCTCTCCAGTCATTCATATGCACTTTTTTAAATATATTAAAAATATCATTGTTTAAAGCATTAAGATATTGTAGCAAAGGACTTTTTTTATAAATTTTTTCATAAGATGAAGGATAAAACTCCTTCATAATATTTTCAATAAATTCTTCCATATTTTCATTTCTTACAACTTGAATTTTATCTGAAAAAAATGAAAATCCTATATACTTACCTAGCCCTAACGAAAGTTCATCTTTATGTTTGTTTTCATATATAATATATGAATCATTATGTTGTTTTAAAAAACATTTTACAATATTAACCGCCATTATGTGCTTATCTAACTTTCTTTCTAATGTATCTATAATATATTCTTTATAGTTTTCTAATTTTTGAAAAAATAGCATATTGTTTCTTTCCCCCTTAATTTAATGATATATATTCCATTTTTATCGTGTTGTATCAGTATGTATTTTGTTCTCCTTGTAGAACTCATCTTAAGTATACTACTAAATAATAACAAATGTCAATATAATTATCTCTTGAGTTTTAGGAAATTTTTATAAAAAAAATTCTAAAAAAAATAGTTATGAATAGATTTCATATCTCATTCATAACTATTTGAATTATTTTTCTATATATTTTTTTAACTTTTCAAAACTGTCATCTGATAAAACATGCTCAATATCACAGGCTTCCTTTTCAGCTGTATCAGTATCAATTCCAACTTTTAGTAAAAGTTCCTTTAAATACACATGCTTCTGATAAACTTTTTCTGCTATATGTAGCCCCTCATCTGTTAAGCGTACAATCTTATCTTCACCATATGTTAAATACCTCTTCTCAACAAGAATATGAATAGCTTTAGTAACCACCGACTTTGCCCGCTTCATCTTTTCCATTATGTCTTTATGTTTCACCTTTTCTTTTTCTAAAGATAACATATAAATATTCTCTAAATAATTTTCTTCTAAATAATTTTTATGCATTCCTACCCTCTCACATTCCATCTAATTTCTTTTATGTTCACTTTATTATATCTATTCTTCTCATTTTTAGCAAGCACAGTAAGTGCATATGCACTTACGAAAAAATTGACTCGAGCTTCGCATTTACATCGGAATATTTTCGTCAATTTTAGCTTGTTGGGGAAATCCCCAAACCCCTGTGCAATCAATCTTACTTGTAA
>ERZ772986.764-NODE-764-length-19590-cov-5.556847_pt1 | contig 19590 bp, 20 predicted proteins | sample MGYA00511898_ERZ772986 | MGnify/ENA primary metagenome ERZ772986 (study PRJEB29015, sample SAMEA2737934) | human oral metagenome | biome: human oral; feature: human-associated habitat; material: dental | place: China | collected 2148 ... | reverse complement strand
AAAATTTATAATCAGCTGGATATAGATAGTAAGAAGATATTCATTGAAAGATGGAAGGATCTTGATGAGCAAGCCACATCTAGCAAAGAAAGTATTCAACAACTATTTTATTACTATATGTTTTATTTGCGTGCTTTAGAAAAGGATACAAAGACTACTACTCCTGGTATTAGAAAGTACTATGCTAATCAAAAATTTAAAAGATTATACGAAGTAGATTTGTTAGATAACCTTTTTATAATTTTAAATCTATGGAAAGTTATAAATAAGAATGAAGAGCTTGAAGGAGAAGAGTGGTCTAAGAATATAAAAATTAAGCAAACCTTAGATACGCTTTGCTCTTATCCTAATGAGTTTTGGAAATATCCAGTCGTAATTTATTATATTTGTCATAGAAATAATGAAAGCTTTGAAAAAAAATTTGGGGCATTTCTAAATAAACTAGTATTAGAATTGTTTACAAAATATTTAATCTTACCAACTGTTAATGCTGTCAAGACTGATATATTAAAGCTAAATGCTGCAATTGTTAAAGCTGATAAACCTATCTTTGATTTTAAAGAGATTGATTTAGCCCTACTAGAGAAGCATATTCAGAATCCACATAGAAACCTTGTTAGAATGCTATTAAAAATTCTTGCTTATCAAGAACAAGAGATATTATTACCAGAAAATTGGGAAATTGAGCATATATTCCCACAGAAATGGCAAGCTAATTATTTTACTGATGTATCGGATTCAACTATAAAAGAAAAAATAGAATATATAGGCAATAAGGTTCCATTTGAAAAGAAACTTAATATTATTGCTGGAAATGGTTACTTTGGTAAAAAGAAAAAGGAATACTTAGCATCTAGCATAGTAATTACAAAGAGATTAGGTGAATTAGAAAATAATGAATGGAATTTAGATTCTATTATGACAAGAAATATTCGTATTTTGGATTCTATAAAGAGTACTTTAAGTAAATGGAATTCTGAATATAATTATATTTCTAAGGAATTTTCTGAGAATAAACAACCTTCTGACGAGGATTTAGAAAAAATAGAAGAATATAAAAAGAACGGTTGGATTTAAAAATATGAAGGGGGCTGTAACAAAACAGCCCCTTTCATTGCCAATAAGGCTTGGCAGGGCTATAATCAAACATAATTATATAAACTATATACAGGGGAGAGATATATATGAGAGTGTTATTATTAAACGGCAGTCGTCGTAAAAACGGATGTACCTATACGGCTTTGCAAGAAGTGGCGGGCGTGTTGAATAAAGAAGGAATTGAAACGGAAATCATGCATGCCGTACCGGATAAGGCTGTCGTAGCGGAAGCGGCGGAAAAACTGAAAGAAGCGGACGGAGTTATTATAGGGTCACCGGTTTACTGGGCATCGCCTTCGGGAGAAATGGTGACTTTCATGGACATGTTGTCGGCTGTAGGCGGTAACTATTTGCGTCACAAGCCGGCAGCAGCCATAGCGTCGGCACGTAGAGCCGGCACCAGTGCTACTCTCGATGTTTTGTACAAGTATTTAGCTTATCATGAAAGTCTCATCGTTTCCTCCAACTATTGGAATATGGTGCACGGAAATACGCCTGATGAAGTAAGACAGGATGCGGAAGGTCTTCAAATCATGCAGGTCCTGGGAACCAATATGGTGTGGGCGCTCCGCTGTGTGGAAGCAGGTAAGAAAGCCGGTGTTGAAGTGCCGCAAACGCCGCAGAAAATATATACGAATTTTATCAGATAGGAAGTAGAACCATGGATTACAAAAAAGCGGGACAGCGTATTTATATAAGGCTGGATAAGGATGACGAAGTAATTGCTTCGCTTACGTCCGTTTGCATGAAAGAAGGCATCCAATCAGCCGTGTTTAACGGGATCGGTGCCTGTGATAAGATTACGGTAGGCACGTATATTGAAGAAAAACATGATTTTCTTGACCATAAAAAAGAGGGCATGTTTGAAATGACCTCTCTTATCGGGAATGTAACAACCATGAAGGACGGTAGCCTACATACGCATGCACATGCCATGTTTGCCTATCTGGACGATGACGGTGAAGTAAAGAATTTCGGCGGTCATTTGGAATGGGCCCGTATTTGTTACACCGGCGAAATCGTCATGGACGTGACGGAAGGCTTTGTTATTGGAAGAAAGCAGGATCCGCAAACAGGCATTGAAGTATGGGATTTATAGACTGTCCGAAAGTACGGACTGTACCCAATAAACTCGGAAGGGACTTTCTATGAATAACGTTATTTTTTTGCCTCATCACAGGAGGATTATAGCCGTCTTATTCGGAATTATCGGCGGGGCTCTTGACGTATATTGCCAGCTTAAGTTCGGGACTCTTGTGGCTTTACAAACGGGTAATATAATCTTTCTTATTTCGGATATTCAATATGGAAATATGGAAGGAGTGGCCATTCGTTGTCTGTCGGTTCTCTTTTTTACCCTCGGCTTTTGGACCGGTATGATTGTGGAACGCTGGGAAAAGACACCTTACTGGCGAGCTTGGAATATTTGTCCTTTTTTGGTTGTCACTTTAATTCTTCCCGTCATATCATGCCATGCCATTGTTTGGGTAGCCTTGTTGGCGTATACGGCAGGTATTGTTATGATATCCTTTAGAGGCATTCAGATTGAGTCGGAACCGTATTCTTTATTTATGACATCAGGGAACTATCAACGCATGCTGATATCCTGGTATCATCATTGGCGACATGATTATAAGCATGACAAGATGAAGCGGCAAGCCGTAAACTACAGCATCATGGTCAGCAGCTTTGTTGCCGGAGCCTTGATCGCCGCAGCTTTTGTTCACTTTTTTGATACCTATGCAGTATGGTTTATTGCAATTTGTACGTTTGTTGTTCTGTCTAAGTATGCCGGCGACGTGCGGGCCTTGGAACAAGCTAAAAAGAAGGCGAAACAAGGTCATAGAAGTTGTAAACAAGAGCAGATAATAAAAAAAGAGTTCGACTGATTGTCGAACTCTTTTTTTATATGGTGGAGATGAGGAGAATCGAACTCCTGACCCCCTGCTTGCAAGGCAGGTGCTCTCCCAGCTGAGCTACACCCCCATGTGTTTCACAACATGTACACTATATCATGAAACGTATGATATGGCAAGGGCTATTGAACTAACTTTTCCCACTTTTCGTAGGCCGTTTGCAAGGCTTTTTCTGTTTCAGAATAAGCCTTGTTTAAGTCCGTCAGCGCCTCGGGGGAAGCCGTATTCATTTGCACTTCATACATTTTCAGTGTCGCTTCCAATTCGGCGATTTTCATTTCAATTTCTTCCAACTGCTTAAGATTGATCGGTTGTGTTTTGCGTGCCCGGTCAGTAGCGAGAACGGTAACCGTAACGGTCGTAGATGCTTTTTTATCTTCCCGAACGGAGTTTTTGAAATATTGTTTTTCTGCCTGAAGTGCCAGCAGCTCGGCTTCTTTCTCCTTGTAGTATGAGTAATTTCCTGCAAAATCCTTAACTTGTTTGTTTTCCAGTGACAGCGTTCGAGTTGTAATTTTATCTAAGAAGTATCGATCGTGAGAAACGATGAGATACGTGCCGCCGAAGTCGAGTAAGGCATCTTCCAAAATCTCGCGAGTCGGAATATCGAGGTGATTGGTCGGTTCATCGAGAATGAGAAAGTTCGGGCCCGAGAGTAAGAGCTTTAACAAGGCCAGCCGAGCTTGTTCCCCGCCACTCAGAGAGTCTACGGATGTAAAAACATCATCGCCGCGGAAGAGAAAACGTCCCAAAAGAGAGCGTGCCTGTTCTTCGTTCATCGTATAGTCCGCCATCAGCTCTTCCAATACTGTCAAGTGACTATGGAGCTCCGTATGTTCTTGAGCGAAATAACCGATATGCACACGACTTCCTAAGGTAATATGACCTTGGGCCGGCTCCTTTTCTCCTATGATCATTTTTAACAGGGTGGTTTTACCTGTCCCGTTGGGGCCGATAAGAGCTGCCGATTCACCGCGACGTATTAGAAAGGAAAGATGACTGAATAATTCCTTGTCCGTAAAGCCGCCGCATATATCATCGACGACGAGAACTTTTTGGCCGCACTCTTCAGCAGGGGCAAAATCAAAGTGCAACGTATCGCCTTCGTATAGCTTGTCGATTCGTTCTAAACGGTTGAGTTGTGATTGCCGACCGCGTGCCTGCTTCGATTTAATGCCTGCTTTGTACTTACGGATGTAGGCTTCCGTTTCTTTGATTTTCTCCTGTTGCCTGTCATAGGCACGTTGTAAAGATTTGCGTCTTTCATTGCGTTGAGACATGTAACGGGAATAATTTCCTTTGTATAGCGTTGTCGTTCCGTTTTCAAGTTCTAATACGCTTGTTGCCACTCTATCCAGGAAATATCGATCATGAGAAACGATGAGGATTGCGCCGTCGTAAGAAAGAAGATAAGTCTCGAGCCATTCCAACATGTCAGTGTCCAAGTGATTGGTCGGTTCGTCCAAAATGAGATACGAAGGATGACGTACCAAGGCTTTGGCTAAGTTGATACGCGTTTTTTGTCCCCCTGAAAAACTTTGAAAAGGGCGATTCAAGTCATCTTGCCCAAAGCCCAGTCCGGCTATGATTTTTCTGGTTGTCGCTTCGTATGAAAAACCGCCGAGCATTTCGAAACGTTCTTGCAAACGGGCATAACGCATTTGCAGCTCTTCATCATTCGGACTCATCTGCATAGCTTTTTCCGTTTCTCGCAGGCTCGTTTCCGTATCATGTAAGTCGGACCAAGCCATGTCTATCGTTTCTCCTAAGGTTGCCTCATCTGTAGAGGTCACATCTTGTTTTAAATAACCGATAGTTTCACCGTAGGGAACGATAACGGCTCCGTCCGTGTAATCTTCTTCGCCAATGAGACATTTTATGAGCGTCGTTTTCCCGGCTCCGTTTGCCCCGATAAGAGCCAGTCGTTCACCGCGCTTTAACTCGAAGGATACGTTTTTGAAGATAGTGCGTATGCCGAAAGTTTTTTCTAAGTTTTGTATTTTAATTGCCGCCATGTACAGGTCCTTTCTTGCCGTTTCATAATGTTTTTTATTATAGCATAAAAAATATAATAGGAATAAATGAAAAAGGATATTAGCACTCTATTGACATGAGTGCTAATGAAGGGTATAGTGTGATTGTAGGAAGAAAAAGGTTTACTACACAATAAAAAGTCAAAAGAACAAAGAAGGGATTGCTATGAGAAGTTTATTTCCTATTGTAAATAATGATAATTTTTTATTTCCTGAAGATGTATGGAATACTTTCTTTACAGATGTAACACGTACAGCATCACCGCTCAGTATGCCGAAGATAGACTTGGAAGATAAGGGTGACAGATATGAATTGACGGTTGATTTGCCGGGTATGACTAAAGATGACATTGAATTGACCTATGATGACCCGATTCTTGTAGTCACGGCATCTCATAAAGATGAACAACAGTCGGATGAAGCTAAAAAATATGTATATCGAGAACGGACTGCACAGACCTTCTCGCGGCGGTTGTTGATCCCGCATATTGATAGAAAGTCTACGGAAGCATCTTTTGAAGACGGTGTCCTGAAAGTATCTTTGCCTAAAGAAAAAGATGAACCGGAAGAAAAGAAAAATATAATTCACATTAAGTAAGTCGGCAATAAGGCCCTGTTTGCAAATGTATGCAGACAGGGCGTTTTATATTTCATATAACCTGTGCTATAGTAAAAATATAGGAATGGGCAATACTTCAGGGGGATTTTATGAGGCGCAGGGACAGGGAAGAAACGAGAAGAGAAGAAATTATAAATATTATTGCCGCAGCCGATTGTTGTCGTTTGGGACTTATAGATGATGACGGATTGGCTTATTCGGTACCGCTTAATTTTGCTTTCGTAGAAGAAGGCGATTTCGGTGTCTTTTATTTTCACGGTGCGGCACAGGGGAAGAAAATAGACCTTGTGAATCGTTCTTTACGAGCATCCTTTGAAATGGATACACGACATAAACTGTTGCCTGCCGAAAAAGCATGCGGACACTCATATGCCTTTGCCTCACTTATGGGGAAGGGAAATGTGTCTGTCGTAGGGGACAGTCGAGAGAAGTACGATGCCTTGGGACTTCTCATGCAACAAGTGACGGGAAAAGCAGGCTGGTCAATACCCGAAGAGGCCTTAAAGAGTGTCGGGGTTATTAAATTGCAAGTGACAGAGTGGTCCTGCAAGGTGCATGTTTAAGCGGTATATGTTTGACAGACGTTTGACACCGTGCCATAATTTATAAGATTATGTATGATAGTGTCTTTTTGTGTGAAGGGATGGTTCGGATGGCGGATAATCGCGTTATTACAGCCCTGGATGTTCATACGCTCGATGATATGAAACGACTGGTATACAAATTGGGAGACAGCGTTTCGTTTTATAAGGTGGGAATGGAGCTTTTTTACAGTGCCGGGCCTGATACGGTGCGTTGGCTTAAAGGTGAAGGGAAGCAAGTCTTTTTGGATTTAAAAATTCATGATATTCCCAATACGGCGGCACAAGCCGTTCGAGCCTTAACCGGACTGGGTGCCGATTTGATGACCCTACACGGCAGCGGTGGCCATGCCATGTTGAAGGCGGCGGCGGAAGCGGCGGCTGATGAAGCGGAGCGCTTGTCCGTAATACGTCCGAAGTTGTTGGCAGTTACGGTACTCACGAGCATTGATGCCGATGAGTGGCAGAAGTTGGGACATACGAACAGTATTAGTCAATCGGTATTGACCATGGCGGCGGCGGCCAAGGCAGCCGGTATGGACGGTACCGTTTCATCACCGCATGAAGCGGCTGAGATTCGCCGTCTCAACGGGCCGGACTTTTTAATCGTAACACCGGGTATTCGTCCTTCTTTTGCACAATCGGATGATCAAAAGCGTGTAACGACTCCGAAAGAAGCCGTCCAAAACGGGGCTACTCATCTAGTCATAGGTCGTCCTATTACCAAGGCTGCCGATCCGCAAGAAGCGGCTCGTGCCATAGTGGAAGAAATCAGGGAGGTATAAGATGTTAACTCAAGAACAGGTACGACAACTTTTAGTAGAAACCAAGGCTGTGTTGGAAGGGCATTTTTTACTTACGTCGGGATTACACAGCCCTTTATATGTAGAAAAGTTTAATGTTTTGCAGCATCCCGAATATACGGAAAAGCTGTGTAAAGAACTGGCTGAACGTTTTAAAAATAAGGGCGTACAGACTGTTATGGGGCCTATGACGGGCGGTATCTTGTTAGCCCATGAAGTGGGGAAGGCTTTGGGCACTCGAGCTATTTTTACGGAGCGGGAAAAGGGAAAGATGACCCTGCGTCGCGGTTTTTGCGTTAAACCGGGCGAACGCGTCCTGATTGTCGAGGATATTGTGACTACCGGCGGATCCGTTCAGGAAGTAGTCGATGTAGTCAAGGCTGCAGGAGGAGAAATTGTCGGGGTAGGTCTTTTGGTGGATCGTAGCGGCGGGAAGGCTGAATTCGGCGTGCCCAAAGAAGATGTACAGGCTTTGTTGAACTTGGAAGTTCCTACGTATGAACCGGAGACTTGCCCTTTATGTAAAGAAGGCGTTCCCATGACGGAACGTGGCAGCCATCACTTAAAATAGAAGGGAAGACCAGTTGATGTTGGATAATATTTGGACTTTATTACCGTATTTTGACGCCGGCATTGTGGCCGCCGTCGTGGCACGGTTTACAGGTATGAACCTTAGCATGACCGTCCTTTTTGCCTTGCTTTATATCGGAGCGACGCCGGTGGAAGCGGTCATGTCCATGCTCGTATTCAACCCGTTCACATACTTTACGGTGTATACGCAACAGCATATTTTGGGGATTAAAGACCTTACCTTTTTTCCGGGTGCCAAGATGCTCATTCCCGTTATTGTTACGCTGGCGTTAGCGACCTTTAATCCATTTGTAGGTATCATTATTTTTATTGCGTTGTTTTTGGCCGAATCGTTTGCAAAGGTTTATAAGGCGATGGATGTTAAGAAACGCCCGTCTGCACGACATATCGTGTTTATGACGTTCGTGGCGTCGGTACTCATGATTATCGGTCTCTTGCTTGTACAATGGTTTCCGGAAAAATATTACTATATCCTGGCAGGAGCGGCGGCCCTGGTTTTTGTCATTATTATGGCCGCATCATCCAATCGCAGAGCCTATACGGGAATGTGGGATTATCTCATGTACGGCTCCGCATTTATTTCCGGATTGACCGGTATTATTGCCGATGATTGGTTTGGAGCTATGAAGCGGCAAAAAGAATCGGCGTTATCGCAGGTTTATCCTATTGTCATGTACAGCGCTGCCGTCATAGCATTGCTTGCGGGCTACGGTGTATACTCGTATTTTTCGGCCGGGTCTCTGTTTCTTACTATCGGAGCGGCACTGACCATTCGTTTCTTGGGTGTTTATGACTACGGTAAGAGCGGTAAGTTTTCTTACTTGGCCCTGGGTATGACTGTCTTGGTCATTTTGATTTTCTGGCTTATACAGCCGGTGCCGACAGGGTTACCGGAAATAGCCGATAAGGCTACGTCTTTGTTTTGACCGGAGCGTTGAGGATTTGTTATAGTAATGCAGTAATCGCCATGCGGTTACTGCATTTTTTTAAAGAAAAGGAAACACAGTGAAGACCTTAGCTAATACTACCCGCGGTTACTGGTGCGCGGCCCTGGGAGGAATCATTTGGGGACTTTCGGGCGTAGCAGGGCAGTTTCTGCTGTCTGTATACGACGCCTCCCCTTTTTGGCTGACCGGAGTGCGCATGACTTGTGCGGGAATCGTATTTTTCATACTTTCTTTAAGACAAATACGCTCTTTGGGTATTGTTGTTCGACACCCTAAAGAGTTAATAACTGTTTTTATATACGGGATTTTCGGACTCATGCTGAATCAGTTATCATACTTTTTCAGTATCTCCTATTCCAATGCGGGAACAGCTACGGTATTGCAGACCTTATGTGTCGTCATGATGGCCGTATTGGTCTGCCTGCAAAGGCGACGCTTGCCGTACAGTCGGGAGGTTCTCTCCGTCATCTTAGCTTTTATCGGTGTGGTTCTTATAGCTACACACGGACGTATAACGGAACTTGTTTTGTCTCCGCGAGCCTTAATTTGGGGGCTTCTCGATGCGGTCAGTTGCGTCGGTTACACCCTTTTATCTATTAAACCCGTGCGCAAGTGGGGGAGTGTAGTCGTTAATGCCATAGGTATGTTGACAGGCGGGATTTTCTTGTCTTTACTTTACCGTCCTTGGGAAGCTATGCCCCATTTGGATCTTGCCGGCTGGCTGGCTTTTTTCGGAATCGTTTTGTTCGGTACCGTCTTAACCTATGTGCTGTTCTTACAAGGTGTGCGGGATATCGGGCCGCTCAATACGACGTTAATCGCTACGGTTGAACCCGTGTCTTCGGCTCTTTGTTCGGCCCTTCTTTTGGGAACGGTCTTTACCTTTGCCGAAATCGTAGGTCTGGTATTAATTATTGCAACTGTGTTTTTAATTGTTGCGCAAAAGAAGGTAACGGGATGACCATATCTGTTGAATAGGACAAAGAAGTGTATAAGAGAGTGTTAGGCTGTTCGGCACAGTCGGAGAAAGGCCTTTCCACTCTTTTGTGTCATATGTTTTTCTTGACTTTGATCGCTTACATATATAAAATAATAGAGGATATGAGGCGGTCCCGTGAGGCCGACGTATTCGCTGAAAATAGATTAGCACCTTTAATATAGTCCGGAGAGGCTAAAAAGGGATGTGTTTTTGTTGTGCGCATAATATGACCTTTGCCTCCGGCAAGGGTCTTTTTTTTACACAAAGGAGGAGCTCGTGGCCGACTTGAAAGGAAAGAGTTTACTCGGATTACAGGGAGTAACGAAGGAAAATATTGAACTGATTTTGCGCTCTGCCCGTAAGATGAAGGATATTGTAAACAGCGGAGATAAGAAGTTGCCTCTGCTGCACGGCAAATCGGTAGTGAACATGTTCTGGGAACCGAGTACGCGTACGCGCGGATCCTTTGAAATGGCGGCGAAGTATCTGGACGCCGATGTTATCAACTTCACCCCCAGCGGCAGCTCCATTGTAAAGGGTGAAAGTTTCCGTGATACCTTGTTGACCGTAACGGCTATGGGCGTAGATGCCATTGTTATGCGTCATAAGATGGAAGGGTCGCCGCGATTGGCCGACTCTTACGTTGATCCGGTTATTGTCAATGCCGGTGACGGAGCCCATGAACACCCGACTCAGGCCCTTCTTGATATGTACACGATTAATGAGGTAAAGGGCGGTATTAAGGGCCTTAAAGTAGTCATTGTCGGTGATATAGACCATAGTCGTGTAGCCCGCTCGGGGATTTACGGTTTAAAAACTTTGGGAGCCGATGTTCACCTTGTCGGTCCGCGCACCTTACTGCAACCCGAATTGGCCAGCATGGGTGTAAGCGTCCATTATAATTTGGACGAGGCTTTAGAAGGCGCGGATGTAGTTAACGTGTTGCGTATTCAAAAGGAACGTCAAGGCGTGGGCTTCTTCCCCGGTACGGGCGAATATACATCCCTTTACGGGATTAATCGGAAGCGTTTGGAACAGGCGAAAAAAGATGTGTTGGTTCTTCATCCCGGACCGATGAATCGGGGACTGGAAATCGAACCCGACGTGTGCTACTGGGAACAGTCGTCTATTCAAGAACAGGTTAAAAACGGTGTGTGCGTACGTATGGCAGTCTTGTACCTGACCATTATAGGAGGCGATGAAAGTGGCATTAGTCGTTAAGAACGGTCGGTTAATCAATCCGGCAACGGGAGAAGATAAAATTTGCGACATTCGCATAGACGGTACGAAGATAACGGCCATAGGCACGGATGTAGATAAACAGGATGCAGACATTCTGGATGCGACGGGGTTGGTTGTTACTCCCGGCTTGATTGACATGCATGTGCATTTGCGGCAGCCCGGACAATCGGCAAAAGAAACAATTGAAAGCGGCACCAAGGCGGCGGCTGCCGGCGGGTTTACGCGTGTCGCTACTATGCCCAATACAAAGCCCGTCATTGACAGTGTTATTATCGTCGACGGTTTGAAGTATAAAATTGCTGATGAAGGAGTCGTTAAAGTCGATATTATCGGGTCTTTATCCAAAGGCTTGGAAGGAAAAGAATTATCGTCTATGGGCGGTATGTCTAAGGCGGGTGTTGTCGCTTTTTCCGATGACGGCCGGTATGTACAAAATTGCGATTTTATGAGAAAAGCCATGGAATACGCGGGCATGTTCGGTAAAATTGTCATCGATCATTGCGAAGATGCGGATCTCATCGAAGACGGTCATATGCATGAAGGGGTTGTTTCTCATGAATTGGGACTTAAGGGCCGTCCGGCCGTGGCTGAAGACATTGCCGTAGCCAGAGATATTCTTTTAGCGGAAGCAACGGGTACGGCTGTTCATATTGCCCATATCAGCACGAAAAATGCTGTCCAAATGGTGCGGCAAGCCAAGGCAAAGGGACTGAAGGTTACGGCCGAAGCGACACCTCAACACATGATTTTGACGGATGAAGCCTTGCGCTCTTACGATCCGCGGTTTAAAGTGAATCCGCCCTTGCGATCGGAAGAACATAGAAAAGCCGTTGTTGAAGGACTCGTAGACGGAACTATTGATGCTATTGTGACGGATCATGCTCCGCACACAATTGAAGAAAAAGATTGCGAATTTTCCTTGGCTCCGAGCGGTTTTGTCGGGTTGGAGACTTCACTCGGTACGGTACTTACTTACTTGTACCATGCGGGAATTGTCGACTTAATGACGCTGATCCGGGCCATGACCTCGAGTCCTGCCGCTTTACTCGGCGTAGACGCCGGTAATGTGGCGGTCGGAAAGGCTGCGGACTTGACGATTATGGACTTAAATAAAGAATGGACCGTCGACTCCGATAAGTTTTATTCAAAAGGAAAATCTACGCCTTTTGAAGCCATGATTCTCAAGGGAAAGGCCGTTGCAACGATTGTTGACGGCAAGATAGTCATGAAAGACGGGGAGGTATAAGAGCAATGAAAGGAATCCTCATATTAGAAAGCGGTGAACGGTTTTACGGTAAGATGCTTACGGCAGAACCGGCCGTAGGTGAAGTTGTATTTAATACGGGTATGACGGGGTATCAGGAAACATTTACAGATCCGTCTTATGCCGGACAGATTATTACTATGACATATCCGCTTATCGGTAATTACGGACTTTTCCATGAAATAGAACAGGCCGATCGCCCTTATGCAAAGGGCTTTGTACTCAGCGAACTATGTGACTCTCCGAGTAATTGGCAGAATGAAGGTCCTTTAGCTACCTTTATTATGACTCATCACATCCCTTGCATTTATGATGTAGATACGCGAGCCGTTACTCGTGTTATTCGTAACCATGGTGTTATGAAGGGCGTTATCGTACCGGAAACGATGAGCGAAGAAGAAATTAAAGAACTGATGTCGACGGAACTCGATAAAGATGTTATTGAGCAAGTGTCGACGCGTAAAGTAAAGAAGCGCGGTAAAGGAAAATACCACGTGGCCGTTATGGATTACGGCGCGAAGGAAAATATTTTACGGGAACTCATCAAAAATGATTGCTCTATTACCGTATTGCCGTGCCATACGTCGGCGGAAGAAATACTGGCTCTGAATCCTGACGGGATCTTTCTTTCCAACGGGCCGGGAGATCCGGAAGATGTGCCGGAAATGGTGGCGGAAGTAAAAAAACTCATCGGTAAAAAGCCTATTTTCGGTATTTGCATGGGACTTCAGCTGCTGGGGCTGGCTTTAGGCGGTAAGGCTAAAAAACTGGCTTTCGGTCACAGAGGCTCCAATCACCCGGTGAAAGACCAGCAAAGCGGTAGGGTCTACATTACATCGCAGAATCACGGCTATATTATTGATGAAAAAACATTACCTCCCGAAGCGATTATTACGCACCGTAACTTGCACGATAATACGCTGGAAGGATTCGCGATTCCGGAAAAACAGATGTTTTGTGTACAATATCATCCCGAAGCCTCACCGGGACCGACGGATAACCTGTACTTGTTTAAACAATTCGTCAAGATGATGGAGGGCAAATAAGATGGCTGAAGCATTAAAGAAGGTTCTCGTAATCGGCTCGGGGCCGATTATCATCGGGCAGGCGGCTGAATTTGACTATGCAGGAACTCAGGCCTGCCGAGCTTTGAAAGAAGAAGGCTTGGAAGTTGTCTTGATTAACAGTAATCCGGCGACGATTATGACGGATGAAGATATTGCCGACAGAGTGTATATCGAACCGATTACGCTTGACTACGTAGCGGAAGTTATTGAAAAAGAACGTCCCGACGGTCTTTTAGCAACCCTAGGCGGGCAGGTAGGCCTTAATATGGCCATTGAACTGGCTGAAAACGGCGTGCTTGAAAAATACGGTGTCAAACTGTTGGGGACAAAGCTTAGTGCCATTGAAGAAGCGGAAGATCGTGAATTATTCAAAAAGGCAATGAAGGATATCAATCAACCTGTTCCGGAAAGCGATATTTTTGAAAATGTTCAAGAATCCGTCGATTTTGCCAACTCCATCGGGTATCCCGTTATCGTGCGACCGGCCTATACCCTGGGCGGTACGGGCGGCGGTATTGCTCACGATGAAGATGAATTGTTCATGATTGCTACGCGCGGCATCAAACTCAGCCCTATTCATCAAATTCTCGTCGAACGCTCTGTAGCCGGCTGGAAAGAAGTTGAATACGAAGTTATGCGCGACAAGGCGGATAACTGCGTCATTATTTGTAACATGGAAAATATCGACCCCGTGGGCGTGCATACAGGGGATTCTATTGTTGTAGCGCCCAGTCAGACGTTGAATGACTTGCAGTATCAACTCTTGCGTACCGCATCGGTCGATATTATTCGCCGTTTGAAAATCGAAGGCGGTTGTAATGTACAGTATGCCCTCGATCCGAACAGTAATCGGTATTATGTAATTGAAGTAAACCCGCGTGTCAGCCGTTCATCCGCACTGGCTTCCAAAGCTACCGGATATCCCATTGCGAAAGTAGCGGCTAAGGTGGCTACCGGTCTGACGTTGGATGAAATTCCCAATGCCGTTACGGGTAAAACCATGGCCTGCTTTGAACCGACATTGGATTATTGTGTTATTAAGTTCCCGCGCTGGCCTTTTGAAAAATTTGCTCTTGCCGACCGTACCCTGGGAACGCAAATGAAGGCAACCGGCGAAGTCATGGCTATTGATCGAACTTTTGAAGGCGCTATATTGAAGGCGGTACGGTCTCTGGAAATCGGCGTTGATTATCTGAGACTGAAGTCCTTGGAAACAAAGTCGCTCATCGATATTGTTGAACTGTTACAGCGACAGGATGATGAACGTATTTTCGTAGTTACCCAGGCTTTACGCATGGGTATCAGTGAAGAAAAGATTCACTTTATTACAGGATACGATTTGTGGTTCTTACGCAAGTTGAAGAATATTGTCGACTTGGAAAATAGACTCGGTCGTGAAGGACTGACGGATGAAAATGTTCGCCTCGCTAAGAAATACAGTATACCCGACGGTGTCATTGCCGGTCTCGTAGGGAAGACGGAAGATGAAGTACGTGCTTATCGTACGGCCTCGGGTATCTTGCCGACTTTTAAGATGGTTGATACGTGCTCAGCCGAATTTGAAGCGGAAACGCCGTACTATTATTCGTCTTATGCCGTAGAAGACGAAGTAAAACCCTTAGGAGATAAGAGCGTTATCGTTATCGGATCCGGCCCTATTCGGATCGGGCAAGGGGTGGAATTTGACTATTGCTCCGTTCACTCGGCATGGGCTTTACGCAAGGCCGGTATGAACAGCATTATTATTAATAACAATCCTGAAACGGTAAGTACGGACTTTGATACTTCGGACAGTCTGTATTTTGAACCGTTGACGGTAGAAGATGTCATGGCTGTCATTGATAAGGAAAAGCCTGTCGGTGTTATTTGCCAGTTCGGCGGACAGACGGCTATTAACTTGGCAGCCCCCTTGGCGGCTCGCGGAGTTAATGTATTGGGTACATCCGTGGCCGGAATGGATAGAGCCGAAGACCGTGAAAAATTCGACGACCTTTTGACGAAGCTGGATATACCTCGTCCGGCAGGACGTATCGCAACGAGCGACACGGAAGCTATGAAGGTTGCCTCTGAATTGGAATTTCCCTTAATCGTACGCCCGTCCTATGTTTTAGGCGGTCGTGCTATGGAGATTGTGTATACGGAAAGTGAATTGGAACGGTATTTGCGTGAAGCCGTTATTGCCTCACCCGACCACCCGATTCTCATTGACGAATACATGGTAGGTCGCGAATTGGAAGTAGATGCCGTTTCGGACGGGACGGATGTATTTATTCCCGGCATTATGGAACAGGTAGAACGGGCCGGGGTTCACTCAGGTGATTCCATTGCCGTTTACCCGCCGCAACAATTAGATCGGGATATGATTGATCAGATTGTTGATTATACGACAAGGATTACGTTGGAACTTCAAGTAAAGGGAAGCGTTAATATCCAGTTCGTCTTGGCTCGCGGTAAGTTGTACATTATTGAAGTCAATCCGCGTTCAAGCCGAACGGTCCCCTTCCTTAGCAAGGTAACTCGCGTACCTATGGTTGAAATCGCTACGCGTGTCGCTTTGGGAGCTACTTTGAAAGACCTGGGATACGGTAGCGGTCTCTTGCCGGTTAAAGAATATGTGGCGGCAAAGGCTCCTGTATTCTCGTTCAGTAAGATCGGGCTGGCGGAAATCGCTTTAGGGCCGGAAATGAAGTCGACAGGCGAAGTTATGGGTATCGGAAAGACCTATTCGGAAGCTTTGTACAAGGCTGTAAACGGTGCTAAGATGAGGATTCCCGCAGGCGGTACTATCTTGCTGACCGTAGCTGACAGGGATAAGGAAGAAGCCATGCATTTGGCGGAGGGCTTCCGTAGTTTGGGATACCACATTGTAGCGACGGAAGGTACCGGGAAATACTTTACGGACCACGGTATGGATGTGGATATCGTCAAAAAAATTCATGAAGACGGGCAGAATATTGCGACCATGATACGCAATGGAAAAATCGATCTGGTCGTTAATACGTTGACCTTCGGCAAACGGCCGGAACGAGACGGATTTAATTTGCGGCGTATGGCTGTCGAACTGGCCGTTCCTTGCTTGACGTCTCTTGATACGGCTCGCGAAGTATTGCGTGTCTTTGCCAACAAAGGCAAAGGTGACGGCTACCATCACGTAGCGGCTTTGCAAGATTATCACTAAAACACCGCTTTACAAGCATGGAGATACAATCCTAAACGAAAAAGCCGGAAGACTGTATAGTCTTCCGGCTTTTTCGTTTATACCCGTTTTTTACTGTTAAGACGAGCTTGTAGTTCGTCGTGAGGAATTTTAGCAGGGCAGACGGCTTTACAACCCATGGAATTGTCGCAGTTTTCGTAGAACAAGTCGTTATAGAGAATGTGTAACTTATGACGGTGATAGTCATCATCGCTTGTTCTGTCGGCACGATAGGTTTCGACTGCGTAAATCGGACCGGGAAAAGCATTATCGCCGCGCCCGTCAAAGATGCCTTTGAAATTGGGACACACTTCTAGGCAACAACCGCATTCCAGGCATTGTCCGGATTTATAAATAAGATTGCGAGTTTCCGTGTCTTCACTGATAACAGCTTTCTCTGTCCAAATTTGTCGCTTTTTTAAGGTTTCGAACATCTTATCTTTACTTACGGACAAATCGCAGATTAAAGGGAATTTGCTGAGCGGCCTTATAGTGATGGAACCGCGTCGACCGACCTTATCCAGGAATGAACGGCAAGCCAAACGGGGAACGCCGTTAATGACCATGGCACAAGCTCCGCACTTACCCTCGAGACAACCACAGTCCCAGATTACGGGAGGCCGGAGCTTGCCGTTTACATCGGTGCGCAAGGCTTTATCACGGTTGAGGAGCGTTAAATAATCGGCAACGGTAATCGTCATATCGCCGTCATAGGTAAAGACATCTATGTGTGAAGCGCCATGCACCGCCTCACCGCGAGTAATATGTACGGTTATCATTCGTTCTCCTTCTTCCAAGATAGACGGATTTGTCCGTCCGTAAATTCGTATAAATGTGTTTTTTCGTAAGCTTCGTTACGTTCCGGGTAGTCGCTACGATTATGTGCACCGCGACTTTCTTTTCGTTCCCTTGCAGCTAAGATCATCGCTTTGGCTAAAACGAATCGGTGTTCCAATAAAATATTTTCATCAAAAGCCGCAAAGGGATCGTAGACTTTGTGCCAGCGCTTTTCCAAAGCTTCAAGTTCGGCAAGACCTGCTGTCAGCGTTTCTTCATCACGGGAAATGGCCAGCGTTTGTTGCATAATTTTTTGAAATTCCGTTACCGTTTCGGCGTGAGCTCCCGGTTGAGATTCTTTTTCCGCATAGGGTGCTAAGAAAGGCGTTATATCAATGTCTTCGACTTGAAGATTTTCTGAGGTTTCTGCGCAGCTGTCGGCTATAATCGACTCGGCTACGACCAGACCGCCGAAGAAGGCTCCTAAGAGAGAATTGCCGCCAAGGCGGTTAGCTCCGTGGTATTGGCAAGCATTTTCACCGGCGCTGTACAGGCCTCGAAGGTTTGTGCGGTGATGGGGATCTACATAGACGCCGCCCATAAAGTAGTGGATGCCGTAAAGTACGGGAATAGGGGTTGTTTCGGGATCAACGTGGAAGTATTCACGGCAGTCGTCTACAAACCCGGTTAAGGAAGTTCGGAACAACTCTTTAGGGATAACCGTCGTATCCAGGTAAATCGGGGTTCCCCATTTACGGATGACATGATATTCTTCGCGAGATACAACGTCGCGGGGCATGAGGTTTCCCTTAGGCCCGAATTTTTCTTCCATAAAGTAGCGTCTCTGTCCGTCTTTTTCCGTGAACAACCTTCCACCCGATCCGCGTAAAGCCTCGGAAATAAGCATGTTTTTTCCGGGCCGTCGGAAGGTGGTGGGGTGATACTGGACCAACTCGCCGTTGGCCAGTGTGACACCGTGTGTAAAAAGGCGTGCCGTCACGTCACCCGTATTGACGACGGAACCGGTTGTATTGCCAAATAAACCGTTCAGCCCGCCGGCAGCTATGACAATGCGTTCGGCAGGAATAAAGAAAGCTTTTTTTCGATGCCGACTATAGGCATAGGCTCCATAAACAGCTCCGTCTTTAACTGCCAAGTCGAAAAAATAAAGGTCCGGCAGTCTTTTGACCAGACCGGATTCTTCATATTTGCGAAGTTCGTAAATCAGAGCTGTTACGATTTGTTTACCCGTCGTTGCATCGGCGTGGACCGTGCGGTTTACACTTTGCCCTCCGAAAGGGCGCAACGCCGGTTTGCCGGATTCGTCCAGCGTAAAAGCGGTTGCCAGTGATTGCAAGTCGGCAATAACTTCCGGGGCACGCCGCGTCATATGACGCACGGCTTCCTTATTTGCTAAACGACCGCCGCTTTCCCAAGTATCGCGGAAATGCAACTCGCTGCTGTCATCTTTTCCCAAGGCTGCATTGATACCGCCTTCAGCCATTACCGATTGACTTTGTACGGACGGTACGGGAGAAAGAAGAATTACAGGTATTTGTTTACGTGCCAAGTGTAAGGCGGCACTCATGCCGGCGATGCCGGCACCGATAATAAGGTTTTGCAATAGTATTCAACGTCCTGTCTTAAATTAGTTAAGGTAAAAATAAATATTTGCAAAAGCGAAGTAAAAAAAGAAGACACATAAGAATACGAGAAAATCGACGACGCGCCGATTATAATGGCGGGCCCCGTGGGCAATGATGTAAGCGGCGGCATTATATTTAATGTGAACAAAGAGGGACACCAACAAGATTAAGTTGGTTGCAGTATATAATGCCGTTCGTGTTTGCATGCCCAAAAAGGCCAAGTGATCGAAAAGATAAGCGTGGCACAAGGCGGCAATAAGTACGAGAAGGCCACTCAACCTGCGAATCCATAGGTTTTTGTTCAGATGCCAATAATTAATTTGACCGCCGTGTAAAGAACGGTAGGTGTAAACCGCCCCGATTACAATGTGTACGGCCAGGATGATTTGAAAGGCTAACAAGAGGGGATATAACCCGATGTTACTCAAGCCTGTGAGTGAAGTGGCGCCCAAGATACTGTGCAATATAAAGAGTATCAGTAAGAGCGTAGCTACTACTCGCCCACATGATCTCATCGTCTCACCCCCGTCGGTCCCGTAAAAGCATCAATAATCTTAAGCACCGGGATTTTGGGAAGGTTCACGTAGAAAGCGGAACAGGCGAAACAGAGCGTTCCGGCTAAGAGGATGAGAAATAGAATGTAAATCCTGCGATGGTCGTCTTTAAAGGCGACTTTTTCTTTTTTTATCATATTCATCCCTCATAGTAATGATATAGTCGACCTTGCAGTATGCAATATTATTATAAAAGTAGGGTGAATAGACTGTCAAACGGCATAATAAGAAAAAACAACATTACATTTGGTTAACAATATCAAAATTACTGTGAGTT
>ERZ772986.751-NODE-751-length-19747-cov-4.897065_pt1 | contig 19747 bp, 15 predicted proteins | sample MGYA00511898_ERZ772986 | MGnify/ENA primary metagenome ERZ772986 (study PRJEB29015, sample SAMEA2737934) | human oral metagenome | biome: human oral; feature: human-associated habitat; material: dental | place: China | collected 2148 ... | reverse complement strand
TGGTCTCCAGAATCCCTCCATCAGCCGGTATCACAGGCTGTTGCTCGGGCAACAAGAAATGCACCCCTTCTTGCGCAGTACTCTTACTATCTACCACAATCTTAATTGCTTGTGGCGCTGCTTTCAACCGCCCAGCTAAATCGACACGCACATGAACGGTCTCGCGTGTAACGGTTGTTGGCAGCGTACCAAACGAGAAATTGGTAAGCGTGTCGGCGTCATTTTTAGCATGAAAATAAACTTGATTTTGTGAGTCATATTCGCCCTTTTTGGCATATTCACCATCATAATCTACCGTGGTGCACGCTTGAAAGGCCAACATGGTCAGCCCCAAAGCAAATGTATATTTGACAGACTTCTTCATATTATTCATTCGTTTATATTATAAGACCATTTATGGATTACCATATTCACGCTCTCTATCGGACCAAGGCAGATTAAAAATGTCATTGGTAGGCTGATAGGTGTCGATGTTTCTAAAATCGGTAAAGCTCTGATTATAGTGCTTCAACGCATAGAACGTCTGCCCCATTCCCGGAAATTCGCGTCTCCGCTCCAACAGCATTTCGTTCACAAATTTAGCCTTTGAATCGACTCTTGTCGAGGCAATGGCTGCAAGCCCCCTGCTCTTCCGCACTTGATTGAGCAAGCTGATGGCCTCGGTTGAATTGCTATCATAAACACTCTCGGCCAAAATATAATACATCTCGGGCAGACTGATGAGCACAAAGCCTTTCAAAGCATCGGTAGACTTCGCCTCAGCATCATTCTGGATTAATCGAACAAAGCTAAAAGAGGACGTCCCTCCCGAAGCATTTTCGCGGAAGAAAGTGCTGTAACGAAGGTCGGAACTCAAAGCAGAGAAAGTGCTCGTCTCATACAAATCTTTCACATCGCGGCGCGCCTCTGTATAAGAACCCTTGCCCGTTGAGCGCAAGAACGTAGACCGAATGGCTTCGCCTTTGGTGTTGTTATACAGCCCAAAAATCATTTCTTTATTGGCCGGAAAGCGCATCACAGCGTCGATGGTTGATGCACTATTCAATTTAAATAATTGGTTGGCGGCAATCACTTCGCGTGCACAACGCGCAGCTTCGGTGTAGTTTCCCATCGCGTAATACACACGCGCTTTGGTGGCCTTCACCGCATATTTATTGAAAAGCATCACACGCCCTTTGCTGTAATCGCGCTGGAAAGTGCCATCATAGCTTACATCGTCGTCATCGGCCAACAATGTTTCGGCCTCATTCAAATCATTCAAAATGAGTTGGAATGTTTCAAACAAGGTGTGCTTCTCCTTGTTTTTCAAATTGAACGTCGTAGCATAAGGCAGTCCTTCGGTTGTGGCATTGCTGCGTGTATAGTCGTTGCAGAACAGGCGTGCCACATCGAAATGCAGGAAAGCACGCAGCCCCAAGCATTCACCTTTCATGTGTTTACGCTCTTCGGGCGCAAAACTTTTTTGGTCTACATGCACTAATACATTATTGATACAAGCAATGACTTCGTATTGTTTAGCCCACACCTTATCAATCACATTGCGTGCTTGCTGATTGCGATAGTCATAATGGTTGAAATGATAGGTGAGTTCTTGCGGATTGTCATAGCCAAATTGCTGCCCAATCTGGTCGATCATGCCCCACGATAAGTTCTCTCCATAGAGGTCGCCGGCTGCCATTTTAGCATAGATACCAAACATAGCATCCTCGAAACCCATCATATCATCGAACATCTTACTTTGCTCTAACTGCCCTTTGGGTTGCACATCCAAGAAGTCGTTGCACGATGAAAATGCGACAACCGAGAGGAACAGGCAGACATATTGATATATCTTTTTCATTCTTATACCATTTTTTATAGTGAGAAACGTACTGAGAACTCTACACTTCTGTCGTAAGGATAGGACAAACCGCGCTCGCGTTTTGCCGTAGAGAGATAGAATAAATCATTGGTGAGCAACTCTAAATACATGCGGCGCAGACCATATTTCTGTAGCCATGCCACAGGAACTTCATACGAAAGCGACAAACTGCTCATGCGAAGATAGTTGTTCTTCTCGATGAAGCGTGAAGTCTGGTTGGGTGTTGTGGTGTCATCAATGCGCTTAAAGCGTGCAATGGTGCCCATTTCTTTCCAACGATCGCTCAGCACACGGCGGTCGGCATTATACTTAGGATTGGCACCTTCGACTTTCGATGCCAACGTTTCGTTGTACAAGGCGCCACCAAAAGAGTATTGGAACGAAGCGCTCAACGCAAAATTGCGATAGGTGAGATAGGAGTTGATGGCACCAATGCCATAAGGGTTGCTATCGCCAAAGATGACTTTGTCGTTAGGACTATACACGAAGGTGTATTGCCCGTTGCGCTTGATGTAGACCTCCTGTCCTGTGATGGGGTCGATACCTGCCGAAGGAACCACCTTGATGGCTGTGAGCGACTGGCCTTCTTCATACACAGGAAGCGGCGCTACGCCACCTTTAGCAAGGTTTTTCTCGTTTTGTTCGCGCAGCGCATTACTGATTTTCTTGATTTTGTTCTTATTATAAGAATAGGTGAACCCGATGGACCATTGCCAATCTTTATTCTGAATGGGGATGGTGCGCAGGCGCATTTCAAAACCTTTATTCTCCACCTCACCGATATTTTCGCGCGAGGTTGTCACACCGATAGAGGGCGCTTTCGTAATATCTAAAAGCAAATTGTCGGTGTTCTTGATGTAATAGTCGGCCGAGAGGTCGATTCTTCCGCGCAAGGCCGTGAAGTCAACACCGATATTCGTGCTCAAAGTGCGTTCCCATTTCAAATCGGGATTGCCGATGGTGATGGGCACAGCACCGGTTCCTTTTCCGTAATTCAAGCTGTTGCTGTAACTATAAGTGGTCAGTGCCTGATAGGGATTGAAGTTGATGTTGCCCAAATAGCCCACGCTGGCACGGAGCTTCAGCAACTGAATAGGCAACCCTTTCATAAACTTTTCGTTGTGAAGGTTCCATCCGCCGCCCACACTCCAGAATGGTGCGAAGCGCTTGTTTTTACCAAATTTTGAAGAGCCTTCGTAACGATAAATCAAGTCTAAGAAATATTTGTTATCCCAAATGGTGTTGGCATTGACAAAGAAACCTACGCCACGCGATTGCGTATCGGAACCCGATGGATGACTGTTGAGCGCATAGGACGAGGCAAAACCCGGATGACCGAGCTTGTCGGAATAGAAACCGATGGAGCGATAGCCTGCAGCATCAACCGAAGAGGACTCGATGCTGCTGCCGCCCATAGCCGTTAAAAACAGCTTCTTAAAGATGTAATCATTATAAGAGAGCATCACCTTTCCCTGATAGGTAGTGGTGTTCACCCAGTTGTCGTCCAAATAACCACGCTGATCGGCCGACTTGGTCAGAATCTCATTATACGAGAAAGGCGACGTGAAACGGCGCGAGTCCTGCTTGCTTCTGTCAATAGAGAAGTCGCCATCCAATCGGTATTTCTCACCAAACCAAATCTGCACGTTGGTGGTATTGAGGAATTCAAAGGTGTTGGTCTTGCCATAACTGCCCAAAGAAGCTTCGTAAAGCGGGTTGGCAATGTCGTGATAGAACGACTTACGCAGCTCGCCATCGGCCGTATAAGGATTTTCGTATGGATTTTGTTGCGCCCAAGTCCCGAAATCACCATAGGGAGAAGTGTTGCTCGTTACCGACGAAATCGTGGCATTGTTCGACACAAAGAATTTGCCCGAAACATTGTAAGAGAGCTTGAAATTGGTGGAGAGACGTGTGCGATCCGACCCGCGCATGACACCGGCATCGTTGCCATAGCGCACTCCGAGATTATATTTGGCACGCTCATCGCCACCATCCAAGCTCACGCTGTGGCTCTGTGAGATGGCGTTGCGAAGTGGTTTCGACAGCCAATCGGTGTTGACACCACGCTGCACCTCGTTGAAAAGCCGCGCATAATCGCGATCCAACGTGTATTGCCGCGTGGGGTCGCTATCTTTAAACAAGCCCGCCAGACGCTCGTATTCGAGTTTGTCGGCAGCATTGAGCAGATGATAATCGTGCAAATCGGGCGTCGAGAGGCGCACCGTTCCGCTATAATTCAGTTTCAACTTTCCACCCTTCAAAGCCTTGGTGGTGATGACAATGACACCCGCCGAAGCCTTGGCGCCATATAAAGCCGAGGCAGAAGCATCTTTCAACACCGTGACCGACTCAATATCGTTCATATCCATATCGTAGACATATTCGGCAGAAACCTGCGAACCATCGACTACAAAGACGGGCGTGTTGGCCTGCCCTTCGAAGGTGGCACGACCGCGAATGTTGATATCGGCCAACTTATTGGGGTCGGAACCCTTGACGTTATCGTCGAGCACCACCATACCCGGAACAAAAGCCGACAGGCTTTGCAGCACATTCTTGGTGCCCATGTTCATCAGTTGGTCGCGACTGACGGCCACTTGCGCACCGGTAAACGAGTTTTTGTTCTTCGTGCCGTAGCCCGTAACCACCACTTCTTGTATTTCACGCGTGTCTTCGTGCATCACGATATTGCCCGAAGCACCATGTTTTATCATCTTTGTGACGGTTTTATAGCCCACCGACGACACCGTGATTTTGGCTTCTTTCAAATCGGTCTGCACTTGATATTCACCATTCACATCGGTCACAAAACCGCCATTCACACCTTCCACACGCACGATGGCACCGACTAAAGGCTCGCCATTGCCATCGGTCACCTGGCCATAAATGCCTTTCTTGCGCTGATTGGCTTTGCTGCTACCCAAATAAAGCGTGTTGCCTTCGATGCGATAAGTCAAGGGCAGTTGGTTGCTCAAGGTGATGAGCATGCTGGATAAAGGCTGTTCGCGCACATCAAAGGTAACACCCTTAAGTGCTTTCACATCGTTATCCTCATAGGAAATGGTCAAACCCGTTTGACGAGCAATTTCATTAGCAAACGTTTCAACCGTGGCATTGCGTAGCGACAAGGTCACTTTGACTTCGTTTTGCGTCTGTGCCAAAGCCGAAAAACAGCATGGCCCCATGCACAAAAAGCCCAGAAACAACAACATTCCTAAGCGATGGATGCATCTAATATTCTGCAATTTTCTCATTATAATGGGAATTTTAATAGGTGGAATACAAATCTTTTTTTGTGTCGTGCATGCGAAGAATTTAAGCTGTCGCAAAGCTATTCATAATGTTTTCTAAAATGAACAAGTTCTAATTTTTCTATCTGTAAGCAATATGCACTTATAATTTACGATTGCAAAATTATAAAAAAGAAACGAAACTGCAACGCTTTTACCTTGATAAAAATACTTTCGAACACGATTTGGCACCAATAGAATCAGTTGAAAAAACACCGTTCGTCGATGGACGAACAGCCGAAAACGAAAAAAACACACGTTCGTCCACGGGCGAACAACCAAAAATGAGAAAAACACACGAGCGTCCATGGACAAACAACCCAAAACGAAAAAAACATGCGTTCGTCCACGGACGAACAATTAAAAATGAGAAAAGCATGCGAGCGTCCACGGGCGAACGATTAAAAACGATGCGGTCGTAAGGGGGATATATCGAAAAAAGTTTTACCTTTGCATTGGTAACGGCTCTCCTTCCACTTTCCGTCATCGGTCAACCCCGCGGATAGTAAAAGCAGATTCATGGTTAGTAGGGTTTAACCTAAAAGCATCAACAAGATTAGGCCAACTCATAGCCACTCGCCTGTTTGAATGAGAATCGTTTGTGCTTGCAGCCAAACCCGTGGCTAACAGCGGGCGCTCCACCATCACCTCCGGCTACTTCGCCACACCCTTTCAAGCCTACGACAAGCAGGGCAACCTCGTGTTCAAGGAGTTCAAGGAAATGGCTTTGCGTGGCGGCATCGTCTCCCCTATCAATAAGGGGCGGCTCGAAACTGAGCTTGGCATCCGTTTCCATGCTTTCGTTTGCTTTAAGGCCATTTTATTTTTCCGTAATGAACAACGTGATTCTGCTCGGAAACGGATTAGTGACGCAATAACTAACGTGATTTTTCTTTGAAACAGATTAGTGAAGCAATAACTAACGTATTTTTTCTTGGAAACGGATTAGTGAAGCAATAACTAACGTGTTTTTTCTTGGAAACGGGTTAGTGAAGCAATAACTAACGCGTTTTTTCTTGGAAACGAATTAGTGAAGCAATAACTAACGTGATTTCATTAAAAAAATCATCAGCGAGCTGCTCACTAACATGATTTCACTTTAAAAATGGTCAGCGAGCCGCTCACTAATGTGATTTCGCTTTAAAACTATCCTTACAACGGGCGCGGCTGCATGGTGTGGGCACGCGATGGTGAAAGGAAATGTGACAACCTACGACGGCAACGGCATGCTGGCGCAACGATTACACGGCAACAGGCCGTTTGCGAAAGATTTTGTTCACCACCACGGCGATGGCTCCATCCCCCGTCACGTTGCAGGCTGTGCCAAAGCTATCCATCGCAATATAAAGGGCGATGATGAGCGCTTGCTCCTCGGAACCAAAGCCCAACACGGAGGCCAACGGAGCCAATGCGGCCATCACGGCACCACCGGGAACGCCCGGACCGGCCACCATGCAAATGGCCAGCAACAGCATGAAATTGAGGAAGAGCGGGAAACTGTGGGGAAGGCCATTCATCAGGCAAACAGTGAGCGCACAAGCCGTGATTTTCATCATGGAGCCCGACATGTGAATCGTAGCACACAAAGGAATGGTGAAGCCGGCTACGCCCTCGTCTACCCTATTCTTGAGCGTTTGCTTCAGCGTCACGGGAATGGTGGCTGCCGAAGACGATGTGCCTAAGGCCGTGAAATAGGCGGGCAACATGTTGAAAAGCAGGCGAAACGGGTTTTGCTTGACAAACACACCTGCAGCCACAAACTCATAGAGCAGCACCACAATGTGGAGCACAAAAATCACCACAATGATTTTGGCAAACACCAAAAGAATGTGGTAGGCCTCGCCGCTATAGGTCATATTCAGGAAGATGCCAAAGATGTAGATGGGCAGCAAGGGAATGATGATTTTCTCAATCACGCGCTCAACGATGGTGCCAAACTCATTCAGCCCGCGCTTCAACACGCCGCCTTTGCCATAGGCCACACCCAAACCCACCATGAAAGCCAGTACCAAAGCGCTCATCACATCCATCAAAGCGGGAATGTTGAGTTCAAAGAAAGGCTTCAACGCATGAGGCTGTTCGATGTGAACACCTTGTGTGGCCGACACCAACGACGGAAAGAGCCAGCTGCCTGTGCCATAGGCCAACAGGCCAGCCAGCACAGTGTCGGCATAGGCCAGCACCACCGTCACCAACAAAATGCGGCCTGCCGTACTGCCAATGTTGGCAATAGCCGGAGCCACCATGCCCAGGATGATGAGCGGAATCATAAAACCTAAGAACTGACCAAAAATGCTGTTGACCGTGACAAAAATGCGCACAAGGGGTTCGCCAAACACATTGCCGCAGACCACACCCAACAAAATGGCGATGAGGATGCGCGGAAGAAGCCCAAACTTGAATGATTTCATATCGCTGAATACGCTAAAAGATGATTGCGTGGGCAAATTTACAATTTTATTTCTAAACTTGTTCCGTTTGCTTTCGATTTATTGCGGCAAACCAGTCGTAACAGACAACACCCGAAAAAAGTTTGCTGCAATCCGCCTTCCGCACACAACGCCCACTCGCTTTTCCCAATAAACTACTTACTGCGCGAGGAAAAATGCTGCATAGCAAAGGTATCAAACCACAAAATCCATACAAATGAGGATGTTTTTCAGTTTTCTTAACCATAGCTATTGATTTATTCTCTAATTTTGTGGCCAACTCCTAACTAAAGATTATGAATCTAAGTAGTTTACATAAATGGACTGAGCGCATCACCTATCGGCAGAAGGTCGTAGGACTCACAACGGGCGGCATCATTGTTGGATTAGCACTTTTGTTCGCTTATACGTTGCGCCTGCATACCTATATTATCGGTGATGACCCTGCGGCGTGCGTGAATTGCCACATCATGACCCCTTATTACGCTACATGGGCGCACTCTTCACATGGACGAGATGCAACGTGCAACGATTGTCATGTCCCCCATCAGAACATTGCTAAAAAATACTTTTTTAAAGGAATGGATGGCATGAAGCACGTGGCTTATTTCGTTACCAACTCCGAACGGCAGGCCATCATGGCCGAAGAGAGTTCGGCCAACGTGATTATGGACAACTGCATTCGCTGCCACACACAACTCAATCAAGAGTTTGTGAAGACGGGACGTATCAACTATATGATGGCCAAACGCGGCGAAGGATTGGCCTGTTGGGACTGCCACCGCGATGTTCCGCACGGTGGAATGAACGGTTTGGCTAAGACACCCAACGCCGAATCGCAGGTGCCACTGCCTCCTAATCCTGTTCCCGAATGGCTGCAAAAGGCTTTGGGGCGATGAGGTTACACCTTATATTATATATAGGACAACTCATATTATATAAAAGACAACGAATAAAGAGAAATACCATCATTTGTGAAATCTAAAAATTTAAAGAATATGGCTAAGCAATTAAAAAAATGGCAAGGCTGGATGCTGTTTGGCGGTTCCATGCTCATTGTGTTTGTTTTAGGGCTCCTCTGCTTTTCACTACTCGAACGAAGAGCAGAAGTAGCCAGTGTTTTCAACAATCGGCGCGTGCCCATGACCGACTCGATTGTCGCACAGAACGAGAAGTTTAAAGAAGACTTTCCGCGCGAGTATGAAACGTGGGCGATGACGGCCGACACCACCTTCAAGAGCATGTACAACGGTTCGCAAGAGCGCGACATCCTCAAAGCATTCCCCGATATTGTGATTATTTGGGCGGGCTATGCCTTCTCGCGCAACTACAACACGCCACGTGGCCATCGCCATGCCATTGAAGACCTTAGAAAGATTTTACGAACAGGAAATCCAGGTATCGACGGCGACGGTGATATTCAGCCTGGAACATGCTGGACATGTAAAGGTCCTGATATACCACGCTTGATGCGCGAGAAAGGTATTGGGGCTTTCTATGGTGCAAAATGGAGTGACTGGGGACCCGAAGTGATGAACACCGTGGGATGTTCTGACTGCCACGATGCACGCACGATGGATTTACGTCCTGCACGCCCGGCATTATATGAGGCATGGAAGCGTGCCGGTAAAGATGTAAACAAGGCCAGCCATCAAGAGATGCGCTCATTAGTCTGCGCACAATGCCACACCGAATATTATTTTGAGAAAGACAACCATCAATACTTAAAGTTCCCACAAGACAAGGGACTTACTTGTGAAGCCGCCGAAGCCTATTACGACAGTATTGGCTTTTATGACTACATCCATCCGCTGTCAAAGGCTAAAATCTTAAAAGCGCAACATCCAGGTTACGAACTCTTCAAGCAAGGTATTCACGGGCAACGCGGATTGAGTTGCGCCGATTGCCACATGCCTTATATGCAGGAAGGCGGCATTAAATACACCGACCACCACGTGCAAAGTCCGTTGGCCAAGATTGATCGCACCTGCCAAACCTGCCACCGGCAAGATGCCGAAACACTGAGACAGAATGTTTATGAACGGCAGAAGAAGATTTATGACTTTGCTGTGAAGGTAAACCACGAGTTGGCTACAGCACATTTAGAAGCCGAGTTTGCTTGGAAGAAAGGTGCCACACAACCCGAAATGGCAAAAGCACTCAACGACATCCGCAAGAGTCAATGGCGCTGGGACTACTCCTTAGCCAGCCACGGCGCAGCCTTCCATGCACCGCAAGAAGTGATGCGTCTCTTGGCCAACGCAATGGCCTATGCCAAGGATGCCCGCATTGAGATTGCCCGAGTAGTGGCGAAGCATGGCTTCACGGGCAACATTCCACTCCCCGACGTCTCGACCAAAGAGAAAGCACAGCGCTATATCGGTCTTGACATGCCTGCACTGAACAGCAAGAAGGAACGTTTCTTAAACACCATCGTTCCGCAATGGATTCAGAAAGCAAAGCAAAATAAACGCTTCATCACACAACCCATGTAAGGAGCGCATCACTTAAAACAGAATTGATAGCTACCTCTCTGCAGCCTTTGCCAAAAAGCAGATCAATGTTGAGCATGGCAAGCAAGGGATGGCTATGAATTCTGCATGTCGAACTATCCTTTTACAAATAATCCTTTCAAGTAAAAATAATCCTATCTCGCACTTCTGCGAGCAAGAAAAGAACTATACCATCATGTGGAATAAACCATGGACCATTCGCGAGGGGCTTGCTATAGGTGGAGGACTCATCACCATCGGCCAGTTGCTGCAATGCTTCACGGGCGGCATCGACTGGCAACTTTTTGCCTTTCCCGCCAATCTCATCACCCTCGGTTTCTACTTATTAAGTCTCGGTGTGCTCTACATTTTTCGCAAAAGGCTCTACGTTGTGCAATACTTTTGTACGCCATCAGCCGCTGTAGCCGCCATTGGTTTCGCGTTAGTGCTCACCTTTATCATGGGCATCACTCGACAAGCGCCAGGCGTAAGCCCAACCATCGACCCCATCGGCCTCTCGTACATGCTCACCTATTGGCCGTTCGTGCTCGTCTATCTCTGGCTCAGTAGCATCATAGCCTTGACAACACTCCATCAAATCAGCACTTTCCGCAAGCGCAAGCTCCCCAGCCTGGTGTGCCACGTTGGACTGTTTATCGCGCTTGTGTGCGGCACATTAGGCTCGGCCGACCAACGCAACCTCAAGATGTACTGCCTTGCCGGACAACCAGAGTGGCGCGCCTTCGACGACCAAGGTAATGTGGTTGAATTGCCCTTAGCCATTGAGTTGCAGCGCTTCATCCTCGAAGAATATCCCGCCGAACTGCAAAAGGTGGGCATTGGCAAGGGTAAAACCAAACTTATGAAGATGGCCTCGCCCAAGCGCTATGCCAGTGAAGTACACATCTACACCAAGGAAGGTGAAACGTTGGCCACTACCATTGAGGTCAATAAGCCAGCACATCTTGCAGGTTGGAAAATCTATCAATACAGCTACGACGAGAGTATGGGTGCCACCCACCGCGTGAGCATCTTCCAGCTTGTGGCCGACCCTTGGCTACCCTTCGTCTATCTTGGCATCGGACTGCTACTCCTTGGCGCCGTGCTACTCTTTTTTAGTTTAGGAAAAACAAAAGATATCACACCCTCAACACCAGAACAACCATGATTTGGGAATATTTCTTCTATTTCGCTATCGCTGCGATTCTCTTTTGGAGCATCGGAGCCTATTGTGCTTGGAAATGCCAACAGCGTGGCGCCTACTTCTTTACCGCTATCGGCCTCACCATCTTCTTCGCCTATATCCTCCTCATGTGGCACACACTTGAGCGTCCGCCTATGCGCACTATGGGCGAAACCCGCCTGTGGTATTCGTTCTTCCTCCCTCTGGCCGGTATCATTGTTTATGCGCGCAGCCGCTACCATTGGATATTGAGCTTCTCCACACTGTTGGCCAGCGTCTTCATAGGTATCAACCTATTGAAACCCGAAATCCACACCAAAGCCATGATGCCCGCCCTGCAAAGCCCGTGGTTTGCTCCCCATGTCATCGTTTACATGTTTGCCTACGCCCTCTTTGGCGCCGCCACCCTCATGGCCTTATTTCTGTTGTGGAAGATGCGCGGCAGCGACTCCACGACTCATACTCCGGCAATTCCTATGGCAACCCCCATCACCCTCGCCAGCATCGACAATATGGTAGGCATGGGTTGGGCCTTCCTCACCATCGGCATGCTCTTCGGTGCACTATGGGCCAAAGATGCTTGGGGCGACTATTGGGCTTGGGATCCCAAGGAGACTTGGGCGGCCATCACCTGGTTAGCCTATTTGCTCTATATGCACCTGCGCCTCACGTCACGCGCTAATCCACGTCTGTCGCTGCGCCTACTCCTCATCGCCTTCGTGTTGCTGCAAATATGTTGGTGGGGCATCAACTATCTGCCATCTGCGCAAGGCATGAGCATCCACACTTACAACAGTTAGCCCATCCTGCCCTTGCAAACAGTGTCTCGCATAGTCGAAGCACGATATGAAGATGAAATCAAGTGCAAACGGACGCACGAGCTACCCCACTGTGCACAAAAGATGGTGCCTCGTGCAGCCGATTCACCATCTGACGAAGGCAGATGGTGTAGCACGTGATGAAATGATTCTACCTTAGTCTGCAGGGGTATGCTCGCATGCGTTAATTCTTCGTTTTGAACCGGATGCATACTGGTTTGCGCAACCTAATGGTTTGCTTTATCGCGAGCAAGCCTGTTTCGGCATCACGTGCAAACACCTGGATGCAGTTGCCGTCACGACAGGCACAAAGCAGATAGCGACCATTGGGTGTGAGAGCGAAGTTGCGCGGATGGAGCTCGGTGGGTTGATAGCCCACCTTGCTGAGTTTACCCGTGCCGGCATCTACCTTGAAGATTGAAATGCCGTCGGCTTTCAAGCGGTTGCTGGCATAAAGGTAACGGCCATCGGGCGAGAGATGTACGTCGGCACCTCCACGTCCGCCCACACTGTCCGAGGCTATGGTTTGCAAACGCTCCAAGTGATACCCCTTCCATTTGAACACTGTCACGGCACCACCTAATTCGCTCATCACATAAACATGGCGTCCGTTGGGCGCGAAGGCCATGTGGCGCGGCGCTTCACCCTGAGGAAGACGGCCAGCCACGCCCAAAGGCTTAAGCGATGTGGATGAGGTTGGTTTGAAACACAACAACTGGTCGGCGCTGAAATCGGTAGCATAGACGTAGCCATTCGGCGCAAAGCGTGCGGCATGCACGTGAGCTGTGTTTTGCGGAGCGGCAGCATGGACGTTGGCATGTCCTGCAAACCGATAGCGGCAGGCCCCAATCAGACCATTGCGCAGCACGGGAAACACGCTCATTGTGCCACCCGAATAATTGGCTGTGAGCACCATGCGCCCGTTGGTTTCCACAAAGCATGGGTCTTCGCCGCCCGTGAGCTGACGATTAAGCAATCTCATCCGGCCTGTGGTCTCATTCAGGCTCACGGTACAAACAGCCGCATGGCTGTCGTTGGTCTCACTCACCACATACAGCAGGTGCGGCCGATGTGCAAAGGTAAGATACGAAGGGTTAGTCATAGACAGCGAGTCGAGTAGCATGGTCTCTCCTGTCTGCTGATTAAACATGAAGCTGTAAAGCCCTGTACTGCCTGTGTCTGTATAGGTACCCACTACCATGGTGAGTCCATCGCCCGCCCACATCGACAGCGAAAAAGTAAATGCCGAGCATAGCAGCATTTGCATCCGTTTGCTAAAATTCATCATTGTTTGTCACTAATTAAGTTCATTTTACGTTGCAATATTCGCAATTATTTCTGAGAAAAGCAAACATTTTAGTTACCGTCTTACTTGCCATCCACAAAAAACCACTGCAACCCACGCCCCCATTCAAATTAATTTTATATATTTGCACAACAATAATTTATTCATTCAATTTACCATTTATCTATGCAAAAGAAGCTCCCACTAATGGTGCTCGCGGTGTGTTGTTCCACCCTCGCGTCGGCACAGAGCAACCAAACGCAGCAAACGGCAAAGTCGTTAGACGAAAACGCTTTTACCTTCACCGAGGCACAGTTGGGCGAAGACGACAACATGAGCCAGAACGTAACCATCCTCAATTCAACTACCAACGCCTACGCCAACGAAGTGGGCTTTCTATTCTCGCCCATGAGGTTTCGCTATCGTGCCTTTAACCAAAAGTACAACGAGATTTTCATCAATGGTGCGCCTGTAAATGATGTTGAACGCGGCCAGTTTGCTTTCTCTTCCATCGGCGGTCTGAACCAGCAAACGCGCAATGTCGACTTCTCACTTCCGTTCGAAGCCAACAATTATGGCATGACTGCCATGGCCGGTAGTAACAATTACAACTTCCGCAGCGGTAGCATGTCCACAGGACAGCGCATCAGCCTTGCCGGTGCCAACCGCAACTACACGCTGCGTGGCATGTACACCTATAACAGTGGCTTCAATGCTAAGGGCTGGGCTTTCAGTGCTGGCCTCACCTATCGCTGGGCCAATCGCGGCTATGTAGAAGGCACTTTCTACAATGCCCTTTCTTATTTCCTCGGTGTTCAGAAGCTCATGGGCAACCATAGTCTGAGCTTTGCTACATGGGGCAACCCCACAGAGCGTGGCGCGCAGGGTGCAGCTACCGATGAGAGTTTTTGGATTGCCAACAACAACCAATACAACCCCTATTGGGGCTACCAAAATGGCAAACGCCGTAACTCGCGTGTGGTGAACGACTTTGCGCCAACTGCGCTACTCACATGGGATTGGAACATCAACAATGCCTCGAAGCTCACCACCACGCTGCTCGGGAAATATAGCCTTTACAAGAGCACCAAGCTCAATTATAACAACGCCGACAACCCACAACCCGACTACTACAAGCTGCTGCCCAGTAATTTCTATGATGTGTGGGGCAAGAACAGCCACGCACAAACCGCACAGAACTTGGCCGACTGGAAGCTGGCCTACGAGTGGTTGTCAAGCGACAAAGCTCACCGCCAAATCAACTGGGATCAGCTCTATGCTGCCAATCGCAATGCCAACCAGCAAGGCGGCGATGCCATGTACTATGTGCAAGCACGCTACAACAATAATCTTTATTTCACGTTGGCTTCAACCCTGACAAAGCACTTCACCGCCAAAAGCACGCTAAACATCGGCGTCACAGCTGCTGCCAACAAGGGGTTCCACTATCAAACGATGGACGATTTGCTTGGTTCCAACAGTTTCCACAATATCAATAACTACGCCATCGGCACCTATGCAGCCAACTCGTCGGCCGTGCAATACGACTTAAACCGTATGAACGCACAGGTGAAAGAGGACGACCGCTTCGGCTATGACTACACCATCAATGTCGTTCGCGGCAACGCATGGGCCAGCTACACCGAAACTTTCCGCAACATTCACTATAGCGTGGCTGGGAAAATAGGCTACGATGGCATGAACCGCGACGGTAAAATGCGCAACGGTTTGTTTGCCAACAATTCGTTTGGTAAGAGCAAAACGGCTAATTTCCTCAGCGGTGGTGGCAAGACGGCTGCATCGATTGACCTGAGTCATGGCCATGTGTTCTCGTTGGGATTGGGCTTGGAGAGCAAGGCCCCCACCGCCTATGTGGCCTTCCAAGCGGCCGAAATGAACAACGATTTCGTGCGCGATTTGAAGAACGAACTCATCTTCAGCAGTGAGGCTTCCTATCAATACAGCACCTCGTGGTTGCATGCTAACCTCAACGCTTATTATAGCTACGTGGGCCATGCCACAGAATGGGCGTGCTTTTATTTCGACGATATCAATTCGTTCTCCTACAATGCTCTCAGCAATCTGAAGAAAGCTTATTATGGTGTGGAACTCGGTTTGCGCTTCAAACTCACATCCTACCTCGACCTAAAAGCTATCGGAACGCTCAGCGAAGCGAAAAACATGAGCAACGCTCACGTGCGCTACCTCAACTCTACGCAAGGGGTTTACAATGACGATGAAGCATTGGTGAAGGGTATGCGCGAGAGTGGAACACCTCTTACTGCAGCCAACTTGGGACTTAGTTTCCATCAAGGCGGCTGGTTTATCGACCTCAACGGCAACTACTACGACCGCATCTATCTGGGCTACTCACCCTACTATCGCTATGCGTCGGCACTCCAAAAGATTGGTTCCATCGATAGCAACGGTAACTATATCGTTTCACCACAGGATAAAGGCCATGGTGGATTTATGCTCGACGCCAGCATTGGCAAGAGCATTCGCCTGAAGAAAGGTTCGCTCTCCATCAACCTCATGGTGACCAACCTGCTCAACAACCAAAAGATTGTAACAGGCGGTTACGAGCAGAGCCGCAGTGACTATTCCATTAAAAACGATGGAAGCACCAGCAGCCGCACTTATAGTTTCTCACGCAATCCGAAGAAATACTATGCCTATGGTATGAACGGCATGTTGCAAGTAGCTTATAAATTCTAATTCAAACAACCCGAATATGAAGCATTTAAAATATATCCTTCTGGCATGCGCTGGTCTACTGATGACCAGTTGCATGAATGGTGATTGGGATTCTGTCGACACTCACTACACACGTGGTAACAGTGCTATCACCGAAACCCATGTCATCTCCATTGCACAGCTCAAGAGCAATTACGCAACACAGTTGGCACAACCCTATGGCATGGCCGAGATTACCGACGACATTCAGATCAAAGGCTACGTCACAGCCAACGACAATGGCGGTAATGTGTTCAGCCAAATCGGTCTGCAAGACGCTACCGACGCCATCATCATTGCCATCGGCGACAACGGTATCTATGGCTATCTGCCCGTGGGTACCGAGATTTTGGTCAATCTTAAGGGTCTTTATATCGGTAACTATTCCTATCAAACGCAGGTCGGGACACCTTACACGGACAACAAGGGGAAGGAATCAGTGAACCGTATGTCGAAAATTCGTTGGTATCAGCATTTCAACTACACCAACAACACCGTTGCAGTCACACCCTTGGAGTTTGATAAAACCAAACTTACTGATGCAAACTATCTCGCCAAAAACGCCGGAAGACTGATGACTATCAAGAATGTGGCTTTCCAACAAGCCGGCACGAAAGACTATGCCAACCGTGCCGATGTAGTCAACAACAACGCCTGTGAGCGCGCTTTGACGGGCCTCAACGAAAATAATATTGTTGTACGCACCAGCATCTATGCTGACTTTGCGGCTGACAAACTGCCCACCGGCAATGTAAACATCACAGGACTCTTCACACGTTATAACAACAAATGGCAGATTGTCATTCGCCAAGCCAGCGATGTCGAAGCTGCCCACTAAGAAAGATATACAATTTAAATACAAACAAAATGAAAAAGATTATCAACGCATTATTTCTTTTGGCCATAGGCGTTATGACATTCAGCAGTTGCAGCGATGTGCCCGCACCCTATGACACGCCCAACCAAAACGACAACAATCCAACAAAGCCCGTGACAGCCGAGCCTGCTGGTAGTGGAACCGAAAGCGATCCCTACAATGTGGCAGCCGCCATCAAACTGTTGAAGGCACAACCGGCCGACAAAAATACGGCACCAATGTATGTAAAAGGTGTGATTGCCGAAATCAAAAAGGTTGACACAGGTACCTATGGTAACGCCGATTACTACATCATCGACAAGGACTATCCTAACCACAAGCTCAAAATCTTCCAGAGCAAGTTTCTTGCCAATGCGAAGTTTACAGCAGCCGATCAAATTAAGGTAGGTGATGTAGTCGTTATTTATGGTCCATTTGTTAACTATCAAGGCAACACACCCGAGACGGTTGGCAAAGGTGCTACTTATATTTACAAGCTCAATGAACAAGGTGGTGGAACGGTTACGCCGCCAACACCCAGCACACCTGCAAACACCGAGGCTACAGCTTACACGGTTACACAAGCCATCAACTTGATTACCAATAATCAAGCACCCAAGGCCGAGGTCTATGTAAAGGGTATCATTAGCAAGGCTCCTACCTACAATGCTACCTACAAGAGCCTCACCTACTACATCTCTGACGATGGAACAACCACCAACGAGCTGCAAATCTTCTCGGGTAAGAGTTTCAATGGTGCCGATTTCACTGCTGCCAATGAATTGCAAGTGGGACAAACAGTTGTGGTACTTGGTCATCTGAAAGCTTACACTAAGAATGGAAGAACCACCAATGAAATCGACAAGGAGAATAAACTTGTTTCGGTAAATGGTGGTACGCAACTCATTCCTGGCACAACACCGGCGCCCACTCCTACTCCAACACCCTCAGGAGCCAAAGGCACCGGAACGAAAATCGACCCCTTCAATGCGTTAGGCGCAGCTAAGGAAGCCGGCAAACTGGCAGAAGGTGCCACGTCAACCACGGACTATTATATTAAAGGTAAGATTTCGAGCATCAAATACCTCTTCAGCAAGAAGTTTGGAACAGCCACCTTTAACATCTCTGACGATGGAACAGCGGCCAACACCTTCATCATCTACAGCACGCGTTATTTGGGTAACAAGAAATGGATTGAGGGCGACAAGCAAATCAAAGTAGGCGACGAAGTGGTAATTTGCGGCAAACTGACTAATTACAAAGGCACGTTAGAAACGGCTGCCAGCAAGAGTTACATCTACTTACTGAACGGTCAAAGCAACTAACACGCCACGCAGAAATATAAAATAAATTTGGCAGGCTGCAAAGATTTCATTAACTTTGCAGCCTGTTAGCGTAGTAACAATTTTATAAATTATAATCATCAACGAAATGAAAAAAGGTATTCACCCAGAAAACTATCGCCCCGTCGTATTCAAAGATATGTCCAACGGCGATATGTTCCTTACAAAATCTACAGCAAGAACCAATGATACTGTAGAATTTGAAGGCGAGACTTACCCCGTGGTAAAGATTGAAATCTCAAGCACTTCTCACCCCTTCTACACCGGTAAGAGCAAGCTTGTTGACTCAGCTGGTCGCGTTGACCGCTTCATGAACCGTTACGGTAAGTTGAAAAAGTAAATATATCTTTTGCAAAGAATATATTCCATTTAAAATGTGTTCAAACGTAGTTGCATATACGTTTGAGCACATTTTTTTATTTTCCCCACGCAAAAAACAAACAATGAAACACAAATCACTCATCTTTACCATCGGCTCGGTCATGCTTGCCTTGTTAGCATGCGGCGGTACTGACCAACCCGACCTCGTTCCTCAGCAGCCAAAGCGTTCAACCAACAACAATCAAAACACGCCATCCATCGGCATGCCCATAGACATTACGCGATTAGAATTTCCAAAACTCCATGGTAAAGGCAGTTCGGTTTATGTCTATCGCGCACCCGACCCCACCAACGCCACCCATCAAATCATGAACTATGCCTTGGAATGGGATCACACCAAACGCGCACAGCGTTGGAGTTGCTGGATGAGTACCGCGCCAACCAGAGTTAAAAACTGGAGCCGCGCCCAATGGAAATCCGACAAAAAATGGCATGGAGACCCCTTCCAATGGGCACCCGAAATCCCCAATGGCGAACAGCCACCCGTGAAAAATGAATTCAGCCAAAGCCTGTTTCCCGATGGCTCCAAAGGCTATGACCGTGGACACATCTGTGCTTCTGAAGATCGCATCTACTCGAAAGAGGCCAATGAGCAAACCTTCTACATGGCCAACATGCAGCCTCAAGTACACAGTTTCAATGCCGGCATTTGGAAGCAGATGGAAGATTGCCTACGCAGTCATCTGCAATCAAGCGACACCTTATATATATGTAAGGGCGGAACCATCGACCAGGCCAACCAAATTTTGAGCTATACGCTCAGCAACTTCATCGTGCCCAAATATTTTTTCATGGCCGTGCTGCTAAAAAACGCATCGGGCTACCATGCTTTCGGCTTCTTCATTGAGCACCGTAACCTCACGATGAAGCAAATGAAAGAGCAGGGCATCAGCACCCGATTAGCTGATTATGTGGTGAACATCGCCGAACTGCAACGCCTCACCGGCATAGACTTCTTTTGCAACCTGCCCGATAACCTTGAGAACGAAGTGGAAAATAAACCTCTGCAAGCCGTAAAGTCTGAGTTTAGAGATTGGGGCATTAATCAATAACCTCGCATTCCATCATAT